>Ga0070686_100000982_pt1 | contig 16449 bp, 10 predicted proteins | sample KBSS23LmetaG_FD_65654 | JGI IMG/M metagenome (GOLD analysis project Ga0070686, IMG submission 65654) | Switchgrass rhizosphere microbial communities from Kellogg Biological Station, Michigan, USA - KBS S2-3L metaG | ecosystem: Host-associated > Plants > Roots > Rhizosphere ... | reverse complement strand
GCAGCCCTTCAGGGCTGCCCGCGCGGCTGTTGGCAGGCCTGAAGGCCTGCGCTACGGCAGGCGTCTCAAATCACCGTAGCGCAGCCCTTCAGGGCTGCCCGCGCGGCCGTTGGCAGGCCTGAAGGCCTGCGCTACGGTAGGCCGCGCGTCATTTTGAAACGCACTCTCACAGCCAGCACTCGGTTGACATATGTCGCCGTACGCCATATCGTGAGACGCCATATGATGAAGCGCGACCCCGGCGCGCTCCTGCCGCTGACGCCGGCGATGTTTCACGTGCTGGTCGCGCTCGCCGATGGCGGCACGCACGGCTACCAGATCCTCAAGGACGTCGAGGAGCTGACCGGCGGCGCCGTGCGGCTGAGCACCGGCACGCTCTACGGCATCATCAAGCGGCTGCTCAGCGACGGGTTGATTCGCGAGTCGGCGGCGTCCGGCAAAGACGACGAGCGGCGCCGCACCTACGCGCTCACCGCGTTCGGCCGCGAAGTGGCGCGCGCCGAGGCGGCGCGGCTCGAGCACACGCTCGCGCTGGCCCGGCGCAAGGCCTTGTTCCGCCGCGCCTGACGCGCGGCCGCGCTGCCGGCATGACAGGCGGCAGCGAGGAGCTCTGAGATGAACGACCGCGGCTCGCGTGCCGAGCGCCTCTTCCGCCGCCTGCTGCGCCTGTTCCCCGCCGAATTCCGCGGCGACTACGGCGACGACATGACGGCGACCTTCCGCGACCAGCGCCGCGACGTGCTGGCGCGCGACGGCCGCATCGGCGCCGTCCAGCTGTGGTGGGAGACGCTGCGCGGCATCCTGACCACGGCGCCGCGCGAGCACCTCGATCTGCTGCGCGGCGACGTCCGCTACGCGCTGCGCGGCCTGCGCCGCAACCCTGCGTTCACGCTGGTCGCGGTCGTCGCGCTCGCCGTCGGCATCGGCGCGAACACCGCCGTCTTCACCATCGTCGACGGCGTGCTGCTGCGCGCGCTCCCCTACCGCAATCCCGGCGAGCTGGTCGCGATCTTCGAGAAGCTGCCCGGCGCACCGGTGCCCAGGTTTCCGTTCTCGGCGCCCGATTTCGAATACGTGCGGCGCACCGCGCGCTCGTACGCCGGCATGTTCGCGTATCGCAACCAGGCGCTGGAGCTCTCCGGGGTCGGCGAACCGCAGCGCGTCGTCGGCGCGCGTGTGTCGCCGGAGATGTTCAGCGTCCTCGGCGTCTCGCCGGTGCTCGGCCGGGCGCTCACGCCCGAAGACGATCGACTGAATGCCCGGGTCGCGGTCGTCGGCGACGGCCTGTGGACGCGCGCCTTCGGCCGCGATCCGGCGATCGTCGGCAGAACGATCGCGCTCGACCGGCAGCCGTACACGATCGTCGGCGTGATGAGCGATCGCTTCGAGTTTCCGCCGCGCGGCGGCGGCTTCAACCTCGAGCCGGCCTCCGTCTTCATCCCGATCGCGTTCACCGCAGCGGAGCTCGAGGGCTGGAGCACCAGCTACAACAACACGCTGGTCGCGCGGCTCGCGCCGGGCGTGACGCTGGCGCAGGCGCGCGACGAGCTCGCCTCGATCACACCGTCGCTGATCGATCAATACCCGGCCGTGTTGAAACGCGACGGCGGATTCGCGACCCGCCTGACGCTGCCGATCGCGCCGTTCATGGAGGAAGTGGTCGGCGAGAGCCGGCGGCTGATCCTCGTCCTGATGGGCGCGGTCGGCTTCGTGCTGCTGATCGGCTGCGCCGACGTTGCCAACCTGATGCTCACCCGCGCCGGCGCCCGGCAGCGCGAGCTGTCGGTCCGCTCCGCCCTTGGCGCCAGCCCGGCGCGCGTCGTCCGCCAGCTCGTCACCGAGGGCGTCGTCCTCGCCGTGATCGGCGGCGCCGCCGGCGTGCTGCTCGCGTGGTGGACGATGCAGGCGATGCTGGCGCTGGCCGGCGAGGCGCTGCCGCGCGTCGAATCGATCGCGTTCGACCGGCGTGTGCTGATGTTCACCGCGCTGCTCTCGCTGCTGACGCCGCTGCTCTTCGGCGTCGCGCCGGCGCTCCGCGCCGCGCTCGGATCGACCTTCGAGGCGCTCAAGGACGGCGCGCGCACGACCGGCGGGCAGAATCGCCATCGGCTGCTCGGCGCGCTCGTCGTCGCGCAGTTCGCGCTGGCGCTGATGCTGTCGGTCGGCGCCGGACTGCTGGCGCGCAGCTTCGTCCGCCTGTTGTCGGCCAACCCCGGCTTCCGCGCGGAACAGGTCGTGACCGCGTCGGTGCGGCTGCCGTCGGGACGTTACGTGAACGGTCCGCAGGTGAAGGCGTTCTACCACCAGGCGGTGGAGGCGCTGCGGGCGATTCCCGGCGTCACCGCCGCGGCGGCGAGCACCGATCGTCCGCTGAACATCCAGGAACGCCGCACGTTTACGCCCGACGCGACCGCCGTCCGCATGCCGACGATGAACCGCGTCATCGCCGCGACGTGGGCGACCGGCAGCTACTTCCAGGCACTCGGCGTACCGCTCCGGGCCGGTCGCTTTCTCACCGACCAGGACGGCCTCACGCAGGCGCGCGTGGTCGTGATCAGCGAGATGCTGGCGCGGCGGCTGTGGCCGAACCAGGATCCGATCGGGCGCCAGATGAAGTGGGGGATCGACGAAAGCCGGTTGCCGTGGATGACCGTCGTCGGCGTGGTCGGCGACGTCAACCAGAGCGCGCTCGGCACCGACGTCCTGCCGCAAACCTACGAGCCGACCGACCAGCAGGGCGACGGCGCCGCGAACTTCTACCGCCGCGTCAACCTCGTCGCGCGAACGACCGGCGACGCCGGCGCGGCGCTGGGCGCGATACGGACCGCGGTGCACCGGCTCGATCCCGAGCTGCCGATCACTGACGCGGCGACGGTCGTCGACGTCGTCAATGAATCGGTGAAGCCGCAGCGCTTCGGGATGACGGTCGTGGGCGTGTTCGCGTTCGTGGCGCTGGGCCTCGCGGCAATCGGGATTTACGGTGTGCTCGCCAACACGGTCGCCCAGCAGACGCACGAGATCGGCGTGCGGATGGCGCTGGGCGCCACCGGCGCCGACGTCATGTGGTCGGTGCTGCGCCGCGCGCTCACGTTGATGGCGATTGGTGTCGGCATCGGGACGGCAGGGGCGCTGGCGCTGGCCCGCGTCGTCGCAGGGCTGCTCTATCAGATCCGTCCGACCGACGGCGTGACGTTCGCCGGCGCGGCGCTGCTGCTGGCGTTGCTTGCGGTGGTCGCGAGCCTCGTGCCTGCCTGGCGGGCAACTCGCGTCGATCCGCTCGTTGCGTTACGGACGGAATGACGCGCTCTGACCGCTCGGCTAAAGCCGTCGCGCCTCATCTGCGCGCTACATCATCGCCTTGAGCGCGGCGACGCTCTGCCTGGTCAGCTCCATCGTCTGCTCGACGAAGTAGTTCCTGACACCGCCGGTTTTCGCCGCGGTGAACGTCTTGGCCCAATCGATGCTGCCTTTGCCGACGGCGACCTGGCGCCCGCGGTCCTGCGCTGAACCGCCGGCCGGCGGAGCCGCGTTCAGATCGATGTCCTGGATGTGCATCGAGAAAAAGCGTCCCGGATACTTCGTGAAGTACTCGTGCGCGACGAAGCCCTGGCTGATCGTCGACATCTGGAACTGGAACTTGACCAGTTTCGGATCGAGCAGGCCGATCAGCACGTCGTAGGTCCGCTGTCCGCCGACCGTCGACACCTCGAAGCCCTCGTTGTGCAGCCCCTGCTGCATGCCGGCGGCGGCGGCTGCGGCGGCGATCGCGTTGTACTCTTCCGCCGCCCGCTTGACGTCGTCCATGGTCGGATTGCTGCCGCCACCGAGGCTGGCGACGATCATCTGCGTGATGCCGACGTCTTTCGCCCACGCAATGCTGGCCGCTTGTTTCTCGCGGAGCTCCCTCATGCTGAAGTGACTGCTGACGCACTTCAGGCCGTGATCCGACAGGATCCGCCTGACCTGCTTGCCGTCGGTGAGCACGGCGAAATCGTTGTAGCCGAGCGGCGAGCACATCTCGACTTCCTGGACGCCGATGTCGGCGAGCATCTTCGCCAGACCGGCGAAATTGCCGTCTTTGATCATCTGGCGATGCGGCCAGGTCTGGCTGCCGATGGGCAATCCGAGCGGGTTGGCACGCGCCGTCACAGCGCCCGCCGCGAGAAGGCCGCCGATGGCGGCGTCGCCCGCCGCCCGCCGCAGGAATTCACGTCTGGAAAGTGCAGCCATTGCAGACCTCGCATCAATCAAGAACCCTCGCCTGATCGCTCGGCTAAAGCCTTCGCGCTACGACTACCGCGCCAGCGTGAACGCGTACAGCGTATCGCCGGCGCCGATGACGACGAACTGCCGGCCGTCGAGCATGAAGGTGATCGGCGCGTTCGACGGCGTCGCGTGAAGCCCGGCGTGCCACAGCGGATCGCCGGTGGCTGGATCGTAGGCGACGAAATTTCCCGAGCCGTCGCCGCCGAACAGAAGATCGCCGGCCGTCGTGAGCAGGCCCATCGCGCCGCCCTCGGTGAGCGGGTGCCGCCAGCGAACCTTGCCGGTCCGGTAGTCGAGCGCCTTGATGTACCCTTCGCGGCCGCCGCTGCCGGCTCCGCCGACGGCGCCGCCGCCGTACCCTTCCGGCCGCTCGTCGGTGTCGGTGAGGTACTGGAGCCCGTACGACTGCGACGTTCCGACGTAGAGCAATCCCGTCTTCGGGCTGAAGCTCGGAGGCGGCCAGTTGGTCGCCGAGCCGGGCGAGACCAGCGTGCCCGAGACCGACGCATTCTTCGCCGGGTTGTTGATCGGCTGGCCCTTGTCGTTCACGCCCAGCGACCAGTTCATGAAGTCGACGTAAGGAACCGTCTGCACGCTCCTGCCGTTGGTGCGATCGATCAGGAAGTAATAGCCGTTGCGCGCCGCCTGCGCGACGAGCTTCCTCGGCCGGCCGTCGATCTGTCCGTCGATCAGCACCGGCACCTGGGCGCTGTCCCAGTCGTGCGTGTCGTGCGGCGAGGTCTGGAAATACCACGCGATTTTTCCGGTATCCGGGTTGAGCGCGACCAGCGAGCAGGTGAAGAGGTTGTCACCCTTGCGGCTCTGCGGCGCGAACACCGGATTGGGATTGCCGGTTGCGATGTAGATCAAGTTGAGATCGGGATCGTAGGTCGGCGGCAGCCACGTCATCCCGCCGCCGTGGGTCATCGAATACTCGTCCGGCCATGTCTCCGACCCCGGCTCGCCCATCTTCTGCGGCGTCGTGTGCCACCGCCACTGACGCTCGCCGGTCTCCGGCTCGTACGATTCAAGATATCCCTGCACGTCGAGCGAATCGCCGCCGATGCCGACGATGACATGCCGGCCGATGACGATCGGCGCCGGCGTGCAGAAGTATTGCTGCCGCACGTCGGCAATTTCCTTGTGCCACCGTTCCTTGCCGGTCTTCGCGTCGAGGGAGACGAGGTAGCAGTCGGGCGTTTCGACGAAGAGGTAGTTGCCGTAGAGGCCGACGCCGCGGTTGGCGATGTGAATGCCGCCGCGGGTGCGCCAGAAGTAATGCCAGATGGCGCGGCCGGTGCGCGCGTCGATCGCGTAGACGTGGTCCGGCGCGGCGACATACAGGATGCCGTTCGACACGAGCGGCGTCGCCTTGATCGTCACGTTTGCCTGCGGCCCGCCCCAGTAGTACGGATCGCCGGCCCGATACTCGCCGCCGGCATTGTCGCCTTCCTGCGCGGTCGCGCGGTGCGTCCAGGCGAGCGACAGCGTCTTCACGTTCGCGGCGGTGATCTGCGCAAGCGGACTGTAGCGGCGCCCCGAGTAATCGCCGTAGTGCGTCGGCCACGACTCCGGATAGGTGCCGAGTCGCGACGCGTCGGGTCCCTGCGCAAGCAGCGCGATCGGCACGGCGACGACGGCCGACGCCGCGGCGATGGTCGCGATTTTCGTCATGACCGTCCTCACCTTATTTCAACGTCGCCAGATAGGCGGCGAGGTCGTGGATGTCGGCGTCGGTGTATTTCGGCAGCAGATCGATGTGACCCTGCAGCGGATCGGTCACCTTCACGGCAGGCCCGCTGGCGCTGCGCAGCCACGAGCGCTGCGTGCCCGCGTCGTCGCGGATGGTCACGTCGAAGTCGGTCAGCCTGAGGAGAATGCCGGAGACTGTTTCGCCATTGGGCAGCGTGACTGCCGCCCGCCGCGCCGAGCGCGAGGCCGCAGTCGGTTCATCACGCCCGCGGCCGCCGCCGATTGCGCCGAAGGCAATCAACGACTGCAGCGCCGGACCATCGTGGCGCGTGCCGATGCCCTTCAGGTCTCCCGACGGCGAATGGCACGTGTTGCAGCCGCCGGCGCCGTTGAAATACGCCTCGCCGGCCCGCGCGTTCCCGACCATCACGTACTGCAACTGATAGTTTGTCCGCTCCGCGGCGTAGGTGATCTCGCGGTGCAGAAAGGTGCCAACCGCCGACGCTTCCGCCGCCGTCAGCGCGATCGCCGGCGTGTGGCCGTTGTGCAGGTGCGCGGTGATCTGCTGGCCGTTGACGTCCTGCAGCACGAGCACCGAGCGGATGAGATCCGGACCGGAGAATCCCTGTCCGCCGCGCGCGTTGGGACGATGGCACGCGCCGCACTTTTCGCCGAAGACGGTCCGGCCGCGCTCGACTGCGGCTGGATCGAAGGCGCGCAGCCGTTCGACGCCGCTGTCGGCGGCGCCGCGGCCGCCTTGCGGCGGCTGCGCCCGAAGCGATGCTGACGGCGCCCACAGCCAGATCAACGCGGCGCAGGCAGCGCGGCGAAGCGGGCTTTGCACGATCGATGATCTGCGCATCACAACTCACCGCGGCGGCATCGCCGCGAAGGTGTTCTCGACGTTCTCGAGCACGGCGAGCGTCGAACGAACGGCGGCCTCGATGTAGCGCTCGCCGAATGCCGCATTCGAGTGGCGGGCGTCGCCCCACGTGCCCGATTTCGTCGCCCGGTAGACCGATCCGGGCGAGGTAAAGAAGAACGCCGTGTGCACCGGCGCGGTGGCGACGGTGAACGCCGGGAACGGCGGGAACTCGGCGTTGGCCCGTTCGAGATCGACCAGCGCCGGGTTGATCGCGAGCACGGCGGAAGTCTCGGCCGCGTTCGCATGCAGTCCGTTCTTCAGCCCGGAGAACTCGGCGGCCTCCTCGGCGGTGAGGCCGTCCCAGTAATTGACGGGAAACGCCGCCACGCCTTTCGGCATCCGCTCGGCCGCGTCGGCGCACCCGTAGGCGATCGCGTAGGTATTGTCGTAATGCCCGTTGAGGAAGATCACGCGCTTGAACCCCGACGCGGCAAACGACGCGCACAGGTCGGAGACCAGCGCGATGAACGTCGGAATGCGGATGTGCACCAGCCCGGTGAAGCCGACGTGAGGATACGACAGCGCGTAGTTGATCGCCGGTGCCACCAGCGCGCCAATCTGCGGCGCGACGCGGCGCGCGACTTCCTGCGGGATCAGCACGTCGGTGAGCAGCGGGCCGTGCGGGCCGTGCTGCTCGGTGGCGCCGGTCGGGATGATGACGGTGTGATGCGTCGCGAGAAACGCCTCGACCTCCGGGTTCGTCATCTCGCCGAGGAACACGGTCGGCGGCTTCATGATGTCGGCGGGAAGTTTACAGCGTCGGCGCCCCGATCGCGCGGTCTCATGTAGCGCAGCCTTCAGGCCTGCCATCGGGCCGCTCGGGCAGCCCTGAAGGGCGGCGCGACCGTCGTCAGGCCGGCAGGCGCAGAATCGCGCGGCAGCCGCGGGCCGGCGTCCGATTCTCGAGCGCGAGCGTGCCACCGTGCGCTTCAGCGATCTGACGGCTGAGCGCGAGGCCGATGCCGGATCCGGCAGGCTTGGTCGTGAAGAACGGCACGAACAGGTTCGCCGTGTCGGGCAGACCCGGGCCGTCGTCTTCGACCCGGACTTCCACGACGCCGTCGCCGCGCGTCCATGCCACGGTGACGCTGCCGCCGGTCGCGAGCGTCGCGTCAACGCCGTTGCGGACGATGTTGATCAACAGCTGCTCGATCTGATCGGGATCGGCGGCGATCCATACGTCCTCGGCCTCAGAGACTGCGACCGGCAGGCGATCCTCGAGCTCGGCGACGCGTCGGACCAGCGGCCGCACCTCCACCTGCCGGAGCTGCGGCTTGGGCAGCCGCGCGAGCTGCGCGTAGGCGCGCAGGAAGCGCCCGAGCGCGCCCGAGCGCGTTTCGATGAGCGACAGCGCGTCCTGAATCTCGACGCTGCGCGGCAGGTCGCCGGCCCGCGCGATCATCCGCCGGATGCTGTGCGCGATCGACTTGATCGGCGTCAACGAGTTGTTGATCTCGTGCGACAGGACGCGGACGATCCGCTGCCACGCCTGCTGCTCCTCTTCGCGCAGCGCGCGGCTCAGATCGGCAAACACCAGCAGCTGGTGCGGACGACCGTCGCGCCGGAACGTGGAGCGGCGCAGCTCGACGCGGCCGCTTTCCGGGCCGAACGGCTTGTCGATCAATCGCCGCGGCTCACCGGCCAGATACGGCGACAGGCGCAGCTGCGACGCGCTGCAGCCGACGAGCCGCGCCGCGGACGCGCCGATCAGGCGTTCGCCGGCGGCGTTGACGAGGACCAGCCGCTCGTCCATGTCGAACGCGAACATGGCGACGTCGATCGCCGCCATCACGCCGTGCAGGAGGGCGGTCGATTCGACCGCCTCTCCCCGCTGCCGCTGCAGCGTGTCGCCCAGCGCATTGATCTCGGCCATCATCAGATCGACGGCGCTTTTCGGCCGCCCTGCCGTACCGCGAATCGAGTAATCGCCCTCGCGCAGCGCGCCGAGCAGGCTCGCCGCGAGCAGCAGCGTGCGCGAGACGAGCTGGCGGGCTGCGGCAGCCGCCGCGATCCAGGTGACCAGCACCACGGCGACGATCGTCCATCGCACTTCGAACGTGAACGACCCGGTCGCGAGCAGGTAGAACAGCACGGCGGCCGACGGCAGCCCGGCGAGCGTGGTCAGACCGAGGACCGCGGCCTCGACGTTGCGCTGCGCCCTCCTACTGCTGACTGCGGATGCCATACGCCTGCAGGCGGCGGTAGAGGGCGCTTCGGCTCAGACCGAGCTGCGCTGCCGCCGCCCGGACGTCGCCGGCATGGCGCGCCAGTGCCTTCTCGATGACAACCCGCTCGGCATCCTCGAGCGACTGCTCGCTGACGGCTTTCGGCGCGGAACCGAGCGCGAGATCGCCGGCGCTGACCGCCGTCGCGCCAGGGTCGGCGAACAGTACCGCGCGTTCGACGGCATGCCCGAGCTCGCGGACGTTCCCCGGCCAGGTATGGGCCCGCATCGCGCTCCAGGCGCCCGGCTCGAAGGCCGCGAGTGGCTTCGCGTAGCGCCGGGTGAAGTGCACCAGAAAGTGGCGGGCGAGCTCGTTCAGATCCTCGATCCGCTCGCGCAGCGGCGGCAGCTCGATGACGACGGTGTTCAGGCGATACAGGACGTCCTCGCGGAACCGGCCGGCGTCGACTTCGACGCGCAGGTCGGCGTTCGTCGCCGACAGCATCCGCACGTTCACGAAGCGGACGCGCGACGATCCGACGCGCTGCAGTTCGCCGGTCTGCAGGACGCGCAACAGCTTGGCCTGCAGCCGCATCGGCATGTTGGCGATTTCGTCGAGGAACAGCGTGCCTTCGTCGGCCAGCTCGAAGCAGCCGACGCGGTCGGCGCGCGCGTCGGTGAACGCGCCTTTGACGTGGCCGAACAGCTCGCTCTCGGCGACCCCTTCGGCCAGGCCGCCGGCGTTCATCGTCACCAGCGGCCTGGCCGCGCGCGTCGACAGGCGGTGCAGCCACGACGCGACCACTTCCTTCCCGGTGCCGTGCTCGCCGGTAATCAACACCGATGCATCCGAAGGCGCGACCCGTTCGATCGTCTGGCGGATGCGCTGCAGCGCCGGCGACGTACCGAGGAACACCGGCGCATCGCTGCGCTGCTGTCGTGCTGAGGCTTCCTCGAGGCGCTCGGTGCGGGACAGCGCGCGGCGGAGATCGGTGTACATCCGCACCGTTGCCAGCAGACGCTCGTCGGCCCAGGGCTTCTCGATGTAGTCGCGTGCGCCGCGCCGCATCGCTTCGACGGCGCCGGCGACGCTGCTCCACGCGGTCATCACGAGAATCGGCAGCGTCGGGTCGACGGCGCGCAGCCGATCGATCAGATCCAGTCCTTCCTGGCCGGAGGTCGTATCCCGCGTGTAGTTCAAATCGAGCAGCGCGGCATCGACATCGGCCTGCTCCACCGCCGCGAGGACCGCTGCCGGCGACGCCGCCGCGATCACCTCGTACCCGTCGTCGCTGAGCAGCAGACGCAGCGCGGTCACGACGTCGGGCTGATCGTCGGCGATGAGAATGCGCGGCCGCTGAGGCATTCTGTGTCACTCACTACGTCGCCACCGGCGGCCTGTCGTAGCGCAGGCCTTTAGGCCTGCCCTACAGCCCCCCGGCAGCCCTGAAGGGCTGCGCTACGTTCATGTCAAAAAACGGCGCGCATGATTGCGACGCACTCTTAGACGAGCACCACGACGCCGAAGTTGATTGGCGTCGTCCAGTCGCGCCGGCGCGACGGCAAATCCCACATCTGCATCCGCGCTCGAGTCGTCGTGCGACAATGCCGCCGGTTTTGCCGACTCGACGGCTGGCACGTCGCTTGGTATCAAGCCACATGCCCATGGCTGCCGCATCGCGCGTGCTCGTCGCCGACGACCAGACCGACATCCTCGAGGCGCTGCGCTGGTTCCTCGCCGGTGAAGGCTACGACGCGCAGTTCGTCACCTCGTCGGACGCCGTCATCGAGCGACTCGGGATCGAAGCGTTCGACCTGCTGCTGATGGACCTCAACTACTCGCGCGACACGACGTCGGGGCGGGAAGGGCTCGCGTTGATCCCGCGCGTCCGCGCCTGCGATCCGAACCTGCCGATCGTCGTCATGACCGGCTGGGGCAGCGTCGACACGGCCGTCGAGGCCATGCGGCTCGGCGCGAAGAGCTTCGTCCAGAAGCCGTGGGACGACGCGGCGCTGCGCGAGATCGTCCAGCGCGAGATCGCCGACGGCGTGGCGGCGCGGCGGCAGGATCGAAAGCGCCAGCGCGAGCGCGACGAGGCGCGGCTGATCCAGCGCGCGCTGCTGCCGGCGGTGCTGCCCGAGCACGATCGCATTCGCATCGCTGCATCCTGGCGCCCGGCCGATGGCGTCGGCGGTGACTGCTTCGACGTCCTCGCGGCCGGCGATCGGATTGGCGTCGCCATCGCCGACGTCGCCGGCAAGGGGATGCCGGCAGCGCTGCTGATGTCGAACCTTCAGGCGGCGGTGCGTGCCTTCGCGCAGGGCGGCGCCGATCCGGCGTCGATCTGCACCAACGTGAACCGCCTGATGTGCGGGCACATGGTCAGCGGCCGGTTCGTCACCTTCTGTTTTGCGTGGCTCGATCCGGCGGGCGGTGTCCTCTCATACGCGAACGCCGGCCACAACCCGCCGCTGCTGGTTCGCGGCGACGGCCGCGTCGAGCGCCTCGCCGACGCCGGCGTCGTCATGGGCATCTTTCCCGACGCCGTCTACTCGACCGGCTCGCGTCCGCTCACCGGCGGTGATCGCCTGCTCTTGTTCACCGACGGCATCAGCGAAGCGCACGACGCTGCCGGCGACGAGTTCGGTGATGAGCGGCTCGCGGCGGCCGCCGTTGCGGCGCGGACCTGTCCGGCCGAGGCGTGCAAACTGCAGATCCTCGCCGCCGTCGACACCTTCACCGGCGGCGTCTTCGATGACGACGCCACGTTGATTACGATCGAGATTTGCTAGAGCCGTTTTTATTTGCAGCGCAGGCCTTGAGGCCTGCAAACGGCCGCGGGCAGCCCTGAAGGGCTGCGCTACGGTAATTTTGAAACCCGCTCTACGAAGAAACGCCATAGGAGCGTGGCCCGTGGTCAGCGATATCCGCTATGCCCTGCGCACGATGCTGCGCGCCCCTGGCTTCGCGGCGACTGCCGCCCTGACGCTCGCGATTGGCATCGGCGCGAACACGGCCATCTTTACCGTCGTCTACGCGCTGCTGCTGAAGCCGCTGCCGTTTCATGACGCCGAGCGCCTGATCTACGTCCACGATACGTTCCCTGCGGTCGCGAACGCGTCGGTGTCGATGCCCAAGTTCGTGGCGCTGCGCGACGGCAACCGCTCGCTGTCGTCGCTGGCGGCGACATCGCCGGCGTCGCTCACGGTGACCGGCATCGGCGATCCGCAGATCCTCGGCGTCACACGTGTGAGCGGCGACTTCTTCGACGTGCTCGGCGTCGCGCCGCTCGCCGGGCGAACGATCACCCGGGCCGACGACGTGCCGGGCGCCGCGGCGGTGATCGTGCTGACTTACGGCGCCTGGCAACGTCTGTTCGGCGGCGCGCGCGACATCGTCGGGCGCACGATCATTGCCGACGGCCAGCCGCGCGCGATCATCGGCGTGATGCCGCCCGACCTGGTGTATCCGGCGCGGTACGAGGCGTGGGTGCCGCTGGCGCTCGCGCGCGACGCCTCGCCCGGCAATAACTTTCTGCGCATCGTCGGCCGCCTGAAGCCGGGCGTCTCGATCGAGCAGGCGACCGCCGACCTCGACGCCGTCACCACGACGTTCAACGCCCAGAGCGGTCAACGCCGCGGCATTCGCGTGTGGCCGCTGCACGAGTACCTGGCGCAAAACACCCGGCAGATGGTGCTGGTGCTGCAGGGCGCGGTGCTCCTCGTGCTGCTGGTCGCATGCGCGAACGTGGCCAACATGCTGCTCGCGCGCAGCGTGCCGCGCCAGCGCGAGCTGGCGATCCGCATGGCCATCGGCGCGTCGCCGCGCCGGCTGCTGCGGCAGCTGCTCACCGAAAGCCTGCTGCTCGCTGTTGCCGGCGGCGCCCTCGGCGTGCTGCTCGGCGGCTGGCTGCTGCGGCTGTTCGTGGCGCTCGCGCCGCCCGGCTTCTCCGGTGTGCAGGCGATCGCGATCGATCGGCACGTGCTGTGGTTTACCGCCGCGGTCGCGATGCTGACCGGCGTCGTCTTCGGCGTCGCGCCGGCGCGGCGCGGCTTCCGCATCGACGCGAACGATGGCCTGCGCGACGCGACCGGCCGCGGCAGCGCGTCGGCGGCGGCGCGCGGCGCCAGCCGCGCGCTGGTGATCGCTGAGGTCGGTCTGGCGATGGTGCTCGTCATTGGCGCCGGCCTGCTGGTCAAGAGCCTGCTCCGCCTCCAGGCGCAGGATGCCGGTTTCCGCGCCGAGGGCTTGCTCACCTTTCAAATCAACCTGCCGCGCGCGCGCTACGACGACAATGCGTTGCGGCGCGCGGTGAGCCGGATCGTCGAGGCGATGCGCGCGCTCCCCGGCGTGAGCGCCGCCGGCGCCATCAACTTTCTGCCGCTGCAGGCGTTCGGGTTCAACGGTCCGTTCGCGATTGACGGACGGCCGCCGCTCGGCACCGCCGACCGTCCGCCGGTCGTCGAGTACCGGACGGCGACGGCGGCATATTTCCAGGCGATGCAGATCCCGCTGCGACGCGGCGCCCTCTTCACGGATCGCGACAGCGAACGGACTCGCCCCGTGGTCGTCATCAGCGAGACGATGGCGCGGCAGTTCTGGCCGGACGAGAACCCGGTCGGCGCACGCGTCAGACTCGGATTCGACGCGAACCAGATCGTCCGTGAGGTGATCGGCGTCGTCGGCGATGTCCGCTCGCAGGCGCTCAGCCAGCCGCCGGCGTCGGAAGCGTACATACCCTACGCACAGGCGCCGCTCGCGACGATCTCGGTGGCCGTGCGCGCGGCCGGCGATCCCGCGGCGCTCCTCCCCGCCGTTCGCCAGCGGATCGCGGCAGTCGATGCGTCGCTGGCGGTGATCCGCACCCAGACGATGGTCGAGGTCGTCGACGCGTCAACCGGATCGATGCGGCTGGCGTCGACGCTGACCTCGGTGTTCGCAGCGCTCGCCGCCCTGCTCGCCGCGGTTGGTATCTACAGCCTGGTCTCCTATTCAGTCGCCAGCCGGACGCGCGAAATCGGGATTCGTGTGGCGCTCGGCGCGCACCCGGCATCGGTGCTGCGGCTCGTCGTTGGCGAGGGCATGAAGCTGACGGCGATCGGGCTGGCGCTCGGCGTCGCCGGTACGTGGTGGCTGACGGGCACGCTGCGATCGCTGCTGTTCGAGGTCAGCCCGGTCGATCCTGCCGTTCTGGCGGCGACCGCAGCCGCCGTCGTGGCGCTGACGACGGTGGCCTCGCTGGTTCCGGCGTGGCGGGTGATGCGCGTCGATCCCACGACTGCGCTGCGATCGGAGTAGCTGATGTTCTCGGATGTGAAGTTTGCGGCCCGGCTCCTGTTGAAGCATCCCGGTTTCACGATCGTCGCGACGCTCGTGCTGGCGCTCGGCATCGGCGCCAACACCGCGATTTTCAGCGTCGTCGACGCCGTGCTGCTGCGGCCGCTGCCGTTCGCCGACCCGGATCGCATCGTGTCGATCCAGAACCTGTGGCGCAACACGGGTCTGCGCGGCCAGGCCTCAGCGCCCGATTTCCACGACTGGCACGACCAGGCGCGTTCCTTCGACGGCATGGCGGCGTACGTCGGTGGCCAGACGTCGGTGAACGTCGGCGGCGTCGCCGACTACGCGGTCGTGACGCGGGCGACGCCGGAATTTTTTCCGCTCTTCGGCGTCCACGCGGAACTCGGACGGCTGCCGTCAGCGGACGAGCAGCGCGACGGCGGACCGCTCACTGCGGTCGTCAGCCACGTGTTCTGGCTGAACCGGCTCGGCGGCGATCGGGCGGCGATCGGCACCACGCTCAAGTTCGCACAGCGCGTCTACACGATCGTCGGCGTGCTGCCGCCGGCATTCCGGTTCCCGAACAACACCGACGTGTGGACACCGTGGTGGGTCTTTGCCGAGACGGCATCGCGGTCGGCACACAACTACGAGGTGGTCGGCCGCATCAAGGCGAACGTCAGCGTCGAGCAGGCGCAGCGCGATCTGGACACGATCGCGGCGCAGCTCGAACGGAGCTATCCGCGGTCCAACGAGAACAAGGGGATCATCGTCAGCCGGCTGCTCGATCGGACGGTGCGCGACGTCCGCGGCACGCTGGCGCTGATTTTCGGCGTCGTCGTCGTCGTGCTGCTCATTGCCTGCGCCAACGTCAGCAGCCTGCTGCTCGCGCGCGCGACGTCGCGGACCCGCGAGCTGGGCATCCGCGCCGCGCTTGGCGCATCGCGGACACGCGTCGTCCGGCAGCTCGTCACCGAGAGCGTCCTGCTGGCGCTGCTCGCTGGCGCGGCCAGCGTGCTCGTGGCCGCGTGGGGCATTCGCGGGCTGGTGGCGATTGCGCCGGCTGGCCTGCCGCGCATCGCCGAGGTCCAGGTCGATCTCCGAGTCCTCGTATTTGCCTCGCTGGTGTCGCTCGCGGCGAGCCTGGTCTTCGGCATCGCACCGGCGCTTCACGCGTCGCGCAGCGATCTCAACGACGTCATCAAGCAAGGGACGCGGACGATGAGCGCGGGTGCGGGCGGCCGGCTGCGCAGTTCGCTGATCGTCTTCGAGACGGCGGCCGCCGTCGTCCTAGTGATTGGCGCCGGCCTGCTGATTCGCAGCTTTGCGGCGCTGAGCGCCGTCGATCTTGGTTTCCGGACCGAGCGTCTGCTGGTCGCCGACACCGCCGTGCCGGTCGCCACGATCAGTGCCGCGCCTGAAGCGGTCCGTTTCTACCGGACGCTGATGCCGCAACTCGCCGCCGTTCCCGGCGTCGAAGCCGTGTCGGCGGTGATGGGCGTGCCGACCCGGCCACGTTCGAACGGAGGCTATGCGATCGAGGGCGGACCGACGTTCGAGCAGATGGGCGTACGCTCGCCGCAAGCGATCTTCACTGTCAACACGCCCGGGTACTTCGCCACGCTGCGCGTGCCGATCGTGAAGGGCCGCGATTTCACCGACGCCGACACCGACACCGCGCCGCTCGTCGCGATCGTCAACGAGGCGTTGGCGCGGCAGTCGTTTCCGAACGGCGATGCACTCGGCCACCGAATCGGCTCCGGTTACGACGGGACCGGGTTCATGACGATCGTCGGCATCGTCGCCAACATGCGCTCGTCGGCGCCGTCGGAACCGCCGAAGCCGCAGATCTTCATGCCGTTCCAGCAGCATCCGCTCGGCTCGACCTCGCTCAACGTCGTCGTCCGCACGTCGCTGGCGGATCCGCTCGCGCTCGGGCCAACGATCTCGCAGAAGGTGCGGGCGTTGAACAGCGACGTGCCGGCGCGGATCTCGACCATGGAGGCCACCATTGACCGCGCGATGTCGACGTCGCGGTTCCAGACGGTGCTGCTCGGCCTGTTCGCAACGGTCGCGCTGCTGCTGGCGATGGCCGGCGTCTACGGGCTGGTGTCGTTCACG
>Ga0070686_100000980_pt1 | contig 16454 bp, 29 predicted proteins | sample KBSS23LmetaG_FD_65654 | JGI IMG/M metagenome (GOLD analysis project Ga0070686, IMG submission 65654) | Switchgrass rhizosphere microbial communities from Kellogg Biological Station, Michigan, USA - KBS S2-3L metaG | ecosystem: Host-associated > Plants > Roots > Rhizosphere ... | reverse complement strand
GCATTTCATGGAAAAAGTGCTGACGAAGTAATCAAGGCACAGGATCTACACTTGAAAGAGATGTACGCAAAGGGTGATAAAACACATCAAAAGGCACTCACTGAAATGCAAGGACGATGGAAGAATCCTATAAAGGGAATGGGTTGGTATTTGAAGACAAAGAAAGATTTTGCAGCTCTTCCAGAGGATTAAGATATCAAAAACTTTTCCACTTGACTCAGAACTTTTTACTCTATACAGTTAAGATATGGTATTTAGTTCTTCTCAACTACTTGCAATTCTTGCTTCCACTGTCGCTCAGTTCTTTGTAGGAGCAATTTGGTATACACCACTTTTTGGACCGTTATGGGGTAAAATCCATGGATTCGATAAATTAGACAAAAAGACACAACAGAAAATGATGTCTCAAATGGGACCTATTTTTGCAGTACAAATCGCTGTAACGATCGTCACCTCAATTGTCTTAGTGCTCCTTCACACTGCACTACCAAGTTATTCCATTACAACACTTACTTTCTGGATCTGGCTCGGATTTGTCGTACCAGCACACGTTTCTGGGATTTTATTTGGCAACACGCCCAAAAAATGGTTGCTCACCAAAAGCCTCATTATGGCCGGAGGATCCTTCGCTTCTCTTCTTGTCGGAGCGTATGTTGTATCTTGGATGATATAAAAACTATGAAGAAAGCTCTTGCCTTTGCTAAAAAGAATCCTGCTTATGTTGGTACCATTCATGCACTAGGAGGGATTGGTATTGGTATTCTTATTGCTTCCCCTGTTGCCGGTATTCACCCCGTTCGTTGGGCTCTCGCTTTCATACTTGTTAGTCTTCTTGGACACCTCTATATGTGGATTGCATAAAAGCAAGAGTTCAACTCTTATATGTTCTTCTTTTTCATATACTCAAACGAAGTTTCTATGAGTTTGGCGAGAACTGTTTGATCTACATCAGAAAGTTTATTGATATATAAACATCCTCCCATAGATCCTCCACTTGTTTTGTGCTTCCCCAGTTTTTCTAATAATTCTTGACTATTGTCGTTACCATGCAAAATATACAATGTTATATTAGCTTTCCTCGGTGAAAAACCAACCAACATCCAATCTCCTTCCTGAGCGCTTTTTTCTGATTTATAATGATATTTTCCAAACCCAACAATACTTGTCCCCCACATCACTGGCTCTTCTCCCGTAATCTCTTCAAACATCTTTAAAAGAGCAAGACCATCTATCCTCTTTTGTTCTGGTTCAATAGATTCAAGAAAATCCTTTGGGCTTTGCGTAGTAATTTTCGTTTTTGGTTCTGCCATGAAGAGATTATATCAAAAATTGGATATGAAAATAAGGTTTTTGTGAACCCAGATGGTTTAAGGAAGTGTTATCTCGGCCAAATCGCCAACGTGGATAAATCCTGAACTATAAACTACACCAACAACACCTCGTTTACCAATTGCCGCTGTTTGAAACGGAAGAACAATATTTTGGTCTTCGTAATGTCTTTGTATATTTCCGGCTGGAATTTCACAAGGAGTATTCTCTTTCCAAACAACGAGGGCTGCAGTTCTAATCGTATTCTTGTCTTTCTTGAACATGAGCATTGTACCCGGTGGTAAATGAGTAAAGTCTTCAATGCCACTTACAACTAAGTTTTCGCCAAGTAACCCATATTGAATATCAGGTAATCCCATTGCTTGTGCAACCGCTTTTAATTCTTCGGCGGATGTCGCAGAAAATTGTCGGAAGTTGGCAATTTCAATTCCTTTTGGTAACCCGAATGATCTTAATAACTTTTCGCGAACGTCCAACAATCTCGTTTCACCAAGATGGTCATCCCCTTTTACCCCTCTATTGGCAAATACTTGTATCTTATTTACTCCTTGAGAAACTCCTGTCCCATCACGAGCAACTAATACCGCTTCAACTTTTCCTGTTAATCTTTCAGGCATGTTGAGATTTTAACATCAATTATTTCTGATTTCTAATGGCGAAAGTGATGTACCGGATTATATTTTTTAAATAATTCCAGAAAAAAGAAGAATCAGAGCAACAGAAGTAAACGCAGCGAAAATACCAACAGTTTGAAGAAATAGATTGACTGCCTGTTTCTTTTTGCCGTCAATAAAAAGCATGACTGGTTGATAGAAAAAGAGAAATGCCATAACGGCAACTGATAATGTTAGAAGTGATAAAATTACAACGGGGACAAAGAATGTATCAGGCTTGTTTTGTAATGGTCTGGTCACAAAGGTCATAATCGTAACACCAAGAACGATGTATCCTGAAGCACAGAGAGCGTTGATAAAAGGGTTTTTAGTCATATTATTTGTATTCTAAAATATCTCCTGGTTGGCAATCAAGTGCTTTGCAAATTGCCTCTAATGTTGAAAAACGAATTGCTTTTGCCTTTCCATTTTTGAGTATGGAAAGATTGGCCATAGTAATCCCGACCTTTTCGGTCAGTTCAGTCACACTCATTTTCCGCTTTGCCAGCATCACATCGATATTTATAATTATTGCCATATATCATACAGTTAAGTCATTTTCTGATTTCAAATCAACTGCATTTTGCAGAAGTTTCTGAAAAACGCCACAGGCAGTTGCAATAACAGCAGCTGAAAAAGATACCAAAAAACCAAGCATTGTTGGACCAGCTGGATCATCCCCATTGGCAAAGAAACGGATAAACAGGATTCCTCCTGCAATAAAACCAATAAGCGCAAGCGATGCATATTTCATATTTTTAAGTGTATTTACCGCGCTTTGAGAAAAGGCTTTATTCCGATCAATGAGATTTAATAAGGTAAATGCTTGATATAAACCAAAAAAGAACGGGATTGAAGCAATAAAGCCATAGAGAATAAAGGGGTCTGCATAAATACTTACGAAATCCAAGTGTGCAGCTCTTCCTTCAGTTTGGGGAAACCAAAGAATACCGATAAACGCCACTATTGCGATAAGACAAAGGACAACTTTCAAAAACAATGTTGAACCTTTTTTCATAATAATATACGTATGTTATATCACTACTTATCGTTTGTCAATAGATATTTATTGTTATTTAGAAGAAGTCTTTTTACGTTTGTTGAGGACATATTGTACTGAAGGACTTACTTTTTTATCTGTTCGGTGAGTACACCCGAGCCAACAACACGGCCGTCTCATCCCTTCTTTGAGTTCACTGATGACTCTTTTAACATGATCCTTTCTCGTTTTTTCTTGCTTAACAAATGTTGTCCAACAAATCCATTCATTCCGTGCAAGAGGCGTCAAACTTTCCCACAATTCAAGGGCTTTTGTATCAGAAACCAATGCATCTTTCAAATCTGCTGGCATTTGGTGAACGGTGCCACCGGAAATTTTACTCGTCATAAAGTCTATTATACATTATAATACCTCTATGCTTGGAAAACTTGATTGTGTCGCTATCTGGTCTGAGGATCCGGAAAAGTTATTTCAATGGTATAAGAAGGTTTTTGGTGTCGAAGAATCTCTCCGGGAAAATGCAGCTGACGACACTGGAGTTGGCATTGATGTTGGAGGACTCCTTCTCTGGTTTGGTAAACACAGTGAAATTCACGGCAACAACAAAGACCCTCTGAGACATATTCTTGAATTCAAAGTTGAAAATTTGGATGAAGTTTACGGCTGGTTAAAGAGAGCTGGCGCCAAAATTATTCGTGAACCATCATATTCTCCAACAGTTAACGCAGATGTTGTAACAGCAGAAGATCCAGAACAAAACACGATCCAATTTTTCCAGATAAGGAAATAGCTCATCTGCTTCACTTCTTTGATCGTATTCTCGACACTAAGGGAACTCCCAAAAAGAGCATCAATGCAATATCAACAAGGACATTAATATAAATTCCATAATAGAAAGAGAAAGAGGCTTCTACGAATAACCAAGACATTATTCCATACAAAAGTGATTTCATGAGAACTTTGTTATTTGTTTGGAACGCATGCCGTCCAACAAAGAAAAGAAGAACGCTAAAACCAATAAAGGTTGATCCATAAAGGCCATTACTCCAAGCAGTATAGACGTTGTCAGGTACAAATCTGCTGTAGACTGGCAAACTTTCAAGCCCAAACAATGAATAAAAAATGCCAAAGAATACACCAACGATCCCCACGAAACTAATCCAAAGCACTGAGTTCTTTTTATTCATAAAGAAATTATACTAGACAATCAAATACATACCAACAGATATCATTTCGCAAGCGCTGATCATCCAAAACAAGATCTCGGATCTCTATGGGAAGCTGTTTTCGTTGCCATTCACATTCTTTACGACCCGCCTCAAGAGAAACAGCTGCCTGGACGATGGTCATCGGGTTTAACTTCCTCAAAAAGTGGAAGGACATGCTCTGCACAGGTAGCTGCCCAAAGTGCAAGCAAGCGATGATTTTCATCAATAAGCGTTCCACCTCGACGAATGGTGATGAAGCGTGGATCACGAATTTTAGGAAGAATCATATTATACAAACGAGCCAGTTTTAACTTTTCCTGATCTCTTGTATTTTGTAAAAATGACTCCACTTGGGGTAACTTTAGATTCAACAAGTGTAAAAGATGCAGGCATTGTACCTTTTTCAAAGAGTCGCTTTCCGGTACCAAGTGTAATAGGAAATATCTTAAGCCAAAATTCATCTACCAAATCATGTTGCATTAATGACTGCACAAGATCTGCACTTCCATATACCTGGAGATCTGGACCTTTGGAGTTTTTAATCTTTTTTAATGCTTCAATATCCGTGATCACTTCAGTATTTTCCCATGTTGGATTTTTCAAAGTTGTTGAAACAACATATTTTGTAATTTTGTTTACTTGAGGCCATGTTTCAGGGTGTTCTGGCCAATATCCTATCCAAATGTCATATGTTTTCCGGCCAAGGAGTAAAGCAGCTGTCGCTTTCATCTGTTTTTCCATTTCCTTCCCACCAACTTCATCAAAGTGCGGACTCATCCATCCACCATATTTAAAGCCTTCAGCAGTATCTTCTTTCGACTCACCTGGTGCCTGAATGACACCATCCAAAGTCATAAATTCTAAAACAAAAATCTTTCTCATATATTAAATCAAGCTTTGCTTTATTAAATCAAGCTTTGCTTATGATAAGTATTATAAACTACTTTAAAATCTTGTACCGAATATGGGTAACTACATTTGTTCCACTTATCTCAATTGCTTCAAGATTAAGAGGAGGTACTCCTTCAAAAAGCCGCGTACCTTTTCCAATAGTTACAGGAACGATATGGAGCCACAGTTCATCAATAAGCCCGGCTTTCAAATATTGATTGACGGTAGTTGCTCCTCCCATAATCTTTACATTTCTGTCTCCAGCCTTCTCTTTTGCTTTTGAAAGAGCCGATTCTATGCCGTCTGGTACAAAGTAAAATGTTGTTCCACCTTCCATTTCTATGGGTTCTCGTTCTGTATGGGAAAGCACAAAAACCGGCGCATGATATGGAGGATCATCTCCCCACCACCCTTTCCACTCCTCTTTGTCTCTTCTGTCTTTTGGTCCAAACATATTACTCCCCATGATAAAAGCTCCTGCATCTAAAATACCTTCAATTTCTTTTGTATGTTTAAACTTTTCAGGTTCTTCAAACATCCACCGATCCAAAAGATCAGCATCAAAATTATCTCCAAATGGATGTTCAAAAGATTGATTGACCCCAGCAGTAAACCCATCCAGAGACATTGTCATACCTGAAGTAACTTTTGACATAGAAGAATTATATCAGAAGTTCGAACAATCATTCAGAAGCGCTACAGGAAACAAAACAGTTCATTAATCTGAACTACTGTTTAAAAAACCCCTTGGAGTATTATACTGGCTATTGCACCAAATAAAATTACAAATCCCAAAATTCTTACTATCTTAATTGACTTTGGGAAAAGTGGGACTTTCTTAGTAATCTCATTCCATTTTTTTTCACTAACAAAAACTAATGAACAACCTAGCACTAATGAAACAAATAAATCAAAATACAACTTCATAAATATATGTTATCACCTGGTTCGAGCGATTAACAACCATCAAAATATGGGGATCTTACCTTTTCTTGGTCATCAAAAATGAAATCAGAAACTTTTTATCTTTCTATATGTAATATCAAAATCATGCTGCCATGTTTTTCCTTGGTCATGAGACATTTCTCCTTTGCCGGTCATCTTTGTTCCATCTTCATTAATCGAATAGTGCATCCGTTGGAAAAAGTCTTTCCCTTCCCGCCAAAATTTCCAAATATTTTTCTCAAAACTCATGTTCATACATCTTGAAATACCGCGCGCATCATAATACAGGATAGTAAATTTATCATCGGCTGCTTTTTCATTCCGGCCAATAATTAAGGTCGCTTGCGGCACTTCATTTTTCCCTTGCCAATGCCAAAGTATAAAACCATTATCCAACCAAGAAAATGTATCCTGCCAATTGAGTGGTTCAGGAATGGAGACATGTTTCATCTCTACATCCCACCTTCCAATTAAAAAGCTTAAGGGTTCGAGTTCAGGACTTTGAGGAAGTGCAAATGTCTCTGACATAGAGTCATTTTACCATGAATACGTATTATTATTCGAAAGTTATTGAAGTCGATTCATAACCAAAAAATGTGGCATACTTTTTTGCTTCTTCTTCAACCGATTCTTTTATCTTCACATTAATCTTTTTAAAAGAAGTAACTTTAAATTCAACATTGCTCTTCCGTATGCTTCTTTTCCATGTCCCTGCCACTTTCCCTTCAATAATTAAAAGTGAGGTTAGTAATGCGTTTCCAACTGGCAGAGTTTTCTTATGTGTTTCTTCCAATATATCGCTTCTATCTGTGTAGCCTATAAAATATTCATCGTAGACTGAAAGCAAAAAGACAGTTTGAATTTCTTGTATGATACTCATATCCTTTAAAAACCAATAGGTCTTTCCGTTTACCGTCTCATTTGCAAGTTTTGAATGTATCATAGACATCCCTTCATTTGCTTCTTTTATCGGAAGCCCCGACCACCATGCAAAATCTTTTACTTGTGCAGGTCCATGACCTTGAAAATATTTTAAGACAAGCTTTGCAAGAGACTCTTCGCGAGATAGTTCTTTTGTTTTCGCAACTCTCTCGTCTAAAAGAGCGTACGTAGATTGCTTTCCTCTCATTGGACCACTGGTAATAATACTTTCAAGCTCTGCCCACATTAGAATATGTGCAAGTCGTTGTGTGTCTGTCGAAATCTTTTCATCTTGTAACACTTTTTTGAGTTCCTGACGAGTGAGAAAATTGTGATTTTGAAGCGCCTTTGTAATGAGAGTATTACTTTTTGCAAAAACCTGATCAGTAAGTTCAAGTTTTCGATTATAATGCCCCATTAAAGCTTTAACACGGGGAGAGGTAAGTTTTTGCATCCAGCGAATGTCGGAAGGTGCAATAAAATGCCACGTTGGACGCATAATGTGAGTTCGAAGAATTGATCCTTCGTTATAAGCCCGCATAACATCACTATTTGTAGAATTTTTTATGCGGAGTCCGAGTGACCATTTTGCTCCAGAGAAATCTTGCGATTGTACTCCCCCAAAATACACAACCCCTTCCTCTGGATTATTAAATTTTTTACCGATGAGATGCTGGTCTAAAAGTCGTGTGGATGAAATATCCATTGGCCAATTATATACGTATTTCAATTACTTGGAGAAAATTCAACAATCCATTCAATACCGTATTTATCTCGAAACATTCCTGCATATGAGCCCCATGGACTGTCTCCTGGAGCTCCTTCGACTTCTCCACCATCAGAGAGACCATTGAATAATCTGTCCACCTCTTCTTTACTTTCCACACGCACCAAAATCTTGCTTCTATTTTCGTTCTCATCTACTCGTCCTAAACTCTCCGGGATATCATTGGCAACAAGCATGGTATCTCCAATTGGTAACGCAATATACATTATTTTCTCTTTCTCTTTTTCAGGCACTTGGAATTCATCACTTGCAATATCTTTGAACCGCACAACCTTCTCAAACTCCCCACCAAAAACACTTTTGTAAAAAGTAAATGCCTCGAAAGCATTGCCATTGAAGTTAATCCAGGGATTTAAAGTTGACATGTGGTAATGATAGCAAATCAAAGGAAGAAGATAAAGGTTTTTATTTAGCTCCACACAAATTCAAGTTTCATTTGCTCTTAATATCTTCAAATAATTATAAATTGTTGCTCTTGAAAGATGAAGTTTCTTTGCAACATATTGTGGTGCATTTTTATAGAAAAAGACGCCGTGTTTTGAAAGTTCTTGTGCAAGCAATTGCTTCTGTCCCCGTGTGAGATGATTTAGAATCAATTTATTTTTTGATAAGTAGTCTTCAATAAACGTATCGATCTTCCCTTGCCAATCCTCATTGAAAAGTTCAACAGGATTATCAGCGTTCTCTTTTACTTCCAAGAAGGTTTTCAAGTTCATCTGCATATCTTGAAAAACAGCAGTATCAAAGTTAAAACAAATAATTAAAATTGGTTTTTCATTTTCATCTCGAATAGTAACACTTGTGCATTTGATCTTGTGTCCATTCCAGTTTGTTTCGTAATAGGGATCAAATACATTGGGAAACTTTTCGACAGGAGTTTTAAGTTCAGCAAGGGGACTTGGATCGCCAACTTTTCTATTTGAAATGTTGTTATAAATTGCAATAATCTTTCCTGTTTCAATATCGTGAATAGCAATTTCTAGAAATGGAGCAAACAGAGCAACCGAACCCTCAATCATTGGGACATATGGCTGTATACGATCTTGGGTAGACATATTAAGAAAGAATTGAATAATGGATAGTTGTGGTATCGCCTTCGACTACCATCTCATCAACACTTACCTTTCCAACTTCTCCCGTAGAATGAAGCTGTGTTCCACCATCTGCAACAGAACCAACAGTATCTAAGTGCAATGTTCGTAATGGTTTATTTGTAGGAAGTCCCGGCTGTAAATAAATAGTTTCTTTTTGTAAGTCTTCATAAGACTGGAAGTACGTTGTAAACTTCAAATCTTTTGATATAAGTTCATTCACTTTATCTTGTAATTCTTGTTTTATATCTTTTTCTAAAACACCTTGATAGACAATAAATGGTTTCTTTCCATGGTCACCTTTTAACGGAGTTAACTGGTTTGGAGAATATCCAAGAACGTATAAAGCAAAGTCAACGATATGTCCACCTGTATGAACTTTCATATTTTTGTACCGTCTATCCCAATCGATAACTCCATGAATTGAAGTTCCAACTGTTGGAGCAGTTTCTGCATTCACAAAATGCCACAGTTCTCCATCTTTCATCAAAACTTGATACACATCAGCACTCCATGAATCAGAAGTAAGTTTTCCTTGATCAGTAGGTTGACCACCACCCATTGCATAGAAGACTGTTTGATCAAGAAGAATTTTATATTTCTTATCTCCATCAGGAAGCACTTCCAAAATCTGTGCATCCATTTCCTTTTGGTATGAATCTTCTAAGTAAAGAAGCTGTGTTCTCATGTCTAGAATTATATTCTAATTTAGACAATTTGTCAAATGGCTCCCCGACTAGGATTCGAACCTAGGACCTTAATCTTAACAGGATTCCGCTCTACCGCTGAGCTATCGGGGAATATTTAATGAACGAGGTTATTATATCAAGAAGGTGAAGTATGTCCAAGACTGTATTTTGAATTGGGTTTAATAATTTCTCCATGAATCTCTCGGTGACAATTTGCACAAACTAAAATACACTTTTCAATCTCTTTCTGTATTGCCCCCCAACTTCTGGTTAAACCTCTCATTGAAAGACCAAAGTCTTTTTTAGTTTCGTCTAAATGGTGGAAATCTAAAGCACCAATATATCTATTGTATCCACAGATCTCACACTTACCGCCTTTCATATTGACTGCCATTTCTTTTAATCGTCGTCTTCGTTTAGAGACAGCTTGAATAAGATATGCTGCTCTGTCTTTATATGTTCGTGTTTCTTTTGCCATAATCCATATTGATACGAATATATACCGAAGTCAATGATTATTTAGTGGAGGATACTAACTGGAGTTGCAGTTTACTTTGCAAAGAGAGATTAAATTTTATTGACCATCTTCATTTCGAGGGCTCGAAAATGTTCTCTCAAAAGGATATTTTAGGTTTTCCGGAACACTCTTACGAGGTGCCTCAGGAACATAAATAGGTTTCGATGGATCATCTTTTATAGGTATCCCTGGTTCCTGACTTCTTTCTTTAATGCCTTCGCTTTCTACAAAATCGTCAAAGGCATCTGCATAAGAAGGCGGCTGATCTGAAGTAAATACAATATGTTGATTTTCGTCAACAATCATTCTTTCTGACATATTGGTTAGCTTTTTTAAAAGGGGGTAACCTTTTATTAGCAAAGAAGATCTTACAAAATGAAAGGTGAGAAGTCAAATGGATTATTAGTCTAAACTAAAACGCCCTTTTTCACCTTCAGGAATCTTCGAATGTTTAGCGTCAACAACATCACCTCCAGCGGTGTTGAATTTTCCTCCTATTTGTATATCTGGAATATATTCGTCTTTATCTTTTAAAGTTCCCAATGCACCAGCTTCTCTCCTATCGTCTGGATGATTCCGTCTTTGTCTTTGATCATTCAAATTACCTGCATCACCAACAACTGGATCTTGATGAAATCCTCGTCTACTTTGTCCGCCTTGTTTATCATCAGCTCCGGATGTAGAACCAGTCTCTCCACTATCTCCTCTTAACTGTCTTTCCCAATGTTCTCGCTCTGCATCTCGATCACTCATAGTCTGAGTATGGTATGTGTTTTAAAAGGATAAGTCAAACCAATATTTATTTTTTAATTGGAATCGTCACTTTTGTAGGTGTTGGGCTCGGATTCAATTGACTTTGAATGTAACTTTGGATTTCAGAATAATTATCTTGGCCTGCTTTGGGAAGAAGAATATATTGCCTGTCAGTACTAAACGAATCTTTGAGAACATTATCAGTCGAAAGAACAATGGTTCCAATCTTATAGTCTCTTGGATCCCCCATGATATCCAAAATCTTTTTCCCTTCAGAAATAGAGACATCAGTTCGGAGAACACTGGCAAATTGAGTCACAAACGGAACAAAATTATTGATAATGCCCAAAGATAATACTTTGTCTTTTGCTGCTTGAATCAATGCTTGCTGCCTCGAAGACCGCGCAAAATCACTACCATCAGTATCTGAGTGACGGGATCTGACAAATTTCAAAGCAGTTGCTCCATCCATGTGCATTACCCCTTTGTCAAAATGTAAATGCTCATATCGACACGTAAATTGTTGTTCTAATTGAAATCCGCTGTACTTTTTGTGAATTTCCGCAAGTTCTTCCGCAGTATAACCGCAGGTGTTGTCTTCTTCTCCTTTTATGGGATAGAAATTATCATCAAACGTGCGTGGGACATTCACATCAACTCCGCCAAGAGCGTCAATAATACGGACAAACCCACTAAAATCAATTGAGGCGAAGTACCTGACATCTTCACCAAGTACTTGTTTAACAGCATACTTTGCAAGTGCTCCTCCACCCGCCTGACCTTTGTATATATCCAGTTTATTGGGATACTTCCTGTCATCCAATCCAATTGCATATGCTGCATTTATTTTTGAATAGATAACACTTTCGCCGTTCGTAGGGATCGGAACCCATAGATCACGCGGAATGGAAATCAAGGTTACCTTTTTAACCTTTGGCTCAACATGCGCAACAATCATCGTATCAGTCAAATCTCCTCCATCATGCCCGGCACCACCATACCCCAAGAGAAGAATATTAAATGGAGCCAGAGGATCTGGTGTGGGAGTAGGAGATGCGTTGGGTGCACGAGTTGGCTCAACATTGGGAGTCACAACAATTTGTTTGTAATTAAAATACAGAAAAGAGAGAATCGTACAAAGCAGAAAGAGGAAAAACAATCCAATCCCTAACAATATTTTTTTCAATCGCGAGCGTTTTTTACGCGTGGGTTTTACTTTTGGAGACATACAAGAATTAGTATACTTGTTTCTCTTGCATACGGGAAGTATTTAGAGATAAGATGAATATATGAGAGGGTGGCCTGCCACTCCGAAGCCCGACCTCATAGGGATGAAGTAATGTAATAATTGAGGAGCGCGAACCTGCCGTCGCTAAAGCTTTGGCGGGCGAAGGGTGGTGATTAGTTATGGACAGTAAAATGGTACATATGGTCGCGTATTTGCTCCTCTGGGTAGGAGGTTTAAACTGGGGTTTAGTTGGACTTTTCCACTACAATCTCGTCAGTGCACTTTTTGGCCCGTGGCCAATGCTTGAGTCACTTGTTTACGTACTCGTAGGAGCTTCAGCACTCTATACACTTGCAACACATAAAAACTATTGCATGATTTGTGGAGATATGAAGAAGGGAAAGAAGTAAAAAAGTCTAAGTCTAAGATCGAAGAAGAGACAGGAGAGTTACTCCTGTCTTTTTTTGCGTCTCCTTACAATTCTATTACAACGATAGTCGCAAGCTTGCGTCTATCAATAACCCTTACCTTTCTCTTACTCCTCTTTTCTGCCTTTCTTAGCAATTCCGACTATAGTGACGATAATACTATGAACACTTATATTTTCTTTCCCGCTTTCCTAGATCATTACGAACGAAAAGTAATTTACACGAAGGGAGGTGAATACCATGAACGGCGATGATAACCATGGAGGAGACATTCGAGGACTTGCTTCGGCAAGTAAAGCAACCAGACAGCGAGTTGCTCGTGCAGGCGGGCTTGCTCGAGGAAAGCAGCGCAGACAAAAGTCCCCGAAAAAGTAGTACTTTTTCCCACGAAAAACAGGTAGATAACCGGGCAGGATATCTACCTGTTTTTTTTGACCTTTACCTCCCTTCTTCTCTTTCTTCTCTTTGATTTCTTGGTGCTTGACCTGGATATATACTCCAATTACGAGTTAACGCATCAAATTCGGCACGTTCACCATCAGTCAAACCCTTTTCTGTTTCAAGTTTTTGTTCCAAAGCTTCTATTCGGTCGTGTGGATCTTGGCTAGTTCTTTCTCCTACTGTCATAATTCAACACCTCCTTTCTTCAAATAATTAATATCTGTTTTATTCATATATCACAAAAAAAACCTCTCGTGATCGAGAGGTTTTTTCCTTTTTTTTAGTTTTGGTTTTACTTATACAATTCTCTCAACCACGTCATTATGCCTCCCATAGGAGGTTAATAATAATGAGGCTGACAGAAAAATTTCTCATGATGTTAACAGATAGTATAGTTCTGTGATTCTATTTTTGTCAACAACTCTTTACTTTGGGCACAACTTTAGCCCAAGCAAAAGGATTACTTGAGCTAAAGTTTTAACTTCATTTAACTTTTTTATAGTATCCTTCATCAAGATCTAATTCTCTTGTAACTTCCTGTTGAGAGCCTCTATCTTGACCAGCAGGACCTCGCTCATCACGAGCCTGATCTCCAAAAGCCTGAATTACCTGTTGAGATTCTGGTAATGGCTTTTGATATCCTTTACTTGGAGTTTCTTGACCTTCTCTATCTATTCCTATCATATGTATCACCTCCTTTTGTATTCATATTAATATATTCGTATAGCATAAAAAAACCTCCTTTTGTAAGGAGGTTTGGACTTTTTTCCAAAAGATATCAGACCCCCTAGGAGGTAAAGTAAAAATGGAAAAAGGAAACTTGGCGATTTGTCATAGAATTATTATAAAACATGTTCTTGTTGGTTGTCAAAATTAATCAAAGTCTACGATACATTCTCTAGATGAAGGGGGTGTTTCTGCAACTACTGAACCTGGATTAACAACCCCTCTCGCTAACTGGTTAATAACAGGTTCACATCGGACAAACAGCGGAGAACTAGGATCATGAACGTCACACGTGATTTTTGCATGTATCCGTAGTGATAAATTAAGAGAAGATCCTAAATCAATCAAAGCATTTTCAATCATATAAATTTTACCCTGCGCTTCTCGCGACATAATGTTCCCCTGAAAGCAAATATTTAGCTCCATGTTGTTTGTAATTTGATAACCAACCACCCTTTTTGCCTGCACGTCTGTTGGCAGAAGACAGCCAAACATTGGATTGATTAATTTTCTTTCTGAAACTTTTAACGAATTCTAAAAGTTTTTCAAAAAAGATTACATGATATACTCCCGGATCAACGGTGACAGACATGGCTGCAATCTCAGTTTCTTGGGCCAATTCCTGAGTACTTTGAGCAATACCAACAAGTTCTCTCTGAATCTGAGACAATTGCATTTTAAGTTCATTCGTCTTTTTATTTGTTTCTGCTTTTTCTTCCTGCAAAAGTCTTCGTTCAAAGGTAATCTGTTCTCTCATTACTCCCATTTCTTCAGATCGACCTGCAAAAACATCGTTCATCTCTACTGCGTCCCCAGCCATAAGTTCCCCTGAGCGATGAGGAGCTTGTGGAGCACTTTGTGTTCCTAAAATTTGATCCATGAAAGTATCTGGAAATTGTGCGATTTCTGCTCGCATATCGAGAGCTGTTTGAAGACCAACGTCTTTCAATGCCTCTAAAGGGTTGGGGCTCACCGATTTTTGAGGACCCTTTTGTTGTGGCTTTTTGGCGTTACTTTGTTGCATATAATTCCCCCACATAGATTGTATTTGGGGGCTCTATTTGCCGAGTAGTATATCAAAAAGGAGGGTGAAAAGAAAGAAGAGTTTATTCCTCAACGAGATCAGTAAGCATATCTAAAACCTTTCGTTTTCGCAAAATTGATTCCAACACACGTTTCTGCTCTGGTGTCTCTAATCGTTCCGCAAGTGCAGGATCAGCAGAAGATGCACTGATTGCAGAATCTAATTCGGCAGATGAAACAGCAATTCCTTCTGTATCGGCAATCTTTTGTAAAATAAGATCGAGAGAAAGCGTATCTTTGGCTTGTTTTTCATATTCTTCTCGTAATGTTTCTCCCGTTTTCCCAACAGAAGCTAAATATGATTCGAGTTTCAATCCCAATCGTTCAATTCGTTCAAGCAGTTGACCTAACCTCGAATTTGTTTCTTCTTCAATCAAAATATACGGAAGCGTAATTTTGACATGATCCAAAAGTGCTTTAATGGCAATTTGCTGCTTTTGATCAGGAGTCAGTTTTACCGGTTCTTTACTTCCCTTATCTGGAGTCCAAAGTGAACTGGATGCCGCTTCTCCTTTAATTATTTTTTTGTAGTCTCCAAGCTCAACTTCTGGAAGTTCAGCACTGATAGCTCGTACCATCCAATCTTCGTCTGGGTTGGCTTTCAACAGCTCAAACTTTGGATAAATCGCCAATCGAAGCTTTTCTTCTGTCATTGCTTTCCCAAGAAGTGCTGGCAAAATGTGTTGCAAGGTGTGCTCAATGATGGTGCTTTCAGGAACTTTTTCGAGTGCCTTTTCTAATGGAGCCTTACCTTTGCGAAATCCGTGAACTTCAACATTCTCAACTAGTTCTTTCTCAACATGAGTTCGTTCTTTTACAATCTGTGCATAGGGAATAATGAAGGTAATTTGAACTGTTCCATCATCAAGTTTGGCTACAGCAATATCTTTCCCAGGCTTTGGAGTTTTTGATGTGGTTGTCTTTTTGGTTGCCATGGATAAAGAGGATTATATCGTACCAAAGGCACGATGGGAAGATGGAGCGGAGATACCATCAAAAACAGTTTCTTCTTCTACAACTTCAAAGTGAACATCATCAAAGTAAATATCTTCAGCCAAAAATGAATGTTCGTTATGGACAAAAACACCATTCAAATAGTGCAAGTGAGTTCCTGCTTTCAATTTTCCCAAATCTTTTTTCAATAAAGCTTTCGTCATATGTCAGCTTTATGAAGTGGGAGTAACTTCCTCACCTACAAAGCCTTCGATCTTATATGAAGGTCTTTATTTTGTCAATCAGAATTTGCTAAATTATTGACAATCTATAGAAAAACTCGCATTATGATGATATGAATGAGAATACAATTCCAGAATTCAATGATGTTGAGACTCCCTCAAACCTTGAAATACCTCAACCTTCTCCCCTTCCACTTGAACAAATACCTGCATTTTCAAATTATCCTCCTCCAAGACGGAACCCATTTACAAAAATTGTCTATTTGTCATTTTTGGGGTTTGCATTCCTTATTCTTATCCTTGGCCTCTATTTGAAAAAAACATCGACTCAAACTGCGATCATTCAACCTCCAGTATCAACGAACAATGCAATTACCTCAATAGCAACTCCTCCTCCAAACCAATGTGTTCTGTATGCAGTCCTCGAAAGTGGGGATAATGACTCACAGATCATAACAATAGACCCAAAAACAAAGGCAACTACCCCATTAGGGGATATTCAAAAAGGAATGCAAATTGAAAATATTGCCTTTGATTTGCGAACAAAAACACTGTTTGCCAATTCAAGCAACGCCGGTCAAATTTATGT
>Ga0070686_100000977_pt1 | contig 16467 bp, 16 predicted proteins | sample KBSS23LmetaG_FD_65654 | JGI IMG/M metagenome (GOLD analysis project Ga0070686, IMG submission 65654) | Switchgrass rhizosphere microbial communities from Kellogg Biological Station, Michigan, USA - KBS S2-3L metaG | ecosystem: Host-associated > Plants > Roots > Rhizosphere ... | reverse complement strand
TTGGTGGTCGGGGGATTGGTGGTCGGGGGATTGGTGGTCGGGGGATTGGTGGTCCGGCGATCGCGCATCGATCCATTCTTCACCAATCACCCCAATCTCCGCTCCCCATCACCCCAATCCCCAACCCCCAAATCCCCAACCGCCTACTCCTCGATGAACAGCCGGTGGAGGAGCCGAACGGCTTCGTCGAGCCGCGTGCGATCGATCGTCCAGGTGATCCTGAACGACGAGGTGGCGATGCCCTCGATGGCGATGCCGGCGGCGGCGAGCGCGCCTGACCCGCGGCGCAGGTTGTCGAACGAGGCGTTGATCCCCGCGCCGACGACGCTGATCGCGCCGAGCGTATCCTCGACGGCGACAGCGCCGGCGAACCGCGCGGCGAGCGCCGCGCGGACGCGCGCTTCCTCGTGCAGGTTCTCGCGCGACACGACGAGCGTGAGCCGATCGCCGGCAATGTGCAGCTGTTTGCCCGAGACGTGATGCTCGTCGAGGACCGTAAGCACGTCGTGGAGCGCGAAGGCTTCAGCCGAGCGATCAGCCGACGCGTGGATCACGATGACGTCTTTCTCGCTGGCGACGCCGACAACCGTGCCGGGCATCCGCGGCGGATGTTTGCGGACGACGGTGCCGTCGGCAGAGGGATCGGCGCCGGGCAGCGGACCCCTGGTCGCACGCGCGTAAATGGCGATGCCCTTCTCTTTCGCAAACTCGACGGCCTGCGCGTTCAGCACTTTCGCTCCCGACTCCGCGAGCTCTTGCGTCTCTTCGTAGGATAGGGTGCCGATGCGGTGCGCCGCCGGCACGACGCGCGGATCGGCCGTGTAGACGCCGTCGACGTCGGAGCAGATCTCGCAGTATTCGGCGCCGAGCGCCGCCGCCATCGCGACCGCCGTCGTGTCGCTGCCGCCGCGGCCGAGCGTGGTCACGTCGCGCCGGTACGACATCCCCTGGTATCCGGCAATGACGACGATCTTGCCGCGCGACAGCTCGTCCTGGACGCGGATCGGCCGCACCTCGATGATCCGCGCGTCGGCATGCCGGTCGTTGGTGATGATGCCGGACTGGCTGCCGGTGAAGCTGACGGCGTCGCCGCCGAGCTCGCGAATGGCAATCGAGAGCAGCGCCATCGCGATCCGCTCGCCGGCGGTGAGCAGCATGTCGAGCTCGCGGCGATCGGGGTTCGCCGATACCTGTTTCGCCAAGTCGAGCAAGTCGTCGGTGGTATCGCCCATCGCCGAGACCACGACGACGACGTCGTGCCCTTCGCGCCGCGTGCGCATGACGCGGTCGGCGACCTGTTTCAGTTTGGCGACGTCGGCGACTGACGAGCCGCCGTATTTTTGGACGACGATGGACATGCTGGCGTCGCAGTCGGGGTTGGGGGCCTGGGGCTTGCTGATCGCTCGGCTGAAGCCTTCGCGCTACGTCTCAAATGCAGCGAGCCCCGAGCCCCCGGCCCCGACACCTTTCTTGATAGCTAGCCCCCAGCCCCGAGCCCCTTCACCTTACTCGAATGTAGCGACTACCGGCGCGTGGTCGCTCGTCCCGACATCCTTTCGCACCGGGCAGGAGGTCGCGCGCTTCGCGAGCGGCTCGGACGCGAACACATAATCCAGTCGCCAGCCGATGTTCCGCTGCCGCATGTTGCGCCACGGCGCCCACCACGTGAACAGACCGTCGTTGTCGGGATCGAACGTGCGGCCGAGGTCGACGAAACCGTGACCGATGATCCGTTCGATGATGGCGCGCTCCTCCGGCAGCTGGCCGATCGCCCGCGGCTTGCGCTCCTTCGGGTGCACGTCGCGCTCGCTGCGCGCGACGTTCATGTCGCCGAGCATCACCAGGGCACGGCCGCTCGCCGCGAACGACGCGGCATAGGCGTCCATCGCCTGCAGGAACTGCATCTTCGCCGGAAAATCCTTGCCGCCGTTCGGCACGTAGATCGACGCCACCGTCACGTCGCCGAGCGGCGTCGTGAGATCGACGGTGACAATGCGGTTTTCGTAGTCGAAGGACGGGTGCGCGAACGCCGGCCGCTCGCGTGCGAAGGCCTGGCTGACCTGCAGCGCGACGCCCGAGTAGCCTTTGCCGCCGTGCCAGTAGCACCAGTAGCCCTCCATCTCGCAGAGGGCGGCCGGAATCTGATCGGTGGTGGCCTTGATTTCCTGCAGGCAGACGACGTCCGGGCGCTCCTGCGCGATCCAGTCCTGGACCTGCGCGAGCCGCGCCCGGATGCCGTTGACGTTCCAGGTCGCGAGCTTCAACATCGCGGAAGGCGGAGTGCGGAATGCGGAATGATGGCGACCACGCAATCACGCCGTTCCCGCAATCCGCATTCCGCGTTCCGCATCGTCGGCGTCAGAACCGTGCGTGCGCCGCCTGACGCTCAGCGCCCGGGATCGCCATCAGCTCGGGATGCGAGGCGACATGGGCCTGGACGATTGCTTCGGCCTGCGCCATCGCGTCGGCGTCGCCGTTGCGGTACACGGCGTTGGCTTCGATCAGGTCCTTCTGATGCGCGGGCGTAGCGTCGACGCTCTCGTAGATGGCTGCCACCGGGCACGCCGGGACGCACGCACCGCAGTCGATGCATTCCTCGGGATGGATATAGAGCATCGTCGTCTGCGCGAATTCGGGCTCGTCCTTGCGCGGGTGAATGCAGTCGACGGGACACACATCGACGCAGGCGGTGTCCTTGGTTTCAATGCACGGGTCAGTGATGATGAACGGCATGCTCGCGTAGTCTCCTTCGTTCAGATAGGCCTGAGCCGACGGATTATACCGCGAGCGGCGGCGCGGGCAAGTTCCCGGACGAGCCGCGCGCGGCCGGCTACAGCGCCAGGAACATCATCGGCGCCGACGATTCGACGTAGCCCAGCGCCGCGTACAGCCGCCGGCCGTCGCGGCTCGCGTTCAGCGCGACCGAGCTGACGCCGTTGCCGCGGCACCACGCGTGGATCGCGTCCATCACCTGGCGCGCGAGACCACGGTGCCGGTGCGCCGGCTCGGTATACATGTTGTAGACGAACGCGAGGCGATCGCCGGGGTAGTGCGGGCCGGGCGGCCAGGCGATCACCGTGATGCCGCCGCCAGCGGCGACCTCGCCCGCGCCGGTTTCGACCAGCCACGCGCGATACACGCCGGCCGGCATCGTGTGCGCCAGCCAGCCGCGGAACGCGGCGTCGAGCGCCGCGCGCTCGAACGGCACGCCCATGTCGGCAAACATCGCCAGACGATGATGGACGAGCGCGTCGGCATCGGCCAGCGTCGCCGGCCGCAGCGTGTACTCCGGGACCACGGCGGCGAATTATACTCAGCGCATGGCGCATCCCAGCGAAGCGAGACGAGGACCCGAGCCGCCGGATCTGAGCGAGCGAGGCGGCATGAAGAACGGTCAGCCGCAGCGATCCGACGCGCGGCTGTTCATGCAGTTCCTGGCGTTCGGCGGCTGCGCCGACGCGACGCCCCTCGCCGATCACCTGTCGCGCGCGAAAATCGCCGGCGTGCTCTACGAGGACGTCAACGATCCCCGCGGCATCGGCCTGCTCACCTTCAGCGAGGATCCCGACTTCTTCATCGACCGTGTGCGGCCGGTGCTGAACGGCCCCGGCTTCTCGACGCTGGTGCAGAAGCAGGAATACACGATGCTCGGCCGCACCTACTCGCTCGGCTACGAGCCGGATCTCGAGGACGTGCTGCTGCACCGGCCGCAGCGCACCGTGCTCAACCCGCTGTGGAAGTGGGCGGTCTGGTATCCGCTGCGGCGCAGCGGCCGGTTCGCGCAGGTGCCGGCCGACGAGCAGCGGGTGATTCTCGCCGAGCACGGCGCCATCGGCATGTCGTTCGGCGCCGGCGACTACGCGCACGACATCCGGCTGGCGTGCCACGGGCTCGACAAGGACGACAACGACTTCGTCGTCGGGTTGATCGGCAAGCAGCTCTATCCGCTGTCCGCGATCGTCCAGACGATGCGGAAGACGCAGCAGACGTCGCTGTATCTGGAGCGGCTCGGTCCGTTCTTCGTCGGCCGCGCGCTGTGGCAGTTTGCGCTGTGAGTCTGTCTGAAGACGACGGTAGCGCAGCCCTTCAGAGCTGCCCACGCAGCCGGTGGCAGGCCTCTAAAGGCCTGCGCTACCGCAGACCGCGTATCTAAGAAATTCTCGTAGAAGATTAGTGCGCGACGGCGCGCACGATGATTTCTGCGAGTCCGGCGAGCGCAAGCCCGATATAGAGCTGCGAGCGCTTGAACATCAACATGGTGGGTCCCCCTTTGGGACCCTCTAAGCGCAACCGCAATGCCACGGTCGCGACGCAGCAGACTTCATCGGTCTTCGCGCGACTGCACGCTTCGACGAACCTGAAAATTTTGCCCGCGATCTGAAACAGAACTCGGCACCGACGAAAATTGTCAGTCGGTCAGGGGCGCGTCACGTCCACTGTCGTGGCAAATGCCGGTGCTTTGCGTCGTTTCGTCGCCTGTTCGTAAGCGTAAGCAAGCTTTATGAGCGTCGGCTCGCTCCAGGCGCGGCCGAAGAACGAGATCCCGACCGGCAGACCGTGGACCTGGCCGGCCGGGACGGTGATGTGCGGATAGCCGGCGACCGACGTCACGGTTGATGGCGCGTCGGAGTTGGCGATCGAGCTGTCGCCGTTCACGAGATCGGTCAGCCAGGACGGGGCGCCGGTCGGCGCGACGAGCGCGTCGAGGCGATATTTCGTCATCACCAGATCGATCCCGAGTTGCCGCGCTTGGCGGTGATTTTTCGCCAGCGCCGTGCGGTACGCCGGCGTCGTCAGCGGACCCTTCTTCTCCGCCATCGTCATGATCTCCTGGCCAAAGAACGGCATCTCCTGATCCTTGTGCGCCTCGTTGTAGGCGATCACCTCTTTCAGCGAGTGCACCGGAGAGGCCGGACCCAGCCAGGCGAGGTACTTGTTGAGATCCGCTTTGAACTCGTAGAGCAACACCTCGAATTCGGAATCGCCGAACGATCCGAGCGTCGCAATGTTCGCGGGATCGACGATCACCGCGCCCTGGTGCTTCATGTCGGCGATCGCCGCTTCGGCGATGCGATCCGCCTCGACGCTGTAGCCGAACAACTTCTTGCGGACGATCCCGAGGCGCGCGCCTTTGAGTCCGGCGGCGTCGAGCGAACGCGCGTAGTCGACAGCCGCCGGGCGGCGCGCGGCCGTGGTTGCCGCATCGGATGTGTCGACGCCGGCCATGGCGGCGAGCAGCGCCGCGGCGTCGGCGACCGTGCGTGTCATCGGACCGGCGGTGTCCTGGCTGTGCGCGATCGGCACGATGCCGGTCCGGCTCAGGAGGCCGAGCGTCGGCTTGATGCCGACTAGCCCGTTGCTGGTCGAGGGCGACACGATCGAGCCGTCGGTCTCAGTGCCGACCGCGGCAGCCGCCAGGTTCGCGGCGATCGCGGCCCCCGATCCGGAACTCGAGCCTGACGGGCTGCGATCGAGCGCATACGGATTCTTCGTCTGGCCGCCGCGTCCGCTCCAGCCGCTGCTCGAATGAGTCGAGCGGAAGTTGGCCCACTCGCTGAGGTTCGTCTTGCCGAGAATGACGGCGCCGGCATCGCGGAGGCGCGCGGCGATGAACGCGTCGGCCGGTGGCTTCACGCCGGCGAGCGCGTGCGACCCAGCCGTCGTCATCATCCTGTCGGCGGTCGCGATGTTGTCCTTGAGCAGGACGGGAATGCCGTGAAGCGGCCCGCGAACCCGGCCGTCGTGGCGCTCGGCGTCGAGCGCATCGGCGATCGTCAGGGCGTCGGGGTTGATCTCGAGAACGCTGCGCAAGGTCGGCCCGCTGCGGTCGATCGCTTCGATGCGGGCGATGTATTTCTGGACAATCGATCGCGACGTCTCCTCACCGAGCTGCATCCGGTGCTGCAGATCGGCGATCGACAGCTCTTCCAGGTCGAAGCGCGGCGGTGCCGGCGCCTGCGCGCCGACCAGCGACGCTGCGCACACGGCCGCGAGAACACACGCTTTTCTCATCCGCAGATGATAGCCCGGCACGACGGTTGCTCCGCCCGGTCCGGAGGCTTTCCATGCGAGCTGAACGGGTCGCGGACGGAGTGTTCCGGCTGAAGACGCTGATGGTGAACGTCTACTTCGTGCGCGATCGCACGAGCGGACAATGGGCGCTGATCGATACCGGCCTGCCTGGCTACGCTCAGACTATTCGCCGCGCCGGCGAGCAGCTCTTCGGCACCGTCCCCGCGGCGATTCTGCTCACCCACGGCCACTTCGATCACGTCAGCGGTCTGCCGATGCTGGCGGAGCAGTGGGGCGTCCCCGTCTACGCGCACCCGCTGGAACTGCCGTATCTCAGCGGGCGCTCGAAGTACCCGCCGCCCGATCCAACTGTCGGCGGCGGCGCGCAGTCGTGGATATCGGTGTTGCTGCCACGAGGCCCGATCGATCTCGGATCGCGCGTGCGCGTCCTGCCGATGAACGGCGTCGTTCCTGGCTTGCCCGAGTGGCAGTGGCTCCTCACGTCCGGTCACACGGCGGGCCACGTCTCGTTCTTCCGCGAGGGCGACCGCACGCTCGTCGCCGGCGACGCGGTGGTAACGACGAAGCAGGAAGCGTTGACCGGCGCGATGTTCCAGCGGCCGACGTTGGTGTGGCGGCCGCCGGCGTACTTCACACCCGACTGGAGCAGCGCGCGGCGGTCGGTTGAAACGCTGGCGGCGCTCGAGCCGGAGGTCCTCGCGACCGGTCACGGCCGCGTGATGTACGGAGCGGAGATGCGCCGCGAGCTGCGCGATCTCGCCGACCGCTTCGAGACCTACATGCCCGCGTCGGGCCGCTACATTCCGTACCCGGCCGTGGCCGACGAGCGTGGGGTCGTCCATGTGCCGCCGCGCAGCGGCATCGCGATCGACCGCGGCACGCTCGCGGCGAGCGTCGGCGTCGCCGCGCTCGGCGTCGGCTTGATTGCGATGGCGCGGAGGCGCGCCCACTGACAGCGCCGGCCGTCGTCCGACCCTCGACGTGGAGCGCGCTCGTCGACGTGCTCTACGGCGACTCATGGAACGAATCGCTCGGCCGCTTCCGCTCGCCGTTCGCGTTCCGCGGCCAGCCGCGCGCGACCGAGAGCCTGGCGAGCGGTCTGCTGCGGCTCGCCGCCGGCCGTCCAAACGTCGAGCGGCTCGAGCTGCACCTGCTGCGCAATTTCCGGAAGTACGCCTACAGGCAGAGCGTTGGCGCCGACTCGGTGTGGCACTGGCTCGCGCTCGCTCAACATCGCGGCCTGCCGACGCGGCTGCTCGACTGGACCTACTCGCCGTTCGTGGCGCTGCACTTCGCCACCGCAACCCTCGCCGACATGAACGTCGACGGCAGCGTGTGGATGGTGAATTTCGTCGACGCGAACCGGTTGCTGCCGGCGCGGCTGAAGAAGATCCTCCGCGACGAAGGGTCCGACACGGCGACCGTCGACATGCTCAACGTGTTCGGCAGCCTGCGCGCCTTCGACCGGACGGCGCGCAAGCCGTTCGTCGTCTTTCTCGAACCGCCGTCGCTCGATCCGCGAATCGTCAATCAGCTGGCGCTGTTTTCGTTGATGTCGAGCCCGGCGGCGATGCTCGATGACTGGCTTGCCGGCCGCGCCGCGGTGGCGCGGCGGGTGATCGTGCCGGCGGCGCTGAAGTGGGAGGTCCGCGACAAACTCGATCAGGCCAACATCAACGAGCGGGTCTTGTTCCCTGGACTCGATGGCCTGAGCCGCTGGCTGACGCGCTACTACTGGACGAAACCGATCGGAAAGCTGAGGACGCCTCGCCGGCGACGCAACAGGTCCGGCTGAAGCCGGACACTACGAACGCGGGACCGGGGTCGCCTGGCTGATGAATGCTTCGATTTGATCCGCGGGCCGCGCGCCCGCGGCACGCGACACTTCCTTGCCGCCGGCAAAGACCGCCAAGGTCGGAATCGAACGGATGTTGAACCGTTCGCCGAGATCGGCGAGCTCGTCCGTGTTCACCTTGACGACCAGCACTTTGCCGGCCTGCCGCGCGGCGACCTTCTGCAGTTCGGGTGCGACCATGCGGCAGGGGCCGCACCACGGCGCCCAGTAGTCCACCACCACCGGGATTGCCGCGCGCGCGACCAGCCGATCGAAATCGGCGGTGCTGCGGATCTCGATTGGCGATCCAGGAAGAGCGAGCGCGGTCTTGCACTGGCCGCAGCGGACCTCGTCACCGAGGCGGTCGTACATCAGCCGGTTCTTCTGTCCGCACGAGCTGCACGCGACCACGATGCCGCGATCGTCCAGTTCGACTGTAGCTGCCATCTCAACCCCGTTTCGGCGGACGCGCGTGCGATTTCGCCTTCGGCGCCGGCGTCGCCTTGACCTTTGCCGTCGATGCAATCGCGTCGCCGAGCAGGGCGACCGTGATCGCGTACGAGTGCGAGCAGTTGTATTCGAGAATCGCGTCGTAATTGGGCGTGACGAGGAAGTGACGGGTCGAGCCGGAGACCAGCGACATCGGCACGTCGCTCTTCGGCAGTGGCCGTCCCGACGTCAACCGGACGCCGAGCTTCTGCCATTCGGCCGCCGGCAGCGCGACCGTCATGTTGCGGGTCGCCTGGCACATCCCGTCGCGCATGGCGACGTCCTTACGAACGCGCGTCGCGGTCTCTTCGTCGACGCGGACTTCACGGCCCCACGGCGCGTCCTGCCACCAGCCGCGGCCGCTCAGGTAGTTGGCAATCGACGCGAAGATGTCGGCCGGCGTCGACCAGATGTCGCGGCGGCCGTCCCCGTCGTAGTCCTGCGCATACTGCAGATAACTCGACGGCATGAACTGCACCTGGCCCATCGCGCCGGCCCACGACCCTTTGAGGTGCGAGAGATCGGTGTCGCCGCGGTTGAGGATCTCGAGCGCGTTGAAGAGCTCGCCACGAAAGAACGTGGCCCGCCGCGGATCCCAGGCGAGCGTCGCCAGCGCCGCCACCGTCGGCCGGACGCCGCTGAACCGTCCGTAGTTGGATTCGATGCCCCAGATGGCGGCGATGATCTGCGGCGGCACGCTGTAGGTACTGCCGATTTCGCGCAGCAGATCGCGGTTGCGGCTGAATGCTTCACGGCCGCTGATGATCAGCCTCGGCGTCAGCCGCCGCGAAATGTAGTGTTCGAGGGAAAAGACCGTTTCGGCCTGCGCGCGGTCGCGCTCGAGAATCACCGGCAGCGGCTCTTCGACGCCTTCGAGCGCTTCGTCGACGATCTCCGCCTTCACGCCGCGGGCGATCGCCTCGCTGCGGACGCCGGCGAGCCATTCGGAGAACGACGGGCGAACGTCCTGGGCGGCCACGACGACAGGCCTGAAGCCCTGTGCTACGCGGAAAACCACGGCAGGCCTGAAGGCCTGCGCTGCGCAAACAACAATCACCGCCGCCGTAACGCAGCCCTTCAGGGCTGCCTTGGCAGCGGTCGTGGCGTGCATGGGCTCAGTTTACAGGCTTTCGAGCGCCCTCACCGCCTGCCGCGGCAGGGTCTGCCGCGATGTCCAGTAGTCCTTCCACGGATCCGCTTTCAATTTCGCAAGCCTGCCGGGCACCGTGGCAATGGTGAACCGATCGGGCGCGCGCCTGGCCGACAGCTCGCTCCAGGCGAGCGGGACGGAAACCGGCGCATCCGGCTTCGCGCGCGTCGAGAAGGCGGCGATCGAGGTGTTCGTCCGGTTGTTCCGCAGATAGTCGATCAGGATCTTGTCCTCGCGGCCGACCTTGGCGAAGCGTTCGGTGAACAGGTCGGGTTGCCGCCGGACCAGCGCCTGCGCAAAGGCGCGGGCGAAATCGAGGCACTCCGCCCAATCGGCGCGGGCCGCGATTGGCACGACGACGTGCAGGCCGCGTCCGCCGGTGGTCTTGACGAACGACGCCAGCTCGAGCACCTCGAGCAGTTGCCGCACGAGCTTCGCCGCGCTCACGATTGCGGGCCACCCGACGTCGGCTCCTGGGTCCAGATCGATCACGATGCGATCGGGCTGCTCCACGCGCGCGCAGCGCGAGTTCCAGGTGTGCACCTCGAGCACGTCCATCTGCACGAGGCCGACCAATGCCTGTAGCGTGTCGACGATGAGATATTCGCCGGTCTTGGTTTTCTCGCGAATGCGCTCGCGGCGAATCGGGGCCGGCCCCCACACTTTCGCGTGCTTCATGAACACGCAGTCGACGCCTTTGCGGGCGCCGGACGCAGGCACGCCTTTCGGACAATGCACCAGGGTGAGCGGCCGATCGACCAGGTGCGGAAGGATCCAGTCGGCTATCGCCTCGTAATACCTCGCAAGGCCGAGTTTCGTGGTGCGGGCAGCCGGAAAGAGCACGCGATCGGGGTGCGAGATGCTGACGCCGGCGACGTCTTCACGACGTTCGGCACGCGACATGCTGAGCAATCTTGCAGAGCCGATGCCGGAACCATCCCGCCGCGTGGCCCTCGTCATTCCGTGGCGCACCATCCTGAAGCTGATAGTGGCCGCCGTGGTCATCTGGTTGTGGTTCAAGCTCGTCGAGGTCGTCCTCGTCGTCCTCGTGGCGCTGCTGCTCGCGGTGACCTTGAACCCGATCGTCACGCGATTCGAGCGCCGCATGCCGCGCTGGGCGGCGACGCTGCTCGTCGGCCTGGCGCTCGTTGCGCTGATTGGCGGGTTCCTGTGGCTGACGTGGGCGTCGCTGTCGTCGCAAGCGGCCTATGTCACCAGCCACTTCGATCAGATCCAGCGCGACATGTGGAAGAAGGTGCCCGGCTGGATGCAGAACGCCCTCGGCGGCGGCAACCTCGAGGAGATCGAGAAGCGCGTCGGCAACGCCGCCCTCAGCTTCGTGCGCTCTGTTGCGTCGGCCGTGGTCGTCACCGTCCTCGGCTTCATCCTGATGCTGTATTTCCTGATCGAGGGGCAGGCCACGCGCGACTGGCTGATCGCGTTCGTCCCGGCGACGCATCGCCCGAAACTGCATCAGACGCTGGTCGAGTGCGAGCGCGTGATCTTCGCCTACGTCGCCGGCAATGTGATTACGTCGATCTTCGCCACCGTGGTCGTCGGCGTGTCGATGTCGCTGCTGAAGGTGCCGGCGGCGCTGCTGCTCGCCGTGATCGCCGGGGTCTGCGATTTCATCCCGGTAATCGGCTTCATCGCTTCGTCCGTGCCGGCGATTCTGCTCGCGCTGACCGTCTCGACGAACACCGGCCTCGCGGTCGCGGCGGTCTTCGTCGCCTACCACGCGATCGAAAACTATCTCGTCGGCCCGTGGGCGTACGGCGATCGCCTGAAGCTGTCGAACATCGCGGTCGTCCTCGCATTCGTGGTTGGCGCCGCGGTCGCCGGCGTCATCGGCGCGTTGATCGCGCTGCCGGTCGCCGCCGTCTACCCGGCCGTCGAGCGCATCTGGCTGCGGGAGAAGTTGCCCGAAGAAACCGTCGTCGAGCATCGGCAGATCGAGCACCGGAAGGCCGGGTGAGTTGGAGCGCGAAGGCTTCAGCCGAGCGGCCTGATCGATCGCCTAAAGGCTTCGCGCTCCGGTAGTCTCAATGCGCAGAAACGGGGCCACCTCCGGCCTTCGGCCGCTTCATCAGCAGGATCAGCGGCACGAGGCCGATGAAGATCCAACCCATCAGCTGAAAGATCACGACAAACGACACCATCGTCGCCTCGCGCTGCACCATGCCGAACATTGCCGCGTAGGCGCGCTGGCTTGCAGTCACCGCATCGGCGCCGGCCGCCATGAACGCGCCCTGCATCTGCGCGAGCATCGATTGCGCCGCCGGGTTGTACGCCGTGACGTTCGAGCCGAGCACCGAGGTTGTCGACTGGCTGTGCCGCGCCAGCATCGTGCCGGTGGAGGCGATGCCGACGCTGCCGCCGATGTTGCGCATCAGGTTGAAGAGGCTGGTCGCATAGCCCATCTTCTCGCGCGGGATCCGATCCATGGATATCGTCGTGAGCGGGACGAAGAGCAGTGACATCCCGACGCCCTGAATCAGCTGCGGCCAGAAGATGTCCCAGTAGCCGGCCTGCAGGTTCAGCCACGACAGCCAGATGAGCGTCGTGCCGCCGACGATCAACCCGGCCGTCAGCAGCTTGCGCGGGTCGAACTTACCGGTCATCAACCCGGTGAGCGGCATCATGAAGAACGAACCGATGCCGCGCGGCGCCATCGCGATGCCGGCCTGCAGCGGCGGGTAGCCGAGCAGCGTCTGCAGCATGATCGGCAGCAGCACCATGCTGCCGTAGAGAACGAAGCCGACGACGGTCATCAGGAACACGCCGACGGCGTAGCTGCGTTCCTTCAGCACGCGCAGGTCGACGATCGGATCGTCGGTCGTCAACTCGTGCCAGACGAGCGCGATGAGCGTCACCGCGCTGATAATCGCGAGCATCACGATCAGGTTCGACTCGAACCAGTCTTCCTGCTGGCCCTTGTCGAGGACGATCTGGAGGGCGCCAATGCCGACGACGAGCATCCCGATGCCCCAGTAGTCGACGTTGCGGTTCTCGCTGCGCAGGTACGGCGGATCGAAGATGTAGAGCTTGGTCATCACGATCGAGGCGATGCCGACCGGGATGTTGATGTAGAAGACCCAGCGCCAGCTGTAGTTGTCGGTCAACCAGCCGCCGAGCACCGGTCCGAGAATCGGCGCGACGACGATGCCGAGCGCCCAGAAGCCCATCGCCTTGCCGCGGTCCTGAGGCGCGAACGCTTCGAGCAGCACCGCCTGCGACAGCGGCTGCAGCGCGCCGCCGGTCGCGCCCTGCATCACGCGGAAGACGATCAGCATCGAGAGCGTCGGCGCCAGGCCGCACAGGAACGAGGCGGCCGTGAAGCCGACGACCGACAGCATCAGCAGCCGCTTGCGGCCGAACATGCTCGCCAGCCAGCCGGTCATCGGCAGGATGATCGCGTTGGCGACGAGGTAGGAAGTGAGCGCCCACGTCGCTTCGTCGATGGAAGCCGACAGCGATCCGGCGATGTGCGGCAGCGACACGTTGACCACGGTGGTGTCGAGCACCTCCATGAACGTCGCGAACATCACGGAGACCGCGATGAGCCAGGGGTTGATGTGCCGCTCGGTCATTACTGCCTCGCGCTGAGGGGGCTTGGGGCTTGGCTTGGGGCTTGGGGCTTGGGGCTTGGGGCTCGCTGTCTGCCGCAGCAAGCCCCCAGCCCCCAGCCCCAACTCATTTCGTATACACCGTCGCATTCACCGACATGCCCGGACGCAGCAGCCGCTCCGGATCCTGGCCGGCGTCGAGAACGATTTTCACCGGCACGCGCTGCACGACCTTCACGAAGTTGCCGGTCGCGTTCTCGGGCGGCAGCAGGCTGAAGCGGGCGCCGGTGGCGCCGGCAATCGAATCGACCTTGCCTTTGAAGTCGCGGCCGCCGAGCGCGTCGACGTCGACCGCGGCGCGCTGGCCGGGACGCATGTCCTTCAACTGCGTCTCCTTGAAATTCGCGGTCACCCACACCTCGTCGAGCTGGACGATCGCGAGCAGCGGCTGGCCCTGTTGCACCACCTGGCCGACGTTGATGCCTTTCTTCGAGACGACGCCGCGGACTGGCGCCTTCACCACCGCGTACTGCAGATTGAGCTCGGCCTGGGCCAGGTTAGCGCGCGCGGTTTGCACGCGTGCGTCGGCGGCCGAGGCGCGCGCCTGGGTCGCCTGGATCTGCGACGGCGCGGTCTGCGCCGTCTGCAGTTCGGCGTGCGCCTGCTGCTCGCCGGCCTGCGACTGGATCAACTTGCTCTCGGCGACGCGAATACCGGCTTCGGCTTCCGCGACCTGCGATCGCGCGGAATCGGCGGACGCGCGCTGCGCGTCGGCGGCGGCCGACGTGGCGTCGAACTGCTGCTGCGACACTTCGTCCTTGGCGAGCAGGCCGCGCAGCCGCTCGACGTCGCGAGCCGCCTTGGTCGCGTTCGCTTCGGCTTCACGCTGCCGCGCCTGCGCCGTGACCAGTCTGGCGCGTGCGGCCTCGACTTCCTTCTCCGACGCGGCGACGCCGCTTTGCGCCTGCGTGACGCCGCCGCGCGCGGTCGTCAGGTTGCCGGCGGCGGTCGCTGAGGTGATCGGCACGTTCGATCGCGCCGCAATCGCGTTCGCTTCGGCGTCGGCGAGCTCCGCGCGCATCCGATCGACCGTCACCTGGTAGTCGCGCGGATCGAGCTCGACCAGGACGGCACCGGCTTCGACCTGCTGGTTGTCGTCGACAAGGACCTTGGTGATCGTGCCGCCAATCCGCGCCGCGATCTGCGTCACATGCGCGTCGATCTGCGCATCGTCGGTCGATTCGTGGCCGGCGGTGACCCACAGCCACACCACGACGCCGGCGATCGCCAGGAGCAGCACGGCGATGCCGATGCGGACGCGCGGCTGAGCGAGCAACGAAGGTTTCTCGAGAACGATCTGGTCGGCCATCAGCGGACGCCTCCAAGAAGTTGCCGCAGCGCTTCCTGCGAGGAGCCGACACCACGGACGAGGGCGCCTTTCGCGAGCGTGTAGCCGTACTGCGCGGCGATGAACTGTTCGCTGGCGACGGCGACCGCATCCTGCGCCTGCACGACTTCGATGTTGCTGGCGACGCCGGCGGCAAATCGATCGCGCGCCTGCGTGAGCTGCTGGCCGGCCAGGTCGCGCGCCTTGCCGGCAACCGAGAGCTGCTGCGCGGTGGCCTCGATGTCGAGAAACGCGCCGCGCACCTCGTAGTAAATCGACGCCTTGAGATCCTCCGCCTCGGTCCTGCGGTTGCGGAGATCGGCGTCGGCTTCGAGGAGGCGGCCGCGCGTCCGCCCGCCCTGGAAGATCGGTACGTTGACCGCGCCGGTCACGGCAAACGTGCCCTGCGCGTCGCCAGGCGTCAGGCCAATCGCGCCGTAGTCGGCGTTGACGTGCACCGACGGCAGCGCGCTGCCGACCACCGACTGCCGCTCGGCCTCGGCGCCGCGCACCCGTTCGAGGGCGGCGAGATAATCCGGCCGCGTTCGGTAGGCGAGTTCGACGGCGGCGTCGAGCGACACGTCGTTCGCCGGCAGCTCGGGCAGGTTGGCATCGAGCGCGAAGGGCTGTCCGAGCGGCAGGCCCATGACCCTCGCCAGCTGGAGCTTTGACTTTTCGAACTCGTTGACCGCGCTCGTGGCGCGCTGCGTCTGCGCGTTCAGCTGTACCTCGGCCCGCAACACGTCGATGCCGGCGATAACGCCGCTTTGCTTGAGATCGAGCGCCTGGTTGAACAGCGCCTGCGCCGTCTGCTGCTGAGCGCGGGCCGCGTCGACGCGGGCAGAGGCGGCGAGCGCCTGAATGTACAAGTTGCCCGCGACGTGAATCACGAAGTCGCGGGCGCTGCGGTAGGTGAGACGCGCTGCCTCGAGGTTGTGCGCTTCCGCGCGTGCGCCATTCAACGCGCCGAAATCGAGAATCGACTGGCTCAGGTAGACGCGCGCATCGAAGACGTTGAACGGGCCGACGATCGACGGCAGGCCCTCGAACGGCGTACCCGGCGAGCTCCCGAAGCCGAACGCCGCGAGGTTGATCTCCTGCCGTGTCTCGGAGACGCGGCCGTTGACGTTCGGCAGCAGGTCAGCGAGCGCCCGCCAGCGCGCGCCCTGCGCGCGTCCCAGCGACTGCTCGGCCGCGAGCACGCCGAGGTTGTGCTCGAGCGCGCGGACGATCGCGTCGACGACGGTAATCGTGATGGCGGCGCCGGTCGAGGTGCCCGACGGTACGCCGCCGAGGAATGTGCCGGTGGGCATCGAACCCTGCGTCACCGGACGCGGTGCCGGGCTCGGGAACGTCGGCGGCGGCTGTTGCGCGGCGGCGGGGCTCGTGACGACGGCGGCAAACAGGAAGCAGAGAACAGCAGTGCAGGCTAGATGTCGACGATTGTTCATATCGCAATCATCTAGGCTACTACGGGTTTCAACGTAAATGTTGGCGCATTCATCATCGCTGAGCACTTTTCGCGAGCGTTCTCGTTTGCGACGACCTCCGCGTCAGGTGCGGCCGTCTAAGAGTCGCGCATGTGCATGCGCCCATCTCTGCTGATCGCGGTCGTCGGGTTCGCGATCGCGTACTTCGCAGTCGCCGAGGTTGCCGACGCGCAGTCGGCCCTGTCCGGCGAGACGATTCGCATGGCGCGTGCCGCCGGCAGCATCGCGATCGACGGCCGACCTCGGCGATGAGGCTGGCACGGCGCCGTGCGTTTGACGCGATGGTACGAGCAGTTCGGCTACATCGCGCAGTTCAGCCCGTCGCGCCGCGTCACCCAACTCGTCGTCGACGGACGGACCGGACAGGAGATCGATTTCGACAACGCGCGCCCCGGCACCGGCACGACGCTGAATCTCAGCGCGCGGCTCAACCCGACCGACCATCTTGACGTCGCGCTGGTCGAAAACACGCAGTGGGTGAACGTCGACGCCGGCGCGGCCGGCAGTGGCCGTCTGTT
>Ga0070686_100000972_pt1 | contig 16513 bp, 21 predicted proteins | sample KBSS23LmetaG_FD_65654 | JGI IMG/M metagenome (GOLD analysis project Ga0070686, IMG submission 65654) | Switchgrass rhizosphere microbial communities from Kellogg Biological Station, Michigan, USA - KBS S2-3L metaG | ecosystem: Host-associated > Plants > Roots > Rhizosphere ... | reverse complement strand
TGAACGAGGAATTCGTCGCGCAGTCTTATGATCGGGTCCAACAAATGGTGAAGGAAGGGCTGCCGCGGCAAGACATTCTTACCCGTCTCGCAATGGCGGGAGAAGTCTTGGCCGGTCCTGGGTCGTCGGTCTCGATTCTGATTCTCGATGAAAACGCCCTACTGCGGAACGGAGCGTCACCCAACCTCCCGTTGGACTATCTCCGCGCCATTGATGGTCTGAAACCCGACGCCAAGGTCGGCACATGCGCCGCAGCCGCGGCCACGGGCTGCCCCGTAGTCACGCTTGATTTCCGGGCTGACGATAAATGGGCAGAGCTTCGTCACCTACCGCTCTCGCTGGGCTTTGTTGGCGCTTGGAGCATGCCGATCAAATCTGCGGAAGGGAAAGTGCTTGGGACCTTCGGTACCTATTTTCGTGACCGGCGTTCGCCCACGCCGGAGGAGAGACGAGGCGTCGAATTTCTCGCGAACGCAGCGGCATCGGTTCTTGCCAGTTAGTTGTTGCTTGTTCTCGCAACGTCTTCGTCGAATGCCATTGCAACGGCCGTAGGCCTCGTTTCCCAGAGGCTTGTCCTGTATCCTCACAGGCAAGGTATGCTTCCACTCAACGAGGTACGTGACCAATGGCCGATCACACCTACCCTCGAAGTCCCAAAGCTCTCCTCGGCGGCATCGTTCACCTGGGACGGTTCATCGATAAGATTCGAATGCGGAATGCGGGTCTGATTCAGGAGTACAACTACATTACAACGGGATTCGATAAGCACCTCATTGAGTTTGTGCGGATCGATCCCCACGCGTTTGAGCAACGGGTGCTCGCGGGCGGAAGCGACGACGACTTCCTCGCCTGGGTCAAGACCAACGGGCGCAATCCCACCGAACAAGAGATCGAACAATGGAATCACATTCTGTTGGCTTCTCGTCCGAAAGACGACGCCGCCCGTCAGCGGTTCCAGGGCCGCCTCCAAGACATTGCCGCTAAGCGAGGTGTACCGGTCGATTCGCTTCCGTCAGTTTCGACCTGGGTGGAGGTTATCGAATTAGATGAAGGCCGCTTATAGGGTCTGCCATGCAGATGCAGATGCTCGCATTTCGCCCCTCTCTTAAAGAACGACTGCATAAGCTATTGCATGAGGTCGAGATGAAGGCCTTTACTGGGCCAGCCGAGGCCGAGGCGTCTACACCGATTCGGAATCCTGCCAAGTTGGCTATCAGCTTAAGTCCTACAAGGGGTGTTGCCTAAGCGCACGCTTCGTCACATTTCGTTGGCCCTCGGCGGGTCTCACTCTATACTGCACAGATGTCATGGGGTCGAGGTCGCCCTCCGTTCCTCCTAGAGTGAGAAGAGGGAGACCCGGCTCGAGCCGGGGTCGTTGATGCCGACGAGTCTCAATCTGTTGTTGCTGGAAGATTCCCCCGCCGATGCGGAGCTGATGATCGAAGCGCTCCGGGAGTCGGGGTTCGACCCCGCCGTTCGCCGCGTCGAGACCAAGGACGCCTACCTTCGGGAACTCGACCAGCCCCCGGATTTCATTCTGTCAGATTACTCCATGCCCCAGTTTACCGCTCAGGACGCGCTCCAACTGATGAACGAGCGTGGATTGGATCTGCCGTTCATTATCGTTTCCGGCTGCATCGGCGAGGATATGGCGGTGGAATGTATGAAAGCCGGGGCCGCCGATTATCTTCTGAAGGACCGACTCGGGCGACTGGGCCATGCCGTCACGCAGGCGCTTGATCGCAAACGGCTTCTCGAGGAAAAACGCCGGGCTGAGCAGCGGCTATTTCTCGAAACATTCCACGATTCGTTGACTGGATTACCCAATCGGGCGTTGTTTATGGATCGGTTGGAGCGCGTGTTTCTGCAAAGCCGCCGCCAGCCGGGCCATCTCTTCGCCCTTCTGCACGTGAACCTGGACGGTTTCAAAATCGTCCACAGCGGGCTAGGCCCCTCACCGGCCGACCGCCTCTTGATCGAAGTGAGTCAGCGCATCCTGCGTCGTGTCCGGTCCGCCGATACGGTGGCTCGGATGGAAGGCGACGCCTTCACCCTGCTCATCGACAACCTGAAGGCCGCGAGCAATGCGACCCGCGTGGCAGACCGCCTGCAACAAGAATTTGCCGCCCCGTTTTCCCTAGAGCAGGGAGAGGTGTTTCTAACGCCCTGTATCGGCATTGCCTGCAGTCATGCCGGATACGAAAGCGGAGAGCATCTGCTGCGTGATGCCACGGCGGCGATGCTGCAAGCCAAAGCGGCCGGCCGCGCCGGCTTCGTGATCTTCGACAAGGCGATGCATCAGCAGGCGATGGCCCGTCTCAAGATCGAAGGGGAGCTTCGCCAGGCGCTGGACCGTCAAGAGTTCCGCCTGGCCTATCAGCCCATTGTGGATTTGACGGAGGGACGGATCGCTGGATTCGAATCGCTGCTGCGATGGCAGCATCCCGAGCAGGGGCTGACCACGCCGGATGCGTTTCTGACGATCGCCATGGAACTGGGCTTGATGAAGAACATCGGCCAATGGAGCCTCGGGGAGGCATGTCGGCAACTCAAGCTCTGGCACGAACAGTTCCCCCGGATGCGCCCGCTGAGCGTCAGCGTCAATTTTTCAATGGATCACTTCGCGCAAACGCATCTGACGCAAGTCATCACGCAGGTCATCGAGCGGACCGGTCTCGATGCCTCGAGCCTCAAGATTGAAATCACGGAGTCGGAAATGATGAAAAATCCCGAATCCGTCAGTAAGGTCCTTGCCGAGATGAAAGCGCACCAGGTTGACACGTGTCTGGATGATTTCGGAACCGGCTATTCGTCATTGAGCCATCTCCAGCAATTGGCCATCCGGTTTCTCAAGATCGATCAGTCCTTCGTCCGCCGTCTTGGCACCGACGACGATGCGCTTGCGATTGTGAAAACCATCATTGCGCTGGCTCATCAAATGGGGCGGCAGGTCATTGCCGAAGGGGTCGAGACCGCTGAGCATCTCGCCATTTTACGGTCTCTGGGTTGTGAGTACGGTCAGGGGTACTACTTCGCGAAACCGCTTGCGCCCGACGAGGTCGGCACCCTGCTGGCCTCCGCCCGCCGCTGGTAACATCTTGGTCGTTCCCCATTCCCGCGCTTGGTAAGATGATCTCTCTTTGAGGAGGGACCCCGCTGCTGTGACATCCATTCAGCGCTTCACGGCGAACGTCGCCGCGGTTCGACAGCTCACGCACGACGTCCGGCACATCGACTTGGAGTTGGTCGACCCGCCCGAGATTCGCTTCAAGGCCGGGCAGTTCATTTCGTTCGATGTTCCGGATGCCAGCACGGGCCGTATGGTCACGAGGCCCTATTCGATTGCCTCCGCGCCAAGCGTTTCCCGCACGATCTCGGTGCTGTTCAACTTGGTTCCACACGGACCTGGATCCGGTTATCTCTTCGGTCTGCGGGAAGGAGATCGGACCAACTTTACCGGGCCGGCGGGAAATTTCTACCTGCGTGACGACCCCACGCGGGACTTGTTGTTTGTCGCGACCGGCACCGGCATTGCGCCAATTCGATCCATGCTGCTTGCCAATGCGGAACGTTCGCAGCCGAGTCGCACCACGCTGTTTTGGGGGCTTCGCAGCCAGCGGGACCTTTATTATGAAGATGAACTGTCACGGCTGAATCGTGAGTGGCCCGGAAGCTCCCATACTATCACGCTGTCACGTCCCGAGCCAGGATGGACGGGACCTGCCGGACGAGTGACGATGCTCATTGAGCGAGAAATACAGGACGTAAAGCGATTAGCCGTCTATTTGTGCGGCAATAGCGGAATGATCGCGGGAGTCACCGGCCTCATTCAGGCCAAGGGACTCTGTCCGATCTTTCGAGAAAAATATTACGATGACACGCCAGACGTGAGCCAGGATTAATAGCTCCATTGCGTCAAGCAGGAGAGATCGCTGAGGCAAAATTGGCCACCGGTGTAGCCATCCTGCTGCGCAGGAGATACACCCGGAAAATGGTATTTGTCGCGGAAGTGGCCTCGGAACGTGGGATTGGACATTACGGTGGAATTGGCACCAGGTTTGCTCTAAAGTGTGGCGCCCATCGCGGGGGATTGGCCCCCGTCACTGGGAAAATCACGAGGAGGACAGGATGACGAAGACGATTTCCACATTGACCGCTGCCGCAGTCTTTGCCATGTGTGCCACGGTTTTCGCGCAGGCTCCCGCTCCCGAACAGGCTCCGGCCCAGATGCCGGCTCCCAGTCAGGAAATGAGAACGCCGGCGCCGGCACAAGCTCCGGCTCAGGCACCAAGCGCAGGAGAGGAAAAGAAATCCGGCAAAGCTGCGAAGGGAAATCAGGGCAAGGGAAAAGCCAAGGGCCACGCGAAGAAGACGGGGAAGCATGGCCATAGCAAGGAGAAGGAGAACGCGCAGGCGAACCAATAACACGGGAGAATCACCCGTGAAGAACGAACAGGCGGTCGGCGCAAAGGCCACCGACCGCCTGGTGCGTTGAGGGTATCTTCAGGCCGCGGCTTTCGTGACGAGTTTCTTCACTTCCACGTGAGCGAAAATGACATCCGGCTCACGTTGCAACGCCTCATAGTAGCTGCGCTCGAATCCATCGCCTTCTTCGGAAGGCCGAATCAGGGCGCGTACGTCCGCCAGGAAGTGTTCCACCTCGACCGTTTCAAGCTCCTCGCCCTCATCCAGTAATTCATCCACGCGAATCACCAGCTGCGATAACGGGTGGAGCCAGGTAAACCAGGGATCGTTCAGCACCAACTGCAGTAGTTGCCCTGTCGATCCGACACGACCGTTGATGCGTTCGTAGGTGAGCTGCTCCGCGATAATGAGTGCTTTGTGCAAACCCAGCAAGCCACGACGGACCTCCATCAGCATACGTCTCAGACCTTCCCGGGCTTCTGTCGATGATCCTGCTGATCGCGGCATAATTTCATTGTACCAGGTCGAACAGAAAATGTGACCTCCCGTTAGGACACCCGCCGAGTGCATCAGCGGCCGACATGTCCGCCGCCGGAAGACGGACCGGGACTGGCAGGCGGCATGAGCGGACGATTGGGATTAAAGGGAAGCACAGGTGCGGGCGTCAACCGGTTCGGCGGTACGGGTTCGCCAAGCGGCGTCCGCATAGGGGGCAGATCGCTGTGAGGGACCGCGGCCGGAGGGGTCCGAGAATCCTGACGAGCGAACGGGTCGCGCTCCCGACGGAGCTCTGATCCGCTCGCCGGACCGATGCGGTTGTGTATGCCGTCGAGGGGTTCGATCCGGCCTGGGTTCTCGGCTCGCGAGACACCCGGCAGCAGCATGACCATGACGGCGAGGCCTGCGAATGTCCTGAGGCTCATTGGCAACCTCCGAGAGGTTGCCTTGATCATATCAAGCCGCGTGCGGATTACGCAGCCCTGGGCAAAAGCTTTCTCACCCGAAAGTGGGCGAGCACCACGTCGGGGGCGCGGTCCAACGCCTCATAATAGGCCCGCTCGAATCCCTCACCCTCGACCGACGGATGCAGCAAGCCGTCGACTTCCCGCATCAGATGAGCCACGTTCTCATCCGTGATGTCACAGGTGTCGTCCTCGAGTAGATGATCCATGCGGACCAGCAGATCGGCGATCGGATGCAGCCAGGTGAACCAGGGATCCTTTTGCAGCAGGTCGAGCAGGGCTTCAGCCGATGGCACCGGCCCACTCAGGCGTTCATAAGTCTGTTGCTCGGCAAGGATGAGAGCGCCGTGGAGCCGAACCAGACTTTCCCTCATCGAGCATACGATGCGTCGCCGGGGATCTACAGGGACGAGCGCGGTCGAGTCTGATGACGCTCTCATGACTTTAAGTGTAGCAGGCTTGCGTGAATCGGCCAGCGTCGGCCGGATGGTCATCTGATGGGAACGCAGAGGACAGATGATTTCATGCTTCAACCACGGTATTCTTCCGTTACTCAACTGTTGGGGAGGAATTCCACATGGAGCGACGGAAACATCGCCGTGTGCCGATTCAGATACAGGGGTACTTGTTGGGAAACTCGCACGAGATCGAAGGGCACACGCTCGACCTGTCCCTCGGCGGAGCAAGATTCGAGAGTGATCTGGCAGTGTTCCCCGGCAAGACAATCGTGGTTCGGCTGGTGGTCCCGGGAGCCGAATCGTCCTTGTCCATCCCGGAGGCGAAGGTGCAATGGGTGGATCAGCAAACGTTCGGCGTCGAGTTCCAAAACGTCAAGCTCGATGAGCTCGATGAGCTGGAGGAGCTCATCAACGAATTCGATGAGGCGGAGGAGGGTGGCCACGCCTGACGGGCATCGCTCGTCCACCTACGCGGCGTCCGGTCAGCTTTCGTAGAAGACGACGACGGTGGCCTTGTTGCACTTACAGCAGGTGCCTTGCCCCGTCATGGGCGTCTGTCCTGAGGCTTCCGCCGCCTTGACCTGCGCGTCTTCCACGCGCCCGACCTTGTTATAGCAATCGCTGCAATAGGTTGCTGTTTTTGCCATACCTCCTCCTCGGATCAAGCACAATGGCCAATAAAGTCATGAGACAAGTATAGCGCGATTACGCAAAACTGCAGTGCCGGGAGAAGGACGGTCGGGCTAGAGGCCTGGCTGGCTGCCGAATGCGGCAAACAATTCGCCGCTCAGGTAGGCGGTATTAGTGGGGTCGTCCACGTCTTTCCGGCGGAGATAGTCGTTCAGCACACGCCCGTCGGCCGTGCGATGGACGTGCGGAAGCGCGAGGTTCATCCGGTACCGCTCAACTGCACCGGAGACACGGCTGATAAAGATCACCGTGCCATCCCGTTCCTGGCGTTCCACGATGCCCACGTGAGTCAGGCGGTCATTGACGACGCCATCGCCGTTGTAGTCCCAGGTGTTGTTGAAGAAGACCAAATCTCCCGGGCGGACCACCGGCCCTCCGTGAAATGTGCCATGCCGGCTGATGTGATGATGAATAAGTCGGACGCCATTGGCCTTCGGATCCGGCGAACCATCGTCATAGAGATCGATACCGTGTGCGAGGAAGACGGCGCGGGTCACGCCGGCGCAGTCGTAGGCAATACGTTTTCCGTTGGCCTGAATGGTGATTGCGCCGACCAGCTTGGAGGCGGTCTGAACGATGGCCGCCCGACGAGACGATGCCTCAACGGACTTGCAGCAGGTCGGGTCGGAAGCGGTGTTGGAGGGGGTGCTGGAGGCGGTGCGAGGGGGACGCTCCCGGGTCGTCGATGTGGCGCAGCCGACCAACGTCGCGAACGCGACGATGAACCCGATCAACACCATGCGGCTTCTCGAGGTATCCGAATGCATCAGTGAATCTCTTCGGCCAACTTATCACGGCCGAGAGTGCTCACCAAGCGTTCCGACAGTTTGCGAACGTCGTCGGCCGTTACGGTCTTCCGGTCTCTCCTGTTGGGATGGAGGACTGCGCGCAGCGGAAGCCGATAGTGGCAGACCGCTGGTCGGGACTAAATCCGCTCCGGGTCGCGGTGCGAAGCATGATGATCTTGCTCTTCCACGATCCGCCGCGCACCGCTTTGTACCGGCCACTAGCCGGTCCTACGGGATTCCTGTCGGGCATGTAGGCGTAGTAGTCCGGCCCAAACCAATCCTGTATCCACTCCGCGACATTGCCGGCCATGTGATGGAGACCGTAGGGACTGCGCCCCGCATCGTGGGAATCTACGGCCGCGAGGATCGGAATTTCATGGACGTGGTGCTGACCGAACATCGCCCGTTCGCTGTCGGGCGCACCATCGCCCCAGGGAAAGAGAAGACCATTCGGGCCCCGCGCCGCCTTTTCCCATTCCGCTTCCGTCGGCAAGCGCCGTCCTTGCGACGTGCAAAATCCTACCGCCTCATGCCATGTCACATAGAGGACAGGCCAGCGCGCCAGCGTTTGGTCGGATATCGAATGCACCGTAATGACGTGCCAGATCAGTTTCTGCAATTCCTCCGGAGGATGCAGATTCTTTCTGGCGAGATGGGCGAGGTACTCTCCCAAGCTGACTTCATCACGGTCCATCGCGAACTCGTCCACCCAGATGCGCTGTTGCGGGAACTCCGTGTCGTCGAATTGCGTCCGGAGACCGTACGGATCATCGTCGATCCGCTTGCTGCCGAGGGTAAATTCGCCTGCCGGGATTCTGATGGCCGGAGCTGCCTGTGCCAGCGCGGCGATGCCTGCGAGATGGCGGGCTAATTGCTGCGACGGCTTGGGGCCGTTCGCCCCTTCCGTCCGGCTCGTTGATACGATCAGAGAGGCGAGCACCGCGGCCCAGACGAGTGCGGGAGACATCAGGTTTTTGTGGGGGCGGCGAGCGCTTTACTCACCTCGCCGATCAGGCGGCGTTCGATTTCCGCGGTCTCCTCCGCGCTGACGCTCAAGATCCGTCCGCCCTGCGCCAGCTTTTCGAATTCAGCCTTCACGCTCAGGCGCGTGACGTTGAGCGGTTGGGACTGGACAGCGATCACATATTGGTTCCGAAACCCGGCCACTTCCAAAGAGACAGGAGTGGACACCTTGCGGTCTGTTACGATGACGGCTTTTTGGTCGGCCTTGATGCTGACCTTGACCTGGTAGCCATTGCGGGCCAAGGCCTCTTCGACCGTTTTGGTCACGGCATTCAAGGGCCGGGGAAGGTCCTCGAACTGGGCACCCTTTTGTTCGAGATAGATGCTCTGGGCCGCCTGTTCGATGGCGGTCTTCTTGATGTCCGCCGTCAGCTTGCGCGCCTGCACGAGCTGATGTTCGAGCTGCTCGGCGGCGGATTTGGCTTCGGCCTTGGCGCTCTCCGCCGACTTTTTGGCGTCGCGGATCTCCTGATTCAGCAAATCGATCTGTTGCTGCATGACCTTGTTGCCTTCCTGCAGGGATGTGACAAGGGACTCCTGCCTGGTGAGCTGTTTTTTGAGCGTGTCGTTCTCAGCTCTGAAAGGCGAATCGTCAGGTTTGCAGGCGGAGAGGACGAGAAAGGCCGGCAAGACGATGAGCAGCACAACGGATCTATGCGGACGGCACCACATGAGTTGACGGATTATCCATCCTTCGGGGCTGCTTGTCCACCGTGAATTTGCCGGCGACGTGATTGACCGTCTGCCGGCGGCAGGCTATTCTTCGACGATGTGGCGCGCGCTCTGTGCAGGGGTTCTGCTCTCGACGCTGGTCAGTGCATCATTGACGGGCCCTCCCTCCGTGTTTCCTTCTGGTCCGCAGCCCGACAGCCCTTCGCCGGTGCCGGTGGAAGATTATCCGCTCTACGACCTCATCGTTGATGAAAGGTTTCTCACGACTGAAACCAAACTGGTCTTGCTTGAACGCGCGACGCTGACGCGGTTGCATCCAGAGCAGGAGGGGACCCTCAGCCTGGAGACGTTTCAGCAGTATGAAATCTTCGATGGCCGTCTGCCGATGGATCTGGTGCGCGATTTTCTGTTCAAGAACCGGACGTCCTCGAGATTGGAAGGGCATTTCGGCTTCGGCGTCCGCTATCGCTTTGTCACCAATGAAGGGGTTGAACAGCAGGAGACGTCCCTGGCGCCAGTGCCGGTGTCGCAAGGCGCTCCGCGTCTGCTGCAGGAAGGCCCGCTCGATGAGCCGCCGCCGGTCATCGACCGGCTGAGCTTTTCACGGGTGGCGTATACATTCGCACGGGATCACGCCTTCATCTATGTCGAATACAACCGGCCGGACGGTAGTGGTGCTGGGTTTGCGGTGTGGCTTCGCGCGGCCGGCTCCCGGTGGGGAATTTTCGACAGCGAGTTGGTGTGGGTGGCTCGGATGCCGTAGACGTCCGGGCCATCGGTGTTGTACTGACGCGCTCAGTTGCAGACCGCATGAACCGGCGGTAGCATATTTCCTGATGGCCTCATGATGGCAGGACTGGTTCGCAAAACCTTCCCGGTACCCCCTCTCGGCTGCAATTGCTCGATCATCGGCGATCCGGTGACCAAGCAGGCCATTGTCGTAGACCCCGGAGGAGCGGCAGAACGAATCCTGCATGAAGTTCAGCAGCTTGGGTTCACCGTGACCAGAATTCTGCACACCCATGCCCATTTCGATCACTTTTTGGCGGCCGGAGAAATGAAGAAGGCCACCGGCGCGGTGCTCTGTCTCCATCAGGACGATCGTGAGTTATGGGACATGCTGGAAGTGCAATGCCGGGTCTTCGGTATACCCTACGTGCCGGTTCCGCCGCCGGATCACTGGATTGCGGACGAAGAGAAAGTGCCGTTCGGACAGATGACGGCAATTGCACTGCACACGCCCGGCCATACGCCGGGCTCCATGAGTTTTCATGTTCCCGCCGGGGCGGTCGTCCTGGCCGGTGATACGCTGTTTCGCGGTAGCATCGGCCGAACCGATCTCTGGGGCGGGGATTTTGATGCGCTCGAGCGTTCCATCCGTGAGCGCTTGTATACCCTCGACGACTCGACGCTCGTCGTGACGGGCCACGGCGCCGAGACAGAGATCGGATGGGAAAAGGAGACCAACCAATTCGTCCGCCCATGAACGGATCAGGAGGTATTTATGAGGTCAAGCGCTCGATGGCTGATGTTGCTCCTGCTGTCCTTCGGCTTTGGCCCCCCCGTCGCGCATGCGGAACCTGCACCCGCTCCGTCCGATCAGGTCACCATTTCGGATGTGAAAGTGCGCATCTCCGATCATGGACCGGTGGTCCTGCTGCAGGCGGAGGGCAAGACCATTCCGATTTTCGTCGATCTGACGGTCGCGGTCTCCATTCAGGGCGCGCTGAACGGTGAGCAGCTCAACCGGCCGCTCTCTCACGATCTCATGCACACCATTTTGAAAACGTTCGGGGCGAAGGTGACGCAATCCGTCATTACGCTGAAAGGTGGAACGTATTATGGAGCACTGAGCGTGGCCTTCGGCGGGGATGTCAAAGTCTTCGACAGCCGGTCATCGGATTCCATCGCGCTGGCGATTCACTTCAAGGCGCCGATCATCGTGGGGCGGGATCTGCTGGATTCAGCGGGGCTGGTGGAGGAAAAGACGAAGCCGCAGGACCTCTGAGCCGTCTATTCCTTGGCCATGCGCTCGTTGAGACGGGCCAGACGCTTTTCGGTCGACTGTTTGATGAACTTCATATTCTCTGCCAGATGTTGCTGAGCCGTGATCTTTCCCTCCTCGCGACGCTTTAATTGGTCCAAGCCGAATTGCGCGATGACCGGGCCGTCTTCATTATAAAGATCCTTCCAGATTTCCATGCAACGCACCTGCTTGGCGGGCGGATAAGCGTCGCAGGGCGGGTCGACGGCACCCGCTGGCTCCGAGGAAATACCCATCAGCGTCAAGAGGACGGCCCATCGTTTCATCTTGCTCTGACCACAAACCTAAATCTTCATCGCCTCCGTCACTTCGTGCAGCGTGGTTTTCGCTACGGCGCCGGCCTTCCGGCTGCCTTCCTGCACGATCTCCTCAATCCGCGAGGGGTGATTGACGAGGCCGGCCCGCGCCTCCCAGATGGGGGCCAGCGTGTCGACGACCCGATCGGCCACCAGTTTCTTACAATCGATGCATCCGATTTCGGCGGTGCGGCACTCGCGGTTGATCTGCTCGATGACGGGCAGCGGCGAAAACATCTTATGAAAATCGAACACCGGGCATACGTCGGGATTGCCGGGATCCATCCGCCTGACCCGCGCAGGGTCCGTGACCATCGTCTTCAGTTTCTGGCGGACCACCGGCTCGGTGTCGGACAGGTTGATCGTATTTCCATAGCTCTTGCTCATCTTGCGGCCGTCGGTGCCGGGGACTTTGGGGAATTTCGCGAGGTGTTCTTTGGGTTCGGGAAAGACCCGTTGCTTGTAGAGATCATTGAACCGTCGCGCGACCTCCCGGGTCAGTTCCAGGTGCGGCAGCTGGTCTTTCCCCACCGGAACGAACTGCGGCTTGTATAAGAGAATATCGGCGGCCTGGAGGACGGGATAGCCGAGAAAGCCGTAGGTGCTGAGATCTTTCTCCTTGATCTCTTCCTGCTTTTCTTTATAGGTGGGGTTGCGCTCGAGCCAGGCCACCGGAATTATCATGGAGAACAAGAGATGCAGCACCGCGTGTTCCGGAATGCGTGATTGAATGAACACGACCGAACGCTCCGGATCGATGCCTGCGGCCAGCCAATCGATCAGCAGCTCACGGACATAGTCACGGATGCGGCTCGTGTCGGCGAAGTTGGTCGATAACGCGTGCCAATCCGCCACGAAGAAGAAACACTCATGCTCCGCCTGGAGCTGCTTCCAATTCTGGAGCGCCCCTAAGTAGTTCCCCAGGTGCAAGAGCCCGCTAGGCTGCATCCCGCTGAGCACACGTTTCTCCTGATGACTGATCATGGTGACGCTCCCGCACTGAATCCGACTGCTGTCGACAGGATTGTACCCGAAAGGCTGGAGGCGAATGTACTGGTAAAGGTGTGGATGATCCGAAGCTCACGGTCGAAGATCAGCAGCCCGACCAGGATCATCATGCCGTACGGCTCCAACCGGGCGAGCGCCATGGCGGGCCCTGGAGGGAGCACGCTGACCATGATGCGGCCGCCGTCGAGCGGTGGGATCGGCATGAGATTGAAGATGCCCAAAAACACGTTGACAAGGACGGAATAGAGCGCCATCACCGCGAGTGGCAAGAGCATCAGTGAGACGGAGGATGTCTCCCGGTCCGGCGCGGAATGGCGCCCGTCCGATGACAGGAGCGAAGGATCCATCCACAACAGCCCCGAGAGCAACATCCCGCTTCCCACCGCGAGAAGGAAATTCATGCCGGGGCCCGCCGCCGCCACGAGTGCCATGTCGCGCCGCGGCTGCCTCATGTTCCGGGGATCGATGGGTACCGGCTTCGCCCAGCCGATGAGAAAACTTCCGGGCAGCATCAAGCAGAGCAGGGGAACGATGATGGTGCCGAATGGATCGATGTGGGCCAGGGGATTCAGCGTGAGACGACCCAGCCGCTTCGCGGTCGAATCGCCGCATTTATCGGCGACCCAGCCGTGGGCATACTCGTGCAGGACCATGGCAAACAACAGCGGGAGCGCTTTATAGGAAACGGCATACAGCAGTTGGGGCAGGTCGTTCATGGAGGTCAATCGACTTGCGTGAAGCGGCCCCGCTTGACCTGGATCAGGAAGAGAGGTCGGGTGAGCGTACCATCCTGAGCGAAGGCGGCCGGGCCTCCCAGCGCGGGGAGGTCTTGCTGAGCGGTGAGATAGTCACGGATCGCCTCGCCGGACGTCGCACCTTTCTTGATGGCCTCGATGACAAATTTCGCTGCGTCATAGCCCTGCATGGCAAAGAGCGTCGGCGTGCTCTGGAACCTCTTCTTGTAGCGCTCGACAAAATCCTGCACGTTCGGATTCGGGCTTTCGGCAAAAAAGCCGTCGACGAAGATCGCGCCGTCGATGGATTGATCGGCCGTACGGGCGAAGTCGGGGGCATTCCAACCGTTGCTTCCCAGAAATGGGACTTTCATGTCGTGAAAATTCAGTTGAGCGGCGATGAGTCCGACATCCGAAGCCCTGCCGGGGATGAAGACGGCGTCGAACCCCGGTGTGTAGAGCACTTTCTTGTCGAGTTTGGTCAGTTTGCCTCCGACTTTCGTCGAATCGACCGGCACGGCGAGCCCGTACTTTTTAAGGTCTTCGGCCTTCATCCGTTTCAACTGCGCGCCGACGTCGGAATCTCCTTCCTTGTAGGACTCGATCGCGATGATCTCTCCGTCCCGCTGCCGGGCTTCATTGGCAAACAGGCGGGCCATCTCGCGTCCATAGGCGGTGTCGGGGTGAAGAATGCAGAAGCGGCGGAATCCCAGATCGCCCGTGGCGTACGCCGCGATCTTTCGCGCCTGCAGTTGATAAGTCAGCGCGGTGCTGAATGTATAACTGCCGAGACGTCTGACGTTCGGAAGCATTGCGGTTGGCGTCAACAGAGGTGTGTGCGCGCGCTCGGCCAGCTCTGACATGACCGGCAGGTGCTTCGACAGCAGCGGGCCGATGACGGCCACGGGGCGATCATTAGCCAGCAGAGCGGAGAAGTCGTCGAGGAACGAGGCCTGGGTGGAGTCCAAATCTTTGACTAGCAGCCCGATCGACGGCGTCCCCGCGCGGTCGGTCATGAATTCCACAGCGAGTTGAACGCCGCTCAATACGTCATTGGCGAATGACGACAGTTTTCCGGACAGCGGCAGTACCGCGGCGATCAAGAACTGGCTGGACTTCAGCTTCGTGTGGAGTGCGTCCAACGATTCCGACAGCCGGCTGCTCTGGGGATGCGAAGGAAAATGGGTGAGGAACTGCTGGATTTGACGGGACGCTTGGTGCTCCTCTCCCCGTCCCATATACAGGTCGATCAACCGCAGGGAAGCCAGATCTCCGGGGAAGCTCTTTGGGTAAGCGTCCTTGATTCGCTCGAGCATTTTCTTGTCAAAAGACTCGGTGATCAATGTCGTGATATTCGTGCGGATTTCGTCCGCCTGTTCATCTGGACTCAACGCGATCTCGTCAAGCCAGGCCTGAATGGCACGGGCGGGATCTTTCTTTTGGAAATAGAGCTCGCCGCTCAGATGCACGGCTTCCCGCTTGGTGACGTCGTCCTGCGACAGGCTGCGTAGGCCGGTCAGAATTGGAAGCGCGAGGTCAGGATTGCCCATCGCCGCGTGCGTGCGTGCCAGCATGAGTTTTCCCCGGTCGGCCACTTCCGATGAGGGGAATTCCGTCTGAAGTTGCTGCAGATATTTGAGCCCCTCTCCATATTGCTGCGCCCGATACAATGCGGCTCCGAGGAGGAGATAGGTGTCATCAAGCAGATCGGGCTTGGGATTGGTGCCCAGAAACCTGCGCAGGATCGTGATAGCCTCTTCTGCCTGGCCCGCGTCGATCAATCGCTTGGCCTGATTGAGCGTTGGGTTGTTCGCCGGACTGGTGGCGGGCGCGCGCTTTGCGGTGTCAGCGGCCGGGGCGGTATGGGCGGAATCGACGTGAAGCCCTAGCAGCGCACAGACAAGGGCAGCACAAGCAGCGGCGAGTGGCCTCGGTCTACGACGGAAGCCGTACGGCGGGAGGTGTCCGTCGGCAGGGAAACGCTTGTGGCTTGTACGCATGAAAATCGCCAAGGGTGACTAGTATCGGAATCCCCTGAGGGTGTCAAGATTTGAGACATCGCGCGTCGCGTTGTCTTCTCGGAAACGATTGGCTATCATCGCCGGGCATGGATACCGATGCGCTGGTCGAACGCTATCTCAATCATGTCCGCGTCGAAGGTGGCCTGTCCCGCAACACCATCGACGCCTATCGTCGGGACCTTGCGAAATTTCAACGGTACCTCCGTCAACGAAACATCGGACAGCTTCGACAGGTGACGCAGCACACGGTCAGAAGCTTTCTTGGATCTCTTCACGCGCTTCATCTCTCGCCGGTGTCTTCGGCGAGATGTTTGTCCGCCGTGCGTGGCTGGTTACGCTTTCTCCACGACGAGCAGGTCATCGACACTCATCCGGCAGTTGACGTCGTCCCTGGGCGTCGCGCGACGCGCTTGCCGAAAACGTTGTCGGAGCGCGAGATTGCCGCCCTGCTGAACGTTCCGGTCCACGCGACGGCAGAAGACCGGCGCGACCGCGTGATGTTGGAATTACTCTATGCGACGGGCCTGCGGGTCTCTGAGTTGGTGTCCCTTGAGCTTGCGCAGGTGAACCTGGAGGTGGGGTATCTGCGCGTGACGGGGAAGGGATCCAAACAGCGTATCGTGCCGATGGGCGAGCCGGCGCAGCGCCTTCTCCTCGAGTATGTCCAATGCATCAGACCGGAATTGCTCAAGCGCGGCTCTTCCCGCATTCTGTTTGTGTCGCGCCGCGGAACCAGCCTCACCAGACAGGCGTTCTGGAAATCCCTGCGGGCGCGAGCTCAGCGCGCCGGATTGTCCAAGGCCGTGTCGCCTCACATGCTCCGGCACTCCTTCGCCACACATTTGCTGGGAGGCGGCGCCGATCTTCGATCCGTCCAAACGATGCTCGGCCACGCCGACATCGCGACCACGCAAATCTACACGCATGTCGAACGCGAACGATTGAAGCAGGTGCACGCGACGTTCTTCCCGAGGCAGGCACGGATAAAGACAAAATCGCTGCAACAACGAGGAGAAGAGTAGTCTCAGATTCTGCAAGAGATTCTGCAAGAATAGTGCGAGAATTGGTTGACAAGGGAAGATGGACTTGGTAGCATCCGCCAGCTTATTAAGAAAATCGGGCGGATAGCTCAGTTGGGAGAGCGCTGCCCTTACAAGGCAGAGGTCACAGGTTCGATCCCTGTTCCGCCTACCACGGATACAAGGTGGATCAAGACCGTGACGTCGAGGACAAATCTCTTGTACATCCCATAGTCCGCTATATATAGTCTTGTCGATTGAATCATCCGCTATAGGTAGAGTCACGAGGGGCCGTCGTTCAGCCTGGTTTAGGACGCCAGATTGTCAATCTGGAGGTCGCGGGTTCAAATCCCGTCGGCCCCGCCATGTTTTT
>Ga0070686_100000970_pt1 | contig 16533 bp, 12 predicted proteins | sample KBSS23LmetaG_FD_65654 | JGI IMG/M metagenome (GOLD analysis project Ga0070686, IMG submission 65654) | Switchgrass rhizosphere microbial communities from Kellogg Biological Station, Michigan, USA - KBS S2-3L metaG | ecosystem: Host-associated > Plants > Roots > Rhizosphere ... | reverse complement strand
GTTCTGCGGTCTTAGCGTTTCAAGCTCTAGTCCCGCAACCTGCGATCAGGCGACGAGCGGCTTCGAGTGTCGCCCAAAAGTGGTCGCTGAAAAAAGAGCCACTTCTCGCAGAATTGGCATCTATGGACACGAAGCTGCTCGTCTCGACCCTCGGCGTGTGGACCGGCGGGCGCGGCAGCCTGCGGCACAAGTTGACCGGCGCGTTGATGGACGGCGTTCGCCGAGGCGGGCTGGCGCCGGGCGTGCGCCTGCCGTCGGAACGGGCGCTGGCGAAAGCCCTCAAGATCAGCCGGACCACGGTCGTCGCCGCATACGACACGCTGCGCGAAGCCGGCTGGTTCGAGAGCCGTCACGGCAGCGGCACGTGGGTCCGCGCCGGATCGCAGGCGGTCGCGATGGCGCGCAACGCCGCGCGAACCGCCGCCCTGCCGGCCAGTCCGGTCCTCGGCCTGATCGTCAGCCCGGACACCGACGATGTCGTCGACTTCGGGCTTGGATCGCCGCTCGCGCTCACCGACCTGGACGATGATCTGTTCGTTCTGCCGAAGGACGAGTACGCGGCGCTGATCCACGAGCGATTTCATTACCCGCTCGGCCTGCCGCTGTTGCGGCAGGCGATTGCCGATCGCTATTCGCGCGAAGGGCTGGACACGCGCGCCGACCAGGTCCTGGTCACCAACGGCGCCCAGCATGCGGTCGCGCTGAGCACGGCGTTGTACGTGCAGCGCGGCGACGCCGCCCTGGTCGAGGATCCCACCTACTTTGGTGCGCTCGATGCGCTGCGCACGGCCGGGGCGCGGCTGTCGACTGTACCCGTGAGCGACGGCGGCGTGGTGCCGGCGGCGCTTCGCGACCGGATCGCCGCAACCGCCGCACGGCTGGTGTACCTCACGCCCAGCTGCCAGAATCCCACCGGCGCTGTGATGGCCGCGGCGGCGCGCAAGGAGATCGCGAGGATCGCCGCCGAGACGGGAACGCCGATGATCGACGATCGCACGATGGCCGATCTGGTACTCGAAGGATCGCCGCCGCCGCCGCTCGCATCCTCCGCGCCGCACGCGCCGATCCTCACGATCGGCTCGCTGAGCAAGCTGATCGGACCGTCGCTGCGGGCCGGCTGGCTGCGGGCGCCCGCGCCGCTCGTTCAACGCCTCGCGCGCGTGAAGACCGCCATGGACCTGGGATCGCCGCTCGTCACGCAGGCGATTGCCGCCCGCCTCATCCGCGTCATCGACGAGGCGCGCACGCTGCGCCAGCGGCAACTGCGGCCGCGGCGCGATCGCCTCGCGTCGCTGTTGAAGACGCACCTCCCGGAATGGCGATTCGCCCGGCCCGCCGGCGGACTGTTTCTGTGGGTGCGTCTGCCCAGCGGCGACGCGCGCGAGTTCGCGCAGGTCGCGCTGCGCCACGGCGTGGTGATCGTCCCCGGTCCCAACATGTCCGCCGACGAACAGCACGCGCGATTCATCCGGCTCACCTTCCTCTGGGACACCAACACGCTGGCGACCGGTGTCGCCCGGCTTGCCACCGCGTGGCGCTATTACCGTTCGCTAACGCCGCGCGCTGCGGAACCTGCGGTGCGGCTGTAGCACAGCGGTGTTCGCGAGATCAGAGCTTCAACGCATCTATGAGCGAGCGCTGATGCGTGTCGCACGTTCCATTGTGACGACGGCGGCCGCGGCCGCGATCGCCGTCGTCATGTTCCAGACCGGGGCCGCGCAGGGTCCGGTCCGCGTGCTCGTGCAGACCGAGCTCGGCGACATCGTGCTCGAGGTCGACACGCAGCACGCGCCGCGCACCGCGGCGAACTTCCTGCGCTACCTCGACGCCGGGCAGTACGACGGCGGCGCCTTCCATCGCACTGTGAAGATGGACAACCAACCGGATAGCCCGGTGAAGATCGAAGTAATCCAGGCCGGCGTCAGCCCCAATCGAACGAAGGAGGGCTTTCCGCCGATTGCCATCGAGCGCACGAGCGAGACCGGCCTGCGCCATACCGACGGCGCGATCTCGATGGCCCGCAGCCAGCCTGATAGCGCCACGTCGGGGTGGTTCATCTGCATCAACGATCAGCCGTCGCTCGACTTCGGCGGCGCACGCAACCCTGACGGCCAGGGCTTCGCGGCGTTTGGCCGTGTCGTGCAGGGAATGGACGTCGTGCGGAAAATTCAGCGCGCGCCGAACAGCGACGCGCAGCGGCTGACGCCGCCGATCACCATCCTGAAAGCCGCGCGCGTCCCATGACCGCGAACGTAGCGCAGCCCTTCAGGGCTGCCTCGCGGCCGGTGAGCAGGCCTGAACGCCTGCGCTACGAGCAGCCCCGCTGGTCCGGCTGAAGCCGGATACTACGAGGGAATCAACACGCGCACGGATCGCCGAGCAACGCGGATCCCGAACGAACGTCGAGGAGCGGATGCGCCATCGCGTGCGCCACGAGATCGGCGGCGTGGACGCCGTGGCTCGGACAGGAGGCGGCGCCGATCGCGAAGGTCAACGGCGCCGTGAACCGGACGTGGACCAGCTTTTCCGCCACGCGGCGGATGATCCCGGCGGCTGCGTCTTCGTCGGCGTCCGAAAGCAGGATGCCCAGGTGGCCGTCTTCGAGCTCACCGACCATGTCGGCCGCGCGGATCGTCGGATCGATGATGTCGGCGATCTCGCTGAGCGCCTGCGCGCCGACGTCGATCGTCGATCCGACGTATTCGCGGCTCGCCCGAATCGTGACGAGCGTGACGTAGTCGGCGTGGCGGCATGCATGACTGAGCGCCGCGCGGACGATGAATGCGAACCATTTCGGTGACAGGACCGTACAGCGGTCCGTGGCCTTTACCGAAGAGCTGTCGCAATACCTCGTGCCGGGCGGCGTGATCCTTTCGCCGGCTCGCATAACCGCTGCGTCTGCAATCGCTGCGCCCTGACCGGAAGAGTCTCGCAAACGACTGTCGCGTCGCCACAATTCCGTCGCCAGCCCGGGCGTGAGCCTGGCGACGGCGACCCGGCATGTGACACAGCAGGGATAAAAAGAGGGGAACGTTCGCTACATTTCCGCGTATCGCCGAGCTGCGGCGAGATCCTGTCTCAGCTCTTCCGCGTTGCGGCGCGGGCCGTAGCCGGGCGTGTCGCGTTGGATGCGCCAGCCTTCTTTCAGCGGACCGGCGTCAACAGTATCGAACCCGAACTCGTCGAGCAGCCGGGTGACTATCTCTTTCGCGCCCGCATCGTCGCCGGCGATGACGAGTGCCCGCCGGTTCGGCGTCCCGGCGGGTCGCCCGTCGGTCGTGAGCTGCGCCGCGTAAATGTGGTTGAAGGCCTTGACCACTTTCGACGCCGGCAGATGCCGCTGCAGCAGCTCCGCCGTCGTCGTCGACTCGTCGTCGAGCTCCGGGATGTGACCGTCGCGTTGCGGATAGTAGTTGTTCGTGTCGATCACCACCTTGCCGGCCAGCGGCGCGACCGGGACCTGGCGATAGTTCTTGAGCGGGATGGTGACGACAACGATATCGCCGGCGGCAGCGGCGTCGTCGACGGTGCCGGCGCGCGCGCGAGGACCGAGCTCCGTGACCAGCTCGGAGAGCGTGTCGGGTCCGCGCGAGTTGCTGATCACGACGTCATAGCCATGGGACACGGCAAGCCGCGCAACCTGGCTCCCGATGTGGCCGGCACCAATCAATCCAATCGTCGACATGCTGATGCTCCGCTGTCAGGGGTGAAATGTGTAGCCAACGGCGAACTTGAAGGTCGGACTCTTGAGCGCGCCGAGTTTGGCTTCCGCGAACAGTCCGTTGGTGTGGGCGAGCCCGATGAGGGCGTTCAACCCGCCCTCGGAATGCGTGTCGCCGGTGACGTGGTAGATGTTCAGCGCCGGGCCGCCGCCGACATAGAGGTGCCACGCGGCCATCGACGCCGGCAGCCGCGGCGCGTTTGGCGGCAGGCGATACGTGAACTCGAAATTGACGGCGAACAGCGTGCGGTCGTCGCCGACGCCAATCTCGAGATTCGGCTGGAACCGCAGGTTGTCGGCGAGCTCGCCGCTCTGGACGTGCACGCCGCCGTAGAACTGGTCCGGGTCGACGCTTGCGCCGACCCGGCCGCCGATGCCTTGCGCCCGCGCCGGACTGGCTGCGACGAGCAGCGCGGCGAGGAGGATCCACAGATGCTTCGCGATGGTCACCAACTGAGATTACAACCAGACGACGAAATTCGTGTCCTGCTGACGATCCTGTGTGCGCGATCGGTCGAAAGGTACTTCGCCTGCACGATTTGCCGCGTGGCACGCAAGCCGCAAATGGCGTGCGTCCATGAAAACCTCATCGCTCGGTCTGGCACTGCTCGTTGCCGCCTGTTCCGCCACTGCTGCTGAAGCCGCCACGATCCGTGTGCCTGCCGACGCCGCGACGATCCAGCAGGCGATCGACGCCGCGGCCGCTGGAGACACCGTGCTCGTCGCGCCTGGGACCTACGTCGAGAATCTCAGCTTTCGCGGCAAGCCGATTCGGGTGGTGAGCGAACAGGGACCGGCGGTGACGATCATCGATGGCAACCGTGCCGGCTCAGTGGTGACGTTCGCGTCCGGCGAGAATCGCAATGCGGTCCTGGAAGGATTCACCGTCCGCAACGGCGCGAACTCGTTCAGCGGCGGCGGCGTGCTGATCCAGAATTCGGCGCCGACCATTCTCGGCAACTGGATCCTCAACAACGGCGCATGCTCGGGGGCCGGTATCTACAGCTATTTCAGCTCGCCGCTCATCAAGGGCAACAGGATCTCGCGGAACTATGTCTATGCCTGCAGCGGCGCTTCGGGCCTGGGCGTATACGTTGGCGGCGATTCGGCCGCCGAACTGATCGAGAACGTGATCACGGAGAACAGCGGGATTGCCAACGGCGGCGGCGTCACGCTGTTCGCCGCCGGCCGCGCGGTCCTGCGATCGAACGTGATCGCGCGGAACGTCACGTCGGGATTCTCGCCGTGCACGTCCGGCGGCGGCATCTGGATGGTCAACTTCTCGCAGGCGACCATCGTCAACAACCTCGTCGCCGGCAACGTGGCCGGGTGCGGCGGCGGATTCTACTGGGGCGGCTCGACGGGGGTCACCACCTTCGTCAACAACACGTTCGCCGACAACGATGCCGGCGAAGGGTCGGCGATCGACGTGAGCGGCGTCGACGATCGCCACGTCATCGCCAACAACGTGATCATCGGCAAGGCGGGCCGGACGGCGTTTTACTGCGGCAATTCGGGTTCGACGCCGTCGCCGGTGGTGAACACGAGCGACGTGTGGACGCCGCAGGGCTTCGCGTTCGGTGGAACCTGCCTGGATCAGACCGGCCTGCGCGGCAACCTCTCGGCCGATCCGCTGTTCGCGCGTAACGCGGTCGCCGACGTGCCCGGCGACTACCACCTGCAGATGGGATCTCCCGCGATCGACGCCGGCGACAACACGGCGGCGCAGACGGCAGCCGCCGATCTCGACGGCAACGCGAGGATTGCCGACGGCAACGGCGATGGCGACGCCCGCGTCGACATGGGCGCGTACGAGTACACCAATCGCGCACCGGTCGCCGATGCCGGCGCCGATCAGACCGTCACCGCCGACGGCACCTGCTCCGCGATCGTCAGGCTGGACGGTGGCGCCTCGTCAGACGCTGACGGCGATCCGTTGACGTTCACCTGGTCCGGGCCATTCGGGACAATCTCCGGCGCGGCCGCCTCGGTCTCGCTGCCGGCGGGCACGCACGTCGTGACGCTCACGGTGCGGGATGGCCGCGGCGGCTCGTCCTCCGACACGCTCGTCGTCACCGTTGTCGACGCGACGCCGCCGGTCATCCAGTCGGCGGCGGCGACGCCGTCGGTGCTGTCGCCGGCAAACCATCAATTCGTCGCCGTGACGATCACCGTGTCGGCGGTGGACGGATGCGGCGGTTCGGTGCGTTGCCGAATCACGTCGGTGACAGCCAACGAACCGCTCGCCGACGACTGGATCATCACCGGCGATCTCACGCTGAAACTGCGCGCCGAACGGCTCAACAAGGGTATGGGCCGGATCTACACCATCACCATCGTGTGCACCGACGCCGCCGGCAACGAGGCGACGAAGACAGTGACGGTGACCGTTCCCAGGAATTAATCGACGCGCCGTAGCGCAGCCCTTCAGGGCTGCCGAGGCTACCGTAGCGCCGCCCTTCACGGCTGCCGAGGCTACCGTAGCGCAGCCCTTCAGGGCTGCCCGCGGCCGTTGCAGCGGCCGTTGCAGGCCTGGAGGCCTGCGCTACAAAGGCCGCGGCCGTTTTTGCAGGCCTGAAGGCCTGCGCTACGGGTGAGGCCGCCGTAAGCGTGAGGCGCCCTCGCCGTCACCACACCAGTTTCGCCGCGACCTCGCCTTGCGCCATCGGCCGCGCGGTGAAGATGCGCCCGAAGTTGGTCGACAGCGCGTTGTTCACGCGGCCGCCGCCGTACTGATCCTGCAGATTCTTCGTGTTCAGGAAGTTGAACACCTGCAGCAGCACCTCCAGCTTCATCGTGCCCTGCAGCTTGATGCTCTTGCTGACGCGAAGGTCGGCGACGCTCAGCGCCGAGCTGTCGATGTCGCCGTCGGCGATCGCCGCCAGCCCGTTCGCGGCGCGATAGGCGTTCAGCGCCTGCAGATTGAGATCGCGGCTGCCCGAGTTGCGGGTCGTGCCGGGCACGAGGTCGGTGTTGAAGCTGTCGTTGTTGAGATCGCGGCCGGCGAGCGCCGACCACGGCAGCTGCGATCGCGCCGTCCACACTGCGCCGAGCGTGATGTCGTAGGGCAGCAGCACCGAGCCGCTGGCGACGATCGCATGGCGCCGCTCGCCGTTGGACGGGCCGAAGTCGATCGAGTGATTGAACGGATCGAGATAGCGCGTAATCGGCGCGTTGTCGTCGCTCTTCGTCCAGGTGTAGGAGACGAGGAACTGGTTGCGGTGACTGAAGCGCTTCTCGAGCTTGGTGTAGACCGCGCGATACTTCAAGTCGGAGTTCGACTGTGTCTGATCGATGCGCGCCCACTGCGGCAGCGGCCGCACGCCGGTCACCGGGTCGCGCGGGTTGATGTCGACCGTCTTGTAGTCGTCGATGGTGTGGTTGTACACGACGTCGACATGGAGCGCGAACTCCGTGGTCAGCCGCTGTGAGACGCCGACGTTGGCCTGGTTGGCCATCGGTTGCTTGAAATCGTTGGCGGTGACCTGGATGTTGGGCGGCGCGGTCGTGATGAACAGAATCGGATTCTGCCCGAGGTACGGATCGGGATACGCCGGCCGCGAGATGTTGACGCTGAACTGCTGCAGGTTGCGGAACTCGCCGAGGTTGGCCAGCATCCGGATGTTGCCGTAGTAGATCCCCCAGCCGGTGCGGACGACCGTCGCGCCGTCGCCGCGAACATCCCAGGCCAGGCCGGTGCGCGGACCGAAGTTGTTGGTGTCGCCGCGCTGGCTCACGTCGATGTAGGGGATCGGCGTCGAGAAGATCGAGGTATCGAGATCTTCGTTGGCGTTGCCGTAGAGGCGCTCGTAGCGCAGGCCAAGATTCAACGTGAGGTTGGAGCGCAGCTTCCAGTCGTCCTGCACGAAGCCGACGTAGTACTTCGACGGGTGCTTGGTCGTCACCGGTGGAAAACTCGCCGCGAAGGTGGCCGCGCCCTGCAGGGCGGCGATCGACGCGGGATCCGCCGGGTTGAACGGCTGATCCTGCGAGAAGGTGTAGGCGCCGGCAACGTTGCCGACGGTGTCGTACTGATACTTCATCAGGCTGACGTCGGCGCCGAATTTCAGCTCGTGGCCGGCGGAGGTGATGCTGTAAGTGTCCTTGAACTGGTAGCGGCTCTCCGGTCCCACTTGATCGTTGCTGCTGCCGTAGGTGAGCGACGGGAAGCGGTACGAGCGCGTCAGCCGGGCCATGCGATCGGCGGGAAAGGTGCCGACGTCGTACCAGGGCGCGGTCCCGGCGGGGGTGATGTAGTAGGCCGCGGTCGCGATCTGGACGCGGAAGTCGTTCAACTGCCGCGCGTTCCTGATCCACGTATGCGCGACCACCAGCGAGCGGCGCGGCACGTCCTCGTCGTAGCCGGCGCCCGACGCCGTCGTCCCACCGCAGCCCTGGCAGGTCAGGAACTCGCCTTCCTGCGCGTAGCGGGCGAACAGGTTCTGCGCGTTGCTGATCTGCCAGTCGTAGCGTCCGAGGTACAGGTTCGTGGTCAGCGGCTGTTTGAACGTGCCCTCGAGCGACGAGTAGTACTGCGGCAGGCCGGTGGTCACCGTGTAGAACTGATCGGTGCTGGTCCGCTCCGCCGTCGCGAAGAAATGCATCCGGTCGGCGACGATCGGTCCGCCGACGCTGCCGCCGAACTGGTTGCGCCGGAAGTCCGGCTTGGTCGTTTCGAACACGCCCTGCGCGTTCAACGACTTGGTGCGCAGGTATTCGAACGCGGTGCCGTGGACCGTATTCGCGCCGGACTTGGTCGCGACCTGCAGCAGGCCGCCGGTCGCCAGCCCGAACTCGGCGTTGTATTGCGCGCTGCTGACCTTGAACTCCTGCACGGCGTCTTCCGGCAGGCTCTGGCGGGGCTCGCCGTCCTCGACCATCACGTTGTACATGCCGTCGACCATGTTGGTGGTGCTGTTGAACGTCAGCGATCCGCCGATGTTGACGGTCGGGAAAAACGAACGCGTCGCGTCGAGGCCGGTTCCCGGGACGAGCAGCGCCAGCGACAGGTACTGCCGCGAATTGATCGGCAGCGTCTCGATCTGCTGCTGCGTGATCACGGCCGACACCTCGGATTTGGAGGTGTCCACCACCGGCGATTCGCCTTTGACGGTGACGGTCTCCGACACCGATTGGAGCTTCATGGCGAGGTCCTGCTTCAAGTCGAGGCCGATGGTGATGGTCAGGTCGCGGACCTCGATGGTCGCAAAGCCGGAGAGCTCGGCGCGCAGCGTATAAAGGCCGGGCGCGAGCGCCGGAAAGCGGTAGCGGCCGTCGGCTTCGCTCACCGCCGTGCGGGCCACGCCGGTGTCCTGGTTGCGCAGCGCCACGGTGACGCCGGGGAGCACGCCGCCCTGCTGGTCGTGGACGACGCCGGAGATCTGCGCGGTACCGCTCTGCGCGCGAGCGGTGTCGGCGCTGGCGATGAGGAATGCGGCCAGCGCGACCAGCGAGACGATCGTCGATGTCGGGCGAGTGGCTGCCGTGCGCGGCGTGGTCATCGTGGCTCCTGCTGGCTCGGCGCGCTGCCGGAATGGAAATGTTTTTCGTACCAGGCGATCGAGCGATCGATTACGTCGACCTGGTGTTTCGTCTCGCGGACGCCGTGCCCTTCGCGCGGGTAGCGGACCATGATCGTCTCGACGCCCGCGTCCTTGAGCGCGATGAAATATTGCTCGGCCTCCGCAATCGGCACGTCGTTGTCGTTCTCGCCGTGCACGAACATCACCGGCGTCTTCACGTTGGCGACGTAACGCAGCGCCGATCGCTCCCACAGGAAGTCGGCGAGGCGGCGCGGCGCCGTTTTGTCGTCTGGTTGCCATTGCTCGTGCGGCAGCACGCCGAACTCCACGGCGAGGTAGTCGTGGTAGTAGGACATGTAGTTGAAGCTGACCAGGTTGGCGATGCCGGCCGCCGGCACCGCCGCCTTGAAGCGCGACGTCTGCGTGATCAGCCAGTCGGTGAGCTGACCGCCGTAGCTGCCGCCTTCGATGCCGAGGCGGTTGGCGTCGAGCCACGGATACTTCGCCAGCGCGGCGTCGACGCCGGCGAGGACGTCTTTGCCTTCGCCGCCGTCCTGATCGTTGAAGATCGCGTCGGCGAACTTCTGGCCGTAGCCGGTCGAACCGCGATAGTTCACCATCAGCACGCCGTACCCTTTCGCGGCGTAGACCTGCGCCTTGATGTTGAACGCCGGTCCCTGCTGTCCGTGCGGTCCGCCGTGAATCATCGTGATCAACGGGTACTTGACGCCCGCTTTCACCTCCACTGGCCGGGTGAGAAACGCCTCGACGCTCAGGCCGTCGAAGCTCTTGAACGGCAGCGATTCGGTGTCGGCGATCGACTTGCCGGCGACGAGCTCGCCGTTCAGCGAGGTCACCGCTTTCGCCGCCGCGTCGCCCTGCTTCACGAACAGCTCTGACGGCGTCGTCGGCGTGTTCAGCGCATAGGCAATCACATCCGTGTCGCCGCCTTTGGCGATCGACCACGATCCGATGCTGCCGCGCTCGTCGGCGCGCGGCGCGACCAGCGTTGGCCTGCCGCCGGCAATCGGCGTCCGGTACAGGTGCACGCTGCCGCGCTCCTGCACCGTGAAGTAGACGCTGTCGCCGGACGGCGACCACTGCGGCTGCCCCTGGCGGTTGTCGATCGACACCAGCTCGCGGCGGTTGCCGCCGATGCCGTCCATCACCCACACATGCGTATCCTCCATCGTCGTCTCCGACGAGGTGAGGCTGCGGGTGGTGCCGAGATACGCGACCATCTTGCCGTTCGGCGACCACACCGGACGGTACTCGGCGTTGCGCGTGGTGGTGAGCCGACGTACCTCGCCGCTGCCGGTGTTGGCCGCGAAGATGTCGTAGTTGAAGAAGCGATCGGGATCGGCCTCGTGGTTCGATACGAACAGGATGTCGCCGCCTTCCGGCGACCACTCGATCGAGTGCTCGTAGTAATCGCCGCTGGTCAGCTGTCGCACCTTCTTGCTGGCGACGTCGACGACGAAGACGTGGAGGCGGCGGTTGTCGTTGAAGCGGGTGAGTCCTTCTGATGCCGTCGGCTTGTACAGATAGCGCGTGATCACCATCGGGTCGCCGTTGGCGTTTTCGGTTTCGGGACCGGCAGTCGCCGAGATGAACGCGACCTGGCGGCCATCGGGCGACCAGGCCAGCCGCTCGCCGCTCGAGGGCAGCGGGTGGTTCGTTCCGGACACCGGTGCGACGAGGACCGCGCCGGAACCATCGGCGCGCGCCACGACGACGCCGGCGCCCGATTCTTCGCGGCCGAAGTAGGCAATCTGCTTCCCGTCGCGCGACCAGCGCGGACCCGAGGCGGCCTCGTTGTCCGATCCCAGGCGGATGGCTTTGCCAGTCGCGATTTCCAGGATCCAGACCTGAGAGTACGGCCGGCCGGGGCGATCGTTGTTCTGGACGCTGTAGGCGATCCGCGATCCGTCCGGAGACATCTGCACGTCGCCGACCGATTTCAGCCGGTACAGATCGCCGCTCTGGAATGTCGAATGCGATGCCGGTGCAGACGACTTCGTCTGGAGCGGCGCGGCCGAACGAAGCGCCGCAGTGCCGTGGAGTGACACGCGGCTGGATGCGTGCGCAGCCACGACGACCGCCGCGATCACCGCGACGTTCATCGCGACGCGATGCTGTTGCATATGAGACCTCCCGACATTCGTGACGTGGTTCGACCGATCGGAAGGACTATACCCGCACTTCTCACTCCTGGAGACCGCGAAGCCAATTCCCGTAGTGTCCGGCTTCAGCCGGACCGTGGCTGCCTGCCGGAACCACGAAGCGGCGAAGCCACGAAGACGCACGAAGGAGGCGTGCGGTCTTTGCGTTGAAGCTCTAGATCTGACGAGCGACCCGTCGCATCTCGCCGTCGACCTCGCGGCCCAGCCGCGCGATCAGTGGCGGCAGCGCCTCGATGTCGGCCGCTGACGTGCGGAAGTTGACGATGCACGCGCGCAGCGCGAAGCGCTCGCCGATCATCGCGTTGGACAGGAATGCCTCGCCGCTGCGCTCGAGCCGCGCCAGCAGCTCCCGATTCAGATCCTGCAGGTAGGCCTTCGTGTCGTCGGTCTGCGGCGCCGCCTGCAGGTCGCGCGGCACGTAGCGGAAGGTCGTGATGCTGAGGTGCTGCGTCAACGCCTCGAAATCCGGATGCTGCTGCACCAGGGCGTGCAGCGTCTGCGCGAGGCGGATGTCGTCGGCGATCATGTCGTGGTAGCCGGCGCGGCCGACCTGACGCAGCGCGAGCCACACCTTCAGCGCGCGAAAGCCGCGCGAGTTCTGCGGCCCGTAGTCGTAGTAGTTCGTGACCTGGTCGTCGAAATGGTAGTAGGTCGGGTGGTACGAAAATGTCCGCTGCAGATCCACCGGCCGCCGCACCAGCGCGCAGCCGGCCTCGAGCGGCGCATACAGCCACTTGTGCGGATCGACGGCCAGCGAGTCGGCGTCGGCGACCGCGAGCAGGCTCGGCGGCGCGCCAGGAACCTGCGCCGCCAGCGCGCCGTACGCGCCGTCGACGTGGAACCAGACGTCGTGGCGGCGGCACACCCTCGCAATCTCCTCGAGCGGATCGACGGCGCCGGTGCTCACCGATCCGGCGGTGGCGACGACGAGGAACGGCAGGTCGCCGTTCTGCGCGTCGACGACGATCTGCTGTTCGAGTGCGGCGGTGTTCATCCGCTGGTGGTCGTCGGTTGGAATCCAGCGGATCGCATCGGTGCCGAGGCCGAACAGATCCGCCGCCTTTTGAATCCACGTGTGCGTCTCCACCGACGCGTAGACGCGAAGCGGCGCGTTCGTCGCGCGCAGCCCCGTGGTTCGCACGGCGGCGCCCGCCTTTGCGGTCCGTGCGGCGAGGAAACAGACGAAGTTTGCCATGTTGCCGCCGCTTACCAGCAGCCCGCCGGCGGTGGCGGGAAAGCCGATCAGCTCGGCGATCCAGCGGATCGTCTGCCGCTCGATCTCGGTGGCCATCGGCGCCAACCGCCACGCGCCGACGTTCTGATTGACCGCCGACGCGAGCAGATCGCCGAGCGCGCCGATCGGCGCCGGACTCGACGTGATGTAGCCGAAGAAGCGCGGGTGCCCGTTGAAGAGCGAGTGGCGGAAGAGCAGCGCCGCCGCTTCGTCGAGCAGTGCGCCGGCGTCCGCCCCCGCTTCGGGCAGCCCGCGATCGGCCTGCAGCGCCCGGCGTACGTCGGCCGGCGACTCGTCGCGCAGCACCGGACCGTCTGGCAGCGCCTCGAGCCAGTCACCGATCTGGTCGATCAACGCGTGGCCTAGCCGTCGGAACGCGTCGCCGGACATCTCGATCGGCGCCGTCCGGCACGCGCGCGTCTGCGTTTCACTCGTCAACACGTTGCGATCCCTCTCATCACCCGATCACGACGATGGGTCTATCCAAAAGCCGCTGACCTGTGGCCGTTCGACCCGCCCGACGTGCCCGGCCTGCCCGGCCTGTCCGTCCCACGGCGCACGCGATCGCAGCGCCGCCTTATCGCGTGATCACCGTCTCCATGTACTCGGCCGGGACGACGAGGCCGCTGCCGCCGCCGCGGTTGGCGTGGCGGAGCAGCGACACCAGGTCGGCGTCGAGCCCAGCCTGCCGCTCGGCATCGAGCGACGCGAACGCCTTGTGCACCGGTCCGTAAAACGCGCGGAACACTTCCACGAAGTGCTCGGCGGAGCGATAGCGGAACACGAACTGCCGGAGGGTCGGCTTGATCGACGTCGCGTCCTCAAACAGCGTCCGGATGTGCGCTTCGGTGCCCCACAGGAGCGGAGAGCGGACGCCCGGCATCGGCGGAACGTGCTTTCCCACCACCTTGAACAGATCGCCGAGGAAGCCGGTTGGCGTCCAGCAGGCCAGGCCGATCCGCCCGCCCGGTCGGCACACGCGCCGCAGTTCGCCCGCCGCCTGCTCCTGCGCCGCGGTGAACATCACGCCGAAGGTCGAGAGCACCACGTCGAAGCTCGCGTCGGGATAGGGCAGCGCCTCGGCATCGGCAACTTCGAACGTGACCGCGAGCCCTTCTGCCTCGGCGCGACGGCGGCCGACGTCGAGCAGCGCCGGCACGTAATCGGTGGAGGTGACCTGCGCGAAGCGTCGCGCCGCCGCAAGCGTCGCGTTGCCATTGCCGGCGGCGACGTCGAGCACGCGCTCGCCGGCGCACACATCCACGGCCTCGCACAGCTGCTCGCCGACAATCTGCAGCGTGGTGCCAATCACCGCGTAATCGCCGGAGGCCCACGTGGCCTGCTGGCGGGTTTTGATCGAAGACGCCGACGGCGTGGTCGCGGCGTCGTTGACTGTCGTGGTCATGGCTCTGTCCCTCCGACCGGTTGGTTTACGCGCGGGCTACGGTCGCGCAGGCCTTCAGGCCTCCGGTGGCCGCGCCGGGCAGCCCTCGAGGGCTGCGCTACGTGAATTTGAACCCCAGTGTTACGGCCGCAGCGCGCGGCGAATGACGGCGAGGTGGTGATAGCTGTGCCGGACCGCGTGATCCTCGAGCACGAACTGGCACGTCAGCGGCGCGTCATCGTAGAGCGAGACCGGCGCGGCGGTGGCGAGCTGTGAGTCGCTCAGTTCGCGGATTGCGGCCGCGGCTGCGGTGCTGTTGCGGAACAGCAGTTCGAGCGCCGCGGCTTTCGTGACCGCGCGGTTCTCAGCCGCGTGGGCGGCATTCATCGCGTCGACGTCCGCCATGGTCACGCCGGTGACCGGCTTCCCGTCGGCAACGGTCTGCGCCAGCTGGATCTCGAGCGGATACACGCTGGCGACGTGATGCACGACGACGCCGACTGTGCGGCCGTCGTGCGGGATGCGGGCCTGCCACTCGTCGTCGGTCAGGCTGATCGCAAAGGCCGTGAGCGCACGGGCGCCCTGTTCGAGACGAACGGCGAGGGCGCTGGCGTGCGTGCTGGTGGCACGCTCGGGCGTGCCGGTCTGGAATGCGGTGGTTGACATGCCGCCACTCTAGCAACGCGCCGCGGCGCGGCGCTTCGCCGGATCGGGTCATTTTCGGGGGCGAGGCACAAATGGCCCGTTCGGGCCATCAGGTTCAAATCAAGCCGAGGCGTGCCGCGTGGGCGACCGCCGCCGAACGCGACGGAACGTCGAATTTCGCCAGCAGGTTCGCGATGTGCCGGTGCACCGTGTGCTCGCTGATGCACAGGCGGTCGGCGATCGCGTGGTTGCTGAGCCCGGTCGACACGAGCCTGAGGACTTCGACTTCACGCGCCGTCAGGCCATTGGTGTCGCGCGCAGCGTCGATGGCTGCTGCCGGTGGCGGCGCGGTGAGCCGCTCGCGCACCACTTCGGCGGCGGCGACTTCGCCGCGCGCGGCAAGGCGCAGGAGCACTTCGAGCGCGCGATCGACCTCGATGAGCGCCGCATCGGTGCGGCCGAGCCGCTCCAGCACGCAGGCGAGGTCGACGCGCGCGCGCGAGGCTTCGAACGGTGCGGCGCTCTTCTCGAACAGATCGACGGCGTCTTCGAGCTCGCGGCGCGCGACGTCGAGATCGCCGGCCGCGAGCGCCATCAGGCCGGCGGCCTGGCTCGCCGACGCCAGCAAAGGCGAGGTGGTCGCGGCGGCCGCGATCGTCCGGAGTTCATGAAGTGCGGCGCCGGCGCGGTCGCGATCGCCGTCGCGCCCGGGCGCGGCGTGGGCGCGGATCAGCAGTTCCAGGGCCGCGGCTCGCTCGGTCCGATTCTTTGCCGGCAGCCGCCGCAGATGCCGCTCGGCGAGCTCCGCGGCCTGTCGTGCATCGCTCTGGTCGAGTGCCATCGCCGCGCGTCCGAGCAGCGCAATCGGATGGCCGCCGCTGCGTTCGAAGAGCGACGCAGCCTCGTCGACGCGTCCCTGGCGCCGCCGCAGCTCGCCGAGCCGGGCGAGTCCGTCGGTGGTCATCCCCGGGCGGCAGATGGCCAGCTCGTCGCAGGCATCGGTCAACTCCCGTTCGGCTTCGTCCCACGCGCCGCGCGAGATGCAGATTGACGCGTACTGCGTTCGACAGACGGCGAACAGCGGCTTCAGGCCCCACTTGCGGCTGTACTGCTTGATGCGGTCGCACCACTGGATGGCGCGTCCGTGATCGCGCGCCCGATCGCACGCCGCGATCAGATAGCAGCCGGCGACGCCAATCAGCACGCGATCGCTCAACTCGCCGGCGAGGATCGCAGCGCTGACCTCGTCGAGCTCGCGCAATCCTTCCGGGATGCGGCCCATCGTCACCGATGCGAAGCCGTGCAGCGCGCGGCCAACCATCTCGTGATCCGTGGCGCCGATCGCCTGTCCGATGCGGATGGCTTCTTGGGCCAGCGCTTGCGCGGCTTCCGGATCGCCCTCGTCGAGCAGCGCAAAGACGGCGGCGCGCTCGGCCAGGAAGGCATGCTCGGGCGCGTCGGGCTGCCCGGCGAGCAGCCGCCGCGCGCGCTGGAGCCAGCCGTTGGCGACGCCATCCTCGCCGCGAAAGGCGGCGCTGTCCCAGGCGATCCAGACGGCGACGCGGGCGGCGGCGACCACATCGCCGCGCTGCCGATAGGCGCGATAGGCGCGCTCGCGCGAATCGAACACGACGTCGGCGAGGTCGAGCCACCAGGCCGCCAGACCGAGGCCTTCGAGCGCTTCCGGCGTCTCGTCGGCGGCCAGCGCCGCCGCAAAGGCGCGTTGCGCCTGCTGCCAGGCGCCGGCCTCCAGGGCCGCACGCCCGGCGGCCAGATTCCTGTTCGACTGCGAGGACGCCACTGACCGCGATTATATCGGCCGGCGGCCCGAACCGGCGGTGTGG
>Ga0070686_100000969_pt1 | contig 16553 bp, 15 predicted proteins | sample KBSS23LmetaG_FD_65654 | JGI IMG/M metagenome (GOLD analysis project Ga0070686, IMG submission 65654) | Switchgrass rhizosphere microbial communities from Kellogg Biological Station, Michigan, USA - KBS S2-3L metaG | ecosystem: Host-associated > Plants > Roots > Rhizosphere ... | reverse complement strand
GGGCTGCGCTACGTGAAACGCGCCGGGCAGCCCTGAAGGGCTCCGCTACGTGAAACTCAAAGTTGCGCGCGGCCTACCGTAGCGCAGGCCTTCAGGCCTGCCCACGTCGCGCCGGGCAGCCCTGAAGGGCTGCGCTACGTGAACGTTGAACGCGCTCTCCGGGTTCCCGCCTGTCGCGAAAGCTCCCCCTGTTTTCGATCCTATCTTCGTAGGCGCATCTCGCGCCGGCGTCGATGCGTCGAATCAGAGGGAGCCCCGATGTCCAACGATCACGATTATCCGACCGATCTCGAGGCGGACGTCACGCTCGCCAACGATCGGCGGGTGCACATCCGACCGCTGCGCGAGGGTGAAGCCGATCCGATTCGCTCGTTCTATGCGCAACTGAGCCCGCGCAGCCGCTACCTGCGTTTCTTCTCGCCGATGCCGGCGCTGCCCGATTCGGTCCTGCGGCTGCTGACGTCGGTCGATTACCGGCGGAAGCTCGCGCTCGTCGCCGAGGACGGCGACGCCGGCGAGCTGGTCGCGCTCGCCAGCTTCGGCGCCGTCGACGACGACCGCGCCGAGGTCGCGCTCGTCGTCCGCGACGACTGGCAGCAGCAGCACGTCGGCACCGAGCTGGCGACGCGCGTGCTGCAGGCCGCCGAAGCGCTCGGCTTCCGCCGCTTCGTCGTGCACGTGACCGCCGACAACGCCGCCATTCGCAAGCTGCTGCGCCACGTCGGCAGCGTCGTCTCCGCGAACGCCAGCGGCGGCGTGTCGGAGATCGAGTTCGTCCGCCGCACGCACGCCGTCAGCTGAAAGCGAAGCGGCGGCGTCGGCCTACCAGATGTGCCGACGATCATCTCCCTGCTGCTGTCATCCCTGCTGCAATCGACCGCGCCGGCGCTGCCGATCGAACTCGTGTTCGTGGGACTGCCGCTTCACGCCCGCGTCGAAGCGGCCGCGCTCGACGAAATGCGATCGATCTGGGCCCCTCATCGCGTCACGCTTCGTGTCGCCCCGCGCGACACCGTGATGGAGCAGGGCGTTCTTCGTCTGGCGGTCGTCGTCACCGACGAGCGTGATTCCCATCTGAAGCCGGGGACGCTTGGCGCCGTACGCTTTCGCGCCGGCGCTCCCGAGCCGACGATTCTCTTGTTCACCACCGCAGTCGAGACGCTCGTCGACGAGGTGCCGGCGATGCACCACGGCACCGAGTGTCCGCCGGCCGTCCGCGACCAGATGACGGGCCGCATGATCGGCCGCGCGCTGGCTCACGAAATCGGCCACGTGCTGCTGCGCTCGCGCGGTCACTCGCCGGACGGCCTGATGCGCGCCATGCATCGCTCGTCTGATTTCGTGGCTGTCGAACGTCAGGGGTTTGCGCTGTCTGCCGACGACGCGAGGCGCGTCGACGAGATCATCGCGTCGCTCACCGAGCATCTCGCGTGTGGTCTCACGACCACACGAGACCGGCACTGAAAGATTTCGTCGCCCCGGGACATATCACCCGAACGACGTCGGCGGCGATATGCCGATGTAACAGATTGGAGCAACGACGGACTGTGTCTCTCCTCTGCAACCAGCGCCCGGAGATCGCGTCAAAGGTAGGAACAGATCGCTCCTATCCACTCACGCAGGATCTTCGCGCCTCCGCCAGCGTTTCCGCACGCGGTACAGGTCGCACATCGAGAGCCGGCTACGTGGTGAATCAAGACGTCGTCCGTGAAGATGCGAAGCTGACCCCCGACACGTTTGCGAGCCTGCTCGCGTGGCTCGACGACGGTGTCGATTCCAATGGCGAACGCTACCTGGATGTCCGGCGGCGTCTCGCGTCGTACTTCGATCGCCGCAATCGTCCCGCCGCCGACGAGCTCGCCGACAGGACGCTGACCCGCGTGGCGATCACGCTCGCGCAGGACGGAGCGATAAGCACACGGCCGCCGGCGCGCTATTGCTTCGCGGTTGCCAAATACGTGCTCCTCGAGGATCTTCGCCGCGATCGGCGGCTGGTACCCTTCGACGAGTCGCGCGCCACCGAAACCACCAGCGTCCCCAACTATGGCGGAGTCGCCGCGGAACACGATGTTCGCGAGCGCCGGCTCGACTGCCTCGATCACTGCCTTCAGCAGCTGAAGGCGGAGCAGCGCGAGCTGATCGTCGAGTACTACGCCGAGTCGCGCCAGATGAAGATCCAGCGCCGCCGCGAGCTCGCCGTGCGTCTCGGCATCAGCATGAACGCCCTTGCCATCCGCGCCTGGCGGATTCGCGAGGGGCTGATGGCGTGCGTCACGCAATGTCGCGATCGCCGATGACCATCACCCTTTCCCGCGTCGTGTAGCGGTTGGACTTGAGCATGGATTCCCATAAGCCGCTCCTGCGTGACACGCCGCTCGACGATCAGCACCTGGTTCGCTATCTTCTCGGCCTCCTGCCGCCGCCCGAAGCGGATCGCTTCGACGAACTGAGCGTGGTCGACGACGAGGTCGCGGCGCGGCTGCGCGGCGTCGAAGACGACCTCGTCGACGCCTACGTGCGCGGCACGCTCGCGATCGACCTCCGCGAGCGGTTCGAGTCGCACTACCTGGCGTCGCCGCGCCGCCGCGAGCGGGTAGCGTTCGCGGCGGCGTTCGCGCGCGCCGTTGACCAAGCGCCGCGGCCGGCGGCAGCGCCGTCGCGGCGGGTCCGGTGGATGCCCGCGCTGCTGCCGGCGCTGGCTGTCGCCGCGGCGCTGCTGCTGGTCGCCAGCGCCGGGCTGCTGTTCGAATCGGTTCGTCTCGGCCGCGGCCTGTCGATCGCCGAGAGCAATCGCGCGGCGCTCGAACGCCGGGCCCGCGATCTCGCGCAGGAGATTGCCGATCTCCGCGCCGCCAACGCGGAGATCGCGCAGCAGCTGGCGCGCGCGCCGGTGGCCCCGGCCGCGCCGGATACCAAGACGATTGCGCTCGTGCTGCTGCCGCAGACGCGTTCAGCAGGGACAATTCCCGTACTCAACCGGCCGGCGGCGTCGACGGATCGCGTCGGCTTCGAGCTGCGCCTCGAAGCGAACGAGTTCGAGCGATACCAGGCCGGGCTGCGCGATCCGACCTCGAACAAGGTCGTCTGGCGCAGCGAGTGGGTCGCCGCGAGAGCGTCGGCCGAGGGTGCGTCGGTGCGCGTCGCGGTTCCGCATGCGCTCTTGAAGCCGCAGCACTACACCCTCGATCTGGCGGGCCGAACCGGCACCGAACCCGCGCACGTGGTGGGCAGCTACGCGTTCGAAGTCGTGCCGCGTTAGCCAGCATGCAGTACTCGCTCTCCGCCGCGATCGCCCTTCTCATCAGCCTTCCTGCGCCGCCGGCGTTCGGCCAGGCCGCGAACGTCGCACTCGAGCCGGGCACGGCGATCGAGCGGCGGCTCGATCGCGGTGAAGAGCATCGATATACCGTGGCGCTGAAGGCCGGCGACTGTGCACACCTCCGGGTCGAGCAGCGCGGCATCGCCGTCGTCGTCACCGTCTACGGAGGCGACCGACGCCTCGTCGCCGACATCCAGGACGACATCCAGCCGGTCGGCGCCGAAGAGGCGGACGTCGTCGCAGACGCCGCAGGTGCCTACGAGATCGCGATCACGGCCGCACCCGGCGTCGCCGCTGCCGGCGCTTACGCGGTTCGCTTCGAGTCGATCGCACCAGCCAACGAGAGCGATCGAGCGATGCGCGACGCGCGCAGCCTTCGTACGCGCGCGACGCGGCTCGAGCAGGATGGCCAGTTCGAGGCGGCGCGGGCGCTGCTGGAGCAGGCACTGGCGCTGACCGAATCGACGCGCGGCCCTGCCGATGTGCAGACGGCGAGCGTGCTCGCTGAACTCGGCGGCGTCTACCAGAACCTGCCCGACGATCCGAAGTCCGAGGCGTCGTTCCAGCGGGCCGCGGCGATCATGGATTCGGCGCTCACGCCTGATCACCCGATGGCGGCCTGGGTACGCGCGCGGCAGGCGCTGCTCTACGAAAAAATGGGGCAGCGGGCGAAGGCCGACGCGCTGCTGCGGCCGGCCATCGAGGCGCTCGATCGATCGCTCGGCACCGACAATCAGTGGTACGTCAGCGCGCTGATGACGCAGGCGGCGATTCGGCACGACGGCGGTGAGTACGCGGCCGAGGAGACGATTCTCCGCCGCGCGATGGCGATCCTCGAGGGGATCGGCGAGACCGACAGTCGAAACTACGCCACGCTGCTGAACAACCTGGGAGAGATGTACCGGCAGCGCGCCGACTTCGGCCACGCCGAGGAGTGGTTCCTCCGCTCGCTCGAGGCCGGCAGCAAGGTGCTCGGCGACGACAATTACTTCATCGGCGTCATTCTGCAGAGTCTCGGCATGGTCGCCCGCGAAAAGAAGGACTATCCGACGGCGGAGGCGTACTACGCGCGGGTCCTGTCGCTCCGTGAACGGATCGTCGGGCCGAATCATCCCGACGTGGCGCAGGTCCTGAACAACATGGCGACCGTCGCCCGCGCCCGCGGCGATCTCGGCCGCTCACTCGAGCTCCACCTGCGCGCGCTCAGTATCTGGGAGCATGCCGCCGGGCCGTTTCAGGAGGCGACGCTCGTCTCGGTCGGCAACATCGCGCGGACCTACGCGGCCGCCGGCGACGTGCCGAACGCCATCGCGTATCAGCGGCGCGCTGATGCCATCCTCGAAAAGCAGCTGGCGTTGAACCTCGCGATTGGCTCGGAACGGCAGAAGCTGCTGTTCGTCAACGCCGTGCGCGAACGGACCGATCGCACCATCTCGCTGCACCTCCGCGAGGCGCCCGACAACGCCGAGGCCGCGACGCTCGCCGCGCTGGTGCTGCTGCAGCGCAAAGGCCGCGTGCAGGACGCGATGGCCGACACGCTCGCCGTCGTCCGGCGGACGGCCGACGCGCGCAATCACGAGCTGGTCGAGCAGTTGAAGACGACGACGGCAGAACTGGCGCGGCTGGCGCTGAACGCCGCCAACCCGAACCTGGCCGATCAGCGGCGGCTCGCGATTCAGTCGCTGGAGGTGCGGAAGGAGAAATTCGAGGAGGAGCTCGCCGAACGCAGCGCCGAATTCCGCGCCGACACCCGCGCGGTGACGCTCGAGGCGGTGCAGGCGGCAATCCCCGACGGCGCGGCGCTGCTGGAGCTGGCGGTGTTCCGTCCCTTCGATCCGCGCGCGGAACGCAATGCCGAGGCCTACGGGCCGCCGCACTACGCCGCCTACGTCGTCCGCAATCAGCTGGCGCCGCGCGGCTTCGATCTCGGCCCGGCGGTCGCGATCGACGAAGCGGTCGACGCGCTGCGCGCAGCGCTGCGCGATCCGCGACGCGGCGACGTCAAGGCCCGCGCCCGCACGGTGCACAGCCTGGTGATCGCGCCGGTCCGCGCCGCGTTCGGCGGGCTGGACCGGCTGCTGATCTCGCCCGACGGCGCGCTGAACCTCGTGCCCTTCGACGCGCTCGTCGACGAGCAGGATCGCTACCTGATCGAGCGCCACGCGATCTCGTACCTGACCAGCGGCCGCGATTTGCTGCGGATGCAGGTGCAACGGGCGAGCCGCAGCAGCGCCGCGATCTTTGCCGATCCGATCTTCGGCGAGCCGGCGTCTGCCGGCGGGGGCGCTCCTGTCCCGGTGCGGTCGACGGCGACCGCGCCGCGCAGCGTCACCACCGGTGCCGAACGTTCGTCGGTGTACTTCGCGCCGCTGGCGGCGACCGCGGAGGAGGCGCTGGCGATCAAGGGCCTGTTCCCGGAGGCGACGCTGTTCACCGGCGAGCGTGCGCAGAAGGCGTTCCTGCAGCGCGTCCAGGCGCCGCGCATCCTCCACATCGCATCGCATGGATTCTTTCTCCAGGATGGCGGCGCGACTGCCGACAACCCGCTGCTGCGCTCGGGCCTGGCGCTCGCCGGCGCCAACCTGAGGCACGAGACGGTGGAGGACGGCATCCTGACCGCGCTCGAAGCATCGGCGCTCGACCTGTGGGGCACGCACCTGGTCACGCTGTCGGCGTGCGACACCGGGATCGGCGAGGTCCGCAACGGGGAAGGGGTGTATGGCCTGCGCCGGGCCTTCGTCCTCGCCGGCACCGAAACGCTCGTCATGAGCCTGTGGCCGGTCAGCGACGCCATCGCACGCGAAACGATGGTCGCTTATTACACCGGCCTGCGCGCCGGCCTCGGCCGCGGCGACGCGCTGCGGCAGTCGAAGATCGCGCTGCTGAAGCGTCCGGCGCGCCAGCACCCGTTCTACTGGGCGAGCTTCATCCAGTCCGGCGAGTGGACCCCGCTCGCCGACGACCGTTAACGCATTCCGGAACCCCCGCCCTGCGACGTAGGGGCACTCTTTTAGGGCGCCCGTGAGCGAGTTACGCCGCGGTATCCGGCGTGCGAGACGCCCGGTCCGGCTCGTCGTGTTCCCGGCGCTTCATCAGCACGAGATATGTCACCGTGTCCCACGCGTTGTGTATGCCGACGAAGAGCAGCAGCATGACTGCCGTGCCGACGACGAAGAGGCCCGCCGCCGGCGTGATGCGAATCAGATAACCCGCGCCAGTCAGCGTCGCGTAGGCGCACGCCGGCAGGACGACGTGAAACAGCCAGTCTTCGAAGACTAGCTGATACGCGCTCTGCCGCCGCGAGCGGCGCGCGATGATCATCGCGTAGACGACGCCCGCGACCCCGGCGAGCGCGAGCAGAATCGCAAGCGGCGCCAGCGTCGACCACGGCGCGCTCAGCGCCGCCGACAGCAGCAGGACACCGCTGAAATGGACGATCGTTGGCGACGCAAAGGCGTCAACGCTGCCGGCGGTCGCCGGCGCGTCGATGTCGGCGATGAGCGCCGCGGCGACGAACTGCAACCCGGTGAGCGCCGCGGCCGCCGAGCCGACGATCACGTAGAAGCTCTCCCACTCTTTCAGTAGCGGCATCGCTGCCCTCCCGCTCGAGCTCAGAATTACGTAGCGCAGCCCTTCAGGGCTGCCCGTGGAGCCGCTGGCAGGCCTCGAGGCCTGCGCTACGCGGCCGCAGGTTCTGACGCGCGAACGGCGTCAAGTGCCGCAAGCCGCCAGGGGCTACCAGTCGGCGAGCGTCCCGGCTGCCGACTGCCGCGCGCGGTCGTAGACCAGGTTGGCGGCGACCATATCTTCCATCGCGATGCCCATGGCCTTGTAGACGGTGATCTCGGCATCGTGCGCGCGGCCGCGCCGCGGATCGTTGACGACGCTGCCGAGGGTCGCGGCGGCGGCCGGATCGACGCCGCTCAATTCCGCGCAGCCGACCGGCGGCGCCGCGAACGCGTCCATCGTCTCGACGAACAACCGGCTGGCGGCGGCGAGCGCGGGCGGCAGCTCGCCGAGCGGCGGATGATAGCCAACCGAGGACACGTGCGTGCCGGGTTTGACCCAGGCAGCCTCGATGACCGGTGTCGGCGAGTGCGTCGTCAGGCACACGAGATCGGATCGGCGAATGGCCGCTTCGACGTCCGCGACCGCGCGGGCGTGCGGGTGCAATCGCGCGAGCCGCTGCGCGTGGCCGAGGTCGAGCGCGCAGATCTGAATCTCGTCGACGTCGCGCACGAGCGGCAGCAGCCGGAGATGCTCCCGCGCCTGCACGCCCGCACCGACGATCGTCGCGACGCGGCTGTCGCCGCGCGACAGCAGCTTGTGCGACAGAACTGCGGCCGCGGCGGTGCGGAGACCGGTGATGAAGGTCGCATCCATGACACAGGTCGCCGCCCCGGTGTCCGGATCGAAGAGGTTCACGCTGGCGAGATGATTCGGCAGGCCGAGGGCGAGGTTGCCGTCGAAGACGTTGACCACTTTCACGCAGATCTGGCGGCCCGGCTGCCACGCCGCCATCGCGAGCGAGAAGCCGCGGCCGGGAACCGAAATCTGCGGCCGCGGCGGACACTGCACTTCGCCGCGATCGAGCGCGCCGAACGCCGCTTCGAGCGCGCGAATCAGATCGGCGGGGTCGAGCAGTTGCGCGACCTGATGCTCGCTGAGAACACGGATGGACTGCGCCGGCTTGCCGACTTCGAAGGCCGCCTGCCCGGCATCGTCATCGATCAGCATGCGGCAACGATATCAAAGGCACGAGCCGGAGCCGATCCTGCGATCGGCTCCGGCTCGTCGACGTGGCGACCGGAGGCAGACGTTATCGAGCGCCGGCGCTGGTGGAGCTCGAGGTCAGCACTCGCTTGAACACCTGCACCGCCTGCTTCATCTCGTCCATCGTGCCGAGCGTGATGCGGCTGTGGGTCTTCTCGAACGGCGGGAAGTCTCGACCGACGGAGACTTTCAGCGCGGCGCACGCCTCGCGGAACTGACTGGCCGGCCGTTTCAGGTCGACGAAGATGCAGTTGGTGTGCGAGTCGGCCCCTTCGTAGCCGAGACTCTTGAACGCGCTGAGCGTGAAGTCGCGCACGCGCGCATTCTCGGCGCGCTCTTCTTCGATGTGCTTCGCGTCGCGCAGCGATGCGATGCCCGCGGCCGCAGTGAGCGTGTTGACGCTGCCGAGGTTCCACGCGCCGGAAATCGCCTTCAACGTCTCGGGCTGGCCGATGGCATAGCCGAGCCGGAGGCCGGCCATCCCGTGCGCCTTCGAATACGACCGCGTCACGAACACGCCCGGCAGCTCCGTTGCCAGCGGCACGGCTGTCTTCACGCCCGGATCGTGAACGTAATCGATGTACGCCTCGTCGATCAGGATCTTCGTCTGCGGCGAACGCTGTTTGACCTTGCGGACGAACTGTTCCACGGCGGCATAGTTGTGCACGGTGCCGGTCGGGTTGTTCGGGTTGCAGAAGAAGATCATGCCCGCGCCGGTGGCCGCGTCGGCCATCGCGTCGAGATCCAGGCCGAGCGATCGATCGACGCGGATCATCTTGACCGGCGCGTTGATCCGCTTCGCCGCCTGATCCGGCGTGCCGTAGGTCGGCGCCGCGGTCACCAGCGGCTTGTCGGACGCGCAGAACGCGCGCGTGCCGCCTTCGAGGATCGGGCCGGACCCGGTGCCGACGATGACGTGATCGCGGCCGACGCCGTAGGTCTCAGCGATCGTGCCCACCAGGTCGGCGGTGTAGTCGGGCGGATAACCGCGGCCGACGCGCGGCGTGATCGCATTGCGCAGCGCGTCCATCGTCTTGCGGCCCGGCCCGCGGGCATTTTCATTCGAGCTGATCCGGATGAAGCCGCCGTCGTCGGGCGGCTGAAGACCGGCCAACTCGAACGCCATGGCCTCGTGACCGCGGCCGATGATGAACGGCGTGGACAGCAGGCCGGCGCTGCCCAGGCCCAGATTGCGGAAGAAATGGCGACGGGACAGTGACATGAGTCCTCCTTCTTCGCAACGCGTTGCCAGAGGCGCGGTGCAGGGCGCCTGCAGTATACGGCCGGCGGCGCTACTTTGCGTCGTGGAAGATTACCCCGGCCGTGTGCCGGTGACCCGACCGCACGCGGCTCACGCCGTGGCGCATCGTGACCCGATATGCGCCCCGGCGGCCCTGTGCGGGGCGGTCGCGCACGGCCCAGACGACGGCGTCGCCGCGGGCGACCGGTACGACCTCGACGCGCGACTGCATCCGCGGCCGCTGTTCGGTGACCACGAACTCGCCGCCGGTGAAATCCCGTCCCGGGTCGGAGAGCAGAATCATCATCTGCAGCGGAAAGACATGCTCGCCGTAGACATCCTGGTGCAGCGCGTTGAAGTCGCCTTGCGCGTAGCGGAGCAGCAGCGGCGTGGGCCGGGTCTGGCCGGCGTCGTGGCAGCGGGCGATGAAGGCGGCGTGGGACGGAGGATAGCGGACGGCGACCCGCATCGATTCGTTCCAGCGATTCGCGATCGAAACGAGCCGCGGATACATCGCCGTGCGCACGTCGGCGACGATGGTCGGCAGCGGGTACTTGAAGTATTTGTACTCGCCCCGGCCGAAGCCGTGCTTCGCCATCACGACGCGGCTCCTGAACAGCCCATCGTCGTCATACAGCCGGCCGAGCGCGTCGGTCTCGCCGGATGTCAGCAATGCCGGCAGCACGGCCCATCCGGAGGCGTCGAGGTGTTGTTCGACGGCGGCCCAGTCGAAAGCGTCGACGCGGGCCTGCATGTCGACGGCGGCGATGGCGGTGGCGATAGGCGGCATGCCGTCACGATCGCACAGACGGCTGCCCGTGCACACTCCGCGCCTTGCGCCGGAATCGTTCGACGATCGTTCCGTAACGCAGCCCTTCAGGGCTGCCGGGGCGGCCGTTTGCAGGCCTGAAGGCCTGCGCGACAAGAGGCCGCGCGTAATCCGTTGACACCGTTGGTAGCATCCTACGCAACGCTAACGGCGCTCGATGACCACACCCGCGGCTTCGCGTCTCTCTACCGCCAACAGGAAACGGCCAGTCGTCCTGTTCATCGAAGACAACCTGACGCAGCTGGATTTGTACGCGATGCTGATCGAGCACGAACTCGGCGTGGTGAAGGCATCGCGCGGCCTGACCGGGTTCGATCTGGCGATCGCCGAACGGCCGGACGTGATCGTTCTCGATCTGCTGCTGCCGGACATCGACGGGTTTGCGCTCGCCGAGCAGCTGCGGAGTACCCCCGCGACCACGTCGATTCCGATTGTCGTGCTGACCGGCGACGACGCGGCGTTCGTGCGCGCCCAGGCGATGGCGCGATTCAGCGACGTGCTCGCGAAGCCGTGTCCCGCCGATCGGCTCCTGCAGGCGATTCACCAGGCGCGGCGCGCGTGATGCGGCCCGATGTAGCGCAGGCCTTCAGGGCTGCCGACGGCGGCGGGGCAGCCCTGAAGGCTGCGCTACGTTATGTTTGAAATGCGCGTTAAAGGGCTGCGCTACGGAGAAACGCCGAGGAACCGATCGAGAATCGCGAACGTGTCGGCCGGCTTCTCCCAGTCCGGGTAATGGCCGACGTCCGGAATGGTCACGATTTCCACGCCGGGGATCGTGCGCTTGAGCCGCTCCTGCGTCTCGAGCGGCACGATGGTGCTCTTGCCGCCGAGGATATAGATCGTCGGGCAGGTGATCCGGCTGATGTAGCGCCACAACTCGGTGACGACGAACCCTTTTGCCAGCTGCGGATCCCGCTTCCACACGTACCGCCCGTCGGCGCGGCGTTTGACCGCCGACTTCACATAGGCGCGGAGAATCTCCTCGCTCACACCGGGATTCTGCTTCTTCGTCTGGGCGAAAAGCTCGTCCTCCGACGCCCAGCTGGTGTCGTCGGCACGCTCCTGCTGGACACGTTGCGCGAACCCGTCGGCGATCGACGCGGGCCGCTCGGGCCCGACATCCTCGACGACGATGCGCGACACGAGATCGGGATGAAGGCCGGCCATCACCTGGACGACGCGGCCGCCCGTCGAATTGCCCATCATCACGATGTGCTCGAGGTGCAGTTGCTGGACGATCGCTTCGATGTCCTTGACGTAGTCTTCGACGAGGTACTGCGCGTTCGGATCCCACGCTGAATCGCCATGGCCGCGCATGTCGATGGCGATGACGTGATAGTCCTTCTGGTAGCGCCGCGCGACATGATCGAACGTATGCGCAGTCCTCGAGATCCCGTGCAGGAGGACAAACGGCGGCTTTCCTTCGTTGCCCCAATCCAGGTAGTGAAGCTCGAGCCCGTTGACGGTGATGAAGCGGTCGAGGCCTTCGGTTGGCAACTGAACGGCGGGATCGAGGCCGGCCGCACGAATCACCGCGTGCGCACCCGGTGACGACAAGTAGGCGATGAGTTGACGCGCCGTCGCCGGCGCTCTCGCCGTCGTCGACAGACCGGCCGAGAAGGTCGTGATCAACTGAACCGAGTTGGGAATTGGTCCGACGATGGTGATGCCGCGTACGGGCAGCAGCTCGCTCATCTGCTGGAAGCCGATCTCCGCGGCGCCTGCGGCGACGCTCTCGCCGACCGGCGTCCCCGGGATCATCGTCGCCTTGGCGGCGACCTGGTTGGCGATGCCCAGCTTCTTGAACAGCTCGGTCGAGATGTATACGCCGCTCGCGCTGTCGGAATACGCGATCGACTTCGCGTCGAGCAGTGCCTGGCGAAAGCGTGCTTCGGTTGAGATGTCGGGTGTTCTGGCGCCGGCCTTGACCGCCATGCCGATGCGCGAGCGCACGAGGTCGGTCTGGCTCTGAGCGACGATCCTGCCTTCCGCGGCGAGGCGATCGAGCGCGCTGCGCGCGAGGATGACGATGTCCGCCGGTTCGCCGCGGGCCAGCCGGTTGGGGATCGAGGTCGGCGTCGTGCCCATGGACGCGCCGTAGACGGTCGTTACCGTGTGGCCCGAAACCTTCTCCCATTCGGCGACCAGCAGCTTGTAGGCCGCCGTGAACCCGCCGGAGACCATCACGTGGATCTCGTCGGCGCGCGCCGGCGTCGCGACCAGGACCAGCGCCAGCGCAAGCAGCCAGCTGGCGACTCTTCGGATCACAGCCCATCGTCGGCAGGTGAGATCGCGGTTCATCGCATGGTCCTCAACGTTCGCGTCCAACAGGGGCGAGCACGGCGACGAGGCTGACGAGCGCCGCGCACGACAGCCACACGCCGGGCATTGCCGTGTTCTTGGTCACGGCGATCAAATAGGTCGCGATCAACGGCGTGAAGCCGCCGAACAGGGCCGTCGCCAGGCTGTAGGCCAGCGAGAAGCCGCTGGCGCGCACGTGCGCCGGCATGATCTCGGTGAGGTGGACGATCATCGCGCCGTTGTAGCCGCCATACAGGAACGACAGCCACAGCTCGACGATCAAGAGATGCGTGAACGAGACGTCGCCGGCCAGCCACGCCAGCGCCGGATAAGCAGTCAACAGCATCGTCAGCGAGAACCCGATCAACAGCGGCCGGCGGCCGACGCGATCCGACAGCGCGCCGATCAACGGCAGCCAAACGAAGTTCGAGACGCCGCCGCACAGCGTCACGATCAGCACGTCGCCTTCGTCCAGGTGCAGCGCCGATCGGCCGAAGGTCGGCGTGTACGCGGTGATCGTGTAGAAGGCCACCGTCGTGAGGACTACCATCATCGAGCCGCTCAGGACGATCCGCCAGTTCGCCGCGACCGACCGCACGATGTCGCCCATCGCCGGGTGGTGCCTGCGCCGCGCGTACGCCTCCGTCTCGTTGAGCGATCGGCGGATGACGAACACCAGCGGGACGATCGCGCAGCCGATGAGGAGCGGGACGCGCCATCCCCACGCATCCATCTGCACGTTGCTCAGGAGCCGATGCAGGACGACGCCGATGACGGCCGCGAAGACGACGGCGAGCTGCTGGCTTGCCGACTGCCAGCTCACGTAGAAGCCTGTGCGTCCGGCCGTCGCAATCTCGGACAGATAGACCGAGACACCGCCGAGCTCGACGCCGGCGGACAACCCCTGGATCAGCCGACCGCCGACGACGATCGACGGCGCCAGGACGCCAATCAGCGCGTACGGCGGCGCCAGCGCGATCGACAGCGTGCCGATCGCCATCAGCCCGAGCGTGAGAATCAATCCCGAACGGCGGCCGTGACGATCGATGTAGGCGCCGAGCGTCAACGCACCGAGCGGACGCATCAGGAAGCCGGCGCCAAAGGTCCCCAGCGCCAACATCAGCGACGCCGATTCGCTGCTCTTCGGGAAGAACGCCCGGCCGATCGCGCCGGCGTAGTAGCCGTAGATCATGAAGTCGTACATCTCGAGGAAATTGCCCGCGGCGACGCGGACGACCGACTTCACCTGCTCGCGCCTGATCCGGTCGGCGGACGTCACCGCGGCGACCTCCATCGCGGCGATGGTCATCACGCGCGGCTCATGTTTCACCGACGCGAGTATAGAGACCGCCAAAGCCGGCGGCAAAGAATCTTCACATCGCGTGCACGTTCTGCCATCAGCGCGCAGTAGGATGCGGCCATGCATGCACGACATCGAATCGCCTCGATCGCGGCCGTCAGCGTGCTCGCGATCCTCGCCGCCAGCGCCGGCGCGCAGCGCGGTGCGCCGGCACACTCCCAGGCTGACGTGACGGCGCGGATCGTCGCCGCGGCACAGGGCGTGCTGACGGCGCTCGACGATTCGCGCCGCGCGAAGGTGCAGTTTCCGTTCGACAGCCCGCAGAAAACCAACTGGTCGAACCTGCCGAGCCCGATGTTTCAGCGCAACGGCCTGCGCCTCGCCGACGTGACCGCGGCGCAGCGAGGGGCGGTGATGACGCTGCTGTCGGTTGCGCTCAGCCGCGACGGCTACCGCAAGGTGATCGACATCATGCGCGGCGACGAGGTGCTGCGGACGACGCAATCGTCCGGTGGCGCCGGGCGCGGCCGCGGTCGTGGCCCCGGCGGCACCGGTGGGCCGGCCTTCGGCGAGAACGAGTACTACCTCGCGTTCCTCGGCACGCCGTCGACGACCGCGCCATGGCGGCTGCAGTTCGGCGGACACCATCTCGCGATCAATCTGACGCTGGCCGGAAGCCAGGCGACGATGGCGCCGAGCCTGCCGGCGGCGCAACCGGCGAGCTACGCCTTCGAAGGCCGCACCGTCCGCCCGCTTGGCAGCGAAAACGACAAGGCGTTCGCGCTGATCAACGCGCTCGACGCCGGTCAGCGCGGCCAGGCGATCCTCAACTACCGCGTCGCCGATCTCGTGCTCGGCCCCGGCCGCGACGGACGCGCGATTGAACCCGAAGGCATTCGTGCTTCGGCCCTCGCGGCGGCGCAGCAGCAGGCGCTGCTCGATCTGGTCCGCGAGTGGGCCGGCATCATCAACGACGCCTTCGCCGAGCCGCGCATGGCCGAGATCAAGACGAACCTGCCGAACACCTACTTCGCCTGGAGCGGGCCGACGACCAACGGCAGCGCCGCCTACTTCCGCGTCCAGGCGCCGACCCTGATCGTCGAGTACGCCCCGCAGCAGGGCAGCGTCGATCACATTCACACCATCTACCGCGATCCGACCAACGACTACGGTGCGAAAATCACCGCGAAGTAGGACGACCGGCGCGCTGACGGCGCTCGTCGTGCTGCTGTCGGCCGGACGGCCGTCGGCGCATCGGGTCGACGAGTATCTGCAGGCGGCGCGTCTCGATATCTATCCGGATCGGGTCGAGATCGTCCTCGACTTGACGCCCGGGGTCGCCGTCGCGAGGGAAGTGGTCCAGGCCCTTGACCGCGACCTGAACGGCGCGATCGCCGATAACGAGGCGCGCGCCTTCGCCGAGGATGTGCTGCGTGCCATTGCGGTCGACGTCGACGGCGTGCGGGTGCGGGTTGCACTCGTCGAGAGCATGAGTCCCACGATAGATACCCTGCTGCGCGGCGATGGTGCCGTGCGAATTCGCGCCGCGGCACCCATTCCACCGCTCGCCGAAGGGCTTCACCATCTGCGCTTCCGGAATGAGTACCGCGGCGACGCCGGGGTGTACCTGGCGAACGCGCTGATGCCGGCGACCGATCGCGTCGTCGTGGCCGCGCAGCATCGCAATGTCGATCAGCGCGACCTGGTGGTCGACTACAATCTGCGCGGCACGCCCGCGACCCGCGTGCGCCGCGGATTGCCGGTTGGCGTCGCTTGCGGATTGGTCCTGGCCCTTCAGGTGTGGTGGCGACGTCGCCCCAGGGAGCGAGCGTGATGAACCGCCGCGAATTTCTCGAAACCGTCGCTGCTGCCGCGGTTCTTCCCGCGTTGACCGGCCAGGAACCGGCACGCGAATGGGGCGCGCCGGTCTTCGATCTCCACTTTCACATGCGGCCGCAGCCGGCCGCGAACCTCGCGCATCTCGACGGCGCCGGCATCAGCAAGGCCAATCTGCTGACGCGCGGCGCGGCGCTCGAGCAGGTGAAGGCGACGCAGCAGGCGGCGCCCGGCCGCTTCACCTGGTTTACCAGCTACGACGTCAGCCGTCCCGACGCAGAACAGGTGCTCACGCAGGCGGTGAAGAACGGCGCCCGGGGCTTTGGCGAGATGAAGTTTCACGTCGCCGCCGACGGCCCCGAGTTGCGCCGCGCCTACGCGCTCGCCGCCGACCTGCGCGTGCCGATCCTCATTCATTTCCAGGAAGTCGATCACACGCCGAACGAGGGCACGTGGAGCACCGGCTTCGCGAAAACGTTCGAGGCGATCCTCAAGGCGTATCCGCGAACCACGTTCATCGGCCATGCCGACGCGTTCTGGGCGAACGTCAGCGCCGATTACCACAACGAGTCGGTGTATCCGACGGGCCGCGTCGTGCGCGGCGGCGTCACCGACCGATGGCTCGGCGACTATCCCAATCTGTTCGGGGACATGTCGGCGGTGTCCGGCAACACCGCGATGGTGCGCGATGCCGACTTCACCGGAGATTTCCTCAAGCGCCACCAGGACAAGCTGCTCTTCGGCAGCGACTGCAGCTGCCGCGACGGGCACGGCGCCGGCTACGACAACCCGGTGGCGCCGCGCATGGCGGGGAAGTGCGTCGCGCGGGAAACGTTGACGGTGCTGAAGCGATCGGCGCCGCCAGCGGTCTTCGAGAAGATCGCGTGGGGCAACGCGCACACGCTGTTGACGATCGAACGCGCGGCCTAACGTAGCGCGGGCCTTCAGGCCTGCC
>Ga0070686_100000968_pt1 | contig 16557 bp, 38 predicted proteins | sample KBSS23LmetaG_FD_65654 | JGI IMG/M metagenome (GOLD analysis project Ga0070686, IMG submission 65654) | Switchgrass rhizosphere microbial communities from Kellogg Biological Station, Michigan, USA - KBS S2-3L metaG | ecosystem: Host-associated > Plants > Roots > Rhizosphere ... | reverse complement strand
ACCGGCTGCGCGCGCGGGTCGTCGCGGACCGTGTCGCCCCTCGTCTGCTCGACCCACCGTCCGATGACATCGGTGACGTGCTGGATCGGGCGGAGGCGATGTGGCTGGCGGCCGAGATGGCGCGCCTCACCGACCCGGAGCGGGCGGTCCTCACGGCGCGGATGCTAGGCCTGACCCTCACCGAGACGGCGGACGCTCTCGGCGTGACGTACCGGGCGGCGGAAGGCCTCCTCGGCCGGGCCAGGCGGAAGATGCGCGACGTGTGGGCGCGCACCCTGGCGCTGCTGTGGCCGCGCCGCAGAGGCTCGTGGCCGCTGCTGGCGGTGGCCGGGGCGGCCGTGGTCGTCGCGGCCCGGTGCGGCCCGTGGACGAACCAGCAGCAGGCGCCCGTGCGCCGGGTTCAGGTGGTGCGTGCGGACGGGACGGCCGGGAGCCTGCCCAAAGCACCCCTCGCGGCCCCGCCCGCACGACTTCACCGTGTGCTCGACGGTGCGCGGACAGTGTCGCCGCGCCGCCCCGCGCTGACAACCCCGGACCTGAAGATCGGCCCGGTCCGGCAAGAACCCGTGGTCGTCACCACCAACCCTGACCCGGTGAGCAGGGTGCAGGAGTGCCTACGCAACGGCATCTACGTGGAGACCTCGACCAGCCGGGTCGGAGTGGTCTGCGGTGAGGGAAAGGGCACCTGACCCCGTAGCAGCGGGGTATGAGGACCCTTCTGGCCAGCGCCGCCCTGGTCGCGGGCGTACTGCTCGTACCGACCGTGCCCGCCCAGGCGGAGCCGCTGGTCTGCGTCGATCCCGGCCCGACGCACGTCGGCCCGTACGTCGTGGATGTGCCCGAAGTCTGCTTGCTGTGAGGCGCCCGAGCCGGGACATGGCCGCCGGGCTGCTCATCGGCTCCGCCGTCTTCGCGCTCGTGGACGTGGTGCTGCACCTGATCTGGGGCTGCCGCCCCCTGTGACCGACGTACCGCGAGTACCGTAGAGACAAGTCCCGACATGGGGAGGCCACCATTTTCGCCTTGCTGGCAGCGATCTCGTTCGCCGTCGCGCTGTTTCACGGGCACCTCGGCGAGGTGAACTTCGTCACCCTCGGGCTGCTGCTCCTCGCCCTGCACCATGCGGTCGGCGACTGGCGTCCCTGGCACCGCCCGGCGTGACGATCGCATGAACACGCCGGGCCCGGGGGTGGACGCGCAGGGCTTCCCGGTGGTGGACCCCACCGCCAACGTTCTGGCGCTCGTGGACGCCGCCGTACACCGCCAGGACGACCTCCGCGACGCGGAGAGCCGCCATGTGCGCGAACTCATGGCGCGCGACGCGGCGCACGCGGTCGAACTCCGCGTCGCCGAAGCGGCCCGGCTGGACGCGATCCGCGTGGTGGACGTGAACGCCGTGCAGCGGGCCGCCGAGGTCATGCAGACGCAGGCGATGGCCCTCGCGGCGCAGGTCGCAGCCGCTGCCGAGACGATGCGAACCCAGGTGGCGACGACAGCCTCGGCGCAGGCGACCGCGCTCGCCGCCGCCCTCGACCCGATCCAGAAGGACATCGCCGACCTGCGCCGCGTTCAGTACGAGGCGGCGGGGGGGAGGGCGTCCACCCGCGAGGACGCCGGTGACCGCCGGGCCTCGACGGGCACCATCGTCGCCATCGTCGGCGTTGCGCTGACGTTCCTGTTCGCCGTGGTGGGTGTCGGGCTGGCCCTGCTCGGGAAGTGACTGGACGCGCTACCGTGGGAAGCGTGGTGACTATCCGGCCGCGTCTGGACGCGTTGCAGGGCTCCACCCGCACCACGACGCAGACCGGGGCCTTCGGCCTGATCCTCGGCGCCCTGCTCGCGTTCAACCTCCTGCGCCTCACCCCGGAGCAGGTGGCGGCGGTCATGCCCCTTGGGGCGGGGGCGGTCTGCTTCCTTCAGCGAATGGCGGAGAACCGCGCGGGCCGGGGGTTCCTGCGGGCCGTGCCGCCGGACCACCCGCGAGGGCGGCGGCGACCGTGACCGTCAACGTCATCTACCGCAGGCAGGCGCGGTGGTTCTACACCGGGCGGACACGCCCCATCCGCCTCGTCGTCCTGCACGACCCCGAGTACCAGCAGGTGCCCGGCTTTCCGAAGGCGCTCGGCGACCTGTTCGCCACCTCCGACCGGAAGGCGTCCGCGCACGCCGGGGCGGGACCGACCGGGGTGGGCCGGTACGTGAAGGACGCCGACACCGCCTTCCACGCGGCGGGCGCGAACGCTGACGGGCTGGGCATCGAGATCGCCGGGTTCGCCGCGTTCGACCGCGCCCACTGGCTGAACCCGGACACCGGCATCCCGACGCTGCACCACGCCGCCGACCAGGTCGCCGAGTGGTGCGCCCTGCATTCCATCCCCCCGGTGCGCTTGACCGTCGCGCAGGTGAGGGACGGGACGACCCGGGGCATCACCGATCACCGGACGGTGCAGGAGGCGTTCCCCTCGACCGGGCACACCGACCCCGGCGCGAACTTCCCCTTTGACGTGTTCTTGCAGATGGTCGCCGACCGTCTGCGCCCCCCATCGGACGACAGCGAGGACGACATGACCCCAGCCCAGGAGGCGAAGCTGGACGCCCTGCTTGCCGAGGTGAAGGGCGCCCGGGCGGACGCGACCCAGCGGTGGAAGGTGCTCACCTCCCCCGGACACCGGACCCTGCCGGACATCCTCGCCGCCGTGACGGCGGACGGGGCAACGGTGGACGCGAACGCCGTCGTGGACGCCATCGCCGCCCGGCTCACCCCGTAACCACCGCCTACGACGCCTTGCTCCGGTCCCGGGTACGCACGAGGTCCCACAGCGCCTGCCGGGCCAGTACACGCTCACCCATGGCGTCGCGCAGCCCGTCGGCGATCCGCCCGTAGGACAGCCCGGACTCCTTGTCGGCGACAGCGGCCCGCACCTCCTCGGCGAACGCCTCCGCGTCCCGGCTGAACGCCTCCTTGCTGCGCTGGCGCCGCCGGTAGAGGGTGACGATGCGCTTGAGGCGCTCCTGCGGGCTCATGCGGGCGATGGTAGCGCACGTCGGGCGGCCTTGACCACGACTCGTCGGGCACCCTTGACGCCTGTCACACCGTCCCGGTACGGTTCACCCATGACGACGGACGTGCGAGAGCACGAGGTAGTGAGCGTCGCGGACCTGACACGGATGCCGCTCCGCATCGAGATCGAGTCCGCCTGCCAGTGGCTGCGAGAGGAGAACTGCCTCCGCATGGTCACGGCGATGCGCGTCTACGACATCCCCGAAGGCCGAAAGAAGGCTCGGCTGCTGTGGGGTCCCATCGGCGTGCCCGACAGGCCGGACGCGACGTGGCCGGAGGCGCTGCGTCTGCTCGCTGACGTGATGGAGGAGCAGGTTCGGCTCGAAGGCGAGCGACTCGTGAACGAACCGGAGCCGGAGCCGGAGGTCGGGCCATGACGCTCACTGACGAGACATTGGGCCTGCTGGACTGCGGCGTCTGCTCGTTCCCGGTGGAGGACGACGAGATGCTCGACTGCCCGGAGGCCGGGCCGTGCCACATCCGCTGTCACCGGCAGTCCACCTGTCACGATCCGATGTGCGATCCGTGGTTCGAGGAGAGCCGGGAATGAGCAACGCCACCCTCGGCCACTTCCAGGCGAACCGGCGCGCCGCACTCTCAGCCGCCTCCCGCTACCTTGACCGCATCGGCACGGTGTTCCCGGACTACCGGGCGTGGAGCGACGAGGTCACCGACCTGGCGGACCGGCTGCTGCCGTGGCTGAACGCCGGGCTTCCCACCGAGGAGGGCCGATGAGCCCCGACGACTTCGAGGACGCGACCGAAGTCCTCGGCCTCTGCCCCGCCTGCGGCGCCGTGGTGGACCTACGCGGCGGCTGCGTCGGCTGCGTCGAGCGTCGGCAGGCCGAGGACGCGGACTACCAGGAGGCGTACGCCGCCAGTAGGGGAGAACTCTGACATGACGCCGGAGCAAGCCCTTGCTCTCCGCGCTCCGTTCTCGCGGGAACAGATCGGCAAGAAGCCGCAGCCGTACAAGAAGGACTCACCCAAGGGGAACTGCGGCGAGTGCGGGCAGTACCACGGCCTGCCCGCCATGCACCTGTCGTTCGTCGGCCATGCCCATGTTACCGACCGGCTGCTGTCGGTGGACCCCGACTGGACCTGGGAGCCGATGGCGACAGACCCGAGCACCGGGGGCCCGCTCGTCGTCGGCGGGGACCTGTGGATCAGGATGACGGTCTGTGGCGTCACCCGCGTCGGCGTCGGCGACGGGCAGAACAGCAAGGAGAGGATCGGCGACGCGATCCGCAACGCCGCGATGCGCTTCGGCGTCGGGCTCGACCTGTGGGCCAAGGAGTCGCTGACGGAAGGTCAGCACGACGCGCCCGGCGGGGACGTGAGCCGGGAGAAGCAGCAGGTCCGGCAGTTGCGCCTCGATATCGCCAGCCTCGCCCAGACGCACGGCTGGGACCTGACGGTGCTCGGGCAGGAGTTCGTGCAGACGCATGGCGTCGAGTCGTCGTCGGCCACCCCGGAGATGCTGGTGGCGTTCCTGACCGAACTGCGCGCCCGCGTCCCTCGCCCGGACGATGACCTCGGCGCCACCCCTCCCGACCCCGAACCGACCCCCGCAGACCCTCCCCCGCCACCTTCACCCCCTGAGGTGGCGGGGGAGCCCGCGCCGACCGGCAAGACGGCCGACGAGTACCGAAACGAACTGCTCGAAGCCGACACGAAGCCGGTGGTCATCGGCCTGATGCGCGGCTTGGAGTTGGCTTCGCTCGGTGAGGCCCAGGTGGCCGACGAGACCGGGGAGGTCGTGGCGCTGCGAACCCTCGCGGCGGCCCGGCTGAAGGCGGCGAAGGCGTGATGGCCGACTGCCCCTACTGTGCCGCCGCCGAGCACGCCGACCGTCAGAGAGCGAGATTCGAGTCGATGCCGGGGTACGAGGTCTGCCCGTCCTGCAACGGCGCCACTGTCGAGGACAGTCTGCGCGGTCCGGTGTCTTGCTCGTCGTGTCGCGGACAGGGCTGGCTCCCGAGCAGGGACGACCGAGGGCGCTTCGCGGGTGCGGAGGTGACGCCATGACGGTCCTGTCGGTGGTGCGACACGGCCCGAACGCCGCCGTGTGGGGCAGCCTCGCGCCGGAAGGCTGCACGCCGGACGAGATTCAGGTCTCGGTCTACCTGACAGACCCGGGCCGGTACCGGGGCCGGATCGTCTGCCTCTACTACGGCATCAACCGGAAGACTGGCGAGCGCAACTCCCGCCGGACCGCCTGCGAGTGGAAGTTCGCGGAGCACAACATCCCCCTGTTCACCGACGGCGATGTCCGGGCGCTGTTGCGGGCCAGGGAGTGCCGGTGACCCTCGCCCGCCGCCCCTTCCGCCCCGGCGCCTTCTCCACCCTGCGCCCGTCCCACAAGCCGAGCAAGCGCAGCCAGGACCCGGTGGCGCCGGAGACCTACGACCTCGTCTACCGGCGAGCCGGTGGCCGCTGCGAGGCCCCGCCCGACCTCCACCGAGACGGCGAGTGCCGTGGTCGTCGGCACGTCCACCACCGCCTGCCCGTCTCGTGGGGCGGGAGGCCAGACCCGGAGAACCTCTTGGTGCTGTGCTCCTGGGTCCACTCCTGGGCGCACAACCACCCGGTAGCTGCCATCGTGGCGGGCCTGATCGTGCCCCGGCGTGACGGCGAGCGGCCGAGCGACCCGGGGAGATACCCGGTGACGGTGGCAGACGGTCGCAGGGTGCTGCTGACCGCAGAGGGCTACGAGGAGGTCGCGTGACGCCGACCAAGAAGATCGCCGACCTCCCGCCGGACGAGACGTGCATGAACCCGGAGCACAACCCGCCCGCGCACATGGTCTACCGGGACGGCGTGTACGAGCATGTCTGCCCCGGGTGCGGGCGCAAGCAGGTGTTCGCGGTTCGGCACCCGCGATGGTGAGCGTCGAAGCGGACGCCGCTGCGCAGGCCCTCGCCCTGGTCCGCGCCGCCCTCGACGGCCGGGACCACCACATCGACCGGTACCTGCAACTGGCGATCATCGAGTACCTGGCGGGGCTGACGGCCGAGCTGCTGCACCAGATGGGCCGTCGCTCCGGCGTCGAACCTGCGGCGCTGCTCGACCGCTTGGAGGTCTGGACAATGGCCGAGGCGGCCGGTGAACACTGACCGCCCGAGGCTGCTGGACCTCGGCTGCTGCGCCGGAGCTGCCAGCCGTGGGTACGCGGACGCCGGGTTCGACGTGTGGGGCGTGGACCTGACCCCTCGCGGCGCGTACCCATACACCCTGGTCCGCGCCGACATGCTCGACGTGCTGCGCGACCGGGCGTTTCTCGCCCTGTTCGCCGCCATCCACGCCAGCCCGCCGTGCCAGGCTAACACCCGGCTGCAGCACCTGCGCGACGCACAGGGCGGATCGGTGAAGGAGAACGGCCACGACATGATCGGGCCGGTCCGCGAGCTGCTGGACGCCTGGGGCGGTCCGTACGTCATCGAGAACGTGCCTGGGGCGGACATGCGGGCAGACCTGACCCTGTGCGGGACGATGTTCGGCCTTCACGTCATGCGCGGGGACCGATATCGACCGTTGAAGCGGCACCGGCTGTTCGAGTCCAACGTGGGCCTTGGGCCCCAGCCGGGCTGCGACCATGCGCTGGGGCGCCCGCTCGGCGTGTACGGCACCCCCGCCGACGACATCCCCCAGGGCGGCCAGACCTGCTCGTCGGTGCGCGAGGCGGGCGAGCTCATGGGCATCGACTGGATGACACGCTGGGACGACATCAAGGAGGCGATCCCCCCGGCGTACACCCGGCACGTCGGAGAGCGACTCATGGCGGCCGTCCGTGAACGCTGACGACCTGACCGCCCGCCTCGCCGCCGACCTCCGGGTCGCCCATGCGCTTCGTAGCGCCGACCGTCCCGCCGGGCTGACCGCGAGCCGGGTCGGCGGGTGCCTGAGTCTGGCGGCCCGGGTGCTCTTGGAGGAACCGGAAGGCTCCGAGGGCGACACGTTCCGGGCGTGGCGGGGCTCCGCGCTGCACGGGGCGCTCAACGACACGCTGGCCGAGGTCGATCCGGGGTTCACCGATCAGCGGGGACGGCGGTTCGCCTGGCAGGTGCCCGGCTCGGACCTCGTCATCACCGGGGAAACCGACTTCCTGCTCGACGGCATCCCGGTTGAGATGAAGGCCTTGGCTCTAGATACCCCGCTCCCTACGCCCCTCGGCTGGACAACAATGGCCGCCGTGGCCGTGGGCGACGAGCTACTCGGCGCGGACGGTCTGCCGTGCCGAGTGACGCGCAAGTCCGACGTCTTCGTGGGGCGGGACTGTTACCGCGTGGACTTCGATGACGCCAGCAGCGTGGTGTGCGACGGAGACCACCTGTGGACTACGTGGGTAGGACCCACTGGCGTCAGCAGCGAGCCTCGGCGGACCACGTCCACTACCGTCGAGATCGCGGGGCGGCTGCGGGCTTCGCGAACCGACGGGCGCGACCAACGCATCCCCAATGCTCGCCCGCTCGCGCTTCCCGGCAAGAACGATCTACCGATCCATCCGTACGTCCTTGGATGCTGGCTCGGCGACGGGTACCACCGGGGCGGCACGATCTCGAAGCCGGACGACGAACTGTTCGAGGAAATCGAGCGATGCGGCTACCGGGTGGGTCCGCCGCATGGCAACAACCCCGACAAGTGCCCAACGCGGACGGTCTACGGCCTCCAGACGGAGTTGCGTCAGGCGGGACTGCTCGGGCACAAGCACGTGCCGTCGGCATACCTGCGGGCGTCCCTAGACCAGAGGCTCGCACTGCTCCAGGGACTGATGGACACGGACGGCACGTGGACCAGGTCGCGGCGTCAGGCGACCTTCACGTCGTGCGACCCAGCTCTGTCGCGGGCCGTGTACGAACTAGTCGTCTCCCTCGGCTGGCGAGCGTCCACTCTCACGGCGACAAACAAAGGGTTCGGACTCACCGTGCTGTCACACAAGGTGACCTTCCGCCCCGTGGACCGGAACCCCTTCCGGCTGCCTCGCAAGGCGAATCTGGTGGACACCCTGGCGGACGTCCGGTGGGCTCGGTCACGACGGCGGCTGATCCGCGCCGTGACGCCGACCGCCAGCGTCCCGGTGCAGTGCGTGGAAGTGGACTCGTCAGACCACCTCTACCTTTGCGGCGAGCAGATGGTCCCTACTCACAACACCCGCAGCCGGAACGAGTGCCGCTGGCACCAGGACCACGGCGCCGCGCCGGACCACGCCATGCAAGTCTCCATCGCCGCGTCCGCCCTCGGAGCGGAGCAGGCGTTCGTCCTGTACCTGCCCGGCGAGGGCGGCTTGGAGGAGTCGGCGGTCTGCGAGGTGGATGTCGGCCACTGGACCCGCGAGGCCGCGATGTGGCTTGAGCAGGCGGACGTGCGGGCCGAGATTGAGCCCCTGTTAGCCCAAGGGCTGAATTTAGCCGAGGCGCGTCACCGGGTGCTGGACTCGGTGCCCCGCGACATGCCGGTTCGTTGGTGTTTATCCTTCTGCCGCTACGTCGGCTCGTGCCGGGGCGACTACGAGGCGCCGCTGGACTTGGAGATTCCCGATCCGACGATGCGCGCCGCCGCGCTAGAGGCGGAAAGATGGCGGCAGGTCCGTTTGGACGCAGCACGGCGCGAGGAGGCGGCGAAGGCGATGGTCCGCCACGTTGACGGCGTGGTTCACGTCACGCCGGACGAGGTGGTGAAGGTCACCCAGCAGGTCGTCGGTCCGACAGCGGAGCGGCGGGGCAGCAAGCGGACGGTGGTGGAGCGTCGGCCCGGCTGATCACGGCGTCTCCCCTGGGCTACCGGCGCGGCGTTCCAGTTCGATGCGGTCGTCAACCGCGAACCGCACGGCCGCGCGACCTCCCCCGTCGTCGTGAACGAAGCGGCGGTAGCCTCCCTCGAAGGTGTCCCTGATCCACGTCCGGCGTGCTTCGCCCGCGCAGTAGCCGGAGTCGATCCAGTACGCAACGGCGCGGTCCGCGAGGACCCTGGCGCGCTCAATGTCGTGGGTGCCGAACACGTACACGCTGTCGACTTCGCCCTCCTCTTCGCCGCACGGCAGGGCCACGATCTTGCGGGGGCGATACACCGAGCCGTTGGGCCGCATGATCGTCGGGAGGTCCTTCACCGCTGCTGCCCTTCGTCGGCCCCTGGGCTACCGAGCAGGGGAGCGAGAGCGGCGAGCGCATCAGCCGCGTACCGTTCGAAGGGGTCGCCGTCCGTGCCGTAGATCAGGACAACGGCCTCGTTCGGGGTCAGGCCCGCGTCATCCGGCTTGGGTCCGGTGTGGCATGGCGACCGCCATGACCCGACCCGCCGCCTCCCGGTCTCCTGCGTCCCGTTGTCCCGGCCGCAGCAGATCAGCGCGACCTCCCACTCGCCGGTCTCCGTGGCCGTCTCGTCCTCTTGTGGTGAGGAGGCGGCGAGAGCGGCGCGCCATGCCTCGTCGGCTCCGGCGTGAATCGCAGCCGTGATCCGTGCGCCACCGGCAGCAGCGTGGAACGCATTCCACGCCTGAATGTCGACGCGCTCACGAACCTCGCCGGGCATCGGCACCTCCCGCTTGGCGGTGGCGGCGAGCGCGGCGATGTCGCGCAGAGCGCGCAGATAGGCGACGTTCACGAACGTCTCGTTCGGCCCGTACCGCGACGTGCGCGTGACCAGCGTGTCGAGTGCACCGACGATGGTGTCCGCGCCGAACTCGGCGTCCAGCCGTTCCCGCCAGCCCGGCGTCCCGCCGTGGTCGCGGTCAGGCATCGGTACTCCCCGTTGTCTGCCGCGCCCTGTCGACCAGCGCGGCGATGATGGCCACCTCGGCGTCATGTTCGGCGCGCATCAGGGCGCAGCCGCCGACGCCACCGCAGTCGTTGCGGTCGGGATGCACCGCGTCGTGGCCGCGCACCACGTCGGCGTGTTGACGGATCGAATCCAGCACGTACTCGGCCAGCGGCTCACCCATCGGTACGGCCCTCCCCAGGGTTGGCGGCGAGCCACTTCGTGCAGTTCCCGCACGTCACGTCGTCCAGCGAGTTGCCAGCGTCGCGGTAGCCAGACAGCAGAAGCGCGCCGCACAACGCATCCGCTACGTGATGGCGGCGCAGATGCACAACACCGGACCATCCGTATCCAGTGGTGAACCCGGTCGGCAACGTCACGCGGTAGTCGCGCCTCACGGCGCACCCCCGCTCTGCACCGGGGCGGCGGGCGGGATGGCGTACGTAGCGATGCCGCAAGGCAGGCAGTAGCGGAAGCCCGACTCGTACGCGGCAGCCTCCGACGTGACCTCGACGTAGCGGTCACCCGGCGCGATCGTCCGCGCGCAGTCGTCGTGCGGACACGGCTTGCGTCCGCCGGGGCACTGACATGTCCACGGCTTACGCGCCGTGCGGTACAGCGCTTCGCGATCATCCAGTTCCGGCTCGGCGGGCTCATGGAACGCGCGCCTCACGACATCTGCGGCACGTTCGTTCGAGACGCTGGCCCGCATCACAACCGCGTGCGGCGTGCCCAGCGATGACGCGGCGATCAGCTCCTCGACCGACTTCTCCCCCGGGTAGCCGAGAGCAGAGGCGAGACCGCGCAGGAACGCGCAGTCCATGTCGTCCGGTCCGAGTACACCGTGACCGCAGTGGCCGCAGATGAAGCCTGGCCCGTAGGGGGACGGCACCGGACCGTGCTTCTCGACCTCCCCGCGCATCCACTCGTACAGAGGGAGCAGCGCGGCGGAGCTGTGCGCGACGATCAGAGCCGCGTCGCTCGCGGCGGAATCGAGGACGAACTTGGCTGCGAGCGTCGCGGCGAGGTCTTCCTCGTCAAACCACTCGCCGCTCTCCGAGTCCCGCGCCAGCGCGATCCGCCGGTCGATCTCGGCCAGGGTCCAAGTCCGCGCGTCGCTCATCGGGCGTTCTCCCTGTCGATCTCGGCCTGGATGCACTTCGCCGGTTCGCTGGCGGTCCGGCAGGTCTCCGCGATCCGCACCCACGGGGAAGGCCGGTACCCCGGCGCGAGAGGCTCGCAGACCTCGCTGGCGAAGCCGGACGGTCCCGGCGTGTCGGCGGCGGCGAGGCACGTCTGGAACGGGGTGCGCGGGGTCACCCGGTGGCTCGGGAAGGCGAGCGCCCCGGCGACGACGGCGCCCCCGGCGAGAAGGTCCACCGCGACCCGGCTACGCGTGCTCACAGCACACCTCCGGCACCTTCGGCGGGTCGAGCAGGTCCGACTCCGCAACCAGCCGTCCCGCCGTCGCCGCGTCGCCGAGACGCAGCGCCGTCAGGGCAGCGGCTCGCAGGGCCTCGGCTTCCGCGAGGGCCCCGCGCCGGTCCGGGGTGGTGCGCCGGTCCCCGGAGCGAGCCCACCGGAGCAGAGGGGCGCTCACGAGGAGGGCTCCCACTTTCGCAGCGAGACGCGGTACATCCCTGCGCCGAGATGGCGGCTCACCACGTCCCACATCTCGCCACAGGCCATGACCCGGCCCTCGGTGTACAGGAGCGTCTCCTGCACCTGCCGCTTGGTCATCGTCGTGTAGGCGAAACGGGGCATCGTGTAGAAGTTGTCTCCGAGGTGGTTCCGGCGCTCGACGGTGGTCGTCATTCGGCGCTCCTCGCCATGTCCTCGGGGGTGCGGCCCCACGGGTCCGCACCCGCCCCTTGCGGCTCGTCCCGGTAGAGCTCGCACTCACAGGTGGCGACGTCACAACCACCGCCGAAGTGGACCCCGCGTGGGTGCTCACAGCCGGAGGTGAGGCAGGCGGGGCCAGTGGGCGTCCCTGCGGTCCGTAGTACCTCGGCCAGCCGTGCAAGATCGGCGGGGTCCAGGTAGACCGTGGTGTCCACGCCGACCTTGAGTCGCACGTACCACTCGTCCCAGCCCGGGAACTGCTCCTCCCGGTGGACCCACTCGATGTGGAACAGGGTGTCGGGCCGAGTGTGGATGCCGACCATGACCGTGTCGGTGCTCACAGGTACTCCCCCTTGATCTGGCCCGGCTCACCGAACAGGGCGACGGACAGACGGTCCAACAGGGCAGTCAGGGTGTAGTCGCCGGGGACGACGAGAGCACCGTCAGGCCCGGCCATCTGGAGGTCGAGTGCCTGGGCGATGTTGCCGGTCAGACGCGCGAGCACGTTGGCCCCTTCGGGATGCCAGACGGCGCGCAGTTGCACGCGGCATGTGTCGCCGGACCTCGCACGCTTCTCGCTGACGTACACGGTCCCGCCGGGCTTCACGACCTCCCGTAGCCGGGCCAGGGCCTCGCTGGCCGCTGTGGTGGTGGTCATGGGGTTACCTCCGCGTCCAGTCGCGCCATGACCCTGTTCAGGTCTGCACGCGCGACTTTGCCGGTGGGCTTCGCGAGCACGGCGCGGGCAGCCCGTCGCAGCGCGTCCAGGTCGCTCAGGGCGTCCGAGAGCGCCGACGTGTCCGGCTCCCACCGGACGACGGCGCACTCGTGGCCCGACCGGACCAACCGGTCCAGGTACCGCCCCGCGTGGTTGATGCCCTGCACGAAGACGTTGACCACCTGCGCGGCCACCCAGACCTCATCGCCGAAGTGGTCGCCTGCAAGGGCTTCGGCTGGCCTGTACTCGGGCTCGTCGTAGCACACGCGCTCGGCGTCGATGTCGTCGGCCAACCGGCGAAGTTCGGCCGCGACCGATGCCTTCGCCTCATCGAAGTTACGCCGACGCCAGCGGTGGCGCTCCGGGAACACGAACGCCGGGGCGGTCATCGCACACCGACCATGCGGACCGAGCGGGTGACCAGGATCATCGGCTCGCCCTCGCTGTCGGTCAGCGGGCCGTCCGCGTTCGTCAGGTACCAGTAGTCGGCCGGGTTCGCGCAGCGCTTCTCACCCGTCGCCGGGCTGTACGCGGACACGCCGGGCGCCCAGAAGCGTCTCATGCTCTCCATCGTCGCGATCTTGGTCCTTGCCGTTCCGGGACTCCCTCTCTTGGGGTCACACGGTTCGCCTGGCCTTCTCGGCACGACCCTGCGGGGGTGGCAGGGCCGCACCGGGCAGGTCAGCCTTCCCCTTTGCCTCGCTGCCACGCTCGCGTGCGCCGGACAACGGTCCGTCACGTCGGTACGGCCCGAACTGCCCGGCCGGGAGGTGATCTCCCACCCGGTGGCCTGCGCGTCGGAGCGCGCCAGCATGGGCAGGTCCGATCCCCGGCTCAGGTACTCGGCTTCGCAGCCGGTGAGGTCGCAGCGGACGATGCACGCCGGGGTCGCGCTCATCGGGTCACGCTCGCGGCGGGCTCGTCGTCCAGCATCGGCTCACAGGCCCAGGAGACGAGCGAGTCCCACAGGTCGGCCGGGACCTTGCCCGCGAGCGGCACAACGAGGTTCGTGCGCTCGGTGACCAGGCCGTGGTCCCGGCGCGCGAACTGCAACGCCAGCCGGTAGAGAACCTCGCCCTCGTAGCGGTTGTAGCCCTCCTCGCACGGCCCGCAGATCGGGTCGTAGTCCACCTACAGGCTCGTACCGTGGATGCAGTAGGCGGGACGGTGTCCCTCGTCGTGCCAGGTCGCCACGTCGGCGTCGTACTCGGCCTGCGCCCGGCGCAACCGCTCGGCGTGTACGGCGGCCCTGCGGATCACTGCTGTACTCATCGCGACACTCCCTCACTTGGGGTCTGCGGTTCCTTCACGACAGACGCTACGCGCCACCCCGCGTGCTGTCAAGTCCGGCCGACACAGGGGCGGTCCACAGGCTGTGGGTAGGCTGTCCACAGAGGCCACGTCGGCCACCCTTGACGGGCAAGCCCGGGGTCCGGTAGCGTTCCGGCCATGAGCGGGACCCGATGACCACCCTGCCGGACGTACCGTTCACCTACGGGCGCCGGGGCGGGTTGCCGCCGAGCCCGGAGACGGCGGCGCTCGCCGACGAGTGGGGCCGGGCCGCGCACACCGAGACGGACCCGGTGCGCCGGGCGATAGCGGTGGCGGCGCACGCCGGGTACCTGCGGAAGATGCGCCGGGAGAGGGCGGGCCGGAGTGACTGAGGTCCGCCGTTCCCCCACCCCGAGGTTCAGCGACGAGGCGGTAGACGCCGCTGCGCGCCGGATCGCGTCGATGGTCGATGGCCCCGCTACCTACGCGGCGGGTCTCGTCCTCGCGAACGGCGTCGTAGAGTCCGAGTTCGATGCCGCCTGCCTCTCCGCATGGCGCTCCGGGCAGAGGACCGCCGGGAGGGGCATCGCCGAACGACTCCGAGCGTACGCGCAGGGCAAGCGGGACGCGGCCGATGCGGCGCGGACCTCTGGCAACTCCGCGTGGGCGGCGGCCGAGGTCATCGACGCTCACCGCTTCCTCGCGGCGGCTGACCTGATCGAGCAGTGGACCGGCGCGAGCCCTGAGACACCGGAGGCGGGATGAGCGGGGAGACGTGCCCGACGTGTGGCGGTCCGATGGGCTACAAGGGCCGCGAGTCACGAGGTCCAGGCAATCCGGTAGTCATGAGGCGCTGCGCTGACGAGCAGTGTCCGACGTGGACGACGGAGCGCGAAGGAGCCGCGACGTGACCGAGTCCTCTGCCCCACCCGGCCCGCTATGGCCGGACGACGTGGCTGAAGCCGCCGGTCGCGCGGTCTACGAGGCGCGGATGACCACGTCATCGTCCGAGGCGATGGCCCGCGCTGCCCTGAACGCCCCGGAGGTCACGGCTCACCTACGGGCCCAGCGCGAAGGATGGCGCGAAGCGTTCACAATCGGCATCGAGAAGCAGGCCGAGTGCACCCGCCTTGCTGCTGCCCTGGCCGACCCGCAGCGGCGGATCGCCGGAACTCTGGACATCCTCGGCGAGTACGAGGAAGCCGGGGACTACAACCCCTATGTCGCGCTCCGCGCTGCTCTTGCCGGTGACGCCGGGGCCGAAGTTGTTGCGTCCGGCGCGGAGGAAACGGACCGAACAACTTGCGAGCACGCCCCGCCGGGCATCGACTTGATCGACTGCTCGCAGTGCGCGGCGGCTTCCGGGGAGGGGAGCGACGATGGGCGCTGAGGCACCGGACCTGAGAGAGCAAGCCGTCGAAGCGGCGCGAGCCGAGATCGCCTACGGCTTTGACACCTGCACCGGCTTCGATGACGGGTGCGTCCGCTGCGCCAGGACCCGCGATGTGTCAGCCGCCGTGGTCGCCGCCGTCTGGCCTCTTGCCGAGCGTGCGGCCCTGGACCGGGCAGAGAAGGCGCTACGGGACGCGGCTGAGACGGCGAGCCGAGCATTGCCAGGGATCGCACCCGCCGAGCTGACCGAAGGCGCCGCGCGCGGCTGGAACCGCGCCGCTGACCTTGTGGCGTCCCTGCGAACCGAGGAGACCCGCCGTGGTGCGTGACCTGACGGAGTGGGCCGAGGGAATCAAGCGGGACGCCGCGATCTTGGACGCCTCCCTCTCGCGGTCGGGGGCACCGTACGCTCACGCACTGGCGGCGGTTCTGCGAGCGGTGGCCGCCGAGCATCCGAAGATCGACTTATCGGACGAGCCGGGCGGTTACCCGCACGAGAAGTGGTGCCAGAAGTGCCGGACCCTCTGCGAGCCTGGCACGCGCCTCGTTGGCCGGTACGCCCCAGACCCCTGGCCATGCCCCACGGTTGCTGCAGTCCTCGCTGCTCTTGCTCCCCTCGCCCCCTGTTCCTCGACACCGAAGGCGGCGGCGATGGGTGACCCGGCCAACGTGGTCGATCTTGACCTTGCGCGGCTGGTTGCATGCGTGCGAGGCGGGCGGGTCGCCAAGGAGCGCAGCGCCTCCCCCTGTCCGACCTGTGGCCAGGTGCTCGACCACGAGCGAGAGGGCCACTACTGCCCGCCCGCACGTCCTGGCTCTACGGAGGACGGCGGATGAGCGGCGCGGTTGCGCACTGGCCTCGCCTGGAGCGCAAGTCGTGGGGCGCGTACGCCGGGTCCTGGTTCTGGTGGTGCGTCCAGCACGGGACTTGCGCAGGCGGGTACCGCTCTCGGGTCGCCGCACGCCGCGCCGCTGACGAGTTCTGCGGCGGCAACCCGCCCGCCCCGCCGTCCCCTTCTACGAACAGCCCCGAGGAGCCGGAAGATGCGTAACGAACTGCTGGATCGGCTGGCCCGGCACCTGCACCACGAGTACGGCTTGGAGTACGACAACTCGCATCTGCCGGTGGAGGATTTCGACGCACCTGCCCGCGAGGCCCTGGCGGTGGTGCGGGACTTCCTGACCGAGCGGCAGACGTTGCTGCCGCCTCCCTCTGACGACGAGCCCCTGTCGCTCGGCTTCGCTGGCGCCGTGCAGGTGGTCGCTGAGGCTGCCGCCCCTTCCACGAACAGCCGCCGAGAGGAACCGGAATGAGCCGAGCATCTGGCTGGATCGAGGAGCCGAGGGTCTGTAAGCACCCACTGAGACCGACCCCAACATCAGCGGACATCGGGCGGCGCTGGTGGTGCGAGCCCTGCCGGACGGAGTTTCTGGTCGAGGGCATCGACTATGGCCATGACGTGATGCCGGGTGAGCCGCAGACCCAGCTCGTCTGGTCGAGCCGTCGTGCCGCCGCGAAC
>Ga0070686_100000965_pt1 | contig 16581 bp, 13 predicted proteins | sample KBSS23LmetaG_FD_65654 | JGI IMG/M metagenome (GOLD analysis project Ga0070686, IMG submission 65654) | Switchgrass rhizosphere microbial communities from Kellogg Biological Station, Michigan, USA - KBS S2-3L metaG | ecosystem: Host-associated > Plants > Roots > Rhizosphere ... | reverse complement strand
CTGGTCGATGGCGGCAGCGCGAAACGTATCGCCGGCGACCAAGAGGGGTACGCGCTTGCCTTGCACCAGACGCTGGGCCAGTTTCGCCATGCTGGTGGTTTTTCCGACACCGTTGACACCGACGACGAGCACGACAAAGGGTTTCGGGCCGCGAGTGATCAGCTCTTCGAAGGAGGGGCCGGATGCGGGACCGAGCACCTCCACCAGCGTCTGTCGCAAGGTGTTCTGCACGTGAGGGAGTTGCGAGGCGTCGGTGCCCTTCAAGGCCTCTTTGAGCCTGTTCATCACGCGCTCTGCAACCGGCACTCCGAGGTCCGATGAAATCAGCGCGGCTTCGAACTCTTCGAGCACGGCGGGGTCCACCGCCCGTCCCAGCAACCGGTCCAGGGAACCGCGAACCGCGGACCGCGTCTTGGTGAGCCCTTCACTGAGTCGCTGCATCCATCCCATGCGTTAGACTGCCTTCCTGTTCTGCGAGGATAACTTCGGATGCGAGCGCACCAACCGGGCAATCGGCCCAAGCCGCCGACGCAGCTGCCGCTCTTTCCGTTGCATACGCAGAGCGTCGGCTCTGCCCCGTTCATGGTCATATCCGCACAGGTGCAGCACGCCGTGGATCAACAATGCCACCAACTCTTCCTCCAGCGGCCGGCGGGCAGCCTTGGCTTGCCGCTCCGCCGTCGGCAAGGCAATCACGACGTCCCCGAGATGGGCGGCCATCCGATGGAAGCCGTGAGGCGCTCGCGCCTCACGAAACGCAAACGCCAAAACATCGGTGCTGCGGTCCTTCTGCCGAAAGCGGTGATTGAGCCGTCGCATCCGCCGGTCGCCCACGAGTGAGACATTCATGTCTGCTCCCGGCTCCCCAGCGAGGGTCAGGACGCTCTGTGCCAATCGCAGGACCCGCCTGCGACCGACTTTCATTACCCGAACATGCACCTGGAGCGAAACAGGCATTAATGCGGCTGGCCCCACGAACCTTTCGGTTGAGTGGGCAAGGAAGAGGAGGGACGGTTGTGGGATCCCGGTGAAACGCGGCGCCCGGCCTGCGCGGCCCGCGGCTGGGGTTGCCCCCCGCTCTCATGCTGGTCGTACGCCTTGATGATGTCCTGAACCAGTTTATGCCGGACGACGTCACGCTCGTCAAAGTAGACGAAACTGATCCCTTCGACGTGGCGGAGGATGTCGCGCACTTCAATCAACCCCGAGACGCGGTCCGGAGGAAGATCGACCTGGGTGATGTCCCCGGTCACTACGGCCTTGGAATTGAAGCCCAGCCTGGTCAGGAACATCTTCATCTGTTCGGCCGTCGCGTTTTGCGCCTCGTCGAGAATGACAAATGAATCGTTCAACGTCCGGCCGCGCATAAAGGCCAGCGGAGCGATCTCGATGTCTCCTCGCTCGATCGCGCGCGTGGCGCGTTCCATGTCCATCATGTCGAACAGCGCGTCATAGAGCGGGCGCAGATAGGGATTCACCTTCGCGATCATGTCGCCTGGCAGGAAGCCGAGTTTTTCACCCGCTTCGACGGCAGGCCTCGCCAGAATGATGCGACTGACTTCCCGTTTCATCAGGGCGCTCACCGCCATAGCCATAGCCAGATACGTCTTGCCGGTGCCGGCCGGACCGATGCCGATGACGATGTCGTGCGTTTCGATCGCTTCGATGTAGGCGTTTTGTGTCGGAGTCTTCGGGGCGACGAACCGCTTCTTGGTCACGATCGTCGTCGCGTTGGACAAGAGTTCTTTGAGCGGGGTCTCGGGGCTCTGCCGCAAGGCGGTCAATGCATGAGCGACGTCATCGGGCTGGATCAACATACCGTCGTTCGCCAGCCCCGCAAGCTCGGTGAGCACCCGTTCGGCATACCGTGTGGCGTCAGGATTTCCGTCGAGGGTGAGTTCTTCGCCGCGCGCCGAGAGGCGCACGCCAAGGTCTTCTTCGATCAGCTTGAGGTGCCGGTCGTGGTGACCGAACAAAACGGCGGTGTTGGTGCCTTCACGCAGTTTGAGTTTACGCACGAGGGCCGAAGCCCGTCCCTCCCTCATGTTGCTAGATTGATTCTAGCAAACCCGCAGCAAAGGGACAAGATCAAGGTCTGGAAGGACCGTTGGTCATCATTCAGCCTACGACTTCTTGGCGGGCGCCGAGATGGAGAGCTCAAAGTCTTGCGTGGCAAAGGCTCCCCGAGCGTCCTTGGCCATGACCCGGACACGCTGCACCCCGGCGGCATTGGCCGATGGAGTCCAGTTGATCAGGCCCGATTGTGCGTCGATGGTCATCCCGGAGGGACCGGCCTCAAGGCTGAAGACGATCGCATCGTCATCGGGATCCTTGGCTTGCAGCTGATACGTATATTGTCTGGTCTCCAGCATGGGGCTCGGGGTTGAGACGATCGTGGGCGGGCTGTTAGTCAGCGAGTAGGGGGATGAGCGCACGATAGTCGGAGCCGCGAGGCCGTCGCTCGCAACGATTTCAACGTGCACCGCATCGTTGGTCTTCAAGGAGGAGAGCTCAAGGCTGTTCTCCTCCGCTTCCCTGAGGAGGTCTCCACCCTTGTACCAGCGATAGGTGACGGCCACCGGGTCTCCGTCCGGATCCACAATATCCGCCTGTGCGGTCACCCGGCGCGACGGCGCCTCTTCGAGCGCCACCGACGGAACAGAGACGACGGGGGCGGTATTCGCGACGGTCAGGGAGCTGCTCATCATCGGTGCGCCCTCGCCTTTCCCGTCCGACGGGATGACTTCCACCTTCACCTGGTCTCCCCGTTTGAACAGGTTCGACTCAACCGTTTCTGTTGTACGCTCGGCGACGAGCTTGCCGTTGGCAAACCAACGATACCGGAATTTCAAGATGTCTCCATCGAGATCCTGCGCCTGGACGATCGCCATGAGAGGGCCCGACAAGATCACTGGCGTCGGCTGGATCGAGATTGCACGAATGATGGGAGGATGGTTCCCGCCGGACGAAGACCGGGTTTCACTGTTCTCGACGCTCGGCATACAGGCGAACACGAACAGCGGTGCCAGCAGAACGATCGGGGCCTTCACACCCGCACAGGTCCAAGGCCTCGTGCCTTGGACCTGCGCAGACGTGCCATTCGAATCACCTTCGATCATGCTCGATCAGCTTCGCTCGTTGTTCCAGGACAGGAACTGACTCCATGCGATTCCTGGCGTTTTCGGCGTCATTTTGTTCAGCAAGGAATTGCTGGACTGGAAATAGCCGGCCATCCCGGTCGGTTCAGCTCCGATCTGGATCGCCACCGATGACGCCACGCCTTCTCCTGCCGCTATCCTCCTCGCCCCTGCCCCGGTCGAATCGGTCAGAATCGGATCAGGGTAACCGGTGCCGGTGAGATAGTAGGTCCCGTACACAAAACTCTGGCCTGCCGCCGTACAGGTATCAGTGTACGGCATGAAGGTGGGCGAAAAGAGCGCCCCGCCGATCAAGGTCAGGTTGACGATGATACGCTCGGCCCCTAATCCAGCCGTCGAATCGGCCGCCACCAGTTGCAGCACCCAACCGTCCTTGGCCGTGACGCTTGAGGTGCCGGTCTGAATGGTGGACAGCAAATCCGAGAAGGTCGCGACAGAGCCAACGCCCGTCACGGCGGTGCCCGAGACGTTGGCGGAGCTGACATCCAGGAGGTTCTCGTGCAGACAGGACGTCAGCGACGTGCCGGGTGTACATGTACCGCTCACGACTTTGTCTTTCACGCCGATAAGGTATTGTCGATCCGTGCTGGTCTTATCGGATGTGCTAAAGAAACGGCCTGTCCCGAAAAAGACCCAGGAATTACTCGAGTTGTCCAACGTGACGGTGGCTGCGGCCGTCACCGGCCCCAGATCCAGGGGCGAGCCGCCGATCGTGACCTGTTGAATGATGACGGTTGGAACCCGCGTCCCGGCGGTCTTTCCCGGGATACCCCATGCGCTGCCAGAAGCCCCCGACACCGTATCGGGCTTACAGGGATCACCAGTGCAGGTACCCATCATCAGACGGTAGAACTTCCCCCACCATGTCGTGTGGCTCCCTGTCGGTGCAATCGCTCGCCCGACGTAGACGGCATCGGATCGGAAGTCCAAGTCCCGGTCGTACGTGATCGGACTGGCCATGAAGCTCGGGTTCTGTGTCCCGGTTGCTCCCGTGAAATCGTCCAGCACCGGCATCGTGGACGTGATCCGACTGCCTGCCCCCGGAAGAACCAACTCGGCCGCGAACAGAGACGACCCTGCGGCCGCCTTGCCGTCGTATCCATGGGGACCTGAGCCCGCGACCATGTACCATCGCGCGTTGGTATGGTTATTCTTGGTATCCCCACTGGGACTGACCCTCACGATCGAGGGATAGCTCGTGGTCAATCCGAGAGATGTCGAGGTAAAGGCGTTTAAGACCTTCGGATTGTCTGGATCGGTCACATCGAGCACGATGTACCCGCTGTAAAACGTTCTCGTGTCATTCGTATCGGTCGTATTCCCGTTGGCGTTAAAATCTGCGGTGTACGTCAGGGCCGGTCCGCCGTTGTTGCCGGCTGAAACCGCCGCGCAGGAAGCACAGCTGCCCCCGTATCGCAACCCGACGATGAGGATCGTTCCCCAGCCATCGGGGTGAATGCAGGTGTCAGGCACCGGATCCGTCGAACAGCCGGCTTCGGTGGCGGTGTAGGACGAAAAGATTCTCACATCGGTGGCTTTGGCTTTCAAATCGACGTACGACACATGCGTGTAATCATCCTGCGCCATCCAGCGCAGCTGGGGTAAGAGATAATAGGGGATGAACGACCAGATCTCTTCTCCCAACGCAGGCTTGGTGGAATCGTTTGCGGTCGGGCCTGTCGTGTAAAAGCCATGCTCGACCCCGTTACTGGCATCACTGTCTGCTCCACGGTGGGAGTAGCCTCCGTTAAACGCATGAAGCATCCCGTCGTTCGATCCGACGTAGACCGTGAGGCGTCGACTTTTCCACCGCTGCGCGAATCGACGATACCCGGTATCGCCGTAGAGCACGTCGAACCGTTCTTGCGGTGTGCCGACCAGCGTCGGTGTCGAATTCACAATATCGCCCAGGCGCCAGACGAATGTTCCCGATTCGCCTGGAATCGTCTTGGTTCGGTTGCGCATGTTCGCCACGGCGGTTCCCGAGACATAGCTGATAATATTATCCGCGGTAAACGTCCCTGTCGCAGTCCCCTGCAGGTACGCCTTCCACACGTTGGACGCCAAACCGGTCGTCACGCTTCCGCCGTTGACCGCAAAATCCTTCTGTTCATCCGTATCAACTTCCCCGTCGTTGTCCAGATCCACCCATGTAAAAATCTTTCTGGGCCTGGTTGAGAGATCTCGCTTGGCAAGCTTCTTCCCGCCCTCCCAAATGCCCTGCATCTCGCGCAGGTCATGTCCATCCGTATCGCACGATAACGACGATGCGCTGTCGTTCTTCTGCCCGTCCCCGTTCGAGTCGACATAGCGGAGGAACTTCGTCGTCTTGTCGGTGGCGGTACAGGTTTCGACGATGTTGTCGTCCCCATACACCAATCGGCCGTCCTGGACCGTGTCCTCCCGCATGTTTCCATAACTATCCACCCACAGGCCCTGGATGTAGCCGGTCCAACGAACTTCGTTGGACGCGCCCGCGATCGTGTCGAACTCTTCCGGGAAGAAATAGGCTTGGTAGATGCTTCCGTCACCCGTGGTCGACGACGCCAATACGGACAACGAGGTGCCGGAGGCGGCGCGCTTCAAAATATCCGCAATCGCCTTGTTGACTTCCTTTTCGATGTCCCCGCCTTCCGAGGCGTCGAAATATGAGTCGGGCACACAGTCGTAGTCCGAATCCCATTCCTTGTAACTATAGTAGGGACCGGCGGTCGTAGGCTGCAGATTCGAGCCGGTTGGATAGGTGCACAGGTTGATGTTGCCGAGCTGGAGTCCAGTCGTCGCATTGACGTCGGCCGCGTATTGGGCAGCGGTAGGAGCAAAGTTCGACGTGTTGTCCTTGTTTTTGTCGTCGAAGCCGCCGTATTTCGAGGCGGAGGCCAGAATTTTGGCTCCGGTTTTTCCGCCCATTGCGTTCACGGAGTAGAACGTCACCGATTGCGTGCCCCCAATCGTCGAACGCACGTCGTTGGTGTGGCCATACCAGGCGACGTCATCGAGCCGGTCTCCGGCGGCTTTGGCTGCGGCCGTGCTCATGCTCTCAGGCGCCAGCGTATAGTCGACTCCCGTATTGGCCCCCGTAAACAGATTCCCGAAGGGGGAGGTGCCAGGCGCATCGCCGTCAGCGATTCCCTGCCCGGGACTGATCATCAACACGAAGTTTCGGCAGCAAGGGACGATCGCGCTCGCACTGGAGACATAGTAGGGATCGCCGGCCACTCCGGTGGTGCCGTTGTAGCCCGTGCCCCACACACCGCTGCCGTTGTCATAGCAAGGTCCAGACGACTTGCGGTAATAGCACAGCGCCTCATAGAGCGATTCCGCCAAGGGCGCATTCGCGAGCGTCGGTTCGTTACGAACGTTCGTGTAATCGCTTTGATTGACCGCCGAATCAAACGCGATTTGCAGGCTACCGCCCTGTCCCGTCGAACCGTTGATAAACATGATGGCAGCACGGAAGGCGTCCGCTCTCAGTCGTTGGAAGAGGCCCCACGAACGATCGCGCAAATAACACGCCGTCGTTCCCATGTAGTTCGGGTCTCCGAGCCTGCACGTATTCGCCGCGCCCGACGCCGGGACATCGTTCGGCTCAGAGAGCAAATTCACTTGAATGGGATAGGTATTCGCGGCAGCCGTATCGAACGGATTGGCCGTCGTGTTGTCGTTCACGTAAATATTGCCTTGTCCGGTGCCGTCGCCCATCCCGAAAAAGCGACCCTCCGTAGCCAGGATGGGCCCTCCTGCTGCCAAGTTGACGTCAGACGTCGGCAGTGTGGTGGGCACACGTCCCGTGAGCGTCGCAGCCGGGACGAACTTCACGAAGCACCAACCGAGATTACCCAGTGAGCATTTAGTGGAACTGCCGTTGTCTCCCACATTTTTCGCCCCGGCAAGGCTGTTCGCGGTGCCGTCCGTATTCGCCTGGGCGGGCAACGGACGTCCGCCGATCAAGGCTTGATAAATCATCTCTTGTTTCCGCATCGTGAGCCAGTTGAGGAAGTTCCCGTCCCACTGGCTCGTGGCGTTGCAATTGACGGTGTAATCCGGATTCCCGCTGCCATTGACCTTCCTCCACGCATAGGTAAAACCTGTCGGGGTGGCTGTGTAGCAGCGAAAGGGATCGAAGATGCCGAAGTACTGCTTGGTGGAAACGAAAGTGTCTGCCGGAGTCGTCGTGTTCGCTGACGTGCTGGCAATCGGGGCGCCGTTGCTGTCCACCGCGACGAGATACGGACCCGAGGCGCTATCGACCGTCACATTGGCCGCGTACTTGGTATTGGTCGGCGTTCCCGGCTTGAAAGAGATCGGATACTTGTGATTCGACCCGGTAAATGCGGCCTCGAGGGTGTAGTTGGAGAAATCCACCAGAAACAGAATATTGACCGGGCCGGTCTTGTTGAGAAACATGGGATAGTTCGTGTAATCGACCATGTTCGGCGCAGCCGCCGGCGGAACCGGTGGCGCGGCCGCTGCCGGGACAGGCGCGAGGACGGTCGCGACCATGCCCACACTCAAGAATGCCGCGCACAAAGTGCGTCGTAACGCCATTGTCCACTGACCGTTCATGATGTCCTCCCTCTGTTGCTTGGATCGCACCCGTTCCGCCATGCGATCGCGGGAGCCCTGTAGAAGAGGAATGTTCATATCTGCTGGTGCTCGCTTTTATGGCTGTTTCTGACAGCCGTCTGAACTCCACGTGCACGCATAGATGGCTGACACACGGCTTTCGGTTCCCGTGGCCGTATTGGTGGCCACGCAGGTGACCTTGTAATAAATATCCGCATCGCCGCCACCTCCGGCGCCCACCCCTTCATAGCCTCCGAAATGGATTTGGCCCGTCCCGGCCTTCTGCTTGACATAAAGCCGGTCGATGTCGCCCAACACCGTATAGCCGCCCAAATTCATCAACCCGGCAGGCATCCTGATGTTTTCGGAACCGGAAACGGGACTGTCAGGGCTGTTTTCCGGGTTTCCGATAATCTCGTTCTCCAGGATCGTTGCATTCGTACTCGGAACCGGTCCAGCCGGCGACGCAGTATCCAGGAGCGCGGCAGGAATCGTGTCACCATTCTCCGGCAGTAACGTCTGCATGATGACATTCGCGCTGGTGCCTAGACAGGACTCGGCGGCTTGCGCTGCGTTTTCCGTGGTACGCTGCAAGCCGGCGATCTTGTTCTCAAGCCCGCTGACGGTGATTGCGGCGACGCCGAGCACCGTCATCATGAGCATGACCATGAGGACGACGAGCATGGCAACGCCACGTTCGTCTCCTCCGCTGACGCTCACGACTGTCGGCTCGAATCGCACAGATGTTCTCCTCATCAGAATCCGATGTTTCTTAGATCGACGGTCTTGGTCAGCATTCGTCGCCGATGAGTGGCATTGGCGCTCAGCGTGCGATCGCCTGAGACTCCCAATCCTGCCGACCCTATCTGGAGTTTCGATGTTTCTCCGAAGCCCGCATCCGCGCGGGGTTGGGAGGCGACCAGCGAAATCTGGACCAATTTGATCTTGTCCGGAGTCAGCGGAGGAGTGGTCCATAAGTTATCGCTCACGAAATCCGCCTGATCGAACCCGGCTGCCCCTCCCTGGTTGTCGATGATACGATCGGGATTGCCGCCGTTGATTGCCGCCACGCAGCCGTCGCAGGCATAGGCCAACTGTAGCTCCTCAATGCCTTCAACGATGGGTGCCTCAGCACTCGGCCCCACCGTCACTCCGGCGACACCCCTGGTCAGGCACGGCTCTCCGGAGCCACAGACGGCCGCATTGATCACGACCTGATAGCGGATACATTGCAGGAGATAGACAGGCGCGCTGGCCGGAAACCAGATTGGAGCGGGAACAGCGACCGTAATCGTATTGCTAGAGGGAGTCACGGCCGTGACTTGTGCTGTATACGCTCCATTGATTGAGATGTAGGACCCATTGACCAGGCCTGAGGCGACCATGTCGTTCACTGCGCCCGACCTCAATGTAATCGTCGCAGCTCCATTCGGACTCGTGGCGGACTGCAAGAGCCATGGCGTCGTTCCTGAGGATTTCGTCGTCGGCACGAGGAGTTGAATCGAATCCGGACCGGTATCCGCGCCTGTGGGCGTGTTGTCGGCCGGCATGAGAGGAAAGGTGCAGTTTCCAATGGCCACTCCGGGGCTGCCAAAGCCGGCCATCTTGATGTCCCGGCTCAAGAGTTCCATGGCAATGCGCACGTCCTGTTGGGTATCGACGACCTGCTCATTGGCCACCACGGCCTTACTGGTGGTGGTGAGAATGGTAAACGCAGCGGCCGCCACGATGGCCGTCAGACCGACGGCGACCATCACTTCGATCATCGTAAACCCCCGTTCACGAGCCGCCGGAAACTTTTTGACTACGTGCTTCGCGGACATGCGTTCCTCATCCTTACTCGGGTGCCACGACACGTTGCATGGTCAGCGTCCGGTTGCGCTTGACACTCTGACCGGCCTTTAACGATCCCATCCACGTGATCGTGACTGTCACATTGCGTTGGCCGAGCGCAGCCGGACCGACGACAGCAGTGGAAACCGCGACGGTCCCCTTGATGTTCTGCAATTGGGTGGCGTTGACCAGGCCGGCCCAGAGCGTACAGTCGCCATTGGCCATCGGCTGTGTTGTTGTACTGATCGCGGTGCAGGTCGAGGCGCTTGTCGTATCAATGGCGTTATAGGCAGCCGCATTTCGCCGGTTGAAGTAAATCCGCTCCATCATGTCCGAAGCGAGCGTGGACACCCTGGTCAACTCGTTGGCATCCACATTTTTCACAAGAGCAATCCCCTGCATGCCGGAGAGGGCCAGCAGGCCGACTGCCAGGATGACTGACGCTAGCATCCCCTCGATGAGCGTAAACCCTTGATCGTTCCGCAACTGTGCGTGGCGCGCCTCAGTCATGCCTTACACCATTTGGCCTACGGGCAGGGCGTGGCCGTCGCCGTCGGCGACCAGTTCACACGCCCAGCCGGGATGATTTGCACGGAGTACTGTTGCTTGTTGACGTCGCAGACACCAAACGTCTGCGTGGCCGTCCCTCCGCTGGTTTTGACACCAAGGGACGAAAAAGAGATGGTGACCGGCGCTCCGGTGACGGCTGTCACTCGGCTCGCCAACCATGTTTTCGGAATGACCGACGAACCTCCGTTCGCGACGGCCCAAATGTTTACGCCCCCGGACGCCATCTCAATCGTGACATCGACCCCGCGATTCTTGTTCATGGCGGCCATCCGCGCCATGGTCAGCTGCGAGGCGATCTCGCTCGTGGCTTGTCGAAGCTGCGTCCGTGAGTGCCAGCGAACAAATTCAGGTGCAGCCAACGATGCGCCGACCGTGACGATCGCCACCGCGATCATCAACTCGATCAGGGTAAACCCAGCGATGCTTCGATGACCTGTTGGATTCGCCATAGTCATGTCCATACACCCAGAGCCCCGGAGCGGACATCGCAAGGGACATGCCGATCAGGGGCCTTCATGAATTCCTCTAACCTATTGAAGGATAGCGGATGATGGCCGGTTGGCAAGGCGTCTCCCGGCTCGAATGGCAATTTTCGTCGGCCGGTTTGAACAATTTCCGTCACATAGGGGTAGGAGGCGGGCATGAAATACCCGGCATCGAGTGGCCTGACACGAGGATGGAACAAGGAAGAACAGCTAGGGGCAACTACGGGAGAGCTACTGGCTTGCGACCGCACGCACCTGGCGATACGCGGTCAACCCTTGAATGACCTTGCGGATCCCATCGCGAACCAGGGTCTCCATGCCGTTGCGAGCGGCCGCGTGAAGCAGCTCGGTGGTTCTGGCTCTGGACTGGATGAGGTGTTTGATTTCGTTGGTTCCAATCAGGAGTTCGTGGAGCGGGACACGGCCTCGAAAGCCTGACCCACGGCACACATCACACCCGCGACCGCGGAACAACCGGAGCGCGTGGCGTTCGGGCAAAAGGGATTCGCCAGCAGCCATGCCCTGTCCCTCCAGCAGCTCATCATATTCTTCACTCGATGGCTGGTAGGGTTCTTTGCACGCCGCACAGATCCGCTTGCAGAGCCTGGTCGCCAGCACACCGAGCATGGCGTCGGCAAAGTTGAACGGGTCGCACCCAAGGTCCAGCAGCCGGATCACGGTTTCGACGGCGCTGTTGGTATGGAGTGTACTGAAGACGAGGTGGCCGGTTAGAGAGGCTTCGATGGCGATGTCGGCTGTTTCCTTGTCGCGCATCTCGCCGATCATGATGACGTCGGGATCGGCACGCAAAAAAGCCCGCATGGCCGTCGCAAAGTCGAGGCCGATCTTTTGATGAATTTGAAGCTGCCGGAGGCCCTCCTGTGTGATTTCGACCGGATCTTCGGCTGTCCAGATTTTCCGTTCTTCGCTGTTGATCTCTTTGAGGATCGCATGCAGGAGCGTCGTTTTTCCGGAGCCGGTGGGCCCGACACATAGGAAAATGCCATGGGGCCTCTCGGCAAGCATCCTGATCGCCTGCAGCGTGTCCGGCATGAACTCCATGGCCTCCAACGGCAGCGGTTCCTTGGCGGTCAACAACCGCAGCACGGCATCTTCGTTCCCGCCGGTTGTGGGAAGCGTCGCCACACGCAACTCGATACTGCGCTGGCTGCCGAGCTTGAAGCGGATCTTCCCATCCTGCGGCTTACGCCGTTCGGCAATATCGAGGTTGGCCATGATCTTGATGCGCGAGATCAGGGCGCGCCGGTATGCAGCGGGCACCTTGGTATATGTGAAGCAGGTGCCATCGACCCGGAACCGAATGTTCATGTCCTTCTTACCGAGACATGGCTCGAGATGCAGATCGGAGGCGCCCAGACGATCGGCTTCGGTGATCAAATGACTGGTCAGCCGTACGATGAGGGAATCGTTTTCGTCAATGGGACCAGCAGAGAGGTCGGGCAACACCGGCTCAGGCGGGACGTCTTCCACCAGCTCGCTGAGCAAGGTTCCCATGGCGGACCCGCCTGGTTGTCCGTCAAGCGTGACGAGGAACTGCTCGATGTCCCGGCGCAGGGCGACGGAATAGCGGATCGTCATCCCCGGGAAACTCCGCCGCACGTCCCAGCCCCGCTCGAGATCGTGCGGATCGTGCGTCAGCACATCGAGGAGTTGTCCCCGGCGGGCGATGGGGAGCCAGAGATTCTTCTTTAGATAGTCGTGGCTCAGCGTCCGGACGAGATCGGCATCGATCACGGTCCGCTCGTCAAAGGGAAGATAGGGACATTGGTAGTAGTCGCTGAGGAGTTCGCCAAGCACATGTTTCGGGACGTGATAGCGGTCCAGCAGCAGAGTTTCGATATCGGCGCCCCCTCCAGCCGCTTCTTCGAGCGCACGGTCAAGTTCGGACTGTGGAAGGAGTCCTCGGCACACGAGCAGGTCAAGGACGTTCTGTTCAATGGAGAGACGAGAAATCTTGCCGGCCCGTCCGGCTCTCTTGGCCGCCGCCTCGGCCGGAAGGGCGCCGCTCCGCTCGCCGGCTGAGAGATGCACGCCCTCCATCGGCCGCTCACATCAGTATTTCACTTGCCAGGTGGACGCCGCGCGGTACACGAGGGGAAGGCCGGGAAAGGACCCTCTCCCGAAATCAGAGTTGTACCAGACCTCCAGAAGCGACCTTGACGCTACAGCACCGGCTGCATAGAGGGCGCCGTACAGGCGGGTCTCACGTTCCACCGTGATGGTGCCGGCGGCATACAGCAGGCCATTGAGATGAACACCGGACAAGGTGACTGGGATCCGGCTGCCGATGGCGCTGCTCTCTTCCGGCGGCGGGCTCAACACGCTAAACGAACGCCCGACTCCGCTCGGCTTCAGCACGACATGTCCTTGGACCACTAAGAGAGCTTCGACGTAGTCCGTATCAAGCACCAACGTTCCCAGATTATCCGGGCGAGGCGCTTCACCATCCAGGGTGTCGATGAAGAGCAGTCCGCGGGATTGCCCCACGGTTCCAGTGGCCAATACTTCGGCTGGCAAGAATCCTGGATCGGACTCGCCGCTTCCTGTGGGATGGAGTCGTCCATCCCGGTCCAGACGGTAGTAGGTGCCGTGACGGAGGGCCGTCCGCCTCAAGAGATCGTAGTCCCAGTGGTCAAGCCGTACCCCCGGCGTCGGGTCTTGATTGATCACCACGTTGGGCGGAAAACCGGCACTCCCGGCCGCGGATGGAAACCGGAACAAGACGCTGCCGCCGATCCAGTAGTCCACCCAGCGGTCCTCCAAGACCTTCGATGCATCATATGAGTGACCGGTGACGGGAGCGCCGGTGCTTTTCACGACAAGATCATTGATGCGGTTCACCACTAGATCGCCCATCACGCGAACGTCCCCCCAATGAGACAGAATCATTGATGCCTCTCCAGCCCCCGCGGTTCCCAATCCTGAACCAATTTGAACGGCGGCTCGGATCGCGGGGATATTCAAGGCACCGAGCTGGAGCCGAATGGTACTTCTCAGCGGTCTGCTGCTTTTCGTTGAGGCGGTGACTTCGATGGCACCGAGCAGACCGGGTTGTGTCGGCCCATAGAGTTTCAGGCGCTCCAGACGTCCGAGTTCCGATAACGCCCCATTGAACCCGGTGGCTGAGTCGTTCAGAAGGCGGGCATCGCTCTCATTGAACACATCGAGGAGAAGATCCGGTCGTTCAGGAGTTCCCACAAACTGCGAGCGCCCGGCGGCATCGAAATAGGAAGGCCCGTCTGCCGCATCGTGACGTTTGGCCAGTAAGCCGCTGAGTGCCCCCGGTGCAGCCGCTGGCTCGTGGAACCAGCTGACGAGGAGATCGGCGGCTCCCTCAGCCAAGTGTTGGGCCTGCGTTTGCTCCTTCAGGGCTGAAAGCCCCGGGGCATCCTGACCGACGAGATACAAGAGACTGAAGCTCAAGAGCGCGAGCACGAGTATCAGTATGAGCGCCGCCAAGAGTACATGTCCTCGAGGGTTATCAACCTTTGAGCCACGAGTCATTGTCCTCACCTCCCGAAGTGACTCACGAACGTAAGCCGATCTCTCTTGCTTCCTTCATCATCCTGCCCGGGAGCGCGATCTCGACCAACATTCGGCGCACCAGTTCGGCACGCATGACCGGACGTCCCTGCGCGTCCCAATATCGCAGTGTAAAACTCGCGATATTTCCCGCAATCACGCTGGCACCCCCATCGATTTGACGCAACCATCTCACCACTCCACGCTCATCCGGACGGCTATAGTAGCGGACACGATTCATGACCACCGCCGACGCGCCGGCGGGCACCGGCCGGGTCGCCGGCTCAACGAACGTCAGCAGATTCCGTTGCCCCGCGCGCGCCAAGGTAAACTGCTCGCACTGATCATTCCAGCACATCCTCACGAGCTTGTTGTCCGGCCATCCCCGTCCATCTTCGACGGGAACCGTGGTCTGCCCTGGCGCCATGGACGCGGTCACCGTAGTCGCAAGTCCGCCGACATTCGCCGTAAACTCGACGGCATCGGGGCGTACAATCGACATCGATGCGGGGCTGGTGAGACGAAGCTCCTGTTCGAACAGTTCGAGCCCCAGACGGACATCCTGTTGTTGGGTGAGACGCTCGTGTAGACGGGAAAACTCGCGCTGAAAATAGCCTACCGCCTCCAGCACGGCAGCAAGGACAACGAGTCCGGCCGCCATCGCCGCCATCACTTCGATCAGACTAAAACCGCCCGAGCTGCGCAAACGTGATCTCGTCATACTTGTGGAACCATCTATGCGACTGACTGCACCTAATGAGTGCCGGCGAAGGCGGGATTCGCACGAAGCGTTGCAAGACGTACTTCCCGCTCGCCGGTGCGCGATACATAACGACCACGGGCTTCGATGACGACTGCGCCCGCACTGCTCAGATTTCCCGGGTGATGGGAGGCGACCGTCCAGACGAGCTTCACACCGTCTGCTTCGAGCATGGCTGAATAGATGCCATCGCCAGCCGAGCGGTCCGCGCCGGTCCCGTCGTCGCGCATGACCACTTCCGGCACACCGTCGTAATCGAGGTCGTCCAACAGCAGCTGTTCCCATGGCACAGCGCGTTTGGATTCGAGCCTGGATTCCGCCATCGCCAGCGCTCTGGCGGCCAACGCGTCCTGACCCAGGCTTTTATCGGCGGCCTCAAAGGCTCCCATGGTCCCCACCACTCCGACAGATGTCACGAGCAGGGCCACCAGCACTTCTGAAAACGTCGCGCCTGTTTCAGCGATGCATGAGCGAAGGATCATGAAATGACGACTCGTCCGGTAAGGCTTACCGTGACCGTGAAGCGAAGCCGATCACGATCGTGAATGACAATGGTGCTGGCGCTTGCGGAGCGGCCGCTCGGATGAAAGAACAGCTCAGGCCCGGACGTGGGTTCCTCTATCACGATGCCTGTGTCTGCGTAACGATAGACGTGCAAGACCGTGTCGGCATCAGCCTGGCGGAGCGTGATCGTTTGCTCCGAAAGGTCGAATCGGATCAGCAGTCGCTCTCGTCTCGCCATGGCGAGATGTCTGGCCATTCTGAGCGTGGACGCGATTTCAGCGGTAGCAGTCCGTGTCTGCACGCGCGTCTGGAAGCTCTGGTAGGCCGGTGCCGCCAAGCTTGCAACAATGCCCAGGACAGCCGTCACGATCATCAGCTCCGTAAGGCTCTTTCCGGTTGTCGTCGCGAGGCGGGCGATTAGGCTCATGACGCCGTGCCAATTCCAAGACTTATGCCGGAATGGTCTCACGGCACTCGCTTGGCACATCTCGGGGACTTCTCAGGGAATTCAGGCGGCTTCGTATTCGTCGTCGCGAGCGACCGCCTCGAAAGAGAGGAATTTCCGATACGGGCGGGAGATCAAACAGATACAGACTGGTCCGGTGAAATCAGCCTGCGAAGGACGCTTATAGCGACGGGCTGAGTAAGCCCTGATACCAATCCAGCAAGGGTTGGGCGTAAAACATGGAAATGAGCGCACCGAGGACGAGGAAGGGGCCGAACGGAATATATTCGTCCCGTTTCATGAATCCGAGCGCAATCAGGCTGACGCCGATGACGGAGCCGGTCAACGATCCAATCATGATCGTCAGAAGTGCCGGTTTCCAACCCAGAAACGCCCCGATCATCGCCAGTAGCTTGATATCGCCACCGCCCATCCCCTCCTTGCCGAACAGGTAAGGACTGACCCACGCCAAGAACCAAAGAATTCCGCCTCCGACCGCCACTCCAAGCAGCGCGTTGATCGGCCCGACCGGTAACACGGTCGTCGCACCAAGCAGTCCGAGCACGATGCCGGGAAGAGTCACGACGTTAGGGATGATCTTATGGGTCAGATCTGTGCCAGCAACCACCAGCAATGCAGAAAGCAGCAGACAATAAAAAATGGTGGGCCAACCCGCGCCGAAGACCGAGAGGATGGTCACATACCCCACCGCATTCG
>Ga0070686_100000963_pt1 | contig 16588 bp, 15 predicted proteins | sample KBSS23LmetaG_FD_65654 | JGI IMG/M metagenome (GOLD analysis project Ga0070686, IMG submission 65654) | Switchgrass rhizosphere microbial communities from Kellogg Biological Station, Michigan, USA - KBS S2-3L metaG | ecosystem: Host-associated > Plants > Roots > Rhizosphere ... | reverse complement strand
GGTACCGCTGCGTCGGACGCTGACGCCATTCCGTCGAGACCAAGCGCGTCCATCATCTCGAACGGGCCGAGCTCCCAGCCGAAGCCCCACTTCATCGCGTGGTCGATATCAGCCGGCGAGTTGGCGATCTCGGGCGCGACCTTCGCGGTGTAGCGCAACGTCGGCTCGAGCGTCGAGCGCAGGAACTCGCCGACCTTGTCCTTCCCCGCAAAGAGCATCTTGATCCGCTCGCGGGTGTCTTCGACCGACCGCGCCGCATCGAGCGAAGCGAGCTTCGCCGGCTGCTTCGGCCGATACGTCATCGTCTGCGGATCGAGCGTCTCGATCTCGCTGCCGGCCGTCCCTTTGACGCGCTTGTAGAATCCCTGCCCGGCTTTCTCGCCAATCCAGCCGCGTTCGACCATGGCGCCGACGATCGGCGGCAGCTCGACGCCTAGGTTGCCGGCGACGTGCGCGAGGACGTCGATGCCCGCGATATCCATCGTGCGAAACGTCGCGCTTTTCGGCCGGCCGAGCGCTGGGCCGGTGATCGCGTCGATCTCCTCGATCGTGTACTTGCCCGACGCGAGCGCGCGCAGCACCTCGACGACGCCGACGATGCCGATGTGGTTGGCGATGAAGTTCGGCGTGTCTTTCGCGACAACGACGCCCTTCCCGAGGCGGTGATCGGCAAACGTGGCGAGATCGTCGACCACGGCGGGATCGGTGTCAGCGCTCGGGATGAGCTCGAGCAGGTGCAGGTAGCGCGGCGGGTTGAAGAAGTGCGTGCCGAGCCAGTGGCGCCTGAAATCGTCGCTCCGTCCTTCGGCGAGCGCCGCGATCGAGATGCCGGAGGTGTTCGTGCTGACGATCGAGCCGGCCCGCCGCGCCGCGTCGACGCGCTCGAGCAGCGGCCGCTTGACGTCGAGCCGCTCGACGACCGCTTCCATGATCCAGTCGGCGGTCGCGATCTTCTGGAAGTCGGTGTCGAAGCCACCGGTCGAGATCAGCGCTGCGGTGTCGGGCGTGAAGAATGGATCCGGCTTCAGCGCGCGGGCGCGCTTCAAGCCGTCACGGGCGACGTTGGCGGTGAGGTCGAGCAGCAGTACCGGCAGGCCGGCATTGGCGACGTGGGCGGCGATCTGCGCGCCCATCGTGCCGGCGCCCAGAATCGCAACCGATCGAATCGTCATCGCGCGCGCGCTCCGTTGAGGAAGAGTTCGACGACCGCGTCGGCGTCGCTCTCGAGCGAGTAGCGGCGGCGGCTCAGAATCCAGTTGGTGGCCATTTCGTCGAGCGCGCCGAAGAGCATCTTTGCCGCGACCGTCGGTTTGATATCGGAGCGGAACGTGCCGGCGCGCTGGCCGTCGGCGATCGCTTCGCGAATCAGCCCGAGATAGTCGCGCAGCAGCGACGAGGAGAAGCGCTCCATGAACTTGGTGGACTGGCGCAGTTCCACCTGGAACACGATGGCGAGGTTGCGATCGGCGCCGAGCCGCGCCAGGTGCGCGCGCGCCAGACGACGCAGCCGCTCCGAGGGATCGTGGAGGTCGGCCACCGCGTATTTGCCGGCGTCGAGGCCGTCGCGCATGCTGCGCTCGAAGATCGAGACGAGCAGATCGTCCTTGCTCTTGAAATAGAGATAGACCGTGCCGGCAGCGACGCCGGCGGCGCGGGCGACGTCTGCGACCTGTGCGTTGAAGTAGCCGCGGTCGGCGAAAACGTCGATGGCGGCGCGCAGGATCGCCTCGCGCTTCGAGGTGGGCGGCGCCTCACCGTGCGGGGCGCGAGGACGACGGAGGGCGGCGTTGACGGGCACTGAATGAATGTTCATTCATTCCCGGCGGAGTGTCAAGGCCGAAACGCGGCGATCACGAAATCGTGACCCGATGCCGCAGTTGTAATCGCCGCCGCACCGGCGCGTGTCGATCGACACCGCAATCGCTGAGGATTCGGCTCTGGCCAGCGGTTTGCCCCCACGGTCCGGCTAAAGCCGGACACGCGGGATGATTCAGATATTCCTTCTCGATCCGATCAAGGCGACGCTGCTGGCCGCGGCCGTCTTCATTCCGTTCGAGCGGCTCGCCGCCGATCGCCCGGCGCAGCGCGTGCTGCGAACCGGGTGGCTCGTGGACGCGCTCACCGGCATCGCGAACACGTTCATGCTGTTCGCGGTGCTGCTCGTCTCACTGTCCACTGTTGACCACGCGGCCGCATCGGTCGCGCACAGCGCCCGCGCCTGGGTGGCGGCGCGGCCGTTCGCGATCCAGGTGATCGCCGCCGTTCTCATCGGCGACCTCGGCGTCTACGCCGGGCACCGGCTGATGCATGCCGTTCCGGCGCTGTGGCGCTGCCACGCGATTCACCATTCGGCGGAGGAGATGGACTGGCTCGTGGCGTCGCGCTTTCACGCCGTCGACCTGCTCGTCACGCGGTTCGCGACGCTGGCGCCGCTGGTCGCGCTGAACGTCTCGGCGACGACGATCGCCGTGGTCCTCGCGGTGTTCGGCTGGCAGGCGTATCTGGTGCACGCGAACGTGCGGCTGTCGTACGGGCCGCTCGGCTGGCTGGTCGTCTCGCCGCAATTCCATCACTGGCACCACAGCGCGGAGCGGGAAGCGTTCGATCGAAATTTTGCGAGCGTGATTGCCGGGTGGGACGTGCTCTTCGGAACGGTGCATCTGCCGGCGGGACGGGCGCCGCGCGCCTACGGCATCGCCGACCATGTCCCGTCCGGATTTCTCGCGCGGCTGATCTATCCGTTCACGCGCGAAAATCTGTCGCGCGAGGTGGCGTCTAGACCGGCACCGCGATCATGAAGCTGTAGTACGGCTTCTCCGGCGCCTTCTTCTCGATCCGCGGGTTCGCCCGCGTCGCGGCATCCGGTTCACGATCGCGGAGCAGGCCGACCAGGGCGACGCTCCACGCCGCGATCACCGCGATTACAAGAAGCGCGCGGCCGGCCGCCACGAGCCGACCTTTCTGTAAGCGAATTTCGGAATTCATAGACGGCTCGTGTCTGTGCAAGCGGCGCGCCGCGACTGGATTCGTGCAAAGTGCTTCATTTTCGATAAGTGCCCGCCGCGCGCGTGTGCAGAATCGCGCCACAGGTGTGCAACGGCCGCGCACGATCGGACACTAACGCCACCGCGTGAGGATTGTCTCGCGATCGAATAACGCGACACTACATAGTGAAAGCAGACACCACACGCCCAGCAGAGCGACGCCAATCAGCGCCAGCGCCGTCGCCGACAGCCATAACGACCCCGAAAACTCCGCCACCATCAGTCCGGCCAGCGGAATGATGATCAGCACACCGAACTGCTGCGCGGTTCGCGGATCGTTGACCCGGGAGGAGATTAAAATCGCCGCCTGCAGCGACACCAGCGCCGCCGCCGGCGCGACCAGAATTGTCAGCAGCAGCGTGCGCACGCTCGCCATCGCCGCGGCCACGCCCGGCGCCGCGAACGCGGCGATACCACCCAGGTACAACCCGAGGCCGATCGCCGAGATCGCCAGCGTCGGTACCAGCGCGCCAAGCACCTTCGCCGTGAGCAGCTCGAATGTGCTGACTGGTGTCGCGAGCAGCGGCTCGAGCGTCCGCGCCTGCTTCTCGCCGACGACGGCGTGCGAGGCAAGGGCCATGGCGCCGGTCACCGGGGTGATCAGGAACATCATCAGGAACTGCTGAAACAGGAACAGCTGAATCCGCGCGTCGTTCGACAGATTCCCGGCGACGCCGGCAACCTGGCTGACCCGGACCAGATCGGAATCCTCGCCGAGCGGATGGCCGGAGAACGCCGGCACCGCGATCGCGATTCCGAACGGCAGGACGAGCGACATCACGGTAACGATCGCCACCGGCACCAGCGCCGAACGGTTGCGCACGAGGTCTATGAATTCTTTCGCGAGCAGCGCACGGACGCGCGTGATGTCCATCAAGCCTCAAGCCTCAAGCCACAAGCCACAAGCCGCAGCCTCAAGCCTCAATCGGCTAGCCCCGAGCCCGCAGCCCCAACTCGTTTCTCCATCAGGTGCATATAGACGTCCTCGAGCGCCGGCATTTCCGGCCGCACTTCCACAACCTCCGCGCCGGCGGCGACCAACGCGTTGACGATCGACGGCGTCTGCCGATCGCCACCGGGCAGCTGCACCGTCAGCGTCGTCCGATCGGCGGAGAGCGCGGCCGCTGGCCCGACGATCATTCGGACCACGTCGACGTACGCCGCGGGATCGCCGGCGACGCGGACGATCAGCCGTCCCGTCGTCAGGCGGGCCCGCAGCGCCGCCGGCTCGTCGATTGCGACCAGCCGCTCGTGCAGCACGGCAACCCGATCGGCGAGCCGTTCGGCTTCGTCAAGGTTGTGTGTCGACACCAGAATCGCGCAGCCGGCGGCGCGGCGCGCCTCGAGCAACATGCGGAAGTTCCGGGTCACTTCCGGATCGAGCCCGGAGGTCGGTTCGTCGAGGAGCAGGACGGCAGGTTCGTGGAGCAGCGTCCGCGCCAGCGCGACCTTCTGACGCATCCCTTTCGAGAGTTCGGCAGCAAGCGTCGCGCGCCGGTCGTGCAGCGCGAACAGCTCCAGCGTTCGGTCGATCCGGCGGTCGGCGTCGCCCAGGCCGTAGAGCCCGGCATACACGCGAAGATTTTCCCTGATCGTGAGGCGATCCCACAGGCCGGGCGCTTCGGTGAGAAAGCCGATTCGCTTGCGCAGCGTGCCGCCGCTGGCGCGGGTCAGCGCCTGGCCGTCGATCGCGATCGATCCGCTCGTCGGCGCGATCAGCCCGGCGAGCATCCGCATCGTGGTCGTCTTTCCGGCGCCGTTTGGACCGAGCAGCGCGACAATCTCGGATCGGCCGACCTCAAACGTCACGTCGTTGACCGCAGTCCGCTGACCGAACCGCCGTGTGAGATGCGACGCCGAGATCACTTGATCGCGAACTCGTACAACCCGGGCGTCACCAGCACACGATTGTCGGCGCCGAAGAAGAGGCTGGTCGGCGCGATGATCCCGGCACCGCGGAACTGCACGGTGCGAATCCTGTCGCCGTCGCGATCGAAGACGTAGGTGTACGGGATGACGAACGCGACCCAGAGGTTGCCGGCGCGATCGACAGCCGCGGTTCGAATCGTCGGGCGGACCAGCGGCACCTCGCCTTCGTCGGTCTTCCGCGTCGGCCAGCGGCCCGGCAGGTTGGCGATCAGCTCGTCGATCTCGCGGCCCTGGATGCGCCGCTCGAACACCTGCTGCCCGGCCGCGTCGAATTTGCGGATCACCGGTTCGCCGGTCTGGAAAACGAAATAGAAGCCGCCAGTCGGATCGACGAGCGGGATGCCGCTGTTCAGCGCGAGGTGCAGCTCGCGATCTTCCTCATGGCCGGTCGGGCGCAGCGCGCCAATTGTCCGGTGCACGCCGCCGTTCAACTCGTACTCGGTGATCAGCGCGCCGGTCTCGGGCTGCGACATAAGAATCGTCGTGCCGGTGTACTGCAGCGATCCGATCCCGTTCAGCACCGCGTTGTCGAGCACGACGCGCGCTTTCAGGCGGCCGGGGAGCAGGAAGCCACCGATGCGGAAGCCGGCCGGCGTGAAGATCTGAATCCGCTCGCGGTTGTTGGGCGCGTCGGCCACGACGAAGGTGCCAGCCGGCTCGACTGCAAATGCCGTCGGATCGATGATCCGCCCCTCTTCACCGCCGATGTGCACGATCTCCCAGGCGCTCGACTGCTCGCTGTCGAGGCCGAAGACCACGTGCGACCGTCGATCGAAGACGAAGTACTGACCGGACGACGACTGTTGGAAGCCGGCGGCGTCGCGGAATCGGCCGGCGATGTGTGCCGGCACGGCGCCAGTCGAGCGGAGGACGTCAGGTTTGAGGGCCTGCACCGTCGCCGCGAACGCTACGCAAAGCGCCGCGACTGACAGCGCGCGCCCAGGCACGAGCGTCAGTACCGGGCAGTCTCGCGGATCGCCTTCAGCACGTCCGCCGACTGCGGGAGGATGGCTTCCTCGAGATCGGGGCAGTACGCGACCGGCGTGTTGAGGGCGCCGACGCGGCGCACCGGGGCGTCGAGATGCTCGAACAGCTCGCCGGCGATTCGTGCGGCCAGCTCCGCGCCAAAACCGCACATCACCTGGTCCTCGTGCGCGACGACGACGCGGTTGGTCCGGGTGACGAGGTTGGCGATCGCGTCCCAGTCGTAGGGCACGATCGTCCGCAGATCGAGGACGGCGACGCTGATGTGATCTTTTTCCGCCTGCTGCGCCGCCAGCAGCGTCCGCTGGACGAGCGCGCCCCACGTGATCACGAGGACATGATCGCCGTCGCGGCGGAGGCTGGCCCTGGCGAACGGGATCATGAACTCTTTGCCGGGGTATTCACCTTTGTTGTAGGTCTGGCGGTAGAGGTGCTTGTGCTCGAGGAAAAGGACGGGATCGTCGCAGCGAATCGAGGTCCGCAGCAGCCCCGCCGCGTCGACTGCGTTCGACGGGTAGACGATCCGCAGGCCCGGGCAGTGCGCAAAGATGCTTTCGCCCGACTGACTGTGGTACGGCCCGCCGCCGCGCAGGTAGCCGCCGATCGGCACACGAATCACCACCGGCGCCGACCAGTGGTTGCTCGACCGGTAGCGCATCATCGACAGCTCGTCGCGGATCTGCATCATCGCCGGCCAGATGTAGTCGAAGAACTGAATCTCGACGACCGGCTTCAGCTTGCGCACCGCCATCCCGACGGCGCGGCCGACGATGTTGGCTTCGGCGAGCGGTGAGTTGAAGACGCGATCGTCGCCGTAGAGACGCTGCAGGCCGTGCGTGAGCTTGAAGACGCCGCCTTTGCCTTTCACGTGCGGCAGCGCCTCGCGCTTGCTGGCGTCGGCGACGTCCTCGCCGAAGACGACGATCCGCGCGTCGCGCGCCATCTCGTCTTTCAGCGTGCGGTTGATCGCCTCGACCATCGTGTCGGGCTTGCCCTCGGGCTGGGCCGGCGTGTCGAACGCCGGCGACGTCGGATCGACGTCCGGCGAGTAGACGAACCAGGCGGCCGTGTTCTTCGCCGGCTTTGCCGCGGCCAGCGCCTGCGCCGCCGCGTCGTTCACTTCGCGCTCGACGTCGGCGGCGACGGCGGCCAGTTCCGCATCGGTGACCAGGCCGTTCGATTTCAGGAACTCGGTGAACCGCAGGAGCGGGTCGCGGCGCGCCTCGGCTTCGCGCTCGGCCGGCGGTTTGTACAGCTTTTCATCGTCGGACAGCGAGTGCGAGTACGGTCGGGTGACATGCGCGTGGACGAACGCCGGTCCCCTGCGGCCGCGCACGTAGTCGGCGGCCGTGCGCATCGCCTTCAGGCTAATGAAGAAGTCGGTGCCGTCGATCGAATCGACGTGGAGGCCGGGAAACGAGCTGACCAGCCGGGAGATGTCGCCGCCGGCGGTCTGCACTTCGACCGGGACCGAGATCGCATAGCCGTTGTCCTCGACGAGAAACAGGACCGGCAGCTTCTTGGTGCACGCGGTGTTGAGCGCTTCCCAGAATTCACCCTCGCTCGTGGCGCCCTCGCCGAGCGACACGTAGGTGATCTCGTCGGCGTGATAGCGGGACTCGCGATCGGGAATCTCCGGCACGCGGCTGTAGATCACGCCGGCTTCGGCGGCGCCGACGGCGTGCAGCACCTGCGTGCCGGTCGGACTCGATCCGGAGACGATGTTGTGCTTCGTGTGTCCCCAGTGCGACGGCATCTGCCGTCCACCGGACGCCGGATCGTCCTGCGCGCCGACCGAGGCGAGAAGCATTTCGAGCGGTGTGACGCCGAGGCCGAGGCAGAGCGCGCGATCGCGGTAGTAAGGGAAGAACCAGTCGTAGCCGGACTTCAAGGTCAGCGCCGCTGCCACGCAGATTGCTTCGTGGCCGGCACCACTGATCTGGAAAAAAATCTGGCTCTGGTTCTTGAGCTGAATCTCCTTGTCGTCGAGCTTTCTCGCCAGCAGCATGACACGGTGTACGGCGAGCAACTGGTCGCGCTGGAGCCCTTCGAACGCCTGCGCGTCGCGCCCGTTCAGCACCGCTTTCATCGCGTAGCCAGTTTATAGCATCCAGCGGGGTTGGTATATGCTCGACGGCTATGACCACCCAGACGGTTCGTCTCCATCGCTGGGACGAAATCGCCCTCGAGAAAGTGACGGAACTGCTGTCGCGGAAGATCGTGACCGGCGAGCGCGAGATGATCGCGCAGATCTATCTGAAACGCGGCTGCGTCGTGCCCAATCACTCGCACGAAAGCGAGCAGATGACGTACATCCTGCAGGGCGCGCTCAAGTTCCTGATCGGCGGCGAAGAGATCACGGTGCGCGAGGGCGAGGTGCTGCACATCCCGTCGTGGGTGGAGCACCAGGCGGAAGCGCTCGAGGACACGTTCGAACTGGATCTGTTCAGCCCGATCCGGCAGGACTGGCTCGATCACACTGACGACTACTTCCATCGGTAGTCGCCATCATCCTCCTCGTCGGACTCTCTTCCTGTTGTTCATTGGCGCCGGCTTTCAGGGGAGGACGGCCATGAGCGTTCGCGTTCCCGCACTGGCATTCGCTGCCGCATCACTCGGCGCGGTGTGGCTTTCGGCGCAGAGCCCGACGCCGGCCCCACCGCGCGTGCGCGGGTTCTCGGCCGCGGGCAGCGCCGCCGAACTCGCCCGCGAGCGCGAGCTCGGCTCGCACGGCGACGCCAAAGCGAACGAAGCCGACTTCGACGTGATGACCGCCGAGCCGCATCATGCCGGCTCGCCGTACGAGATCAAGCTCGCTGACTATGTCGCCGGCAAATTCAAGGAGTTCGGCATCGAGCCGGCGAAGTACGAGTACAGCGTGCTGCTGCCGTGGCCGGGCGAACGGCGCATCGAGATCACCGCGCCCGACCAGGTGCGGCTGCAGGTCGAGGAAGAAAAAATTCGCGGCGATCAGTGGGCCGACAAGCCGGGCATCCTGCCGGCCTACAACGCCTACTCTCCGTCGGGCGACGTGACCGGCCAGATCGTGTACGTGAATTTCGGCATCCCCGCCGATTACGAAACGCTCGCCGGCCTGGGCATCGACGTCAAGGGCAAGATCGTTCTGGCGCGCTACGGCGGCAGCTGGCGCGGCATCAAGCCGAAGGTCGCCGCCGAGCACGGGGCGATCGCCTGCCTCATCTACTCCGATCCGCACGAGGACGGCTACTTCCAGGGCGAGGTCTACCCCGACGGCCCGTTCCGCGGCTGGGGGATGATTCAACGCGGCAGCGTGATGGACATGCCGCGCTACCCGGGCGATCCGTCGACGCCCGACCGACCCTCGAAGCCTGGCGTCGAGCGGATCCCGATGGACAAGATCGAGACCTTCGCGCCGATTCCGGTGCAGCCGCTGTCGTATCGCGATGGCGTCGAGCTGCTCAAGCGACTGAAGGGACCGGTTGCGCCGGAAGCGTGGCGCGGCGCGCTGCCGATCACCTATCACATCGGTCCCGGCCCGGCGACCATCCACATGACGCTGCAGATGGAGTACGCGCAGCGGCGGCTGATCGACGTGGTAGCGCGCATTCCGGGCGCGTCCGCGCCCGACGAATGGATCATCGTCGGATCGCATCGCGATGCGTGGACTTTCGGCGCGTCTGATTCGGTGAGCGGCCACGTGTCGATGATGGCGGTTGCGCGCGCCATGGGCGACATGATGAAGAAGGGCTGGCGGCCGCGGCGATCGCTCGTCTTCGTGAGCTGGGACGGCGAGGAGCAGGGGCTGCTCGGGTCGACCGAGTGGGTCGAAGATCTCGCGACGGAACTCAAGGCGAAGGCGGCGATCTACGTCAACCGCGACGCCGGCGCCGGTGGACTCAATTTCAGCGGCAGCGCCGTGCATTCGTTGACGCCATTCATGCACGAGCTCGCGCAGGCAATCCAGCCGGCAGGCGAGAAGCAGACGTTGTACGACGGCTGGCTGCAGCGCGCGCGCGAGCAGGCGCCGAAAGGCGATCGCCAGCCGTTGCTGCAGACGCCGCCGGTCGGCGCGCTGGGATCAGGGTCGGACTACACCGCGTTTCTCGATCACATCGGGGTCGCCTCGCTCGACATGGGACTGAACGGCCCCGGCGGCGACGGCAGCTATCATTCGACTTACGACAACCCGACCTGGTTCAAGAAGTACATCGACCCGCAATTCAAATATTCGGTGCTTGCGACCGAACTCACCGGCGTGGCGCTGCTGCGGCTGGCCGACGCCGAGGTGCTGCCGTTCGACTACGAGACTTACGGCAACCAGATCAGTGAGTACGTCAACGAGATCGAGCAGCAGGCGGCGAAAGCGTCGGCCGACGGTGCGAAGCAGATCGATTTCGCCGGCCTCAAGGCGGCGGCTGACAACTTGGCGAAGGCCGGCGCCGCGGCGCGCACGCGCGGCGACGCGCTGCTGACGCGCGCGACCGTCAATCAGGGCGCACCTGACGCCGCGGCGGATGGCGAGCTGGCGCGCATCAACCACGCGCTGATCATGGCCGAACGCGATCTGATCGAGCCGGCCGGCCTGCCCGATCGCTCGTGGTACCGCCACGTGATCTACGCGCCCGGTCTCTACACCGGCTACGGCGTGAAGACGATTCCCGGCGTGCGCGAAGCGGTCGACGCCGGCAATTACAAGCGCGCCGCCGAGCAAGCCGCGGTCGTCATCCGCGCACTCCAGCGCGCGACGGCTACGCTGGCGCGTTAGCTATGTCAGGGAGCGCTCGATGGATCGGCAGGCGACAGGAATCACGATTCTCCGCATCGCGATCGGCGTGTTTTTCTTTTTCGAAGGCCTGGGCAAGTTCCGCTGGTTCGGCGATCCGTCTATCCTTCGCGGCCAGCTCGCCGGTTGGCTGGCGAGCGCGCCGCCCACCTCGCTCAGCCACGCGTATCTGGAGCGGCTCGCGATCCCCGGTGTCGCGGTGTTCGCCCGGCTCGTGCCGCTCGGCGAGATGGCATCGGGCGTCGCGATTGCGATCGGCGCGTGGCCTCGCCTGTTCGCGCTGATCGCGTTCCTGATGGCGCTGAATTTTCACGTCGCCAGCGGCGCGCTGTTCACGTACAGCTTTCTCACCAACGGCTACGGCCTGCCGGTGCTCGGGTCGACGCTCGCGCTGGTGTTCGCAGCAGGGACGCGGGTTCGCGCCGCAAAGCGCGTCGCGAAACCGGTGAAGGCGTAGAGTTCGCTCAGTGAACCCGGCGATCCCAATCATCGGCGCGCCCGCCTGAGTAGACGTCGAACTTCTTGCGGACGCGGTTGATCTTCCACTTGTAGAAGCGGTACTTCAGTTCCGCGATCGGATCCATCCGCGCGCTCTTCAGGAAAACGTAGCCGACGAGCAGGCCGCCGAGGTGCGTGGCGTTGGCGACGCCGCCCGCTTCGCTCAGCGACGACAGGAACGCGATGCCGCCCATGATCGCGACGAAGATTTTTGCCGGGATTGGGAAAACGAAATACATGTAGATCGGCCGGTCGGGGAAGTAGAGCGCGTAAGCGAGCAGCAGCCCGTAAATCGCACCCGATGCGCCGATCACGTTGGCGTATTGCAGCTGACGCGCGAAGCCGAGCGGCAGCAACGAAAACAGGACCGTGAGCACGCCGGCGCCGATGCCGGTGGCCAGATAGAACTTCAGGAAGTAGCGCGTCCCCCACATCCGCTCGAGCTCGGCGCCGAACATCCACAGCGCCAGCATGTTGAACACGATGTGAAAGATCCCGCCGTGCAGGAACATGTAGGTGGCGACCTGCCACACCCACAGCGAATGTTCCGGCGCGACGGTCGATCGCGCGTGAATGATCCACGCCGGGTGCAACCCGAACAGCTCGGTCGTGATCGGCAGCGCCACCTGCACCACGAACATCACGACGTTGACGCCGATCAGCGCTTTCAGTGCCGTCGAGATCGGACCCGGGCCGAACGAGAACGATGAGGCGTACGGGGAAGAGTAGCGGCGCATGGCAGATCCGGAATCGTACTATATCCGGACGTGAGCGGCGGCTCCCGTCTCACGTCTTCAGTGGTCGAGCAACTTTCGTACCCGGGCCGTCACCATCTCCGCCGCCTCGGCGAACTCCTCGATCCGCAGAACCTTGGCCGCGATCGCCAGCACGGCCAGCGCACCGCCTATCGAAATTGTTAGTCGGGTTACGCGCAGAATCAGCGCGCTGCCTGGTGCGGCGCGCTCCATCACCTCCTGTAGCGCGAACGCCGCGGCGGCCATGACCGCGGCGGCGACGGTCACTCTGGCGAGCGTCGCGATCAACCGTCGATCCTCGAGGCCGCCGAGCCGCGCGCGCAGCAGCCAGAGCAGCAGCGCGGCATTGGTCATCGCGGCGATCGACGTGCCGAGTGCAAGCCCCGCAAACCCGAGCCCGCGCACGAGGACGAGACTGGCCGCGATGTTCACCAGGATGACGATGCCGCTGACGATGGCCGGCGTGCGGCTCTCACTGAGCGCGTAGAACGCCGGCGAGGTGATTCGCACCGCCGAATATCCGGCGAGGCCGACGGCGTACAGCCGGACGGCGCTCGCCGTCGCGGCGGTGTCGGCAGGCAGAAATCGTCCGCGTTCGAACAGCAGCTGCACGATCGGCGTGGCGAGAACGATCAGCCCGACTGTCGCCGGCACGTTCAGCATCAGCATCAACGACAGGCCGCGCGCGATCGTCCGCCGCATCGCCGCCACGTCGCCGGCCGACGCGTGGCGCGACACCGCGGGTAAAACTGCGGTGCCGATCGAGACACCGAACAGGCCAATCGGCAGATACATGAGGCGGAACGCGTAGGTGAGCCACGATGCGGCGCCGGTGCCCTGGCTCGTCGCCAGCAGCGTGTTGACGAAGAGATTCACCTGCGTCGCGGCGAGGCCGATCGTCCCCGGACCCATCAACACGAGCACGCGCTGCAGCGCCGGACTTCGCGGATCGACGGTGAGTCGATAGCGAAATCCTTCGCGGCGAAGCGCCGGCCATTGAATCGCGACTTGTCCGAGGCCGCCGGCCAGTGCCGCGATCGCTACCGCCATAATCGGCGGCAGGCCGATGCGCGGCATCACCGGCACGAGCGCCAGCACGCCGGCGATCGTCGCGATGTTGAACATTGCCGGCGACAGCGCCGGCACGAAGTAGTGATGCAGCGAGTTCAGCATGCCCATCGCCGCGGCGGCGACGGCAACCATCGGCAGGAACGGCAGGACGATCCGGGTCAGGCGCTCGGTCAGCTCGAGTTTCCCGGGCACGCTCGCGAAGCTGCCGGCGTAGAGCACGATCAGCGGGTGCGCGAATACGATTCCCGCGGCGACGAGAACGCCAGTCGTGATCAGCAGCGCGTTGATCACGTTGTTGCCGAGACGAAACGCGGCGGCCTTGCCGTGCAGCGACAGTTCGCGCGTGAACGTCGGCACGAACGCCGCGCTCATCGCGCCTTCCGCGAACAGATCGCGCACCAGGTTTGGAATGCGGAACGCGACGACGAACGCGTCCATGGCGTTGCCGGCGCCGAACACCGCGGCCAGCGTTTGATCGCGGGCGAGCCCGAGGATCCGGCTGGCGAGCGTGGCGGCGCCGGTGAGGCCGGCATAGCGCGCGAGCGGTTCGCGCGGTGGCTGTTCGGGACCGGACAAGGCGCCCGATTTCACCACAAAAAAAGGCCCTCGGCGCTTTCGCGGCGAGGGCCAAAGGAGGATGGATGAGAGGCTGGTGTGCCGTCTCGAAAGCTTAGACGGACGGGCCGCGGCAAAAGTTTAAGTGCCGGCGAGCTTCGCGCGGACGAGCTCGTTTACGGTTTTGCCGTCAACGCTCTGACCCGCGAGCCTGGCCATCGCCGCCTTCATCACACGGCCCATATCCTTGACCGAGGTCGCGCCGGTCTCCGCGATCGCGTCGGCTACCGCGCGGTCGATCACCGCCGGATCGGCCGCCGGCGGCAGATATGTTTCGAGCACGCGAATCTCTGCCGATTCCTTGTCGGCGAGGTCCTGGCGGCCGCCGCTGGTGAATTGTTCGATCGAGTCGCGGCGCTGCTTGACGAGCGACGCGACCACCTGCTGCGACTCGGACGCGTCGAGCGCGCGGCCGCGCTCGACCTCGCGGTTCATCAGCGCGGCCTTCAGCATCCGCAGCGCGCTCAAGCGCACCGGGTCGTGCTGCCGCATCGCCTCGGCTATCGCGGCGCTGACGTCGTCAATAAAGGGCACGTTCGAGCGATCAGCAATTAAGACTTAAACAATCAAGAATTAAGAATTCGTGTCTGGGAGTACGAATTCGTAATTCTTAATTCCTAATTCTTAATTCCTAATTCTTAATTGTTGCCTCCCGGTCGCCGCACGGGCTGGCCGGGCTGCTGCTGTTGCGGCTGCTGGATTTGTCCAGGCTGCTGCTGTCCGGGCGGCGGCGCGACGATCATGCCGGGGACCGCGACGCCGCCGAAGGGCGACGTCGGTGACGGCGTCGGAACCGGCGCCTGGTTTGGATTCTGCTGTTGCACCGGGAGGCCGCCGCCAGGCGGCATGCCGGGATAGGTGCCCTGCGGCGCAATTTCGGGCCCGCGCGGCGCGCTGTTGAACACCGGCCCGCGATTCGTGCCCGGCATCGCCGTCGGCGCCTGCGGCGCCACGTAGCCGCCCGGCCCGGCAGGCGGCATTGCCACGGTTGGCGCCGGACGCTCTTCGTCGGCGTCGTCGTCGACGACCGGCGCCTGCGGCGTGAACTGCGGCGGCTGCTGGAAGACCGCTGGCGGCGGCGCGGCGGCCGCCGGGCGCGCCGATGCGATCGTCGGCATGATGATGATGCGATCGAACTGCGAGAGGTTGCTGGCGTCCGCGGCGCGCGGCGCGGTGATGTATCCGCTGAGCGTCCGCAGCAAGACTTCGAGCGCCTGCGCCTCCGGCACGTTCCGCAACTCGATCGTCATCGGGCCGCCGGGAACGCGTTCGACGTTGACGATCTTGGTCTGGCCCACCCGCGCCCACTCGGTGAGGATTTGCCGCACGCTCGCGTCTTTCGCCACGATCGTGACGCGCCCGTTCTGCATCGTCAGTTGGACGTCGGCCGAGGCCGACGCGGCGGAAAGCAATACAATCGCCGCACCGAAGAGCATGGATTTCATATGGGTGATTCCAGTATACGCCCCGTCTCTACCACGGCCAAGCCGAGCGGCGGCGCGGTTATTTGCGCCGGAAATAGTCGATCACCTGCGTCAGGACCGCGTCGAGCTGGTACTGCGGCTCGTAGCCGATCAGCCCCTTCACCCGGCTCAGATCGGGAACGCGGCGCGGCATGTCCTCGAAGCCCGACTCGTATGCCTGCTCGTAGGGGATGAACTTGATTGGCGATTTCGAGCCGCTGAGGTCGCGGACGCGCTCGGCCAGCGTCGCGATCGACACCTCTTCCGTGTTGCCGATATTGATCACCTGTCCGATCGCTCTCGGTTCGTTGACCAGCTTCACGAGCGCGCCGACCACGTCGGCGACATGCGTGAACGATCGCGACTGCGTGCCGTCGCCGAATACCGTGATCGGCTCACCGGCGAGCGCCTGGCGCACGAAGTTCGGGATCACCATCCCGTACTGACCGGTCTGCCGCGGGCCAACGGTGTTGAAGAAGCGCACGATGATCACCGGCAGCTTGCGCTCCTTCCAGTACGCGAGCGCCAGGAACTCGTCGATCGCCTTGCTGCAGGCGTACGCCCACCGGTGCTTCGGCGTCGGACCCAGGACCAGGTCCGAGTCTTCGCGGAACGGCACGTCCTCGCTCTTGCCGTACACCTCCGAAGTGGACGCGATCACGACGAGCTTCTTCTTCTTGTTGGCGTGTTTCAATACCACTTCAGTGCCATGCACGTTGGTTTCGATGGTGTGCACGGGCTGCTCGACGATCAGCTTCACGCCGACGGCCGCTGCGAAGTGGAACACGACGTCGCTGCGGTCGATCAGCTCGGCGAGCAGCGGCTCGTTGTTGACGGTGTCGACGTAGTAGTCGAAGCCGGGGCGCCCCTTGAGGTGCGCGATGTTGTCGATCGAGCCGGTCGACAGGTTGTCGAGGATGAGCACCTCGTGCCCCTGATCGAGCAGCGTCTCCGATAGATGCGAGCCGATGAAGCCGGCGCCGCCCGTGATAAACGCACGCACTCGTGAAGTCCTCTCAGAAAGCCTGCAGCCGCGGCGCCCACGCGCGCGCGGCATTGGCGACCGCGCCGATGTCGGCGGCCGACAGCGCAGGATGCAGCGGCAACGACAGAATCTCGTCGCAGACCTGGGCCGCCACCGGACAGTCGGCGGGCGCCACGCCGGCCATCGCCGGCTGCCGTGGAATGGACACCGGGTAGTGAATCAGCGTCTCCACGCCGTGCGCCGCGAGATGGGCCTGGAATTTTGCACGCTCGGTCGTTCTTACGACGAACAGATGGTAGACGTGGCCGGCGTCGAGCTCGGGGACGACGCCGACGGGCGCATCGACAAGCTGACGTCGGTACTCGTGCGCCAATTCGCGCCGCCGCGCCGTCCATTGCGGCAGCCACCCGAGCCGGGCGCGAAGGATTGCGGCCTGCAACTCGTCGAGGCGCGTGTTGAGGCCGGGTTCGAGGTGATGG
>Ga0070686_100000962_pt1 | contig 16596 bp, 6 predicted proteins | sample KBSS23LmetaG_FD_65654 | JGI IMG/M metagenome (GOLD analysis project Ga0070686, IMG submission 65654) | Switchgrass rhizosphere microbial communities from Kellogg Biological Station, Michigan, USA - KBS S2-3L metaG | ecosystem: Host-associated > Plants > Roots > Rhizosphere ... | reverse complement strand
GCGCTACGTCGCGGGGTCCCTATTCCGCGCGAAGCGCGATCACCGGATCGACGCGCGCGGCGCGGCGCGCCGGAAGGAATGCGGCCGCCGCCGCGACGGCGATCAGCAGCGCGGCGACGGTGCCGAGCGTTGCGGGATCGCGTGCGGACACGCCCACCAGCAGACCCTGGAGCAGCGATCCGGCGGCGAGCGCGAGCACGCTGCCGATGGCGATGCCGGCAACAGCATTGCCGAGGCTTTCACGAACCACCTGCCGTGCAACCGCTGCCGGCGGCGCGCCGATCGCGAGCCGCACGCCAATTTCGCGGGTGCGGCCGCCGACGAGGACGGCGAGCAGTCCGTACATACCGAGCGCGGCCAGCACGAGCGCCGCGATCGCGAACCCGCTGATCACGCCAGTCGTCACACGCCGCTCGGCGAGTTGATCGCCAAGAATGCGGTCGAGCGACGTCGCGCCCGTGAACGTGGCCGCACCGTTGGCGGCGCGCACCGCGGCGCGGACGTCGGCGATCGTGTCGAGCGGAGAACCATCGGTTCGCACCAGCAGCGAGAACGCGGTCTGCGGAAATTGACGCGTGCTCAGGTAGTAGGCGGGCAGCGACGGCTGCTCGAGGCCGCGGAATCGCTCGTTGCCGACGACGCCGACGATCTCGAACTCGGCAGCGGCCGCGGCGCCGTAGGTGAACCGCGGCGGCGCGCTGAGCAGGCGGCGGCCGAGCACCCGTCCGCTGACAGCGCGCGCGAACGCCTCGTTGACGAGCGCGACCCCCGGCGCCTGGAGCGTGTCGCGGTCGGTGAAGCTGCGTCCGTCGAGAAGCGGCACGTCGAGCGCCTCGACGTACCCGGGGCTCACGATCCGCAGCTCCACCTGGCGCCGCTGATCCGGCGAAGCGCCATCGCCGACGATCGTGAGGCTCTCGCTCCAGTTCGCGGCAAGCGGGTGATCGTACGCGGTCGCGACGGCGCGAACCCGCGGCCGCGCCGCGACCGCATCGACGAGCGTCCGCTCGGCGAGGGCGATGGCTGCGGGATTCGGCGTCGGCGCAGCGGGCAGGCCGACCCCGGCGACGAGGACATCGTCGACGGCAAACCCGGTGTCGCGCTGGCGCAGGGTCTGCAGCGATTGTCCGAGCAGGCCGGCGGCGGCGACGAGCGCGACGGTGATCGCCACCTGCGAGATGACGAGCACGCGATAGACCGTGGCGCGCGGCGCCGCGGTGGTGCCGCGCGGCGATGGAGCGGCCGCCAGCAAGCGGACGATCGGCCAGCCGGTCAGCATCGCGCTGGCGAGGACGGCGAGCACGATCGCGAAGGCTGCGATGGGAACGTCGATCGCCGGCGTGGTGAGAAGCGGAATCGCGGCCGGCAGCCAGCGCGGAATGGCCGCGATCGCGACGCGCGCGATCGCGATGCCGCCAGCCGCGCCCGCCGCGGCAAACACGGCCGCTTCGAGCGCGAGCTGGCGAACCAGCCGGCCCACGCCGGCGCCGATTGCGGCGCGCACCGCCAGTTCCACCCGGCGTGATTCGTACGCCGAGACATACAGCGCCGCCAGGTTCGTACACGCGACGAGCAGGACCGCGAGCGCAGAGGCGGCGAGCGCGATCAGCGGCGCCCGCGCGCCGGCGACGAACTGCTCGCGGAGCGGCTCGAGATGAGCCCGGTGTGGATCCGGCGCTGCGGCATCCGAGGTCCGGTTCAGCCGCGCCGTTGCGTCGCGCTCGCTGACGCCCGGAGCAAGGCGCGCCAGAACGCCGAATACATGCGCGCGCGCGCTGGCTTCCAGAGCAGGCGTGTGCGCGACGGGCACCCACAACTGCGGCCCGTCGGGCTCGAGCGTGACAGTTGCGGGATTGACCGGCCACGCCGGAAACACGGCTCCAGGCATGACGCCGACGATCGTGTACGGCTGGCCGCTCAACCTCAGCGTCTCGCCGATGGCGTCGCGCCGCCCGCCGAATCGTTCACGCCACAGGCCGTGCGAGAGGATCACCACGCGGTCGGCGCCGGGCGTTTCGTCGTCGGCGGCGAACGTCCGTCCGAGAAGCGGCGCGATGCCGAGCGTCTCGAAATAATTTGCCGATACCCGGACGCCATGGATCGACATCGCCCCGTCCGCGCTCTCGACGGTGAAGCCCGCCGCGCCAAACAGCGCGATCGCGTCCAGGCCGTTTGCCGCGTGGCGCCACGCGGCGTAGCGTGCACCGGTCACGCGCGTCCGGTCGTGCTGGCCGCCGCGATCGTTCTCTTCCCAGACGAAGACCAGCTTCGCGGCGTCGCGGAAGGGCAGCGGCCGCCACAGCACCGCGGTCGCAAGCCCGAACGCCGTCGTCGCCGCGGCAATCGACGCCGAGAGCGTCGTCGTGACCGCGACCGCGAACGCCGGATGTCTTCGCGCGTAGCGAAGGGTCCACCGCAGGTCGTTACGCAGGTCGAGCATGACGCCTCCGTCGCGGTGCTGATCGCACACGCATGCTCAGCGTTAGACGTGCGCCGGCAGGGCGGCGTTGGTTCGCCGTTCCTTTACACTGCTGAGGGTTCGGCATATAACACGACCGACCGATGCGCATTCTTCTTGCTTCTCTCCTCACGATTCTTACGCTCCAGCCGACCGTCGCGCAGCAGACGCCGGATCTCTCCGGCGCATTGCGCTGGCGGAACATCGGTCCGTTTCGCGGCGGCCGGGTCACCGCCGTGGCCGGTATCGCCTCGCAGCCGCTGGTCTACTACATGGGCGCGACCGGCGGCGGCGTCTGGAAGACCGACGATGCCGGGCTGACGTGGACCAACGTCTCCGACGGCTTCTTTCACACCGGCTCGGTCGGCGCCGTCGCCGTCTCGCAATCCGATCCCAACGTGGTCTACGTCGGCATGGGTGAAGGCTGCCTGCGCGGCAATTTGTCGTCGGGCGACGGTGTCTACAAGTCCACCGACGCGGGCAAGACGTGGACGCATGTCGGGCTCGCCGACACCAGCCAGATCGGCCGCATGCAGGTGCACCCGACGAACCCGTCGCTGGTCTACGTTGCCGCGATCGGCCATCCGTACGGGGCGAACGCCGAGCGGGGCGTGTTCCGATCGAAGGACGGCGGCACAACGTGGCAGAAGGTGCTGTATGTGAACGACAAGACCGGCGCCGCCGACATCGCGATGGACGCCACGAATCCGCAGGTCCTCTACGCGACGACGTGGCAGGTGCTGCGCACGCCGTGGGACATCTACAGCACTGGGCCCGGCTCCGCGATCTACAAATCCACCGACGGCGGCGACACCTGGTCGAAGCTGACGAGCGGGCTGCCGTCAGGAAACCTCGGGAAGATCGGCGTCGCGGTGTCGCCGGCCAACCCGCAACGCGTGTGGGCGACAGTCGAGGCCGACGCGAAGGGCGGCATCTACCGATCCGACGACGCCGGACGGACGTGGCAGTTGTTGAACGACGACTTCAACATGACCGCGCGTCAGTATTACTACGGCCACATCTTCGCCGACCCGCTCGACGCCAACACGATGTACACGTTCTGCGCGAAGTACTTCTACAAGTCGACCGACGGCGGCAAGAGCTACACGAACGTGCAGACGCCGCACAGCGATTATCACGACCTGTGGATCGATCCGAAGGACCCGAAGCGGATGGTGAACGGCAGCGACGGCGGCGCGTCGGTGACGTTCAACGGCGGCCGGACGTGGAGCTCGATGGACAATCAGCCGACGGCGCAGTTCTATGCCGTGATCACCGATCATGGCGCGCCGTACCGGGTCTACGGATCGCAGCAGGACAACACCACGGTGTCGATCGCCAGCCGCAGCAACGGCGCCGGCATCACCGAGACCGACTGGCATCCGGTGGGTGGCGGCGAGAGCGGTTACCTCGCGCCGACGCCGTCGAATCCGCCGGTGATCTTCGGCGGCAGCTACTTCGGGCTGATGACGCGCTACGACGAGCGCACTGGCGAGAGCCAGAACATCACCGCGTGGCCCGACTACAACGGCGGCCGCACCGCGGCCGACGTGAAGTACCGGTTCCAGTGGACCTACCCGATCATCGTGTCGCCGCACGACGGCAGCACGGTCTATACCGGCGCGCAGGTGGTGTTTCGATCGAAGAACGGCGGCCGCAGCTGGGAACCGATCAGCCCCGACCTGACGCGCAACGACACGGCGAAGCAGAAAGGCGGCCGGCTCGAGGAGTACTACTCGACGATCTTCACGCTCGCCGAATCACCGAAGCAGCAGGGCCTCATCTGGACCGGCTCCGACGACGGCCTGATTCACGTGACGAGAAACGGCGGCCGCGACTGGCAGAATGTGACGCCGGCGGCGATCCAGCCCTACACGCGCATCAACATCATCGAGCCGTCGCCGCACGACGCCGGCACCGCGTTCGCTGCCGTGAACCGTTATCAGCTCGACGACTTCCACCCCTACATCTACAAGACCACCGACTACGGCAAAACGTGGCAGGCGATCGCCAACGGGATTCCTGAGCGCAGCTTCGTACGCACGGTGCGCGAGGATCCGAAGCGGCCGAACCTGCTCTATGCGGGCACCGAGACCGGCGTGTATTTTTCGCTCGACGGCGGCAACCGCTGGCAGTCGCTGCAGCTGAACCTGCCGGTCGTGCCGATTACCGATCTCACGGTGAAGGACAACGATCTGATCGCGTCGACGCAGGGCCGCGCCTTCTGGATTCTCGACGACGTCACGCCGCTGCACGATCTCGCCGAGACGCCGGCGGCAACGGCCACTGCGCATCTGGTCGCGCCGCGCGACGCCGTGCGGGCGCGCCGCGCCGGCTTTGGCCGCGCACCGGCCGGCGCCGGCCAGAATCCGCCAGCCGGCGCCGTGATCAGCTACTGGCTCGGACGCGACCAGGAGGTGACGCTCGAGATCGCCGACGCGAAAGGCGCCGTGGTCAAGACGGCGAGCAGCCGCGATCGCAACGGCCCGCCCGGGACGCGCGGCATGCATCGCTTCATCTGGGACATGCGGTATCCCGACGCGCACGGCATCGAAGGCGGCACGTTCCTCGCCGGCGGCAACCTGCGCGGGCCGATCGCGCTGCCCGGCACCTATCAGGTCCGGCTGAAGGCTGGCGCCGACGCGCAGACGCAGCCGCTGCGCATCGTCGCCGATCCGCGGTCGCAGGCCACGACCGCGGAGCTGCAGGAGCAGTTCGACCTGCTGATCATGATCCGCGACAAGGTGTCGGCGATCCACGACGCGGTCAACGACATCGTGCGGATGCGCAAGGCGCTGGCGTCGCGGAAGGACGCGGCCGCGCAGCGGCAGGACGCGGCGCTCGAAGCGGTGCAGAAGGAGCTCGTCGAGCTGCGCTTCGTCGGCTACGACGACCAGATGCTGGTGTTCGACCTGAAGCTGAACAACCGCATGGCGGCGTTGCAGGGCTACGTGTCCCAGGGGGACTACGCGCCGACCGAACAGCAGTACAGCGTGTTCCGCTCGCTGTCATCGCTCGTCGACACCGCGCTGGCGAAATACGCGGCGCTGAAGTCCCAGGCGCCGTCGCCGTAAATCGCGTCGTGACGTGATCGGCATTTGCGGCAGTAAAGCTCGGACGCAAAGAGCGCAAAGAGCGCAAAGAAACGCAGGGAGATCGCTATTGCCGACGTGATGGCTCGACTCGGGGTTCACCAACAGCGCCGCTGATCGTGGAGCTGCTCGCGCGTGCCGCACGCCGGGCCGCGGTGATCGGCCGGCGGAGCCGGCCGACGTGCGGCACGCGCACTCCTTCTGCGTGCTTCTGCGCTCTCGGCGGTCTTTGCGTTCCCGCTCTGATGTCACGAAGAGAATCACCGTCATGAATCGACGAACGTTCCTCAAGGAATCCACGGCCGCCGGGATCGCCGCGGCGGGCGTGCTTCGCGGGCCGGCGTCGGCGTCGCTCGAGGCGCAGCGACAGGATGGACGCGCGATCGTCGTGGATCCGACGCCGCTCTTCGAGCTCTCGCCTTACCTCTACATGCAGTTCATGGAACCGCTCGGCGCGACTGACGGCTCCGTCGAAGCGGCCTGGGATCACGGCCGCGACGCCTGGCGTGACGACGTCGTCGAGGTCACGCGCGAGCTTGGGCCGACGATGATGCGGTGGGGCGGCATCTTTGCGGATTTCTACCGCTGGCGCGAGGGCGTCGGCCCGCGCAGCACGCGTCCGCCGATGGTGAATCTGTTGTGGGGCGGGATCGAATCCAATCAGGTTGGCACCGGCGAATTCGTCGATCTCTGCCGGCGCGTCGGTGCCGAGCCGTTGATCTGCGTCAACTTCGAGTCGGATGGCCGCAAGCAGTACATGAACGCGAAGGGGAGCGTGCGCACGGCCGATGCGAAGGAAGCGGCCGAGTGGGTGAGGTACTGCAACGATCCGCAGAGCGCGGAGCGGAAGGGGCACGGCCAGGCGGCGCCGCTCGGCGTCCGCCACTGGCAGATCGGCAACGAGACGTCGTACGACCGCAATGGCTTCGATCTCGAGACGGCGGCGCGCAAAACCGTCGCGTTTGCGAAGGCGATGCGCGCGGCCGACCCGGCGATTCAATTGATCGCCTGGGGCGACAGCGGCTGGGCGCCGCGGATGGCCGAGATCGCCGGCGCGGAGGTGCACTACCTGGCCTTCCATCACATGTTCGATCCCGATTCGCCGCGTCAGCCGGTGCTGCGCGGCGAGACCTATCGGCGCGATCCCGACGCGACGTGGGCGCAGTTGATGACCGCGTGGCAGGTCACCGACACGAAGATTCGCAGCGTTCGCGACAACCTCGGCGCGCGGAAGATGCCGCTCGCGCTGACCGAATGTCATTTCGTCGTTCCCGGCCGCGATCGTGGCGACGTGCTCGCGTCGTGGGCGGCCGGCGTGTCGTATGCCCGTATTCTCAACAACCACCAGCGCCACGGCGACGTGCTGAAGATTGCCACCGCGGCCGACTTCTGCGGCACGCGGTGGCAGAACAACGCGGTGATCATTCCGACGCCGAAGGGCAACAACCGCGCCTACCTCCAGCCGGTCGCCCGGGTGATGCAGCTGTATCGTCATCATATTGGCAGCCACGCCATCAAGCTGGCCGGCGCGCCCGACGGTCTCGACGTGGTCGCGAGCCGACGCGCCGACACCTTATACCTGCACGTCGCCAACACGCTGCGCACCAAGGCGGTGACCGCGACCATTCAGGCCGGCGACCGCGTGATCCGCGGCGGACACGTGTTCGAGATCGCCGCCGACCCGGCGGTGGAGCTGTCGTATCTGAACAGCGGCGAGGTGATGAAGACGGTGCAGAAGCCGTTCACCAGCGATCACGTGTGGGAGTTCCCGGCTGCCTCGGTGTCGGCGCTCGAACTCGAGATTGGAACAGCCTGATTCGTTGCGTCAGGGCCGCTTGCCGCATCAAAGCTCGAACGCAGAGACCGCAAAGACACGCAGAGACATTCGGGCATTTCCGACGAGGTGATTGGCCCGCGGGTTTAACAGCGCCGCTGATCATGCAGCCGGTCGCGCGCGTCGCACGTCGGCCGGCTGCGCCGGCCGATCCACGCGGTCCGACGAACGCACAGAAATACGACCGTCGGTCAGTTGGCCCGCTTTGATCTCGCGAACGGGCTCGGTGTTACGGCGTCTTGGGTGCGTCCGCCGATTTCAGGTACCGATCGAACCACTCCAGTATGCGGCGGTTGACGTCGAGCGCGTCGGCCCGCGAGTGGCGCGACAGACTGTGGTCGCCGTTGGCGTAGGCCACGAACTCCGCCGTCTTGCCCAGCTGCCGCAGCGCGTAGAACATCATCTCCCCCTCGCCGAAGAGGATCGTCAGATCCTTTTCGCCGTGCAGGATCAGCACCGGCGTGTTGACCTTGTCGAGGTGGAAGAACGCCGACTGCGACAGGTAGCGCTCGGGATACTCGAACGGGCTGCCGCCCATCCGCGCCTGGCCGGTCTCGATGTTCCGTGAATCGCGGTCGCGGCCGCTGGCCCAGTTGCGGAACAGTTCCGGCGGCGTCGCCCCTGACACGGCGGCGGCGAAGATGTTCGTGCGGGTGATCAGGTTCGACGTGGCGTAGGCGCCGAAGCTATGGCCCCACAGCCCGAACCGGCCGTTGCTGAAGCCCATCGCGCGCACCGCGTTCACCGCCGGAATCACGCACTTCTCGTACGAGTCGGCGGTCTGACCGACCTTGATCTTCACGTTCGGCATCAGCATCGCGTAGCCGTGGCTGATGAACATCTGATCGCGCGGGTTGAAGCGATGGATCGCCGGCGTCATCTTCTCGTAGACCCAGGTGATCACCGGCACCTTGTCGCCGGCGCGCAGCGCGGCCGGCTTGTAGAGCAGCGCCCCGAGACGGTCGCCGTCGGCGTTGTAATACCAGAACATCTCCGGCGTGCTGAACGCGAACCGCGCCAGCTGCGGGTTCAGGTCGGTGATCCGCGTACGGCTGCCGGCGGCGTCGACGAACCAGAGATCGTCCGGGTGCGTCGCATCCTCGATTGGGACGACAACCCCGCGGCTGGTCGCGGCGAAACGGCCGTAAGAAACCTGCCCTTGCGCGACGCGCTGCAGCTTCTGATCGGCGGGCGTGTACCTGTAGAGCGTCTCGTCGTAGGTCGTATTGTTCACCGCGCGGAAGTAGACGGCCGATCCGTCGGCCGCCCATACCACGTCGCTGATCTGGTCGTCGAAGCCGCTGGTGACGTTGCGCGACACGCCGTCGGCCGAGACGACGTAGAGATCCATGAATGGCTGCGCGATGGTGTACATGCCCGGCCGCACCGGTTCGACTTCCGGGTCGGTCACCGTAGCATCGGCGACCAGCGCCGCGAAGCGCGTGCCGTCGGGCGACCAGATCGGCTCGCTCGTCGACAGCGTGAACGCGTCGCGCCACGGTGTGGCGAGCCCGCCGTCGACCGCAACGCTCATCAGCCGCCCGCCTTTCGCGAACAGCAGGTGCGCGCCGTCGGGCGCCCACGTGAAGCGGCCGCGGTCGGCGAGCTTGCGCGGCGTCGCCGGGCGGGCGCCGGCGATCGGCAGGACGAACGCGTCGTTCTGCTCTTTGCCGATCACGCCGAGCGTGGCCGGGTCGGGCGACATGAACAACACGTCACGACCGGTCGGCGAGAGCCGGAACGATCGCAGGACGACCGCGTCGCCGGCGAGCGGCGTCGCCTTGCCGCTGGCCGCATCGATCGCCGTCAACAGCGCCCGCCGTTCGTCGGTGAAGAACTGATCGCCGGGAATGCGCGCGTCGGTGTTCTTGACGACGCGGACGCGATACGGTTGCGGCTGACGGTCGGGCAGTGGCGCGGCGACAATCAGGGACGTGCCTGACGGGTGCCACTGCGGCGCGAGGTAGGCGCGCGCCGTGAACGCGTCACCTACGGGCGTGATGACGTCGCGGTCGGCGTCCCAGACAACCACGCGTCCGCCCGATGGTTCCTCGCGGACGAACGCGAGCCGGTGGCCATCCGGCGACCACACCGGAAAGGCGCTGTGCGTCGTCCCGCTGGTCAGCGCCCGCGGCATGCCGGCGCGGTCGCTGCCGATCGACTGCACGACGACGTGGCCGGTCGGCCGCGGTTCCTGGATGTTCCACTCGTCGGCGCCATCGGTGAGGACGTACGCGACCCACCGCCCGTCGGACGACACCGCGAGCGGTTGTCCGCCGGCGAACGTGCGGACGGCGAGCATGTCTTCGGTGGTGAATACCGGGCTCGACTGCGCGCGCGCAGCCGCCGGCGACGAAAGCGCGATCGCGATCGCGAGGGATGCAAGGCGTCGATGCATAAGGTTCCCGATCAGACGACGGATGTCGGTCAACAACGGAGTTGTACACTAACCGGGATGCGCGCGGTCGCGCTCTTTTCTGCTCTGGTATTCGCGTGCGCGGCGTGCTCGAGCGGCGGCACTTCGCCGGCCGGCAGTGGCCGCGGCGCGCGGCCGCCGATCGTCTTGATCACGATCGACACGCTGAGGGCCGACCGCCTCGGTTCGTACGGATCGACGCGCGGCCTCACGCCATCGCTCGACGCCTTTGCACGCGAGGCGACGCGGTTCACGGCGGCGGTCAGCCAGGTGCCGTTGACGCTGCCGTCGCATGCGACCATCCTCACCGGCCTGCACCCGGCGCGTCACGGCGTTCGTACCAACGACGGTTTTCGGTTGTCACCGGCCGTGCCGACGCTCGCCGAATCGCTGAAGTCGGCCGGCTACACGACCGGCGCGTTCATCGGCGGCTATCCACTGCGCCGATCGTCCGGCCTCTCCCGCGGCTTCGACCGCTACGACGACGAGTTCCTGGCGGCGTCTGACGCGATCGAGCGTTCGGCCGACGCCGTGATGCAGTCGGCCCAGGCGTGGGTTGACGCGAACGCCGCGCAGCCGTTCTTCGCGTGGATTCACCTGTTCGATCCGCACTCGCCGTACACGCCGCCGCCGCCGTTCGCGGCCGAGCACCGCGACAGCCCGTACGACGGGGAAGTCGCCTACACCGACGCCGCAATCGGCCGGTTTCTCGATCATCTTCGCCAGCGCACGCTCTTCGCATCGGCCGCAATCGTTGTCGTCGCCGACCACGGCGAGTCGCTCGGCGAGCACGGAGAACGGACGCACGGCACGTTCCTCTACGATTCCACGATCCGCGTGCCGATGCTGATCAAGATGTCCGCGCGCCGGTCCACGGTCCGGCTGAAGCCGGACACTACGGGAACCATCGATGTGCCCGTCGAGACCGCCGATCTGGCGCCGACGATCGCCGCGCTCGCCGGCGCGACCCTCGATCGCGCAGACGGCCGCAGCGTGCTGCCGCTGATCGACGGCGCGGCAGGCGACCCGGATCGGCCCGCGTATGCGGAGTCGTACTACCAGAATGTCCTGCTCGGCTGGAGCCCGCTCCGCGCGGTGCGCACCGCGCGATGGAAGCTGGTCGAAGCGCCGCGGTCCGAGCTCTACGATCTCGAACACGATCCGGGCGAGCTGCAGAACCGGGTCGAGGAGCGCGCCGCGCTCGCCAGCGGCTTGCAGCGGGCGCTGCAGGCGATCGACTCGAGCGGCGGCGCGGCCGCCGCGCCGCCCACCGCCGCGGCACGCGAATCGGCCGAGCGGCTGCGCAGCCTCGGCTACGCCTCCGGATCCACGGTCCCGGCTGCCGCGAGCGGCGCCATCGATCCGAAGGATCGCGTCGCCGTCTGGGCGGCGATCGAGGACGGCATCGATCTCACGCGGCGCGACGCGGCGTCGGCCGAACAGCAGTTCACGCGGGCGCTGCAGCTCGACCCCGGCAACGGCCTGGCCCTGAAATATCTCGGCGATCTGCGCTTTCGCGCCGGCCGCGTGCGCGATGCGCGCGATCTGTATCGACGCGCGATCGACGCTGGTTTCCGGCACGCCGATGTCTACGTGAACCTTGCATCGATTGCGGAGCACGACGGCCGTCTCGACGAAGCGCGCGATGTGCTGGCCAGCGCCGTCCGCCTCGACGCCTCGGACGCGGACGCGTGGAACCGGCTGGGGCTCGTCGAGGCGCGGCGCAACGATCTCGAAGCGGCGCGGCGCGCGTTCAGCCGGGCGATCGCGGCGTCGCCCGATCGTGCCGAGCCGTACTACAACCTCGGCGTCGTCGAGCGCCGGGCCGGGAATGAAGCGGCGGCGCAATCGCGGCTGCAGGATGCGATCGCGCGCAATCCGAAGTACCCGGAGGCGCACTACGAGCTTGGGACGGGATACCTCATGGCGAGGCAACCGGGGCGCGCGCTCGAGGAGTATCACGCCGCGCTCGCCATTCGCCCGGATTATCCCGAAGCGCTGTTCGGCGCCGCGCGAGCCGAGCGCGATCTCGGCAAGTCAGCCGACGCGCGGCGCGATTACGAGCATTTCGTGCAGGTCGCGCCGAAAGAATACGGTCAGCAGATTGCCGCCGCGCAGGAGGAGATCAAGCGCCTGCTGGCGTTCAAACAACCGTAGCGCAGCCCTTCAGGGCTGCCCGCGACGAGATCGGGTGGCAGGCCTGAAGGCCTGCGCTACGTGATGCAGCTCTTAGAACCGGTACCTGACAGCCACCTGCGCTTGACGCTGATCGCGGACGGCGGTGATCGTGCCGAACGACGCTGGCGGCGCTTGTGGATTCAACCCGATGACGTTGTTCAGCCCTGAGACGTTGGTGCGGTTGAGCAGGTTGAACACGTCGAAGCGCAGCTCGACGCGGTTCGACCCGGCGATCTTCAGGTCGTAGGCGACGCTGGTGTCGAGCGTCACCGTGGCCGGGTAGCGGAACGAATTGCGACTGAGGCTGGCGGGACGATCGCTGAAGCTGGACGTGCCCTGGAAGCCGTCGCCATCGGAGTCGACGCCGACCACGCCGGTGTACGGAAACCCGGTTCGCGCGAACACGATCGCGCTGGCACGCAGCCCGAGCGGCGCCTCGTACATCCCGCTCAGCACGAAGACGTGCGGCACGTCGGTGTCGCTCGGTCCCCATTGATAACTGCGGTCGCCGTCGATTGCGGTCAGCCCCGGCACGAACGAGTTGGCGAGGCGGAAATTGTCGACGTCGCCGCGGGCGCGGCCGAACGTGTAGTTCGCCTGCAGGTCGTAGTGGTGCGACAGCCGCTTGGTCAGGCCCAGTTTGATCGCGTTGTACTCGGTGTGGCCGCCGTTGAACTGCAGATACAGGCTGCGGAAGCCGGTGAAGTCGATGCCGTAGGCGCCGCCGGTGGTGTTCGGGACGCCGAGCGGCCGCAGCGCGTTGCCCTGGGCGAGCGTCCGCGTCTGGCCGGGCCCGAGCGCGAAATACGGCGGCGCGTTGGTGTCCCAGGTCACCAGCATGTTGTAGCCGTAGACGCGCGTGTAGTCCGCCGACACCGCCCAGTCCTGTGCCAGCTCGTGCTGCACGCCGAGGTTGGTGTTGAAGAAGTACGGCGCGCTGCGCTGGAAGTCGTTGCCGATCCCGAGCGGAAAGTCCGATCCCTGGAACACCGGCACGTAGACGGTCGCGCGCGCCACCGTGTTGGCGCCCGATGGAAACGCGCTCAGCCGGTTGGGAAACGTCGGGAACAGCGGATCGCCCGCGCGCAGATCGATCGTCGTCTGCCCGACCGGCCCCAGGTTCGACTCGCGGTTGATGAGCGACGACTCGAGCGTGTCGTAGAAGATGCCGCTGTTGCCACGCACCACCGTGCGGGTGCTGTCGCCGACGTTCCAGGCGAACCCCACGCGCGGCGCGAAGTTGTTGTTGTCCCCCTGGAACAGCGAGTCCTTGTCCCAGCGCACGCCGGCGTTCACGGTGAGGCCTCGCCTCACCGTCCAGTCGTCCTGCGCGAACGCGCCCGCCATGTAGTCCTTGAAGTTCAGGCCGGAGGTGCCGAACGTCTGCGTGAACTGGATCGGGAAGGTCGCCGGATCGCTGGCGTTGAAGGGAAACTTCGTGCCCTGCGCGAATGTGTAGGTGCCGGTGAAGTTGTTGAACAACGTCACGAACCGCCACGATCCGGTCACGTCGGCGCCCGCTTTCAGTTGATGGGCGCCGCGGACCAACGAAAAGTGATCGACCCACTGCGCCCGCTTCTCCACCAGGTTCTGCGGGAAGCCGGGATTGGTGCCGAGGTTTCCGGTTCCGGTGTAGACGACCGACACCGGCGCGCTGCTGAAGTCGGGCGTGCGCGATTCGGCGCCGCTCGACGAGACGAGCGGTGAATAGAAGTCGACGACGTCGTAGGTGAAGCGGAAGCGGGCCTCGTTGACCTTGTTCGAACCGAAGTTGCTGACCAGCGAGGCGATGAACGCGTCGGTGCGTCCCTCGGTGTTGGTGCGGCGGTCGTAGCTGTTCAGGCCACCGACGCTCTGCCCCTCCTGCTTGTTGCGATTGAAGCTGTAGCGCGCGTCGAAGGCGTTGCGATCGTCGAAGCGGTGATTCAGTTTCGCGAAGCCCTGCCGCTGCGTCTGCGGCGCCGGAAACGTCCCCGCCGCCAGCGACGACGTCACCACCGACACATCGTCGAGGGTCGTGTCCTCGTAGTTGACGAAGTAGTGCGTCCGGTCGCGTTTGATCGGACCGCCGAGCGTGCCGCCGTACTGCTGCCGCTTCTGCGATGTCTTCAACCCGGTGAGCAGGTTGGCGGCCACCAGATCGCTCGGCCGCCAGAACCCGTAGGCGCTCCCCGACAGCGTATTCGTGCCCGACTTGGTGACGACGCTGATCGTGCCGGCGCCGGTCTGGCCGGTCTCGGCCTTGAAGCCGTTGGTGATCACCTGGAGTTCCTTGATCGCGTCGATCGAGAGGCCGTTGCCGCCGCCGAACTCGCCGTTGACGGTGCGGATCTCGCGGCCGGTCATCGAGACGCCGTCGGCGACGAAGTTCACCATCCGCGTCCCCTGGCCGTTCACCGAGATGTTGCTGCTGCTGATGCTGGCGCTGGTCGGCACGACGCTGCCGGAGGTCTGCAGCAGCGACAGGAAGTTGCGGCCATTGGTGGGCAGGTTCTCGACCTGCTTGGTGTCGAGAATCGCCGACAGCTCGCTCTCGCGCGTCCTGATCAGCGGCGCCGAGGCCTGCACCGTCACCGCTTCCTGCAGCGTGCCGACGCCCATCCGGAAATCGATCTCGGGTTTCGTGTTGGCCTGGAACTCGAGACCCTCGCGATTCTGCGGCGCGAAACCCTGCAGTTCCACCGACAGCGTCCATCTCCCGGTCGGGTTGAGCGCCGTGAACGTGTAGCGTCCCTGTCCGTCGGTGACCGCGGATCGGACGAACCCGGTGTCGACGTTCTTCAGCGTGACGGTGACCCCCGGCAGCACGCCGCCGGTTCCGTCGACGACGGTGCCGGACAGGTCGAATCGCGTCACGTCGGCGCGGGCGCTGGACGCGGCCGCCAGCACGAAGAGGCAGATCGACGCGAGCAGACGGAAACAAGTGCGAGGCATGGCGCGGACTATAGGGGCCGCCGAGCGTGAGGTCAAGCAGGGCGCGTCGGCATATGGGCGTCGTCGCCACATGACGGCGGTTGTGAGACCAAAGCTCGAACGCAGAGACCGCAAAGATCGCAGAGATACGCAGAACGGAGCGCGCGTCGCGTCGGCATGACACGATGTTTTCTGCGTTTCTTTGCGTTCTTTGCGGTCTCTGCGTTCCCGCTCTGATCCTGCGAGAAGCAGTCTCGAAGTTGCGCTATCCTCACCGCTGATGACGTCCAGAGCCGTGCGAATCCCGGTCGCTGCAGTTGCGACGCTGATCTCGCTGTCGTTCGCGTGGTCGTGCGGCGAGCCGGACGCCGCCCGCGTCGACGCGAAGGCGCCGGCTGCGGCGGCGACGCCGAACCCGCCGCCGCGGACGCCGCCGCCGTCGAACGAAGCGCTGCTCGCGCGCGCCAGGCAGTTCGAGCTCGACACGCCGTACGAGCCGCCGCCCGGCGATCCGCTCGAGCACAACACCTCCGGCTACGCCAAGACGATGTGCTCGGCGGTCTTCATCACCGGCCTCGATCCGGAGGTCGCCGCGGAAAGCGTCGGCTACTTCACCGGTCCGTACGAGGAGCGGAAGAAAGTCGGCAAGCCGGTGGTCGATCGCGAGAAAAAGGAAGTACGCATCGCGCTGCCGAACGGTGTCGTCGTGGTCGCCCGCCATTTCGGATCGCAGGGCTGCATCGCGCTTCCGCGTGGCCGCGACGACCCGTTCTTCAAGCCGGTGGACGTGGCGCGCCACCTTCCCGACGCGACGACAACGCCGTGGCCGATGGGCGACATGCTGCCGTCCGAGCCGCTGCCCGCCGGCATCGACGGCGACAAGGTGAAACGCGCGATCGATGCGGCGTTCGATCCGCCTGAAGCGCTCACCTCAGCACTCGTCGTGACCTACCGCGGCCGCCTGATCGGCGAGCGCTACATGCCCGGCATCTCGATGACGACGCCGCTCGAGAGCTGGTCGATGGGCAAGAGCGTCACCGCGACGCTGATGGGCGTGCTGATCAAGCAGGGCGTCTACGCGCTCGATCAGCCGGCGCCGATTCCCGAGTGGCAGCAGGCTGGCGATCGACGTCAGAAAATCCGGATCGAGGATCTGCTGCACATGTCGAGCGGAATCCGCATCAAGGCGCCAGACGAGCCCGAGTACGATCCGAACACCTATCCCGATCACCTGTTCCTCTACACCGGCCGCGTCAACTCGTTCAAGTACGCGGCCACCCGTCCGCCGCAGTGGCCGCCGAACACGGTCGGCCGCTATCGCAACAGCGATCCGGTGCTCGTCAACTACCTGGTGCGTCTGGCGGTCGAGAAACGCGGCGAGGAGTACCTGTCGTTCCCGCAGCGCGCGCTGTTCGACAAGATCGGCGTGCGATCGATGGTGATGGAGACCGATCCGTACGGCAACTTCCTGACGCAGGGCTACGAGCTGATGTCGGGACGCGACTGGGCGCGCCTCGGCAATCTGTATCTGCAGGACGGCGTCTGGAACGGCGAGCGGATTCTTCCCGAAGGGTTTGCCAGGTTCGTCAGTACCGTCGCGCCGGCGTGGGCGGCGGACGGACGTCCGGTCTACGGCGGCTTCTTCTGGATCAACGGCGACAACGCGTTTCCGGTGCCGCGCGAGGCGTACTACATGGCGGGCGCC
>Ga0070686_100000959_pt1 | contig 16611 bp, 18 predicted proteins | sample KBSS23LmetaG_FD_65654 | JGI IMG/M metagenome (GOLD analysis project Ga0070686, IMG submission 65654) | Switchgrass rhizosphere microbial communities from Kellogg Biological Station, Michigan, USA - KBS S2-3L metaG | ecosystem: Host-associated > Plants > Roots > Rhizosphere ... | reverse complement strand
GATCCTGCCACGCGGGACGCCGCCGCGCGCCCGAAGCGGAAAGGCGTCCCCGCTCGTGATCACTTCACCGTGCGACGGATCTCGGGCAGGTCTTCGCTGTTGAATGTGATTCTCGCCGTACTCCACTCAATCCTACGTTGCTGTCAGCTTCGTTGACCTTCGTTACAACGTTGTGTCTTGCTGCAGCGCGTTACGACGTGTCTCGACTGCTATACTTCAGGTAACTCGCCACGCGACCCCCCGCGACGGCTGCCGCCATGCCGAAGATCAAAAAAATTGGAGTCCTCACCGGAGGCGGGGACGCCCCGGGTCTGAACGCCGTGATCCGCGCGGTGGTGAAGGCCGCTTCCAACGCCGGCGTCGAGGTCATCGGGCTCGAGGACAGCTTCGACGGTCTCATTTACCCCGAAAAGTCACGCCCGCTGGGACCGCGCGATGTCACCGGCATACTGCGGCTCGGAGGAACGATCCTCGGGACGGTGAATCGCGGCAATCCGTTTGCCGAGCCGATCGTCACGCCCCAGGGCACGTTCAACTACGCAGAGCGGGTGTTCGAGATGTTCGGCAAGATGTCGCTCGACGCGCTGGTATGCATCGGCGGCGACGGCACGCTCGCCATCTCGTACGAGTTCTACAAGATGGGCATACCGCTCGTCTGCGTCCCGAAGACGATCGACAACGACATCGTCGGGACGACGAGCTGTTTCGGATTCGATACGGCTGTCGACTTCGCAACCGATGCGATCGATCGACTGCACTCCACGGCCGAAGCCCATCGCCGGATCATGGTTGTCGAAGTGATGGGCCGCTACGCCGGGTGGATTGCGCTCCACAGCGGCGTCGCCGGCGGAGCCGACGTGATCCTGATTCCAGAGATTCCGTACGACGTGGACAAAGTGGCGGTGTGTCTCCGCGACCGCGAGGCTCGAGGTGCCCGATTCAGCATCGTCGTGGTCGCTGAGGGGGCGCGACCGGTTGACGGCTCGCTGTCAGTCATCGAAGCGGCGCACGGCGGCCATGCGGAACGGCTCGGAGGAGCGGGCGCGCTGTGCGCGAAGCAGCTCGAGGAGCGTGCGGGGAAGGAGACGCGGCACGTCGTGCTCGGTCATCTGCAACGTGGCGGAACCCCGACTGCGTTCGATCGAACGTTGGCCACACGGTTCGGCGGGAAAGCCGTCGAGCTGCTGCTCCACGGCCACTTCGGCAAGATGGTGGCGAACCATCCTCCTGATCTCGTGCCGATTCCGATCGGCGAGGTGGTGGGGAAGACGAAGACCGTGCCGCTCGACTACGACCTGCTGCTGACGGCGCGTTCTCTTGGGGTGTCTTTCGGGGACTAGTGCCCCAGTAATTCCTGATCCTTTTTCTTCTGCAGTTCGTCGATCAACTTGACGTGTTCGTCCGTCATCTTCTGCACCTGATCGAGGCCCTTCCGCTCATCGTCTTCGGAAATCGTATGGTCCTTCAGCAGTTTCTTCAGCCGTTCGTTGGCGTCTCGACGAACCCCGCGAACCGAGTTCCGCCCCTCTTCTGCCTGCTTGTGGATGTGGCGTGACAGCTCCTTGCGCCGTTCCTCGGTCAGCGCCGGAATGGGAACGCGTACGACTTTGCCGTCGTTCGCGGGATTCAGGCCCAGATCCGACGCGCGAATCGCTTTTTCGATTGCACCCATGACCTGGGGGTCGAACGGTTGCGCGATGATGAGCGCAGGTTCAGGGACCGAGAGCGTCGCCACCTGGTTGATCGGCATGCGCGTGCCGTAGGCGTCGACCTGGATGCCGTCGAGCAGGCTGACCGTGGCGCGTCCGGTTCGTACGTGCGCCATGTCGCGCCGCACGCGATCTATAGCCGCATCCATCCGCCCCTTGACGTCCGTGAACATGCCTTTCAGGTCTTTGAATTCCATAGCTCAGTTGGTTGGTGCGAAAGTGTGAAAGGGTCTGACCCCTTCACACCGACACGGTCGTGCCGATCGGATCGCCCAATACGACCCGACGGATATTGCCAGCCTGCCGCAGGTTGAACACGACGATCGGCAGCTTGTTGTCCATGCACAGCGAGATCGCCGTGGCGTCCATGACTTTCAGCTGTCGCTCGAGCACCTGGAGATACGAAATCTTCGTGTACTTCGTTGCTTCCGGATCCTTCATTGGATCCGCCGTGTAGATGCCGTCGACCTTCGTACCCTTCAGGATCACATCAGCCCTGATCTCCATGGCGCGAAGGGCAGCGGCGGTGTCGGTCGTGAAATATGGGCTGCCCGTCCCGGCCGCGAAAATGACCACCCGGCCTTTTTCGAGGTGCCTGATCGCCCGGCGCCGAATGAAGGGCTCGGCGACGGCGCGCATCTCGATGGCGGTGACCACGCGCGTGACTACACCGTGCTGTTCGAGCGCGTCTTGCAGCGCAAGGGCGTTGATGACCGTGGCCAGCATGCCCATGTAGTCGGCAGTCGCCCGATCCATTCCGCGCGCGCTGGCCGCGATCCCGCGGAAGATGTTGCCCCCTCCGATGACGATCGCGGTCTCGACCCCGAGACTCTGGATTTCCCCGATATCGAGCGCGATTCGTGTGGTGATCGCGGGATCGACCCCAAACTGCTGCTCGCCCATCAGGGCTTCACCGGAGAGCTTGAGGAGCGTGCGCTTGTAGACGGGGGTCTGGGTGGTGGAGATGACAGCGTCGGAAGACATCGACTTGCGATTATAGCTGCTGTGTAGGCCGGGTCTTGTTGTTTAGACGCGGCGGGTCCGTGGAGCCGGACCCGCCCTACGGCACAGGCTAAGCTTCCGCGCCTTCTCCCATGCGGTATCGCACGAAGCGATTGATCTGGATGTTCTCGCCGGTCTTTGCCGTCGCTTGCGCCACGACCTGCGCGACGGTCATGCTCCCATCGCGAATCGAGGGCTGATCGAGCAGCACGAACTGCGAATAGAAGCTCCCGAGCTTGCCCTCGATGATCTTCTCGAGCACGTTGGCCGGCTTGCCGGAGTTCTCCATCTGCGCGCGATAGATCGCTTTCTCTTTCTCGATCGCTTCGGACGGCACGTCTTCGCGCCGCACCCACTTCGGATCGGCCGCCGCGATATGCATCGCGACTTCCTTCACCAGGTTGCCGAAGTCCTCGGTACGCGCCACGAAGTCCGATTCGCAGTTCACTTCCACGAGCACGCCAATCCGGCCACCCATGTGGATGTAGCTGCCGATCACTCCCTGCGCCGTCGCGCGGCCGGCTCGCTTGGCGGCCTGCGCCAGACCTCGTTTCCGAAGCAGTGTCACGGCCTCTTCCATGTCGCCGTTTGCTTCTGTCAGGGCTGCTTTACACTCCATCATGCCCGCGCCCGTCTGGTCGCGAAGCTGTTTCACCATTGCTGCTGTGATCTCTGCCATCTCAATCTCCGACCGTACAAAAGAACGCCGGCCATGGGGCCGGCGCATGAACCTCGGTTCTAGTGCTTTCAGGCCCCGGCGGTTGTGGTCTCGGCTCGGCGTTGCGGGCGCACCGCGCGTGTGAGTCGAGCGGCTGAATCAGCGGCGGCCGCTTCCTCAGCGCGCGCCGCGTCTTCTTCCGCCATCCGCGACTCGCGCATGCCGCGGCCGGCAACGACGGCATCGGCGATCTTCGACGCGAAGAGCCGAATCGCGCGCAGCGCATCATCGTTGCCGGGCACCACGTAGTCGACTTCGTCCGGATCGCAATTGGTATCCACCACGCCGATGACCGGGATTTTCAGCTTGCGCGCCTCGTCGACGGCGATCTTCTCTTTGCGCGTGTCGACGACGAAGACGGCGTCCGGCAGGCGCGACATCTGGCGGATGCCCTCGAGGTTCTTGAGGAGCTTGCGCTTCTCCTTCTCGTTGCGGGCGATCTCCTTCTTCGAGAGCGTGTCGTAGCGGCCGTCAGTGACCATCGACTCGAGATCCCGAAGGCGTCCGAGGCTGCGTTGAATAGTGGTGAAGTTGGTCAGCAGTCCACCGAGCCATCGCTGGTTGATGAAGTACATGCCGCATCGCTGTGCTTCTTCAGCGATGACGTCCTGCGCCTGACGCTTGGTGCCCACGAACAGCAGCGTTCGGCCATCCGCAGCGAGATTGGTGATGAACTCCTCAGCGTCGCGGAACTTCTTGACGGTCTTATTGAGGTTGATGATGTAGATGCCGTTCCGCTCGCCGAAGATGTACTCCTTCATCTTCGGATTCCACCGCTTCGTCTGATGACCGAAGTGAACTCCGGCCTCCAGCAAATCCTTCATCGCAATCCCGGGCAAGATCCCTCCCTCTTTTCTAGCGTTTGCTGAACTGGAACCGCTTACGGGCGCCAGCCAGACCGTACTTCTTACGTTCCTTGACTCTCGAGTCGGATGTCAGCAGTCCATCCTTCTTCAGCTGCTTCCGCAACTCGACATTGAATTCGCAGAGCGCGCGCGCAATACCGAGCTTCATGGCGCCTGCCTGACCGTTGATACCACCGCCATCGACCGTCGCGAGGATGTCGAACTTCTCGCCGGTCTCCGTCAACAGGAGCGGACGGCGCACCTGCATGCGCAGCGCGTCCGTCGTGAAGAACTTGTCGAACTCGCGATGGTTGACGGTGATGGCGCCCTTGCCGGGGCGGAGGAAAACGCGTGCGGTCGATGTCTTTCGGCGGCCTGTGCCGTAGTATTCGATGCTTGCCAAGCTATGCGACCTCGATCTTCTTCGGTTGCTGTGCGGTATGAGGATGATCGGGACCGGCGTAGACCTTGAGCTTCCGGTACATCGCGTCTCCCATCTTGGTCTTCGGCAACATGCCGCGAACCGCTTCCTCTACTAAACGAACCGGCTTGCGCTTTCGTACGTCGACCGCGCGCTCCTCGCGCAGGCCGCCCTCGTAACCGCTGTGCCGGCGATAGATCTTCTTCTGTTCCTTCTCACCCGTGAGCTTGACCGCGCCAGCATTGATGATGACGACGTGATCCCCGGTATCAATGAAGGGTGTGTAAGACGGCTTGTGCTTACCCTGGAGCAGCCGCGCGCTGAGCGTGGCAATTCGCCCCAGAACCTGACCCTGGGCATCGATCACGTGCCATTGGCTGTCGGCGCGTTTCGCGCTCGCCACAAACGTACGCATGAAGTACTCCGCACCCTCGCTTGTGTCGGTCATGCCGGTTAACTCCCGTGCTCTGGACACCGGCCGTCTCAAACAGCCGTACCGTCCTCAGGAGTCCCCCAACACAAGCGAGTTGCAGTGAAAAGGATTCCTCGCCTCTACCTCACTATTGGCAGAGGCTGGGGTGGTCCACGCTGCTGAGCCCGGGCGATTTACTTCCCGGGCGCCCGCCATCAGCACGGACGTTACCTACGACCGTAAACGCTAATGATACGGAGCGCTGTCACATCTTGTCAAGCCATAGAGTCAGTAGCACTTCGCCGACTTCGTCGGTAGCACTTCGCCGACTTCGTCGGTAGCACTTCGCTGACTTCGTCGGTGAGCTCTCCGGGTTTCGTCGGTCACCCTGTGCGCAAGCCCCGTTCGTTTGTAGTCCGGAACAATTCTGCCGATAACAACTTTGACTCGCGCGCGGTTCAGATAGCCGCGTGACAGATTCAGATGGCCACATGACAGAAGTGTGATTCGCGCACCGTTTTGTCGTCAGAAGGGTTCGAAAAACCGCCACCTTCAAGACGAGCGCCTAGCGCGAATACGTGGAAATAGGCCAAAGACCGAGTGGTCGAGCTAGTGGCACGGCGGTTGCGCCTGTGATCGAGGATCACAGTAGGGCAGTGCGTCAGAGAGCTCTATATGTTTGGCATTGGTAAATCCAAATCGGTAGTCGGACTCGACATCGGATCGAGTGCTGTCAAGGCGGTGGAGTTGAAGGCCGCCGGCAAGGGCTTCCGCGTTGCGGCGTACGGTGCCGAGCCGGTACCCGCCGATGCCATCGTCGACGGCGCCATCATCGATGCCGGCGCGGTGGCCGAGGCCATTCGCAACGTGTTCGAGCACAACAAGGCATTCAAGGCGAAGGAGGTCTGCGCCTCGCTCTCCGGCAACGCCGTGATCGTCAAAAAAATCACGCTGCCGGTGATGACGGAGACGGAGCTCGACGAGTCGATCTACTGGGAGGCCGAGCAGTACATCCCGTTCGACATCCAGGACGTCAATCTCGACTATCAGATTCTGGATCCCGGAACCGGACCTGATTCTCGCGGCAGCATGGAAGTGCTCCTGGTTGCCGCCAAGAAAGAAAAGATCGGCGACTACACCGGCGTGATCGCCCAGGCCGGACGCACACCCGTCATCGTCGACGTCGACGCATTTGCACTGCAGAACGCGTACGACATCAACTACGGTCTCGATCCGGCGCAGGTCGTCGTTCTGCTGAACGCCGGCGCCAGCGCGATCAACATCAACATCCTCCAGGGTGAGCAGTCGATGTTCACCCGCGACATCTCGATCGGCGGCAACGCATACACCGAGGCGGTTCAGAAAGAACTCGACCTGCCGCATGAATCGGCGGAGCAGCTGAAGAAGGGCATTCCCGTCGATGGCGCGTCGTTCGAAGAGGCGCAGCCCGTGCTGCGGGCGGTCTCCGAGAACGTGCTGCTCGAGGTGCAGAAGACATTCGACTTCTTCAAGGCGACGGCGTCGTCGGACCGAATCGACCGGATCATGCTGAGTGGCGGTGCATCGCGCGTCGATGGTTTCCGCGACATGCTGCAGGAACGCTTCAGCGCGCCGGTCGAGGAGTTCGATCCGTTCCGCGCCATTCTCTGGGATGCGAAGAAGCTCGGTCGGGACGCGGTTGAACATACGTCCACGGCGGCAGTGGCCGTCGGCCTCGCCCTGCGGAAGGTGAGCGACCGATGATTCGCATCAACCTGCTCGGGACCGAGCGCCAGAAAACCACGAAGAGCAAGGTTCCCTCGTTCGACCTCGGACAGCGGCTCACGTTCGCGTGCAGTCTCATCCTCGTCGCCGCCGTCGTGGGCATCGGCTGGTGGTACTGGAGTCTCAACAACGAGGCCGCGCAACTCGAGGCGGAAATTGCCGCCCGGCAGCAGGAAGCGGCGCGGCTCCAATCGCTGCTCGCGGAGGTGCAACGCTTCGAGGCGCAGCGCACCCAATTGCAGCAACGCGTGCAGTTGATCGAGCAACTGCGCAGCGGGCAGAGCGTTCCCGTGCAGCTCCTCGACCACATCAGCCGCAGCCTCCCCGAGATGATGTGGCTCACGGACATGTCGCAGGACGGCTCGGGCGTCACGATCAAGGGCCTCAGCACGACGCTCATCGGACTCTCGGATTTTGTGGGCAACCTTGGGAACAGCGCGCTGCTCAAAAGCCGATTGAGATTGTCGACAGCCAGGTTGAAGCCGGCCGCGGCGCTGGTCCGAACGCTCAGCCCACCGAGTTGATCAACTTCACCGTGAAAGCGGAACTGGCTTCCGCCGGTAACGCCGCTGCTGCGGCGGCTCCCGCAGGCAGGGGCGCTCCGCCGCCAGCTAAGAGATAACCGCGATGGCCATCAACTTCAGCCTCAGCAAGTTGCCCTGGCACAACCAGGTCGCCGTATTCGTCGTGCTGTCGCTCGCGGCTGTCGGCGCTTTCTGGAACTGGGTTGCTCGCGACGCCATGGACGCGCTCGAGACGCGCCGGGGCGAGCTCGCCAAAGTGAATCAGACGATCGATCGCGGTCTCGCGACCGCGAAGCGGCTCCCTGAGTTCCGACGCGAAGTGGAACAACTCGAAGCCCAGCTCGATCGCCTGCGCGCCGTGCTGCCAGAGGAGCAGGACGTCGCCGATCTGTTGCGACGCGTTCAGGCGATGGCGACGCAGTCGCGTCTCACGATTCGCGGATTCACGCCGCGCCCGGTGACGCGGCGGCAGATGCACGCGGAATGGCCGATCGGTCTCGAGCTCGAAGGCACGTACCACGATCTGGGAGCGTTCCTCGAACGTGTCAGCAAGTTCCCCCGCATCATCAACGTGGGCAACATCAAGATCAAGGCGCAGGACGAGAAGGCCGCTACTGCGGGGTCGACCATCACCGCGGAGTGCACGGCGACGACGTTCGTGCTGATCGACGCGAAACCGGCGGCCGCGGCCACTCCGGCCACCGCTGCGCGAACGGAGTAACGCTGGTGACTCGCTCTCTTGCTCTCTTACCGCTGACACTTCTGCTCGCCGGAGAGGTCGGTCTTGCGCAGGCCCCAGCAACCGGCCAGCAGGCAGCCGCACCGGCCGCGGCAACGGCTGCGGTGCCGACGACGGGTGCCCCCGCTCAGAGCGCGGTGGCGGAGAAAAAGTCCGATCCGGTCGAACCACAGGGATTCACCTACAGCGCGGAAGGGCGTCGCGATCCCTTTGTCAGCCTCCTCCGCCGGGGTGCCCCGGCGAACGATCCCGGCAAGCGTGTGGCAGGACTCTCCGGCCTGGGAACGGCCGAAGTCAGCCTGCGCGGCACGCTCAAGAGCCAGGGCAGCTTCGTCGGCATCCTTCAGGGCGTGGACAACAAGACCTACATCGCACACGCCGGAGACAAGCTGGCCGACGGATCGATTCGATCGATTACGGCCGATGCGATGGTCATTCTGCAGCAGGTCAACGATCCGCTTTCGCTCGGGAAGCAACAGGAAGTGCGAAAGCTGCTCCGACAGACGGAAGAGGGGAAGTAGTGGAGAGGACCGTGACGTACCGATATTCGATGCTACTCGGGCTCTGTCTCGCCGTGGCGCTCGGCGCCATGAGTCCGCTGCGCGTGGCAGGCAACGACGCGGCGATGCTGAAGCGGATCGCGTCACGCGTCGACGGACGCATGGGCGTGATTGCCATCGAGGCGACGACGCCTGTGCCGTACATCGCCTCGCAGCCTGACCCCAAGACCTTCGTCGTTGAACTGCGTGACGTCGTGGCGGTCGGTTTCCAGAACGATTTCTCGGCCGACCCGCGCAATCCGATCGCGGCCCTGCAGGTCGAGCACGCCGCCGCCACCGACGGGACGATCGTGGCTCGCGTTCGCATGATGCTCGATCAGCCGATGCGTCCGCGAGTCCGCAGCTCGAAGAACGTCATCTACGTCGAGGCCGAGCGTGCGGCGGTTGCGCCGACGCCCGTCGCCGCGCCAGCTGCCTCTCCCGCGCCCACTGCTTCTCCGGCACCGGCGGCGGCCGCAGCGGTCGCGCCGCCTACGTCGGTCGTCACGCCGGTATCGGCTCCGGTGGAGCCGGCGGTCAGTCTGCGCGGCCCATCACCGGCGATTCGGGACGTTCGCGTGCAGAAGCGCGGTAACGCCACGGCGGTCAGTCTGCTCGGAACGTCACGACTGATTGCGACCAGCATCAACGAACCAAAGGACGGACCACGTCGGGTCGTGGTCAACCTTCCGAACGTGACCTCCGCCGTGCCGAACACCACCAACGTCGGGCAAGGTCCGGTGCAGCGCGTGCGTATTGGATTTGATCCGAGCGCGCCGTTGATGACGCAGGTCAGCATCGACCTCTCGCGAAGTGCGCCGTATCGGGTGGAAGCGTCGCAGGACGGCAACGATCTGACGCTGGTGTTCGATGAGCCAGCCGCCGATCCGTTCAGCGCTCTTCAAAGCCGCGATTCCGTCAAGCAGGATCCGAAGGTTGTGGCATCGACCGCCACGTCCGCGGTAAGCAACGTCGAATCAGTGCCCTCATCGCGCACCGCGGCTCCTGCCGTCCCGCCGGTACAGCAGCGCGTGGCAGCACAGGCTGCGCCGCCATCGCAGCCTGCCGTGGCGCAACCTGTCCCGACGCAGCCGCAGCCGGTGGTTCCCGCGCAGCAGGCTCGATACACGGGCAACCCGGTCAGCCTGGATTTCCAGGGTGCCGACCTCCGCGCCGTGTTGCGAACCTTCTCCGAGATCAGCGGCCTGAACCTGGTGATCGATCCGAGCATTCAGGGCACCGTCGACGTTGCCCTTCGTGATGTGCCGTGGGATCAGGCGCTCGACATCATCCTTCGCGCCAATAAGCTTGGCTACGTTGTCGACGGCACGATTGTCCGCATTGCGCCGCTGACCGTCCTGGCTGACGAAGAGGTTCAGCGCCGCAAGCTCTCCGATGAGCAGGCGCTCGCCGGCGAGCTGCGTGTGCTGACGCGTTCCCTCAGCTATGCCAAGGCTGAAGATTTGCGGCAGCTGCTCACGCAGACGGTTCTCTCGCAGCGCGGCCAGATCCAGTTCGATTCCCGCACCAACACCCTCATCATCAACGACCTGGCTGATCGCCTCGAACGGGCATCGGCGCTCATCACGACGCTCGATCGTCCCGAGCCGCAGGTCGAGATCGAGGCGCGCATCGTCCAGACGACACGTGATTTCGCCAGAAACATCGGTGTCCAGTGGGGCGTCGGCGCGCGCGCGAGCAGCGCCCTTGGCAACACGCTGCCGTTCTCGTTCCCGAATCAGGGGTCGATCACGGGACGCACCGGAGTGACGCAGAGCGGAGATGCGACCGGGGCGGACGCGGTCGGCACCATGGTGAACATGGGGGTGACCCCGGCGACGAGCGGGATCGGCCTGGCCCTCGGCGCCGTCAATGGCGCGGTCAATCTAGACGTTGCGCTGACGGCACTCGAATCCTCCGGTCAGGGACGGATTCTCTCCACGCCGCGCGTCTCGACACAGAACAACATCGAGGCCGAGATCACGCAGGGCATTCAGGTTCCGATTCAGACGGTCGCGAACAACACGGTTACGGTGACGTTCAAGGATGCGGCGTTGACGCTGCGCGTGACCCCGCAGATCACCGCGACCAACACCGTCATCATGCGGATCTCGGTCGAGAACGCATCGCCCGACTTCAGCCGCGCCATCAACGGCATTCCGCCGATTGACACGCAGCGCGCGCTGACGCAGGTGCTCGTCGGCGACGGCGATACCACGGTGATTGGCGGCATCTACGTCAGCCGCGAGCAGGCGAGTCAGGACCGGACGCCCGGACTGCACCGCATTCCACTGCTTGGCTGGTTGTTCCAGAGGAACGAGTTCTCGGATGAAAGTCGTGAGCTGCTCATCTTCATCACCCCGAAGATCATGAGGCTCTAGGAGAGACATGCACGTGACTGCGAAATTCGTGAAGCTGCTTTTCGTAGTGGCCCTGGTCGCGGTGTCGTCGGCGTGTGGAGAGTTCACGCGCGAAGGACGCGCACCAGTCGTCCTCGTCGTGGACAGCCTTATCGTCGGTGACGACGAACAGGGGACGCTGCTCTCCGACGTCATCACCAAGAACTCGACACTCAACGACATGGCTGAAGTCGAGATGCGGCTGGTCCTGAAGGATCCCGGGCCGCCGGGTGTCACGGTCGGCCCGAGCCTCCTCAACGCGGTCACGATCACGCGGTATCGCGTCGAGTACCGGCGGACCGATGGGCGCAGCACCCAGGGCGTGGATGTCCCGTATTCGTTCGATTCGGCCCTGACGTTCACCGTTCCGAATGACGGGGTCGCGACGGGTGTGTTCCAGCTCGTGCGGCATACCGCGAAGGAAGAGGCGCCGTTGAAGGCCCTTGCGAGCAACTTCGACATCATCTCGACGATCGCCTATGTGACGTTTTACGGTCACGACCAGGCTGGCAACGACGTGAGCGCCACGGCCACGATCGGCGTCGACTTTGGCAATTTCGCGGACCCTCAGTAGGAACGACGATGCACAGCGACAGAACGTGTTTAGCTACGATTCTCCGGGCTGCGGGCGCAGCCGGCGCGGCGCTGATCATCGGCGGATGCACGCTGCATGACCAGGAGGCGCCCCCGCTCAGTGGTCCTTCGGGATTCGGCTTGAATCTGACCATGGTGGCATCGCCAGCCGTGCTGCCACGTGACGGCAATTCGCAATCGACGATCACGGTGACAGCACGCGACTCGTCGGGAGCGGCGAAGCCAAACGTACGGGTGATCGCCAGCGTCTCTCCCGAGGGCACGCGCGTGGTGCAACTCAGCGAAAGTACAGCGTCGGACGGGACCGTGAGGTTCGTGATTACGGCGCCCACGCCATCGATGGTTGCCCCAAATAACCAAGTAGTGCTCTCGATCGCCGACGTCGGGGGCGACTTTCAGAATGCGACCCAGCGATCCGTGGCGGTGGGACTCCTTGGCCCCTCGAATGCCACGTATCCAACAGCCAACTTTACGTTCGCCCCGACCTCGCCAAAAGCGGGGAGCAGTGTGCTATTCGATGCGTCTTCCTCGACGGACGAAGGCGTCCAGTGCCCGACGTGCACGTTCGACTGGCTGATTGACGGAGAACATCTAACTGGCGCTGTAGTTGTCAAAGCCTTCACCGCGGAGGGAGCGTACCCGGTTTCGTTGACGGTCACTGATGCGAGTGGGGCGAGTGGAAGCATCACCAAAGCCGTCGAAGTCACGAAGGCGGAAACGACAACACCGACAACTCCAACGACACCCTAGGCATCGACGATGACTGCTGTGACGGTGGATTAACTGTCATTCATGTTCCGAGTGCGAGAACGGTCTAAGCTGTTGGAGTGAGCGACAACCCCCGGATTGAAGACCTTCGACGCCGGATCCTGAGGGATCCGGCGTCGATTGCTTTTGCGCAGCTTGCCGAGGAGCACCGGCGCGCAGGCGACTGCGAGGAAGCGGTGCGGGTGTGCGAGATGGGACTCGCACAACATCCCGCCTATCTGTCGGCGAGGGTGACCCTTGGTCGAGCCTTGTTCCAACTTGGCCGTTTGGAAGAAGCGCGAGCCGAGTTTCTTCGTGTCCTCGACGCCGCGCCGGACAACCTCGTTGCCGTCGGCAAGCTCGCTGAGATCCATCAGCGGACGCATCAGGCCGCTCATCTTCGAGCCGCCGCCGAATCGACGCAGAGCGCGCCCGCAAGCGCGCCGGACGGGCGATCGATCGACGAACGAATCGTCGCGGAACTGAGCGCGTGGCTGGACGTGATTACGCAGGAACGACTCGCGCGACACCAGTGATGGCGTTTCCCGGCTCGGACATTCTGGCAGCGCGCCATCGCGCGATCAGAGCCAGACTCACAGCGCTGGGCCTTGATGGCCTGGTGGTCACCAATCCGACCAATATCAGGTATCTCTCGAATCACGCAGGCAGCGCCGGCACCCTCGTCATCACGCACAGCGACGTTCACCTGCTGATCGACTTCCGCTATCAGGAGTCGGTCCGGTCCACCCAGGCATCGGATGCCGCGTGTCCAGGCCTCACGCTGTGGCCGGTGCCCGCGAGCTATGACGAGGCGCTCATCGACATGCTCTCGGAACCGGGCATGCCGGTGAAAGTCGGGATCGAAGCGGCGCACATGACGGTCGCCAGGAAAGAGTGGCTCGAGCGGACGACCTCCTCGCGTGGGCTGGCTCTGAGCTGGACGTCGACCGAGCGGGTGGTCGAGCAGGCGCGCCTGGTCAAGGACGCAAATGAGGTGGCGACCCTTCGCGATGCAGCCTCCCGGCTCACTTTCGTGGCCGACAAGGCCTTTGACGCTGTTCGCCCCGGCGTGACAGAGCGCGACGTCGCCGCGGTGCTCGAAACGGGCCTTCGGTCGGCCGGCTACGAGCGCCCGGCATTCGACACGATCGTCGCGTCCGGACCTAATGCGGCACTTCCGCATTACCGCGCCGGCCTGCGCGTGCTGAAGGCGGGCGACCTGGTCGTGCTGGACTTTGGCGGTGTCCTGGACGGATACTGCTCGGACTTGACCCGGACCGTATCGGTAGGGAGGCCCACAGACGACGCCCTGCGGCTGCATTCAGCCGTCCGCGATGCCCAGCGCAGGGCCATCGAGGCGGTCAAGCCGGGTGTTCCAGCGGCCTCCGTTGATGCCGCCGCTCGAAGCCTGCTGGAATCGCGCGGGCTTGGAGAGGCATTTGGACATGGGACCGGCCACGGTCTGGGGCTGGATATTCACGAAGAACCCCGCATCGGTCCCCCTCGATCCCATTCAGCTTCCGTGCAACTGGAACCAGGGATGGTGTTTACCATTGAGCCAGGGGCCTACTTGCCAGGCCTGGGTGGCGTGCGGATCGAGGACGACGTACTGGTGACGGCGGACGGATATGAGGTCCTGACGTCGGTGACCAGAGAGTTGTTGGAGCTTGGATAAGACCCCGGGGGTAATTTCCGTCGCAACTCGTCGGAGATTACCCCCGGGGTCCTTGCAGGATGAATGGATCTAGACGAGATCAAAAGGATTCTGGAGTTGATGCGCGAGAACGGCCTGGCCGAGTTCGAGCTCGAGCAGGAAGGCGTCAAGCTTCGATTGCGCAAGGATTCCGGTCCGCAGTGGACCGGTCACGCGCCCCTCTCGCCGTCCCCGGTATTTGTTCCGCAAGTCACGGCCGCGCCAAATCCGGGCGAGCTGGCATCGGCACCGCTGACGGTCGCGAGCGAGGACGTCGACCTGGCGATCATCAAGTCGCCGATCGTCGGGACGTTCTATCGTGCTTCCGAGCCCGATGCCAAGCCGTTCACTGACGTCGGGCAGATGGTCAAGACCGGTCAGGTGCTATGCATCATCGAAGCGATGAAGTTGATGAACGAGATCAATGCCGAATGCGACGGTGAAGTCGTCAAGGTGTACGTGGAGAACGGGCGAGCGGTTCATTACGGTGAGCGGCTCTTTGCCATCAGACCCACTTAGCCATGTTTAAGAAAATTCTGATCGCCAATCGCGGAGAGATCGCGCTGCGCATCATCCACGCCTGCCGCGAGCTGAATATCAAAACGGTCGCCGTGTATTCAGAGGCCGACGAGAATTCGCTCCACGTCCGCTTCGCGGATGAGGACGTCTGCATCGGTCCGCCGCGGAGCGCCGACAGTTACCTGAACGTTCCGGCCATCATCAGCGCGGCCGAGATCACGGGCGCCGACGCCATCCATCCCGGATACGGCTTCCTGTCCGAGAGCGCGTACCTCGCGGAAGTGTGCGAGGCCTGCCACATCCGGTTCATTGGGCCCGACCCGAGCGTCATCAAGCTGCTTGGCGACAAGGCGCGCGCCAAGAAAGCGATGAAGAAGGCCGGCGTGCCCATGCTGCCCGGCAGCGACGGGCCGGTGACCGATGAGGAACACGCGCTCAAGGTGGTCAAGGACATCGGTTTTCCGGTCATCGTGAAGGCCGTGGCCGGCGGGGGAGGGCGTGGCATGCGCGTCGTCCGAACGGCCGGCGAGTTGTCCCATGCCCTCCGGACAGCCCAGCGCGAAGCCGAAGCCGCCTTCGGCAACGGTGACGTCTACATCGAAAAGTACCTCGAGAGCCCGCGGCACATCGAGTTCCAGATCATCGGCGATCATCACGGCAACGTCGTTCACCTCGGCGAACGCGAATGCTCGATTCAGCGACGCCACCAGAAGCTGCTCGAGGAGGCGCCATCACCTGCGCTGAGCGACAAGATACGCAAGAAGATGGGCGGCGTGGTCGTGGATGCGGCCAAGGCCGTCCAGTACACCAATGCTGGCACCTTCGAATTCCTGATGGATCGGGACGGCAAGTTCTACTACATGGAGACGAACACCCGTCTTCAGGTGGAACATCCGGTGACCGAGATGGTGACCGGAATCGATATCGTGAAGGAGCAGATCCGAATCGCAGCCGGCGAACGCCTGTCGTTCAAGCAGAGCGAAGTGACGTTTACCGGACATGCCATCGAATGTCGAGTCAACGCTGAAGACCCAGAGACGTTCGCGCCGTCACCCGGCGTGATTCATGCCTTCAGCGCTCCCGGCGGCCCTGGCGTGCGCATCGACACGTTCGCGCACTCCGAGTGCACGATCACGCCGTACTACGACTCGCTGATTGCCAAGATCATCACGCACGGGCGCGACCGTCAGGAGGCGATCGCGCGCATGAAACGAACGCTCGACATGACGGTGATCGAGGGGATTCGCACCTCGGTGCCGCTCCACATCAAGATCCTGAACGAGGCTGATTTCACCGCTGGCAGGCTGAACACATCCTTCATGGAGCGCTTCATGCCGCAGCCCAGGAAAAGCCCCCTGGCGGATACAGCCTGACCTCACTCTCTCCACTCCACGCCATCGTCGATGTGGCGCTCTCGCAGCGCGCGGGCTGGCAGCCCGCGGACCTGGCGCGCGCCTTCATGGATGGAGGCGCGCGGTGTGTCCAGATTCGCGCCAAGGATCTCGCGTCCGATCGTTTTCTCGAGTTGTGCGACCGGATCGTCGGAGTAGCAGATCCGTATGGGGCAGTCGTAATTGTCAACGATCGGTCTGACCTGGCAGTGATGGCGAACGCCGCGGGCGTTCACGTGGGCCAGGACGATCTGCCGCCCATGGCGGTTCGCAATCTATTGGGCCCGGCTGCGGTGGTCGGATTCTCTACGCACACGAGCGGGCAGGTCGAAGGAGCAGCGCAGGAGCCGATCAGCTATATCGCGATTGGACCGGTGTTCGGGACGCGGACGAAAGACACCGGTTATACGGCCGTGGGGCTGGCGCAGGTGACGGAGGCCGCGAGTCGATCGCACGGGTTGCCTGTCGTCGCGATTGGGGGGATCACGCTCGAAACCGCTGCATCAGTGTGGGAGGCTGGGGCGTCGAGTGTCGCCGTGATCAGTGACTTGCTTGAAGGACGCGACCCTGCGGCCCGAGTACGCGCCTATCTGCG
>Ga0070686_100000958_pt1 | contig 16616 bp, 11 predicted proteins | sample KBSS23LmetaG_FD_65654 | JGI IMG/M metagenome (GOLD analysis project Ga0070686, IMG submission 65654) | Switchgrass rhizosphere microbial communities from Kellogg Biological Station, Michigan, USA - KBS S2-3L metaG | ecosystem: Host-associated > Plants > Roots > Rhizosphere ... | reverse complement strand
TTTCCCGAGGTTTTTGCGAATGTCCAACAGCTCTTTGACCAGCGCGTGCTCGGAATCGTTGTAAGTGAATTGATGTTCGGGACGCGTCTTTTCGATCGAGCCGAAAACTTCCACGATCAACACACTGTGATGCGCCACGATCGCGCGCCCGCTTTCGCTGACGATGTCGGGATGCGGCACTTTCTCCGCGTTGCAAACATCGGCGATGTAATAAACGATGTCGTTCGTGTATTCCTGGAGGCTGTAATTCACCGAGCTGTCGAAGGCACTGCGGCTGCCGTCGTAATCGACGCCCAGCCCGCCGCCGACATCGAGATATTCGGCCTGGAATCCCATCTTGTGCAGCTTCGCGTAAAAGCGCGCGGCTTCCTGCACCGCTTTCTTGACCGTTAAAATATCCGGGACCTGCGAACCGATGTGGAAATGGAGCAGCTTGAAACAATGTTCGAGTTTCTCGGCCTTCAACAATTCCGTGGCGACCAGCAACTCGGCGGTGCTCAAACCGAACTTCGCATTTTCGCCGCCGCTCTCCGCCCATTTGCCGGCGCCTTTGCTCAGGAGCCGTGCGCGAATGCCGATTTGCGGTTCGACGCCGACCTGACGCGAAATCGTGATGATCTGTTTCAGTTCCTCGAGTTTCTCGACGACCATGATCACGCGCTTGCCGAGCTTGATACCCATGAGCGCCATCTTGATGAACACGGCGTCCTTGTAGCCGTTGCAAATGATCAGGCTACCCTGTTGATTTTGGAGCGCGAGGCCGGCAAAGAGTTCGGGCTTGCTGCCAACTTCGAGACCGAAGTTGAACGGCTTGCCCGCGTCGAGAATTTCTTCCACGACTTCGCGGAGCTGGTTCACCTTGATGGGGAATACGCCGCGATATTTGCCCTGGTAATTGAATTCGCCGATCGAATTGCGGAAGGCGGTGTTAATCGATTCGACGCGGTGGCGCAAAATATCCTGGAAGCGAATCAGCAGCGGGAAGCGCAGGCCGCGTCCGCGCGCCTCCTCGATGATGTCGTTGATCTCGACGGTGGCGCCGTTCTCGTGCAATGGACGGCAGACGACACGTCCATTTTCGTTAATGTCGAAATACTTCGCTCCCCAGCGATCGATATTGTACAGGGTGCGCGCCGCCTGGATATCCCACGTCGCCGCGCCATTTATGGAATCACTCATGATCCGAAACCGTTCGCGACTATAGGACTCGTGAAAAAGAATTCAATATGTGACGCGATTTTTTTTTACGCCTCATCGCCGGCAGTTTGGGCTTTCGGTTCGGGCAGGAAGCAGGTGAGAACGAGCGCCAGGACAAAAACGGCCGTGCCGACAATGCCCGCCGCCATGGCGTAATGGTCCGCCGTCGGTTTGGCCGCGAACATCGGCGCGAGCACGTTGGTGGTAAGGAATGCGGCGCTGGTGCCGATCATGCGACCGCCGACGTTCGTCGCGAAACTTCCGCCGGTGCCGCGCAAATGGAGGGGAAAAGCTTTGGGCAAATATTCGCCGAAATAACTGAATTGCGCGACGACCAGCAGGCCGCACGCGAAAATTCCAGCGGCGAACAGCGACGATGATTGATGATACAGCACGAAATATGTGACCGGCACCACGACCAAGCCGGGAATAACGAAGTATCGCAACAAGGCGCGGCGCGAAGCGACCATGACGACGAGGATCGCGAGCAAAATTCGTCCAACCAATCCGCCCGTTTCCTGTCGCAACTGAATCGTTTCACCCGCCGCGTTGATGGCGCTTTGCGGTGCCAGCTGTTTTTCGCGATTGTCGCCGAGAGCTTTCAAGATTTTCTCGCGCTCCAACAACGCCTGTTTTGCTTCCGGCTTGGAGGCGGTGATCTCGTCGAGTTTGGAACCGAGTTGTTTGAAATCGGCATTCAAGGTCGCTACGACATTGGTGTTGCCGGCTTTCATGGCGGCGCGAAATGCGAGACGATTTTTCGCGCGTTGAGCCACCAATGATTCGAACCCAGGAACGTCCTTGAGCGACTGCTCGAACGTCGGCATCACTTTGTTCAAGTCGCCGTTGAGTTTCTCGGCTTCGCCGCGCAAGGGAGCCAGCTCGATTTGTTGTGGCTTCAGTTCGGCCAGGCCGGGAACGATGCTGCGCGTGGTGATCTGCAAAGCGCCAAAGGCAGCGGCGTAGGCGCATGCGGAAAGCGCGGCGGTGACCAGGGTGGTTCGAAGCAAAGCGGGCTGGAACAATTCCCCGAAGCTCGGGCGCTTCAACGTGCCCGCGCGTCGTTTTTCTTTCCAGACCTGCGATTCGGGCACGAACGGCAGCATAAGCGCAATCGGGATCGCGGGGATCAAGCCCGTGATCAGGATGTAACGCCAGGGCGCGTGGGCGTTGAAGATTTCCGGCACGGGCAGCGCGGGCAACGAGGTGGGATGTAAATTGATCCACGCCGCAACCGACGTCACCAACACGCCGCCGAGCGAGGCGAACGCCTGCGTCCACCCCAAAACCTTTTCGCGATTGTGCGGGAACAATTCCGCGAGCCAGGTGATGGCCGCGATGAATTCAACGCAGACACCGATGAACGTTGTGCAACGGAAAAAGACGAACGCCGGCAGCGTGGTCGAATACGCCGCGGCAAATGGCGAAAGCGCATAAGCGAAAATGCTCAGAGCGAGAATGCGTTTGCGTCCGAAGCGATCGATCAGCCAGCCGCCAATCAAGCCGAAGACCCCGCCGCACAACGCCGTCATCCAGAGCATGCGGCCCATCCAGACGGTGACTTCCGGATTGTTGGGCGGCAGTTTCAACAGTTCCGAAATGGCGGGGACGCCGACGAGCGGCGTCATCAGCAATTCGTACGTGTCAAAAAGAAATCCGATCGCCGCAACGGCCAGGATGAGCCATTGGGCCAGCGTAAAACCCTTGGAGGGCGCGTTAGAGGATGATTCCATGCTCATGAGATTTTTCGTGAGTGTGCGCGAACCGGATGTTGAAGTTCAACAGGAATCTACGCACACGTAGGAATCTGTGCCGGGACCGCCACGCTCCAGCGTGGCGCGTTCGCAACTGGTGTTCGCGCCACGCTGGAGCGTGGCGCTCCCGGGGAGGATCAACCGCCGACTTCGGCTTTGGCTTCGGCGGCGAGCGCCGTGCTGAGATAGCGTTCGCCGGTCGAGCAGGCGACGGTGACGATCATTTTTCCTTTGTTCTCGGGACGGCGCGCGACTTCGAGCGCGGCAACCACGTTTGCGCCGGTGGAAATGCCGACGAGCAATCCTTCTTCTTTCGCCAACCGTCGCGCCATCGCGAACGAATCGTCGTTCGAAACCTGGACGCATTCGACAATCTGCGGGTTGCCCTGGCTGTCCTTTAAATGCAGATTCGCCGGCACGAACCCGGCGCCGGTGCCCTGGATCTTGTGCGGACCCGGCTTCACGGGTTGACCCGCGAGCGTTTGGGAAATCACGGGCGAATCCTTCGGCTCAACCGCGATGGCCTGAAACGAAGGTTTCTTTGCTTTGATCACTTCAACGCAACCGGTGATCGTTCCGCCGGTGCCGACCGCTGCCACCAAAATGTCGATCTTCCCATCGGTGTCTTCCCAAAGCTCGATCGCCGTCGTCTTGCGATGAATCTCCGGGTTGGCGGGATTTTCGAACTGCTGCGGAATCCACGAATGGGGAATTTCCTTTTGCAATTGTTGCGCGCGATTAATGGCTCCTTTCATTCCTTCCGAACCAGGCGTGAGGACGAGTTTGGCGCCGAGCAAGGCCAGCAACGTGCGGCGTTCGAGCGACATCGTTTCGGGCATCGTGAGGATCAATTTGTAGCCCTTGGCCGCCGCGACAAAAGCGAGTGCGATGCCGGTGTTGCCGCTGGTCGGTTCGATGATCGTCGTTTCTTTCGTCAACTGGCCGCTCTTCTCGGCGGCTTCGATCATGGCCATGCCGATACGATCCTTGACGCTGCCGAGCGGATTGAAAAATTCGCACTTGAGAAGGACAGTGGCGTCCACGCCGGCGGTCACTTTGTTCAGGCGCACGAGAGGAGTGCGGCCCACGGTTTCAACGATGTTATTGTAAATGCGTCCCATAAAAATCCACGACCTTGTTGAATTGAATTAAGCCAAAAACATATTTCGTCACGCGCGCCAATGCAACAGAGAATCCTGCAACGCCTCGCGCACCGGGCGAATGGTCACGCCGGCGTTCCGCAGCTTTTCGACGTTCATGATGCAATTCGAACGCGGCGTCCTGGCGGCCACGCGATAAAATTCCTCGTCGCTCTCCCAAAACGTAAACGCGCGATTCGGTTTCAGGATTTTCAGGACAAGCGCAATGACTTCGCGCGTCGAAACGAAGCCGGGATTGGTGACGTTGTAAAGGCCGAACGGGGCGCGCTTTTCCCAAAGATCCAGGCAGGCGCGCGCGAAATCGCCGCGGTGCGAAATACTGTTGAAGTTGTCGTAAACTTTCGGATACGCCTGCACTTTGGTCAGGTAGTTGCGCGGGTTGTTTTCGTTGTCGAACGGGATGCGCAGGCGCCAGATGTAACTTCGACCAACGCCGCGAATTGCGTCTTCGCCGAGGGATTTTGTCCCGCTGTAAAAACTGGTCGGAGGAGAACGGAAATCGAAATTGGGCGTGTCTGCTTCGGTGTAACCGTGAACGAGTTCAGGAGAGGCGTCCGCAATCGCGCGAAGCTCCGGCTTCATCAAATCCTTTTCCGCGGAGATCGTTCCATTGCGTTCGATTTTGGCGCCGGAATAAATGCAGCCGGATGAGACGTGGCCCCACGGGATATCGAGCGCGCCTGCGGCATGCGCAATCGTGGCCGGCAACAGAACGTTGCCCGCAATCGTTTCCGCGCGTGCGAACTCGCAGGCATCGACGTTCGGTTTACCGGTGTAGCCGGCGGCGTTGACGATGAACTTGGGTTTGGTCGCTTTGAGAAATCCGAAGAGCGCGTTGAAATCGTTGTAATCGACTTCGCGCCGCGAGAGAGCGCGAAATTCCAGTTTGCGATGCGCGAGTTCCGTCGCGAATGCGGAGCCGATATATCCAGAAGCGCCGAGGAGCAGAATCATGACGGCAAATCGCGTTTCACGTCCGAGATGACGTCTTCCAAATAGGCGCGGTATTCGCAATTCGGCATGCGTCCAACCAGCGCCTCCAGTTGCGTGAGCGACAGAAATTTGCGCTGAAACGCCGCTTCCTCCGGGCAACCGATCTTGATGCCCTGCCGCTTCTCAATGGTTTGCACGAAGGCGCTCGCTTCGTGCAGGCTCCCGCTCGTGCCGGCGTCCAGCCACGCAAAACCGCGGCTCAGCTTCAACACGCGCAATCGGCCCTGGTTCATATAGACGCGGTTGACGTCGGTGATTTCCAGTTCGCCGCGCGCCGAAGGTTTGAGGTTGCGAGCGATCTCGACCACGTCGTTGCCATATATATAGAGGCCGGGGACGGCAAAATTGCTTTTGGGTTGCTTTGGTTTCTCTTCGATCGAGATGGCTTTGCCGGCAGAATCGAACTCGACCACGCCATAGCGTTCCGGATCGCGCACGTAACATCCAAAAATCACCGCGCCATCGCCACTGAACTCAGCGAAGGCTTTTGCGAAGATGTCGCTGCCGTAAAAAATATTGTCGCCCAAAATCAGAGTGACCGGATCGTTGCCAATAAAGGAAGCGGCGATCAAAAAGGCCTGCGCGATGCCGGCCGGCTTTTCCTGCTCGCGATATTCGATGGAAATTCCCCAACCCGCGCCATCGCCGAACAGTTGCCGAAAACGCGGCAAATCGTGCGGCGTCGAGATCAGGCAAAATTCGCGCACGCCATTTTCGATCAGCGTGGTCAGCGGATAATAAACCATCGGCTTATCGTAAACCGGCTGCAATTGCTTGCTGGCCACGAGCGTCAGCGGAAACAACCGCGACCCCGCTCCGCCAGCCAGGATAATTCCCTTCATCGGCTTCTATCTAACATCGTCGACCCCCGTTGCGCCAGTCCAAGCTCGTTACAACGTCTTTTACATTTCCCTTCTGCGCTGTAGGCTGAGCGTCTTGTCGCCAAAATACGGCTCACATGAGCGATATCCCTCAAAATATTTACGAAGGCGTTCACGAACTGGCGCTGGGCATCGTGAACGCTTCAATGGCAGGTGACGATGCGCTGAAACAATCGATGTATGGCAGTTTGGTGGCGTTCTTCGAAGCCGAGGCGACAGCGGGCAGAGCTCATCCGTTTTTAACGGAGGCCGTTGCAGACTTTACCGATGACCTGCCGGAACGGATTCGCCTTTTCAAATTGGCCATTGACCAAAGCAAATTGCATTTAGGCGAGCCCATCCACACGAAGATGATCTCGTTGGCCGAATCGCTAATTGACGTGGGACGCGCCGAAGAAGCTGAGGCGTACCTGCTGACGGCGCGGACGTATGCTTTCCAATGCAAAGACAAGGATGCGACTGAAAACGCGGATCAAATACTTCGGCAGCTTCGACAACAGTTGGGGTAAGCAACGAGCAGAAGTGAACCAGTGGAGCGGGAGTTTTTAACCGCGGATCACGCTGATTGGAGCTTGGAAGAAATCGTTGGTCTGCTAGGTTAAGGCCGTGAACGCTAGCTACCGAGCCAAGCGGCAGTTGTATTGGGCGGCGCGCGGAATCTGCGCAATACTCTCGCATCGGAGGAAGATCGTTATCCGGACGATTGCAGTTTCATGGGTGTTGGTTCTGGCATATGTCATTTTCGTTCCAAAAGTTTACGAAGCGACAAAGACAATCCCAACACCGGAATTGAGGGATACCGAGTGTGGACGAGAAATCTTACGTTAGGTCAGCCACCTCCGCTCGCCTATTGCTACGATTTTTTGGGGAGGAGGTGATGTTCATGTTGCGAGCGTCCCATTTCTTTTCGGCGGCGGTTTCGTTTGGTGCGATTGGGCACAGCCAGGCATTGGGGTTGATGTAGTTGACCGTGAACACGAGGTTGGCGCCGGCGCACCGGATTGCCCATAAGTCCGGGGCCAACTTATGCGTCAGGTCACGTCAGTGGCGATTCGCATCGTTGTGAGCTTGGGCCTCCAAAGGTGGCGGCCATTTAGCGTAGAGCCAGGCCGCGTGGCCGAATAATCCGATGAGTAGCGCGAGCGCCAGAATCGGCGGAAGGAAAAGACGTAAGAGGATGTTTTTGCAGACTCTACGGACAGCGATGGCAGTGGCGGGTAAGAAAAACATGGTTGCCGCAACCATTAAACTCAACGAGTAAAACTCATTCAGGTGGATCAATCGGTGATCGGCTTCAAGCCTCGGCGTCACGATTGAATCGGGTGCATGGTGGAATACGAACCAGTAACAGAACTCTGCAAAGACAAAAGCAACGAACGTGAGAACAGCCGGAATCCAGCCGACCTTTCGCGCGAACTGGGTAATGCGCACCACAGTAGACTTTAGCACACGATTCTTAAAGTGTTGTCGATCTGATGCGAGGATTCGGAGTGAAGGCTTGCCAGACGCGAGCGGACCAGGTGGATGAGGTTAAATCGGAGCCTCCTCACGTCGGCTGCTACGAATTTGTGATGGTCGTGATTTGTTTGCGTTAGGTTGGTCCAAACGGTCTGTGCGGGTGGAGGGCCGGTTGTGTGCCCGAAAACGCACAGTTTGCAAGGGCAGGGAAGTCAGATTAATTTCCGCCCCGCGATCGACCGAAGAAATAACCATTTGCCCTTGCGAGGGCCGGTCCGTAAGCTCTGCGGTTCATCGCATTCCACGTGTAATGCGTTGGGCGAGACCCCGTTGGGGTGAGCGGATCGAAGATTGGATTTGAGCTGATGGAACGTAATAGTCGAAAAATTGGAGTGGTGAATCTGCTGACGCTGGTGGCGGCCGGCGCGCTGAGCATTGCGCTCGGGCGATTCGCGAATTCTTTGGCCGGCCAGGTGGCGAGCATCTTTTTTGGGCTCGGCGCGCTGATTTCGCTGGTGTCGTTGATCCAGATGGGCCTCGAGGAACGGGAGCGTTTGGAGAAGTTGGAGTTCGACGAACTGACGCGTGACAAGGCTTCAGCCAGTCTTTTCAACCAGGCGGAGGCGGAGGCGTTTCCGGCCCGGCGCGCGCGCGAACAATTCGATCGCTGGGTGTTGCCTATTTTTACCGGGCTTCTGGTCGCGGGTGAAATCGCCATTGTTATTTTTGCCTGGAAATGGCTGCGCGAAACGACCGTCGTCGCGCCGAATCAACCGCTGGTGGGTCTCGCGCTGTTCGGGGTGACCGCGCTGATTCTGTTCGTGTTGGGCAAATACTCCTCGAACCTGGCGCGATTGGATGGACAACGTTTGGTGCGGCCGTCGGCGAGTTTCCTGGTTTTGGGCGCTTATCTCAGTATGTTGACTGCGCTTTGCATCGGTCTCGTTCTCGGCGGTCAGGCGCGCGCGGATTGGTGGCTGGCTCGCGTGTTTGTTGGCGTCATTGCGTTGATGGGGATCGAAGGCGTCGCGAGTTTAATTTTCGAGATTTATCGCCCGCGCGTGCGCGGGAAGCAGACGCGCCTGGTTTACGAAAGCCGCGTCATCGGATTGCTCGGTCAGCCGGAATCGATTTTCACCACGGCGGCGACGGCGCTCGATTATCAATTTGGCTTCAAAGTTTCCGAGACCTGGTTTTACCAGTTTTTGGAAAAGGCGCTCGCATGGCTGGTGTTGGTCCAATTGGGCGTTTTGTTCGTTTCGACGATGGTGGTGTTCATCGAACCGGGCGAGCAGGGGCTGATCGAACGTTGGGGGCGCCCGCGCGCGGAACATATTTTGAATCCGGGCGCGCATCTCAAATTGCCTTGGCCCGCGGAGAAGGTTTATCGCTTTCATACGGACCAGGTGCAGACGTTCACGGTTGGAATGGTTCCCGAAGAAGGCGCGCACGAGCCCGTGATTCTTTGGACCGTGAAGCACGCGAAGGAAGAATTTAATTTGTTGGTGGCGAGCCGCGATCAAAGCGCGACCCAGAGCACGAACCGGGGCGGCGTCCCGGCCGATCTGTTGTCGGTGAGCATCCCGGTGCAGTACCAAATCAAAAACATCAATTCCTTTGCCTACAAACACGTCAATGCGGGCAAGTTGCTCGAGCAATTGGCGACGCGGGAAGTGGTTCGTTATTTGGTGGGCGTGGATATTTTCAACATCATGTCGAGCGGACGGAAGGCGGCGTCGGCGGAATTGCAGCAATTGATCCAGACGCGCGCGGACGAACAGGATTTGGGCGTGAAGGTGTTATATGTCGGTTTGCAGGATATTCATCCGCCCACCAAAGCGGCGCCGGCCTTCGAAGCGGTCGTCGCGGCGCGGCAGGAAATCGAATCGAAGTTGCGCGCGGCGGAAGGATACGCGGCGCGGACGGTGACGATTGCCGCTGCCGATGCGCAGAAGCGGATCAACGCGGCACAGTCGTACAAAGTAAAGAAGGTTTCCGCAGCCGCGGCGCAGGCCGGGCAATTCACGAATCAACTGTCGGCTTACACAGCATCGCCGGAAGTGTTTTTGCAACGCGCCTATTTGATGGCGTTGTCCCGCGGGGCAACCAATGCGCGGAAGTTCATCATGATGTCCACGAACGCGAGCGAATCGATCCAGATCGATTTGCAGGACAAGGTGCGAACCGATCTTGGAGAGATTGCGATTCCGAAGCCGAAGTAATTTAATTTTTTAAGAGTCAAAGATTTCAACAGCATGAGAAGCAACAAATTGACAGTGACGGTGGGCGTGATCCTGGTGGCGATCTTTTTCCTGCTGCTGTTCACGTTCCAGGTGCGGCAGACTGAGGTGGTGGTGGTGACGACGTTCGACAAGCCGACGCGCTTCGTCCAGGAGCCGGGGCTGGGCATCAAATGGCCGTACCCCATCCAGAAATTGTATCACTTCGACAAGCGCATCCAGAATTTCGAGGACGATTTCGAAGAGACCTACACAAGCGATAATTTCAATTTGCTCGCGATGGTCTATGTGGGCTGGACGATCAAAGATCCGCAGCAGTTTTTCAACAGCTTCCCGGCGGGCACCCCCGAGGCGGCGCAACCGGCGTTGAAGGGATTGATTCGCAGTTCGAAAAACGCGGTGATGGGGCAGCACACGTTCGCGGATTTTATTTCGACCGATCCGAAGCAATTGAAGTTCGTGCAAATCGAGAAGGAGATTCTCGACGACATTCGCGCGCAGGCGCTGCAGAAGTATGGCATCAACGTCGAATTCCTGGGGATCAAGAAACTGGGTTTGCCTGAGAGCGTGACGCAAAAGGTGTTCGATCGCATGACCGCGGAACGGCAGCGTGAAGTCGAGAAATTGAAGGCGCAGGGCGACGGCGAAGCGATTCGCATCAAGAGCGCGGCGGATCGCGATCGCGACACGTTGCTGGCCGATGCGGACGCGAAAGCGACGGCGATTCGCGGGCAGGCGGACGCCGAAGCTGCGAAATCGTTCGAGGTTTTCAAGGATCATCCCGAGCTCGCGGTGTTGTTGCTGAAGTTGAACTCGCTGGAAACGACGTTGAAGGATCGCTCGACGCTCATCCTGGATGAGCGCACGCCGCCGTTCGATTTGTTGCGCGGCGTCAATAGCACCAATCGTTAACTGATCGAGGCATGAGCGATAAACACGACCATTCCCACGATCACGATCATGGCGACGGCCATGACCACGGTCATACCCATGACCACGATCACGATCACGGACACGACCATGGGCATTCGCATGGCGAAATAAAATTGCCGTCGGAGAAGAAACCCGCCGAGCCGACGCCCCCGCCGGTCGAGTTTGTGGAAGACGACGCGGGATCGCGCGCGCTTTCCGAGGCGTTGCGGAGCAGTTTTGCGATTGTCAAAATTTTGATGATCTTTCTGGTCATCGCCTTTTTCGCTTCCGGCATTTTCACGGTGACGTCGCAACAGAAAGCGATTGTGTTGCGGTTCGGCAAGCCGTTGGGAACTGGGCCATCGCAATTGTTGGGGCCGGGTTTGCATTTTTCGTTGCCGGCGCCAATCGATGAAATCGTGCGCATTCCCATCGGCGAAATTCAGACGGTGCAATCGACCGCGGGTTGGTATCAGACCACCGCCGAGGCCGAAGCTTCGAACATGCCCCCTGAGGACAAGGCCTCGCTCAGCCCGGCGGTCGATGGTTACACGATTACGTCCGACGGAAACATCGTTCATGTGCGCGCCGTGATTCATTATCGAATCGTCGATCCGCTCAGTTACGTTCTAAAATTCGCCCAGGCCACCAACGTGGTGCAAAACCTCCTCGATGAAGCGCTTTTCTTCGCGTCCTCGCAATACACGGTGGATCAGGCTCTGACCGCGGATCGCCAGGGCTTCAAGGAAAAGGTGATGAGCCGCGTGCGGCAGGTGGCGGATGAACGCGGCCTCGGAATTACCATCGAGCAGGGCGACGTGACGGTGGTCCCGCCGACGCATGCGAAAGCGGCGTTCCTCGCGGCGTTGACGGCGGAAATCGATCGGCGCAAAGCCATCGATGACGCGAATTCGTACGCCGGAAAAGTTTTGAGCACCGCGGAGGGCCAGGCCAGTTCGATCGTGAACGCCGGGCAGACCGATCGGGCGCGGATGGTCCAGGGCGTCGGCGCCGAAGCGCAGTATTATAAGGATCAATTGCCGCATTATTTGAACAATCGCGCGTTGTTCGTCGCGCGGGTGCAAACGGAGACGTTGGCGCGCGTCATGACCAACGTGCAGGACAAATGGTTCCTGCCTTCGACGGCGAATGGAAAAGCGCAGGAACTCAGGCTATTATTAAATCGCGAACCGCAGAAGGCAGTGGCGCCGCAGGATCAGCCGGAGCCCGGCCAACAAGGTCGCTAAGGAAAACACATGCAAGTCACATCGCTTTTGAGCCGCGAAGAGAAGGATCATCATCACCACGATCATGATCACGACCACGAACACGACGCGAACTGCGAGAGTTGCGGCCACGATCACGAGCACACGCAGGTCAAGTTGACGCAAACGATCGTCGGTTTGATTTTCGTGCTGAACGCGTTCGTCGTGCATTGGCTCCTCGACAAACCGACGATGGTGGAGAATTTCAGCGCGATGATCGGCGCCATCATTCTCGGGTATCCGATCGTCTGGCTTTCGTTCAAAGATATTCGCAAAGGGAATCTGACCATCAACGAACTCGTCGGGATCGCGGTGCTCGCGGCCTTCGCGAGCGGCGATTACAAGACCGCCGGCCTCGTCGCGTTTTTCATGTTGATGGGCGAAATCATCGAGACTCGCACCGCCGCCGGCGCGCGCGCTTCGATCGAATCGTTGATTAAGTTGACGCCGACCAAAGCGCGTCGCGTGGTGGGCGGCAAGGAAGAGGAAGTGGGCGCCAAGGATTTGGCGATTGGCGATGTGATCCGCATTCGTCCCGGCGACAACGTCGCGGCGGACGGCGTCATCGTGACGGGGCAGGGGTCCTTCAACCAGGCGAACATCACCGGCGAATCGTTGCCCGTCGATAAACGTCCGGGCGACGAAGTGTTCGCGGGCACGCAAAATCTGACGGGCGTTCTGGAAATTCGCGTGAGCCGCGCGGGCACGGATACGACGCTTGGGCGCGTGCGCGAATTGATCCTCGCGGCCGAAAAAACCAAGCTGCCAATCATGCGCATCGTGGATCAATACATGACCTTTTACACCCCGCTCGTGCTGGTCATCGGCGCATTAGTCTGGGCGTTCACCCACGACTTGGGACGCGTCATCGCGGTGTTGGTGGTGGCTTGCCCATGCGCGTTTATTTTGGCGACGCCGACTGCGATGGTGGCGGCATTGTCCTCGGCGGCGCGTTTGGGAATTTTGATCAAGAACGTTGGCGACATCGAAATGGCGGCGCGCATCAATGCGTTCGTGTTCGATAAAACCGGCACATTAACGACGGGCAAACTTGCGGTGAGCCGATTGGCTCCGGCGGATGGCGTGACGCCCGCGGAATTATTGCGCATCGCGGCGACGGCGGAAAAATACAGCAATCATCCGACGGCGAAAGCTCTGGCGGAATTGGCGGCGGACGCGGGTGTGCCGTTGTCCGAACCGGGTGATTTTACGGAAACGGCGGGTCGCGGCGTGAAAGCCAAAGTCGAAGGACAGGACGTTTTTGTGGGACGCGCCGCGTGGTTGAAAGACAACGGCCTGAAAGAGGACGTCAGCAAATCGGTGGATCTCAACGAAACGGAAGGGTTCAGTTTGATTTACGTTTCGCGCGCCGGGAAGTTTTTGGGCTGGGTTGGTTTGCGCGACGAAACGCGCGCTGAAGCCAGGCAGGCGCTGGCCGATTTGCAACTCGCGGGAGTTCGCCGCATTGCGATGGTTTCGGGGGATCGCAAGCCGGTCGCCGAACGCGTCGCGCGCGAAATCGGTGTCGAGGAAGTCGTTGCGGAATGTTTGCCGCAAAACAAAGTGGAATTTGTGCGCGCCATGAAATTGCGCGGCTATCGCGTCGCGGTGGTTGGCGACGGTGTGAATGACGCGCCCGCACTGGCTGCGGGCGACATGGGCATCGCGATGGGCGCCGCCGGCAGCGAAGTGGCGATTCACAGCGCGACGATCGCGCTGATGAACAACGATTTGCGCCGCTTGCCGTTCTTGATCCGTTTGTCGCGCAGCACCCGCGCCGTGATCAATCAAAACTTTTTGTTCGGCGTCTTTTTCATCATCGGCGGCTTGTCGTTGGCGGCCTTTGGCATTCTCGGTCCCATCGTCGCGGCCATCATGCACAACCTGGGTTCGCTTATCGTTGTCTTCAACAGCGCGCGCCTCGTTCGGCACGGCGAAGAGCTCGATCCTTACGAAGCAACCGCTCGCGAAAAAGCGCCGGCTCCCGCGAGCGCCCCGCGATTGCAGCCTGCCTAATCGAACATCATGAGCCTCGAATCATTGACTCAACCGGAAGCCGGACGCGCCGCTCCCGCATCGGGCAAAGGCGACGTGGTTGTGGCTGTGCGCGGTTTGACGAAGGTCTTCAAGGATTTTTGGGGTCGTCCGAAAGCGCGCGCGGTCGATAACGTCAATTTCGAAGTGCGCCGCGGCGAAGTCTTCGGTTTGCTCGGGCCGAACGGTTCCGGCAAATCGACCACGGTCAAGATGCTGCTCGGTTTGCTCTATCCGACGAACGGCCACATCGAAGTCTTTGGCAAGTCGCCGCGTCACGTGAAGACCAAGGCGATGATCGGTTATTTGCCCGAGGAATCTTATTTGTACCGCTACCTCGACTCGGACGAGACGCTCGATTTTTTCGGCAATCTTTTTTCGATCCCGCAGGAACAACGCGCGGGTCGTCGCGAACAGTTGCTCGAAATGGTTGGTCTCGCCAAAGCGCGCCGTCGCCAGGTCGGCGAATTTTCCAAGGGCATGCAGCGCCGCATCGGTCTGGCCCAGGCGCTGATCAACGATCCGGATTTGGTTATTCTCGACGAGCCGACCGCCGGCATGGACCCACTCGGTTGCCGCGAAGTGAAGGACTTGATTGTCGCCCTCGCGCGCCGCGGCAAAACGGTGATTCTCAGCAGCCACCTGCTCGCGGATGTCGAGGATGTTTGCGATCGCGTCGTTATTTATTACGGCGGGAAAATCCAGGCGGCGGGCACGTTGAAGGACTTGCTGGCGACGCCCGATCAATTGCGCATCACGACGCCGATTCTGCCGCGCGAAACGATCGAACGCGTTTTGGAGATCGTGCGCAAAGATGTTTCCGAAGATCGCGTGCGCATCGACACGCCGACGCAGAATTTGGAGAGCTATTTCCTCGGTGTTGTGCAACGCGCCAAACAAAGCGAAGAGACTTCGGGAGCCACTTCGGGAAATCGCGTGGCCGCTTATTTGCGTGGGGACGCCGATGCGCCGCAAGTGCGCGCGGACAAAGTTTTGGAACGTCTGACGTTGCCGACGGCCGCCGCCGCTCCCGAAGTGGTCGCGACCGTTGTCGAACAGAAGCCGTTGCCCAACGAGAAGCTCCAACAGTTTACCCGGGTGGAGCCCACGCCCGCCGCGTCGCCCTCGATCGAAAAGCCGTCGGCTGAAAAGCTCGAGAAAGCCAACGAGAAACTGTCCGGCTTGCTCGGTAAAAAGTAATTTTGCGCGATGATCCAACGTCTCCTGGCCATTTGCCTTTTGACCGTGCGAGCCGCCTTCCGCTATCGGCTCGTGGTGGTCATGGCCATCCTGTTAATCGGTGGCGTGATCGTGCTGCCGATCGTGATCAAGGACGACGGGACCGCGCGCGGCTTCACGCAAATCGTTCTCACCTACACGCTGGCGCTGATCACGACCTTGCTCGGCTTCGTCACCATCTGGCTGGCGTGCGGTTCCATGGCGCGCGAAATCGAGGATGCGCAAATGCAAATGGTCGCGGTGAAGCCCATCGCGCGTTGGGAGATTTGGATTGGAAAATGGCTGGGGATATTGACGTTGAACGCAATGTTGCTCGGCGTTTCCGCCGCCGCCGTTTTTGTTTTGATGCAGTGGAAAGCGCGTCATTTGTCGCCGAACGAACAGGAGATTTTGCAGACGGAAGTCCTGGTCGCGCGCGGCGAAGCCCGGCCGCCGGAGGTCGATTACAAACGCGTCGCGGAACAGCTTCTGCAGGAGCGCTTGAAGACGCCTGCGGGCAAAACGATCACGAACGTCGCGGCATTTCGTCTCACCGCGCAGCAACAGGTAAAGGCCGAATTGGAAACCGTTCGGAAAGATTACGGCAAGCAATGGAAGATCGATTTGAGCAAGCAGATGTGGGACCTGAAGGATGTCCCAATGCATCTCCGGCTCAAGTTCAATGTCGCCGAGGATAATTTGAGCAGCCAATACAACCTCGAAATGGAAGTAGGCGATCCAGCGGATGGCGATACGCGCGTCTGGCGCACCGGCGAAATCAAATTGCCCAACGACGTTTACAGCGAGATCACCATCCCGGCCAATGTGTTCAACGCCAAAGGCGAACTGTTTATTCGCATCGCCAATCGCAATGATACCGCAATTCTCTTCCCGCTCGAAGATGGCATCACTATCCTTTATCGGCAGGGTGGTTTCCTCGGAAATTTCTCTCGCGGCATCGCGATTATTTTTTGCTGGCTTGGATTCCTCGCCGCGCTTGGATTGATGGCTGCCAGTTTTCTCTCGTTTAATGTGGCCGCCTTTTTTGCGCTGGGCGTTTTGCTCGTAGGCCTTTCCAGCGGCACCCTCAAACAAATCGTCGAGGAAGGCGGCATCACGGGCGTGAATCACGAATCGGGTGTCACCGAGAATCCAGCTTTCCTGGATAAAATCGCTGTCCCTGTCGCGCATGCATTCCTGGGCGTGCTCGGGATGATCAAGAATTTTTCGCCGATCGATTCCTTGAGCAGCGGGCGCACCATCACCTGGAGCGAGTTGGGTCGCGCTGTTTTCCAGATTTGGATGATCATGGCGGGCATCCTCATGGCGATCGGCATTTACACATTCACCCGTCGCGAACTGGCGACCGCGCAAGGAACAAGCTGACATGCCGCCGCGTTCCCGCATCTACAAAATTTCACTCGGGCTGCTGATCGTGGCGCTCTTGTTCGGCGCCGGACACACGCAGAATTATCTCAACCGCCAGCGTGAAGCTCTCGGACTG
>Ga0070686_100000957_pt1 | contig 16619 bp, 19 predicted proteins | sample KBSS23LmetaG_FD_65654 | JGI IMG/M metagenome (GOLD analysis project Ga0070686, IMG submission 65654) | Switchgrass rhizosphere microbial communities from Kellogg Biological Station, Michigan, USA - KBS S2-3L metaG | ecosystem: Host-associated > Plants > Roots > Rhizosphere ... | reverse complement strand
AGCGCCGAGGCAAAGTCGCGCATGGCACGCGACGCGTGGTCGTCGAACTTCACCGTCGCGCCCCCGCCACCGAAGGCGCCGCCGGCTCCAGGGGCATGGGCCGGCGTCTGCGCTCCGCCTGGTGCGCCGAGCATCGGCACGAGTGCGTTGTTCGTGGCTGTCACGCGGTTTGCGGCGAGTGCGCTCTGAACCTGCTTGGCGCCGGCCGCGACCTCGCGCGCCTTGAAGTAGCCGCCGATCTGGTCGGTGCTCTCGTTCGTCTTGGTGACGCCGGCGACGCTCATGGCCGTGTTCATGCCCATGTTGCCGGCCGCCAGGAGCGACTTGAACGCGCCTCCGAGGCCGCTCTGTCGCTCGGACTTGGCTATCTCCGCTTCGATGGCGGCCCGCTCCTGCGGCGTGCGTGCGTTGCGGGCCATGGCGGCGAGTTCGCCGGCGCGCTGCTGGCCGGCGGCCTGCCCGCCAGTGGCGCTTTCGACCATCTGCTTGCCCTCGACGGCCGTGACCGCGAGAGCCGCGACGACGCCCGCGCCAGCTGCGGCTCCGATGCCGCCCGCACCAGCGCCGCCCGCAGCGCCTCCGCCGACGCCTGGCACCGGAGGGGCAGAGGACATGAGAAGACGCGTCAGCGTGGCCTTCACGGCCTCGCCGATACCGGCCGTAGCCAGGCTCTTCGTCAGCTCCAGCGCGATGATGGCGCCGATCGGGTGCTCGGCCATCGAGTGGATCCATGCCTGGTGGCCGTTCACGAACTTGGAGACCGTCTTGATGAGATCGACGAACGCGGGGATGCCCTCGCGCGCGACCTGGACGAAGAGCGGGATCATGTCCCGTATCGACGGAATCAGTTGGAGTAGCTCGGGGATGATCTGCTCTGCGACGGCGCGGTCGAACTCGGCGACGATCTTCGCCATCTTCGCGTCCGCTTCCTGGTTTCGCTCCGCAGCCGCCTGCTTCACGTCCGCCTGGGACATGAGGCTGCCCTTGTAGAGTTCCTGGAAACGCGCGCGGACCGCTGCCTCGCCCTTCTCGCCGCCACCGGCCTCGGTGAAGCGCTGCGAGAAGCCCTCGACGGCGCGCTTGCCCATGATGTTCATGAACAGCGCGTTCATCGTCTCCCGGTTACCGCCGGTCTTCTTCAGCGACTCGACGATGAGTTCCTCGGGGGCCTTGAACTGCGTCTTTCCCTTGTCGGAGAAGACGTCGATGCCGACATCCTGAAATGCCTTGATGCGCGCGCCCGTCTGGAGTGTCGTCGCGAAGCCGCGCACCGCGTTGGCCGCGACCGACGCGCTGAACGCGCCGCCTTCGCCGCGCGCTTCCTGGGCGAGCGCGCCCATTTTCAGCATGTTCTCGGCCTTGTCGCCGGAGAATTGCCCAGCGGACGCCGACAGCTTGGCGATCTCCTTCGCGAGATCGCGCATCTCGACGGCGCCCATCTTGCCCTGCGAGGCCAGCCCGCGGAGCACGAACATCGTCTTGCTGCCGTCGGTGTCGGCCTTGCCCAGGTTGAGCGAGACATTGCCTGCGGCTTCGGCGACATCGTCGAGTGACGTGCCCGTCGCGCGCGCGAGTTCGGCCATCTGCGGCAGCATCTTCATGCCGCGGTCGAGATCGCCGGAGATGCCGACGAACTTCTGGAGACCGCCCAGCGCGGCCGACGAGTCGATTCCCTGCTCGACGGCGGCACCGCGCGCGACGCCGAGGACCTCGGACGTCGAACGCTTCTTCGCGTTCGCGCCGGCGCCTCCAGGGAGGAAGCCGCTCTGGACGATGTCCGCCGCGAGCCCTGCATCCCTCGTGGCCTTCTGAACGGACGTGCCGAGGTCGAACCCTCCGCCCATCGAGTTGGTGACGAGCGAGCCCACGCCGCGCGTCATCTGCATGATGTCGTGCCCGGCGGCACCGAGGCCCGCGCCCGTCGCGCGCCCATAGCGCATGGCCGTGTCGACCCTGCGGCGCACGGAGGCGATGTGCCGCTGCTCGCGCTCGCGCGTCTCCCGCTCTTCGTCGCGGGTCATCTGCTTCTGCCAGCGGTCGGCCTCGCGCGCGAGGTCCGACATCGCGCGCTCCTTGTCCTTGGCGGCGCGCTGCTCTGTTCGCGTGCGCTCCTTGGACTCGCGGTCGGCCGTCCGCGTCGCTTCCTTCTCCTTCGCGTCCGCCTGCTTGAACAGGTCGGAATACATCCGCTCGCGCTCGCGACGCTCCTTGTCGGCCGTCGTCACGCGCTCGCGGCTCGCACGAGCCGACTCCGTCACGCCCATGCGCTCCGTCGACGCCATGCGCTCGCCCACGGAACGGAAGGCGCCCATCACCTCGGGCATCCCCCGGACTTCGAGGTCGATGATGACGGGCGGGATGCTCACGGCGTGCTCAGTCGCTCAACTTCGGCGCGTTGTCGGCCTGCGCGAACTCGTCCACGAACTCAGGGGCCTTTGCCTCCGCCGCTGTCGGCTCCGACGACGCCTCCGATGAGTTGCTGCCCTTCTCGCTCTCGAGCGACGCGTCGGGCGGCGACCCATGCGAGGATGTGTCCGTCAAGGAGCTGCGCAGCCGGCACGCCAAAGAAAGCGTCAGGAGTTCCAGCGCCTCCCGCGAGAGCGAAACGATAGGGAAAACGTTGCCCGCTTGGGCGAGCCTCCGGATCCACGCTTCCTCCTCCTCGGGGCTGAGCGTGGCGACCACCGGCCCGAGCTCGGCCTCGACGCGCAGGTATGCACGCGCGAGGATCTGGATCTGGTCCTGCGTCAGCCGGCGACGAATCTCACGTGGCGCAGGGAACGCTGCGCGCTTGTAGCCGTTCGCCTCGTCCTTCACGTCGCGGCAGGCACGCGCCAAGATCTCCGACGCGCACGCGTCCTGGAAGACCTTCTCGTAGGCGAGCTGCGGGTCGGTCGTCGTGACCGCGCCCATCAGCTCTTTCGCCACGCGGCTCGCCTGCGCCGCGCAGATCATCAGCTCCTCTTGCGTGAGCGGCCAGATGGCCACCTGACCCACCGGCGAGCCGTTCGGATCCTTGCCCGGAAAGTCGACGACGCGCACGGGCCGCGGCAGCTGCGTGATGAGCGCCCAGAGCTCGCTCGCCTCGATGCTCGCCGGCGGCCCTTTGCCGTTCGCCGCGCCGTTCGTTGTCGCCGTCACGCGTCACCACTCATTGGAAGTCGGCGAATTGCCCGCGGAACGAGAACGAGTACTGCGCCGCCTGGCCGACGCCGTACTTGCCCGTGTCCTTGATGACGAAGCCCTTGAAGACGGCCGCCTTGCCATCCATCGTTGCGAAGCCGAGTTCGATCGGCGTCAGCGTCGACATGAGCTGACCCGCGTTGAATTCGAATCCCGCAATCGGGATGACGTTCTCGACGTCACACTCGACGGCAATCGCTCCAGGGCTCTCACCCGCATACCCCTTGAGGATGGTGCGGATCTCCTGCGAGTTCGTGTTGCGCGTGAACGTCACCTGCGTGGCTTCCGCCATCAGGGTGCCGTCATGGCTGACGTACATCTGCGTGTACAACGACAAATTGGCCACGGTGCGGCTCCTTCAAAATGCGCAACGCCCCTCGCCCCGGATGGGGGCCGGGAGGAGGGGCGTCAGCGCGGACGATTGTTGGCGGGAGAGGTTTTGGAGAGGACGGCTATCCGGTATCGCCTAGCCGGTCGCTTTTGCTCAGCAGCATGTCGAGGAACTCGCGGAACCGAGACTCCTTCGTGTTCGACCTGCCCATGTTCGCGAACTGACATGCGAGGACGACGTTGTCGCGCGTGTAGCCCTTCGAGCAATCGATGCGGTCGACGGACGGGCGCTGCGGGTCTCTGGCGGTGATGCTCGGCACCATCTCGATGCCCAGCCAGTGACATCGTCCGCGCTGACGCTCGAACAGCGCGAGAACGAAGTCCGCGTCGATGTCGTATTCCAAGCCGCGACGCTTTGCACTGCGGCCGCAATCACCGGCTAGTGCCACCCACCAGCGCGTCAGCCTGCGCGTTTTGACAGTGGCGATCGTAGCTAGTCCGTCGGCGCGATATTGGCGCGTATACTCCAGCCGCGATTCTCGATGGTTCGCATAGAACCTGCGGCCGATCTCCTTCGTGCGTTCTGGATTTGCGGCGCGGTATGCCGCGGCCTTCGCCGCCACGCAGACCTTGCAATCAGACCGCCTGCCATCGGCCATTGCCGGGCGGGGACCAAACGCCTCGAGCGGTTTCGATTCTGAACATAGGGTGCAGCGCTTGAAGCGGTTCATCACTCCAAGCATTACACCTAACGGTCATTGGTCAATTGCCGTTGACATCACGCTACTTGGTCTACGGCGTTCGCAAAAGTATCAGCAATATCTATGACTTGCAGCGGGATGCGCGCGCTCAGCCGGTTCGGGTTTCCCGTCTCGCGCTGCACGATGACGCCGGTCTTGATGACATCGAGTCGCTGGAGCAGACCGTTGTCGCCGTAGTCGTCGACGAGCTTGAGGATGCAGGCGCGCACCTGGCTCGGCGTGCACACCTGCGGCGCGGCGGGACGCGCGCCCTTCGGCGGATCATCGGAGAGGTCCTTGCCGCCGAACTGGTTCGACACCTTCGAGTGCAGGTCGTCAGCGAAGAAGTCGCAAACGGTGACCTTGTGCGCGTCGCGCACGCGGTAGTCGGGGTTCGAGCCGTTGAGCGACCGCGTCGTGATGCGCTTGACGAGGTAGGTGCGGCCGTTCGACAGCGTGCCGATCGGCGTGATGCCGTTGTTGAGCGCAGAGACGATGTTCGCGCGCGTCGGGAAGCCCGTGGCGTCGCGTTGCTTGATGATCGTCCAGAAGCCCTGGTCGGTCGACGTGACGGGGAAGCCGGAGAAGTTGTTGCGCGGTCGGCCAGACGCCTCCTGGACGGCGTAGAGGGCCGCCGCGGTGGCCGCGAGCTCGCTCGGGGTGACGTCGCCCTTGGGGAACCACATGATCTCGGCTCGCGCCGAGTTGAGGCCCGTGGCGATGGTCGTGACGTTGCCGAGCGTGTCGGTGCTGCCGGCGAAGCAGCGCTGGCGGATGCCGCTCGTCGGGAGCGCCTGCGATAGCACCTGCGTGTTGACCGCGCCGAACTGCGACGCGTCCTCCGCCGACGAGGCGATGTAGTAGTAGCGCTGCGGCAGGATGGTCGACAGGGCCGCGGTGTTGCTGTCGGCCGTCGCGCCGCTCGTGAGCTGCGTGTCTGTTGCCGCCGTGGCGGTCGTGCCGATGCCCGCGGTGATCGACGCCTGATAGCGGATGAAGTTGCCGCGCGGGCCCTTCTGCCGGGCCGTGATGGTGCACGTCGCGGTCCCGCCGTTGGCCGCGGTCACCGCCCACTTCGTCTTCGCGTTGATCGCCGCGGCGACGTTGCCGGCGATGACGATCGCGGTGTCACCGCTCGTGATGGCGACGTCGACGTACTCGTCACCGACCCACACGCGCGTCACGCCGTTGGCCGTCGCCGTTGTGGCATATACGACCGTGCCGCTAGCCGCCGTGCCGGCACTCTCAGTGACGGCGATGAGGTAGATCGGGACCGTCGTGCCCGCGACGATCTTCGCCGCACGCATGAACATGCGATGCAGCTCGGAGCCGGTTCCGAATAGGCTGATGACGTCCGACTCCGTCTGGCATGGGACCGTCGTGTCGGGACCGTAGACGGCCGTGTCGACCGTGGCCGTGCCGGTGCTCGTGCGATTGCCAATGAGCAACACCGAACGTACGCCGCCGAATCCGCCCGCCGGGCCTTGGGCAAAATTTATCTCCTCGTATACGCCGGGCGTGGGGTCTGTAATGGCGAGTCCGGTGAGCACGATCGAAGCGGGCATGGCTGTCCTCTGCGGCGCCGTCGCGGCGTCGGTTGGCGTCGGTGGCTACGGCGCGCCCGTCGCGCGCGCGGTGATGTGGCGAGCTACTTCGCGGGCGCTGACGACGGCGGCGGCTTCGCGGCGCCCTTCGTCGGCTCGTCCGCATGCGCGACGAACTTCACGACGCGCCCGTATTGCGAGCAGAACGCCGCGGTGGCTGCGTCGACGGCATCGAGGTCACCGTCCGCGGCCGCTCGCGCGTACTCGGAGAGGTAGATCGCGGGACACGTTTCGGTGTCGACCTCGACGATCTCTCCGCTCGGAATGAACCCGTGGCGGTCGAGCGAGCCGTCCGCGGCAGGCCCCTTGGCCACGACGCCGATGCGGTAGCCGAGGAACGCCTTCGTGCCGGCATCCTGACGCTGGTAGTCCTGTACCGGCGCGTTCGGCCGGAAGCGCAGCTTCTGTCCCATGTGATGTGCCTCGGCGCGCTCGAGGCGCGCGTGCTCAGCGTCGGCCGGGGTTGGCGACGCTCTGCAGATTCATCGACAGCGCGTCAGCCAGGACGCGCGGCAGCTTGTAGGTGACGTCGTCGAAGGAGACGGTCACCCAGCGGTCGCCCTCGGTATTCACGACCATGCGCGGCACGAGTTCCCCGTAGGCCATGAACGCGCCGCACTCGCTGCAGCGGAAGATCGCGTCCTCGAATGGCTGCGACTCGTCGGCCACGTTGTCTTCGTGGCCGCAGCGGAGGCATGTGACGATCATGTGTAGGTGAAGGCGTTCAGCTTGAAGCCGGTGGTGCCGCTCAGATTCACGACGGCGACATGCACGACGCCCGCGGCATGCGCCGGCGTGTGGCACGTGAGCGTGTGCGTGTCGGTGATGACGACGCTCGTCGCGGCGATGCCGTCGAAGCTGACGGCGAGCCCGGTGAAGAAGTTGGAGCCGCGGAGCGTGACCGTCGTGCCGCCCGCGGCGACGCCAGTTGCCGGCGTGACGCTGTCGATGACGGGCGGGTTGCTGTAGCCGCCCGTCGGCTCGGCGACGTCGGACTTGTCCTGGACGAAGTCGACGACCTTCGACTGGTCGGTGCTGCTGACGAGGTCTTCGTTCGCGTCGAGTGCGCCGAAGGCGTCGTAGCCGGTAGGCTTCGCGCGCTGCTCTCGGAGCGCGATCGTGGCCGTCCACGCCGGGAAGACGAGGTCACCAGCGGCCGGGAACATGCCGTAGTGCTCTTCGGTGATGCCGACCTGCGAGAGGCCGGAGAGTTCCCATGCGGACTGCCCGATGTCTCCGCCGGGGGGCGTGTACGTCGGGTAGTAGCCGCTCTCGACGACGCTCACGATGGCGTCGCCGACGGCGTGCAGGATCGGAAGCACCTGCTCCGCCTGGCCCGCGGTCAGCGGTGGCAGCACGTAGGTGATCCCGAACTCGCCGAGGCGGTGCCACTGGAGCACCGTCTTCATCTCGAACGTGCTCTTCCGACGGTAGACGGCGAGCAGCGGCATCTTGTCCTGCACCGTTTGCAGATACGGAGCGGGATCGTAGGGGAGCTGGTAGGCGACGGCGCTCGTGATGGGCGCCGGTGCCGCCGAGGCTTGCGCCAGGAGCCGGTCGCCGATGAGCGTTGTCACCATGCTCGAGAGGAAGTCGAGCAGGTAGAAGAGCGGGGGATCCGCATCCTGGAGGAGCGGGTTCGCCAGGCTCGCGGTGAGCGGGTACTGAACCGCGCCGACCTTGTGGTGGAGCTGGTCAGTTCCCACCGGCGCCACCCTTCAGTGCTTCCTCGACGGCGAACTCGACGATGTCGCGCACGGGCACTTGGGTGGATGCGTCGCGCATGAAGTCGCGCGCGTGCGTGCCTGGGTGCTCCACGCGTCGCGCGGTAACCCACTGGCCTCGCACCATGAACCGCAACCTCGAAGCTCGTACCGGGACAATCGGGTGCGGCTTGGTACCTGCTTCGACGAAGAGCGCGTGGGGCGCGGTCGCCTTGAACTGGCCGGCGTAGTCGCCCGCCATCACGAAGCCGATGCTCTTGCGGAGAGCACCGGTATGGTCCTCAAAGCGAGTGGTGCCCTTCGCCTGCGCCTTCATCTGCATGCCGGCGTTGCGCACGGCGCTCCGCACGAATCGCCCCAGGCTGCGAGCGACCTGCTTGGTGGCGTTGCTTGCGGCGCTGGCGTCGATCCTCACGGCTGCACGGCCGTCTTCTCGACGACGAACGTGTAGCGAAAGGACTTGGTCACGTCCTGCCCGACCTTCTTGAACCAGCCACCAGCCGTCGGGAAACCGGGTCCCTTGATGTTGAAGAAGACCTCGGTGGGCGCGGTGCCGACCGGCGGCTCGAAGGCTGTAATGGCATCGCCGTCCGCGGCCGAGCCGGTGAATGGCGGGGTGATGGGGCCCACGACGAACTGCTGCGTGTTGTAGACCCCGCCGGATGCGATGATGTCGCGCTCGGTCACCTGCCGGACCTTCGTCTGGTAGGTTCCGAGCGCCACGCGGACCGCCGTGGACGTATCGACGCGCCCACCGATGCCAGCGCGTGGGCCCGACCACGATCGCTGCACGACGGTCACCTCGAAGAGCCGCAAGCCGAGCTGGCCTGGGATGCCGCGGATGACGTCAAGCGCCGGCAGCAAGCCTTCGCGGAAGGTTCCCATGGCTCAGTACATCGCCGTGCACGAGCCGCCGCCGCCGTTGAGGCGCACGACGCCGATCGCCTGGGCGAGTTCGTCGCGCCAGTACTCTCGGAGCCGCTGCATTTCGGCGAGCCGCGACGGGCCGTTGGTGCCGCCGAAGAACTCGACCTCGTCGACCTTCTTCATGCCCGCCGTCGCTGCCGATGCACCGAGCAGGCCGCCGGTCGGACTCGCGCCGAGTCCTGCGATGGCTTGCAGCTTCCCCAGGATGCTCCTGACGATGCTCTCGGCGCCTTCGACGGTCACCGGGTAGGTGCCCGAGTGGACGCCGAGCAGGATCACCGTGATGGTGCTCCCTGCGATCGCTTGCACGGTTGCTGCTTCCTGACGAGCGTCGACGTCGATGACGACCGTGTCGCCCGCTGAGAAGCCCACGGCGCTCGCCAGAACGAGCGAGGCCGGTGTCGGAGAGGTGCTGGCTGCGACCGCAGTGGCGGACGTCGTCGATGCGCCGGCCGTCAGGTACGGCTGCACGATCTGGTCGAAGAGCGAGACGTACGAGATGTACGGCTCGCCTTGGACGCTGACGCCGCCGTAGCCGAGCTCGTACTTGATGCGGCGGAGCTCGGACTGGTTGAGGGCCATGACCGGCCCCTATCAGCCGCGGTCGCCGCCGATGACTTGGCGATAGCTGTAGCCGATCGCGAAGAGGTCAGCGGATGCGCCCGTCGTCACGCCCACCACGACGGCGATGCGCGCCCATTGCCACCCATAGACGGCTTCGGGCGCGGGGATGACCTTCGTGACGATGGTCGTCGTGCCTGTCGCGAGAACTACTGCGGCGGGGTTCTGCGGCTCGTGCGCGAGGTCCACCCACGTGCTGTTGTCGTTCGACACCTGCCACTTCGCCGCGAGCGTGATCGTGCTCGTGGCTGCGGTGACAGAGACAAGCGAGGACAGGCTCTTCACCTTCGGGACGATGTTGCCCATGAAGATGGCAGTGCCTGCCTGGATGTTGCCGGACGTGATGCCGTTGAGGTTTCCGGACGTGGCAGCGACGTTGTAGCGGACGGTCATGGTCGTTTCTCCTGGTGCGCTTGACGTTCCTCACCGAGCGAGCGCTTGGCTCTAGGTTCTCGGTGCGACGCGCGTCACGCGCGGGTGTCTTAGGCCGAGCTGCGAACGCTGAGGACGAAGCGGTTGTCGGCGAGGCCGAACGCGAGATCGCCGAGCCAGACGACCTTGACCGTCTCGCCGTAGTTGTCGTCCGACGCCGCGACCACACGCAGCGGGCGACCCATGCCTCCGAGCAGTGCGCCCGGAGCGATGGCGTGGCCGTACTGGATGGCGACGCTGCTCGAGTTGTTCGTGACCGTGAGCGTGGAGTTCTTGAAGATGTGGAACTTGCCACACGACTTCAGGTACTGCGGAAAGAGCGCGTTGAACTCGGGGTGAAACTCCGCGTAGCGCTGGAACTGCGGATCGTCCTTGAGCTGCTTGCACTGCGTCGGCGTGAGCACGAGCGCGCGGAAGCCGTCCGGGAAGGTCGGGAGGAACGCATCATCCATGAGCTGCTCGGTGCGGCTCATTTGCTCGTAGGTGAACGGGAACGAGCCGACGGCCGTCGCGTCGTTCACGGCGCTCATGCCCTCGGGATAGACCGCCGTCGACGCGAGATCGAGCAGGGTGACCTGCACGGCGTCGATGAAGCGGTGACAGTCTCGTTTGAGGTGCGTGCCGTGAATGGCGCTCGCCTTGTGCACGCCCATGTTGGCGTCGAACTGTTCGATGCTGTACGGCGCGACGCGGCTGTTGGCCGAGTCGTATGGGCCGCCGAAGCGGAACAGCGTGAGGTTCTGCTGCTCACTTCCCACCGTGATGCCGACCGTCGAGATGGTCGAGCCGCTCGCCACGAGGCGCGATGCCTGCGTGTACGTCGTATTGGCGTAGAGCGGGCGGTTGATGCGGATCGTGTTGCCGGGGAGGGCGTTGAAGTCGACCGCGGCCGCGATGATCTGCGACACCATCGGATTCGAGATCATCAGCCGGTCCTTCTCGGCCGTCGTGTACGCCGCCCCGGCGTCGTTGAAGACAGGGCGGCCGGGGCCATCGAAGTTGGTCGGCGGCGACAGCGACGCGCCCATCGCGGCGAGCCACATCATGCCGTACAAGTACTGCGGCTCCGGCTGCACGAGCAGCATGGCCGAGGTCTTGTCGTAGAAGTTCTCGGGAAGAGATGCTCGCTGAAATGACGCCATGATGGGTTCCTCTTGTCATCCGCGGGCAAGTCCCGTGGATCGTTGTGTCAGCCGCCGGAGCCGAAGACTTCGGTTGGGTGCGCGAGGCCGTACGCGGCCGCGGCGAAGGGGTTCGTCTTGTAGAGCGCCTCGTACTGCGCTCGGTGATCGGTGGGAGACGTCGTGACCGCCGGCGGTGCGGCATTGGCCGGCGTCGTGTCGGCTGCGACTGCTGGCGCGGCGGTGACCGCTGGCGTTGCGGGAGGCGCGGTTGCCGCAGCCCACGTTGGCTGCAGCGCGGCGATCGCCTTGAGCTGCTGCGCGGCGTCGTCGCCGGCGATGGCCTTTACGGCTTGCTTCTGCGCCTCGGTGAGGCCGAGCATCTGCCGGCCGGCGAACTCCGACACGGCGGCCTTCAGCGCGGCGCTTTCCGCGCTCGCCGATTGCGCGCGGGCGATGGCCTCAGCGGCCTTCTCGGCGTCGCTCTTCGACGCCTCGCGCTTCGCCTTGAGTTCAGCGAGCGCCGCCTTGGCTTCGGCGACGTTCTCAAGGCCGAGGTCTCGCAAGAGGGCTGCGCTTGTGGCTGCGCGCTCCCGCTCGAGACGAGGAGCCAGCCAGTGCGGCTCCTCGTTCGTGCTCGTCGCGGCTGATGCCACTGCGGGCGCGGGCGGCGTCGCGGGGACGCCAGGCTGCACGGTGAGGGTGGGAACTGCGGGCGCGGTGGTGACTGCCGGATCGCTCATCTGATCTCCCTATCGCCCGTTGACCGCCGGCGTCGCGTGAGTGGGTGTGGTGAGCGCGCCGGACGCGCGCACGCGGTTACGACTCGGTGACTGCGACGAGCAGGCCGACGGGACTCAGTGTCGCCGTCGACGTCGTGACTTCGGTTTGGGCGGCGTCCGTCAAGTTGAATGTCAGATCGTTCGTCGAGATCGTCGTCGTCCCGATGTAGATCGCCTGCCCGTTGGTGTCCTGGCCGGGGAAGGCGCAGAACGGGATGACGCCCGCGATCATCGCGTTGGTCTTGCCGTTGCGGACGTGGGACGAGATGGCCGCAGCGACGCCGGTGACGGTGCCGCTATCGCTCGCACCCGTGTATGCGCCGAAGTTGTAGGTCAGGAGGTAGACCTTTCGCGCGCCGACGCCTTCGGGGCTCGCGGAGACAAGCTGCACGCCGGTGAGAGTTCCAGTGACGGTCGACATCGCGTTGCTCCAGGCCCGCCGTGGGCGGGCGATCGGTTAGAGAGGGACTTCGATTCAGGCGCGTTTGGCGACCGGCAGGTCACGCACGACGGCGCGGGGCTTGTTGTCGGCTGCGTCGAGCAGGCGACGGAGTTCGTCGCGCTCTCGCTCGAGGGCGCGGATGCGACGGATCTCGCGCTCGACTTCGCGGAGGCGCGCTCGGGCGAGGCGGATGACGTCGACGGGCTTTAGCGTCGCTCGTGCGGGCTTCTCTTCGACGTGTGCGCGGCGCGCGGGCTCTGGCGGGGCGATGGCCGGCAGCGCGAGCTGCGTTGTGGCGCCAGCGACGCCGTCGGCCGCCTGCGCGGCTTTCGGTGCGCCCATGGCGACGATGCCGCCGGGCGTGAACTCGAAGCCGCTCACGCCGTCCTCGAGAACGCCGTGACGTAGATGGTCTGGGCTGCGCCCAATGACGTGCTGGCGCCAGCGACGAACACGAGCCGGATGTCAGAGCCCGGCATGCCGCCGACGAACGAACCCGCGGCGAGGAGGACGCCTGGCGCCGCGTCGGTGCCGACGCCGATGGCAACCGGCGCCGCGGGAGACGCCGTGTCGGTCGCGTAGAGCGAGTAGTACTTGGCCGTGCTGCCGGCGGTGAGCTGCGTGAAGTGCGCCCAGTCCGCCCAGACGTTCGTGGTGATCTTGCGCTGGATGTAGACGTCCAGCACGCCGGCGGTGGCGCCGAGCAGGCTCGCCGTGATGAGTAGCGAGTCGTACTTGCCAAGACCGCCGAGCTGCGGGCCCACGGCTGTCGACGCCGATCCGGGCGACGTGCCGGTCACGGTGAATGTGTTGGTGATCTTCATCAGTGGCCGCGTTTTTTCGACTTGGCGGCGACGTCAGGGCGGGAGGACGGCGGCGGTGGCGGTGGCTCTGACGGCGGTTTCGCGTGGTGCGACCGCTTCGCATGCGTGGGCTCGCTCCACGAAGCCTCCCCGTCGTTCGGGCACGTCGCTGCGTCGTCGGGCGCGTCAGCTCCGCAGAGTAGGCACGTCTTCATGTGGTCACTCCGCGGCCTGGTCGGATGACTGGCCGTCGTCGGTGGTGGGCTTCACCCCTGGGGGCGCGCCGGGCTTGTCTCCGCCGCTGGCGGGATTCTTCGCGGCTGTCGCGGCGGCCATGTCCTGCGATCGTTTCATCGCCTCGGCCGACTCTTCTTCGAGCGCCTCGAGGTGCTCGTCGACGTTGTCCACGCCGAGCACGTCCTTGATCATCATGACGGCGCTGCGGCGCGTCGCGAGGCCGCTCGTCTTGGCGAGCGTCGCCGTCTGCACGAGTTGGAACTCCTCGAGCGGCTCCGGCTTCGAGTACGGCCCCCAGTCGAGATTGAGCATCAGCCCGCGCGTCAGGATGGTCGTCAGGCTCATGCGCACGTCCTTGATGCCAGGGATGCGCAGGCCAAGCGGGCGCTCCGCCACGAGGCGCATGAGCATGGCCACGAGCGGGCGTAGCAGGCGGTCGCCGAAGTCAGAGCGGTACGAATCGCAGCGATCGAGCTGTCGGTTACGGAGCGCGTCTAGCGTACGGCCTGAGAGCGCCGTGACCTTGTGCATCGCCTCGAGGTCGATGAACACGACGCCGAGCGCTTCGGCGATCTTCGTCTTTAGGTCGCGCGCGTGGTCGTCGATGGCCTGGAGCGCATCGCCTGGCAGCGTGTGGAGCTGAACCTTGGTGTCCTTGTCCTCGTACTGCCAGACATCGCCGGGCGACTTCCGTCGTACGGAGGCCGAGCGCGACGTGTCCGCGAAACGCGTGGTGATGGGGTTCGACGTGGAGGCCGCACCGCCCGCCGCCGTCGCTGGCGTCGACATGGGCAAGCGCCCGGGGCCGGATGGGTTGGTGCCCTTCTCGACGCCGATCTCCGTCCACTGCGGATCGCCCGCGAAGAGCGCGGCCCTATGCTTCTGGCTCAGCGCGAAATCGAGAGCGGTGATCTCATCGAGCAGGTGGGCGTGGATGGCGTGCCCGTCGATGTCCGCGACCGTCGAGCAGCCCTTGGCGTGTGCGTACCAGACGACCGGGCAGAACCCGAGCGAGTGCACCACCTCTACCTCGACCGCCCATGCTGGCTTTAGGCCCTCGAGCAGCTTCGCCGGCTTGAACGTCGTGTCCTTCGTCTGGTCGATGACGCGCCGATACAGCATCGGCTCGACCACTGCCCGGTCGGCCACCTGCACCTGACGGAGGAACGGGTACTCGATGACGAGCGACGTCACGTCGCCGGAGGCGTCGAACGTCGGCGTGCACCATGCGGCCTTGGCGGTGTCGATGACAATGCGGCCGGCGCGAATGCCGACGATGGCGCACGCGGAGCCGCAGCCCTGCGCAGACATGAACAGCTCGCGAGCGACCGCGCGTAGGCGCGTGTGCTCTTCGAGCATGACGAGCCAGCGGTTGACCTTCTCGGCGTCGGCTTCGTCGATGCCTGCGTCCGCGAAGAAGTCATCAGCGACGGGGACGCTGAGAGAAGGGAACCGCCCCTCGCCCATGACGAGATCGGTGTTGGAATCGATGGCGCTGCGCGCAATCGGGTAGACCACGCAGGGAGCGCGCTCCCAGAGCGGCTTTTCCGTCGAAAACCAGTCCGGGCGTCCGTCGTACTGCGTGCCCTCGACGTACTTGTGCAGCTTCGTGAGCGCGCGCATGCGCGCATTGGTGGCTCGCTCGACAGCCCGAAGGGCATCGGCGTACCCGTCGAGGTTGGAGAGATCCATGGTGGCTTGCGGTCAGGTCCAGCCGATGGGCGACTCGACGTGGTCGTGCACTTCGTGGCGCTGGCGGTCTGGGCCCGAGCAGCCATGGAGCGCGAGGGCGAGCGCCCATGCTCTGTCGGCATGGCCGGCGTCCGTGTGTGGGGCGTCGTAGCGCACGTTTCCGGCGCTCGTGATGATGCGCCTCAGTGCGCAGATGTCTTCGCGCAGGGCCGTGTCGCTCTTGGGGAGGCGCACCCGCTCATCGACGAAGCGCTGGTAGAGCGTCGTTGCCAAATCTTCCTTAGACTTCAGCGTGAACGGCACCGCTTCGACGCGCGTGCGGCCGAACTTCTTCCGGAGCTGGTCGGAGGGAAAGGCGCCAAGCCCCGTGGAGTCGACGCAGAGGCGTTTGCACCGGAACGTCGGCCCGAAGGCCAGCGCGGCGAGCTGCTCGAGGTCCTCGTGCGACGTGCGCTTGCGGACGTCGACGTGGATGACGTGCGCGACCTTGTGCTCGTCGACGCGCACGATGCAGAGCACCGTGAGATCTGCCGAGCGCCCGATGTCGAGGCCGGCGTAGGCGACGCCGTCTTCCGGGCAGTACACCGCTTCGTCGCTGCACGCATCGAGCAGCGCCGTAGGGATGTACTGCAGTTCGTTGTCTAGGAAGCTGCAGCCGAACATCTGCGCGAAGATGCGCTGGTCACCCTTCGCGAGTTCCCAGCATCGCGCGAGATCGACAGGATAGCCCTGCGACTGCGCCATGCTGAGCGGGATGGTGTACGGCACCCATCTAGCGCCAGCCGTCTGCGCGCGCTTCCAAAGGCCGTGAAACTCGTTACCGACGCCGTTCGGCGTGGACGAAACGCGCATCTTGTAGCCGAGCATCGTGACCGGTGCCGCGGCGTCCCAGGTCTTTCGCGCGTCGGGCTGGTAGGCGTACTCGTCGAGAAAGACGTTACCCGTGAATCCGCGCCCGCCGGAGCTCGGGAGGGCGAGGATTCGGCCGCCGCTCTCGAAGACAATCTCGCTCGTGTTCGAGCGGCGCGTGCGCGCCATCTTCGATCCGAGCTTCTGAAGGAGAACGACGTGCCGTCGGCACTTGTCGAGGACCTCGTCGGACTCTTCCTGCCCGATCGAGATGACTGTCGTCAGCTCGCCGTGAAACGCCCCCCAGAGGACGGCAACGCCCGCCGTCGTGTGCGACGCGCCGATCTGCCGCCCCTTGTTGGCGATCGCCAAGTCCGCCGGCTCGAGTAGCCAGTCGAGTTGGAATGGATAGAAGCTGTTGAACCAGAGCCGGACGGCGTTCGCCTCACGTGGAGGGAGTGCCTGGGCGTACCGGCGCATCGCCTCCAGCGTGTGCGGCTGGCTCCTCGCCGCTGGCTGCGGGCTCGGAGGCTGGCTCGGCGCTGCTTGGTGCATCGGGTCTCGCCACGCGCTTGTCGAACAGTTCGCGCACGAGTCGCGCGGCCGCTTCGGGCCCGACCTCGATGACGTCCGTCGTTGTCGACGCGATTGCCGAGACGTTCAGGATGTTGTCTGGCGCCTTCGGGGCGTTCGTGCCCTCGAGATCTGCGATCTGGTTCTCGATGCGCCAGACGACGAGCGCCGCCTGAGGGTCGTTCTTCTCGGCACGCGGCTTCCACTTTGCCAAAAGACTGTAGAGCCGCTCGGACTTCTGCGCTCGCGCCAGCGCGACTTCCTCGTCGGGCGGTCGGCGGTCGGCGTACTCCTTGTCGAGTGCCTCTTTGACCGTCGTATGGTCGAGGCCGAGTTCGCGCCCAATCGCGCGGAGCGAGTGCCCGGCGATCGACAGCTTGATCGCCTTCGCGACCCATTCGCGGTGACGGATGCGCTGCCCTTTTGGCGTGGCGCGGCGCGGCATGCTGTTGGGGGCCTATGACTGGTGGGGCTTGCGTCGATTTCCGTGGATGACGCAGCGTTATTTCTTGACAGCCCGCCGGACGAGCCGGTCTTCTCGCGCGCGGTCCCCTTCAGC
>Ga0070686_100000956_pt1 | contig 16626 bp, 11 predicted proteins | sample KBSS23LmetaG_FD_65654 | JGI IMG/M metagenome (GOLD analysis project Ga0070686, IMG submission 65654) | Switchgrass rhizosphere microbial communities from Kellogg Biological Station, Michigan, USA - KBS S2-3L metaG | ecosystem: Host-associated > Plants > Roots > Rhizosphere ... | reverse complement strand
GATCGTTGTGCGGGGTTTGCTGGCGCCTGTCGCGTTTGAGGGTGTGCCCGCAGACAGACCAACGCGCCACGCGATCGCCAGATCGAACGACAAGCTGCACGGAAATCGACAATGTGCCGATCGCCATGCGAGCGGCAGTCGGATCGCGCGCCGCGCCGTGGCCGCTAATGACTGGACAGGCAGCACCTTACCGCGTTCGCGCGGCTGCAATCGGCGGATGGCCGGCAGGTTGCCCTGCCTTCGGCCGGGAGACGCTCGATGAAGCATGTGACGCTCATAGTGATCGCCGCCGCGCTGTCAGCGACCGCGGCCAACGCCCAGACGCTGTCGCTCGACGAGGCAGTGGCGCTGGCGCTCGAACACAACCGGACCATCGCAACCGCCGCGATCGAGATCGACAAGGCGGAGCGCTCGATCGCCGACGCGCGCAGCAAGCGGCTGCCGACGTTCACGGTGGAGGCGCAGGCCTCGCAGCTGCTGCGGCCGGTTGACGTCGTCTTTTCGCGCGGCGCGTTCGGCACGGTGCCGGGCATCGGTCCGATCCCGAGCGAAGACGCGACCATCCGCACGCCGTCGACGCTGAATTTCATTCTCAACGCGCAGGCGGCGCAGCCGCTGACGCCGCTCTTCAAGATCAACCTCAACGTCAAGCTCACCGAAGCGTCGCGCGAGCTCGATCGCGAGCAGCTGCGCGACGCGGAGCTGGCGATTGCCAACAACGTGCGGCGCGTCTACTTCGCGATTGCCCAGAGCCGCAGCGCGATCGACGCAAACGGTCACACGCTGGCGCTGCTCGAGGAGCTCGATCGCGCCGTCGAACGCCGGCTGGTGCAGCAGGTGGCGCTCAAAGGGGATGCGCTCTCGGTCCAGTCGAAGATCGCGCAGGCCGAGCTCCAGCGCCTGTCGCTCGAGCACTCGATGGCCTCACAGAAGGAGCAGCTCAATCAGCTGCTCGGCCGCGATCTGCGAACGCCGTTCGAGGTCGCCGATCTGCCGGCGACGTCGATCGAGCAGGTGTCGCTCGAGACCGCGCAGGCGCGGGCGCTCGAGGCGCGCCCGGATGTCCGGCAGGCGCGGGTCAAGCTGCAGCAGGCCGAGATCGCGCGGCGGATGGCGAAGACCGACTATCTGCCCGAGGCGCAGCTGGCGGTCTCGTACCTGTCGCCGATGACGATCGAAGGGGCGCCGCACCAGATCGCGACCGCGGCGCTGCAGGTGAAGTGGGAACCGTTCGACTGGGGCCGCAAGAGCCGTGCGCTCGCGACCCGCGACCTCGAGATTCAGCAGGCCCGTAATTCGGTGCGCGACACCGAGGATCGCGCGCTGCTCGAGATCAACTCGCTGTTCCGGCGGCTCGAGCGCGCCCGCGCCGAAGTGCGGACCGCGCGGATCGGCCAGGACTCGGCGCGGGAGCAGGCCCGCGTCCGCGTCGCGCAGTACTCGACCCAGGCGGCGCTCTTCTCGGACGTTCTGCAGGCCGAGTCGTCGCTCGCCGATCTCGACTCCCAGTATCAACAGGCGCTGGCCAGCTTCTGGACGGCGCGCGCCGATTTCGAGCGAGCGCTCGGAGAGGAAGTGACGCGATGAGACAGGTATTTGCAGCCATCGGGTTGGCGGCCGTCGCCGCCGCGCTGCCGGCGTGCCGCGACGTGCACGGCGAAGCCGGGCCGCCGGCGCGGGCCGTGAAAGTGCTCCAGCCGCGGCCGGCCGGGAGACCGAGCGGTACGCGCTACGCGGTGACGATTCAGCCGGCGCAGCAGATTCTGCTGTCGTTCAAGTCCGGCGGCTACATCGACGAGGTCCTGCAGCGCCGCGGCGCCGACGGACGGCTGCGGGCGGTGCAGGCCGGCGACATCGTGCCGGCGGGCGCGCGGCTGGCGCGCGTGCGCGAGAGCGACTACCGCGAGCGCTACAACCAGGCGACCGCGTCGCTCAGCGAGCTCGAGGCCGCGCAGACCAAGGCAGAACGCGATCGCGAGCGCGCCCGCGCGCTGTTTGCGGCGGAAGCGCTGACGAAACCGGATCTCGATGCCGCCGAGGCGGCGCACGACGCCAATATCGCGCGGCTGGCCTCGGCCCGCGCGCAGATCCAGCTGGCCGACATCGCGCTGCACGATACGGCGCTGTCGACGCCGACGGCGGGCATCATTCTCGACCGCAAGATCGAAGTCGGCAGCCTCGTCGGATCGGGCACACCAGGCTTCACGCTCGGCGACATCGCCAATGTCAAGGCGGTGTTCGGCGTGCCGGACGCGCTCGTCAGCCGCATCGCGCTCGGCCAGCCGCTCGATGTCACCAGCGACGCGTTCCCCGGCGAACGGTTCACCGGCCGCGTGACTGCGGTGTCACCGGCCGCCGATCAGCAGACGCGCGTATTCGACATCGAAGTGAGCATTCCCAACCGTGACGGCCGGCTGCGGCCCGGGATGATCGGCGGCGTCGAAATCGTCGCCGACCCGCACCTCGCTGCCGCCGCCGACACCGCCGAGCTCGCGGTGCCGCTGGCGGCGATCGTTCGCGCCCCGGGCGGCGGCGATCGCTACGCGGTCTACGTCGCCGAAGGCGGCGCCGACAAGACCACGGTCCACGCCCGCGCCATCACCCTCGGCCGCGTCACCGGCAATCTCGTCGCCATCAACGGCGGCGTGCACGCCGGCGACCGCGTCGTCGTGATGGGCGCGAGCCTCCTGAAAGACGGCGAAGACGTGCGGGTGATCCCATGAGCCACGGACGCACCGACCAGGACATCGTCGCGCACACGCACAACACCGCACGGTTCTTCACCGAGTGGCGGCACATCTCGTGGGTGCTGCTCGTCGGCACCGTCGCCTGGGGCATCTTCGGCTATCGCCACATGCCGCAGCGCAAGGATCCCGACATTCCGATCCGCCAGGCGCTGGCCCTGGTGCCATGGCCGGGCGCGAGCACCGAGAAGATCGAGCAGCTCGTCACCCGCCGGGTCGAGGAGAAGGTCGCCGAGAACGCGCGCGTCGACAAGATCGAGTCGAACACCCGCACCGGCCTTACCGCGATCTTCATCACCCTCGTCGACGGCTCGTTCGACGTGCCGAAGGAGTTCGACGACATCAAGATGAAGCTCGACTCGATCGGCAACCTGCCGGACGGCGCCGGGCCGATTCAGTTCGTGAAGGACTTCGGCGACACCGCGGCGCTGATGCTGACGGTGGCGAGCCCGAAGACGAGCGCGCTCGAGATCGGCCTGCGTGCACAAGCGCTGCGCGCGGCGATGACCGACGCGCGCGCACAGGCGACGCCCGGCAACACCTCGCCGCGGGTGACGATCGCGCACGGGCTGCCCACAGCGATCGAGCCCGGCGCCGTGCGGCCGCCGGTCGATCTGTTCGTTGAAGCGGCGACCGCGGACGGCGTCCTGCGCGACGCGCGGGTGATCGAAGGATCGGGCTTCGTCGCCATCGACGCCGCAACCGACGCTGACGATGCAGCACTGGAAGCCTACGTGCAGAGATTCCTCCGCGACCGCCTGCGCGCCTCGGAGATGCACCCCGACGCGTGGACCGCAATCGTCGTCCGCGATCCCGCCGATGCCGAGGCGAAGCTGGCAGCCGTGGCCGGCGACAAGTACACGTATCGCGAGCTCGACGACTACACCGACCTGATTACGCGGACGCTGAAGACGCTGCCGGTGGTCTCGAAGATCACGCGGTCGGGCCTGCTCGACGAGCGCGTGTTCCTCGAGTACTCCCAGGAGCGGCTCGCGTCGTACGGCGTCAGCCCGGGAACGCTGCGCGACGTGCTGGCCGGCCGCAACATCACGGCCACCGGCGGCATCCTCGAGGTCGGCGGCAAGAACCTGACCATCGATCCCTCCGGCGAGTTCAAGAGCGAGCAGGACATCGGCCAGGTGCTGGTACCGACGAGCAACGGCCGCGCCGTCTACCTGCGCGACCTCGTCGACGTCGGCCGCGGCTACGCGACGCCGCCGTCGTACCTGAACTTCTTCGGCGCGCGCGGCGCCGACGGCGAGTGGCGGCGCAGCCGGGCGGTGACGCTGGCGATCCAGATGCGGGCAGGGCAGAAGATCGACGAGTTCGCGAAGGCCGTCGACGGCCGCCTCGCCGAGTTGAAGTCGCGGCTGCCCGAGGACCTCGAGCTGGCGCGCACCTCGGACCAGCCGCGTCAGGTCGCCGAGAACGTCTCGCTGTTCATGAACAGCCTCTACGAAGCCGTGGCCCTGGTGGTGCTCGTTTCGCTGATTGGCTTCTGGGAATGGCGGTCGGCGCTGCTGATGGCGCTGTCGATCCCGATCACGCTGGCGATGACCTTCGGGATGATGTACGCGCTCGGCATCGATCTTCAGTCGGTGTCGATCGGGTCGTTGATCATCGCGCTCGGGCTGCTCGTCGACGATCCCGTGGTCGCCGGCGACGCGATCAAGCGCGACCTCGCGGCCGGGCATCCGCCGGTGGTCGCGGCCTGGCTCGGACCCACCAAGCTTGCCACCGCGATTCTGTTCGCGACGATCACCAACATCGTCGCGTATCTGCCGTTCCTGATGCTGCCCGGCGACACCGGCACGATGCTCTACAGCCTGCCGGTCGTGGTCGGCAGTGCGCTGGTCGCCTCCCGGCTGGTCTCGATGACGTTCATTCCGCTGCTCGGCTACTACCTGCTGAAGCCGAAGGCGGAGCCGACGATCGAAGAGCGGCGCAAGTCGGGGTTCGCGGCGGCCTACTATCGCGTCGGCCGCCTGGCGATCGCGCATCGCTGGGCGTTTCTCGCTGGCGCGATGGCGTTCCTGGTTGCCGGCGGCGGCCTTGCGTCGCAGCTGAAATCGCAGTACTTCCCGAAGGACCTGCAGTATCTCTCCTACGTCGACGTGTGGCTGCCAGAGGATGCGCCGCTGTCGTCGACGCAGCAGGCGACGCTGGAGGCGGAAGCCATCGTCCGCGAAGTGGCTGGCGAGCGCCTGCGGTCGCTGACGACGTTTGTCGGCGGCGGCGGCCCACGGTTCTGGGTATCGGCGGGGCCCGAGCAATCGCAGCTCAACTACGCCCAGATCCTGATGGAGGTGTACGACAAGCACGATTCCATTCACCTTGCCGAGGCGCTGCAGCACGCGTTGAGCGAGCGGATTGCCGGCGCGCGTATCGATGTGCGCCTGCTCGAGGTTGGAGCGGCGGTCGGGATCCCGGTGCAGATCCGCGTTGCCGGTGAGGACATCGCGACCCTGCGCGGCCTGTCGACATCGGTCGCCGACATCCTGCGCGGCGTGCCCACGGCGGTCCGCGTCCGCGACAACTGGGGGCCGGAGAGCTTCGCGGTCCACCTCAAGACCGACGCCGACCGCGCCAACCTCGTCGGCCTGACCAACCGCGAGATCGCCGGCGCCTCGTCGACGGCCATGAACGGCACCGCGCTGTCGACGCTGCGCGAAGGTGACAAGCAGATCCCGATCGTCGCGCGGATGCGCGTCGAAGAACGGGCGGCGCTGTCCGACATCCGCAGCCTCTACGTCTACTCGGCGAAGGGGCAGCAGAAGGTGCCGCTCGAATCGGTCACGACCGTCGAGTACGGCATGCAGACCGAGAAGCTGCAGCGCCGCAACCAGTTCCGGACGATCACGATCTCGGCGTTCGCGGCCGACGGCGTGCTGCCGTCGGAGGTGTTGAACGCGGCGATGCCGGGGCTGAAAGCGCTCGAGCGCTCGCTGCCGCCCGGCTACACGATGGAAATCGGCGGCGAGTACGGCGAGCAGGTCAAGGGCTTCGGCAACCTCGCCATGGTCATGCTGGTGTCGATCGCGATGATTTTCCTGGCGCTGGTCATCCAGTTCCGGCACGCGGTCAAGCCGCTGATCGTGTTCGCGGCGATCCCGTTCGGAATCATGGGCGCGCTGATCGCCCTGCGGGTCATGAACGCGCCGTTCGGGTTCATGGCGTTCCTCGGCGTCGCCAGCCTGATCGGCGTGATCGTCAGCCACATCATCGTGCTGTTCGATTTCATCGAGGAGAAACGGGTCGAAGGCGAGTCGCTCGAGGACGCGCTGCTCGACGCCGGGATCATGCGGCTGCGGCCGGTGCTGATCACGGTCGCCGCCACCGTGATCGCGCTGTTCCCGCTCGCCGCGCACGGCGGCCCGCTGTGGGAACCGATGTGCTACACGCAGATCGGCGGCCTGAGCGTCGCCACGTTCGTCACCCTGCTCGTCGTCCCGGTGATCTACGCGATCTTCGTCAAGGACCTGAAGATCGTGAAGTGGGACAAGGCGTAACGGATTCACGACGGAGCGCGAGCCTTTCAGGCCAGCGACTCCGCGGCGACGTAAACGTTCGCCTGAAAGGCTCGCGCTCCTGGCGCGGGCCTTTTCTTTTTTGAGCACCCCAATCGGCGTGCGGTGATAGACAAGTTGTCGATCGATCCGCACCCTGCACGTTGCTGCGCACGCGATGGCGCACACGCGAACCTCACCGGCTGCGACGCATTCCTGCTAACTCGTTGATTTCCTTTCGCGAACCGCACTGGCACACGCGCCGCGCGCGATGTGGCGGACGCGTTGCCTTACTGCGGCCGCAGGAGGAGTCATGAGATCGATTCGACTGTTCGGGTTCATCGTGATGCTGATCGCCGCCGCGCGACTCAGCGCGTTCGCCGCCGACGCGTCAACCTCACTGTCCGGAACCGCAGTCGATGCCCAGGGGCTCGCTCTGCCCGGCGTGACCGTTGCCCTGAAATCGCCGTTCGCGCCGCAGGCCGAACCGGACATCCAGGTGACCGACGCCGCCGGCCACTTCACCTTCGACGGGCTCGCGCCCGGCGCCTACACCGTCACCTTCTCGCTCGACGGCTTCGCCGAGAAGACGTTCGACGCCGTCACCATTCCGGCGACCGAAGACCTCAAGGCGACGATGCAGCTCGCCGGCTTCACCGAGACGGTGACGGTCCGCCCCGAGCCGGTGTCGGCCGCGATTCCGGTGACCTCGATCGGCGAGGCCGTGTTCGAGCAGGAAGTCCTGAGCCAGGTGCCGCTCGCCAATGACCGCTTCGAAGACGCGCTGCCGCTGCTGCCGGGCGTGGTTCGCGGTCCCGACGGCCTGCTCAACATGAACGGCGCCCGCGCCGACCAGAGTGCGGTGCTGATGAACGGCGTCAACATGACCGATCCGGTGACCGGTCATTCGTCGGTGCGGCTGCCGCTCGAAGCGATCGACTCGATGAACGTCCACGGCGGCGTCTACTCGGCGGCGTTCGGCAACGCCTCCGCCGGCGTCACCGACATCGTCATCAAGCCGGGGCAGGACAAGCTCGACTTCCAGGTGCAGAACCTGATGCCGCGGCTGCGCTTCCACAACGGCATCGAGGGGTTCGACTCGTTCACGCCGCGGGTTCGCGTCTCCGGCCCGATCCACTCAGGACGGCTCTGGTTCTCGCAGTCGATGTCCTACCGGTTCGTCCGCTCGCAGGTCGACGAGCTGTCGCCGCGCGGCGACGACGAGCAGAAGATCAAGAGCTTCGATTCGGTCAGCCAGATCGACGCGCGCCTCAACGACACCAACCACTTCGCGACCACCTTTATTCTCTTCCCGAGCAACATCGACAACGCCGGCATCGACACGCTGCACCCGATCGACGCGACGCCCGACATGCGGCAGCGCGGCTGGGCGGCCTCGGCGTCCGAGCGCACCGTGTTGTCCGACCAGGTGACCCTGGCGACGGCGGTGTCGGTCAAGGAGTACGACATGAACGTGGCGCCGAAATACGACGCCGCGTCGATGGTCACCGTCTCCGGCGTGCGCAACAACTACTTCAACAACTTCGACCGGACCAGCCGCCGCTACGAGGGCAACGGCACGTTCGCGATCGCCGTGCCCGACGGGTGGGGACAGCACCTGATCCGCACCGGCGGACAGTTCGCGCACACCAGTTATGAAGGCACTGACGCCAGCCAGACCGTCTTCATCACCCGCGCCGACGGCACGCTGCAGCGACGCATCGACTTCGCCGGCTCCGGCCAGCTGTCGGCGTCGAATACCGAGATCGCCGGCTTCCTCGAGGATCAGTGGGCCGTCTCGCAGCAGATCACCGTGCAGGCCGGCGCCCGCTACTCCTACGAGCAGATCGCCGGTCAGCAGACGATTGCCCCGCGCGTCGACGCGACGGTGCGTCCGTTCGCGAACGGCGGGACGGTCATCAAAGGCGGCATCGGGCAGTTCTACGACAAGCTGCCGCTGAACGCCGCCGACTTCGAGTCGCAGCAGTCGCGCCGCATCACGGAATACGCGGCCGACGGCCAGGCGATCGGCTCGACGTCGCTCACCAACCACATCGCCGCCGACGGCCTGAACACGCCGAACACCATGGCGTGGAACGTCGAGCTCGATCAGATGCTCTCGAAACAGCTGCTGGCGCGCGTCGGCTACCGCCGCACGCGTGGCTACGACCAGCTCGTGGTCGACCCGTCGCCGGCCGACGAAACGCTGTGGCTGTCGAGCCGCGGCGGCTCGGAGACGCACGAGTTCGAAGCGACGCTGCGCAAGCAGTTCAGCACCACCAGCCACATCACCGCCTCCTACGTGCACGCCTCGACCCGGGCCGACCTGAACGACTACGTCTCGACGTTCGGCGACATGCGCGACCCGATCATCCGCGCCAACGAGTACGCGCCGCAGTCGTTCGACGTGCCGCACCGCTTCCTGGTGTGGGGCGTGATGACCCTGCCGAAGACGATCACGGTCGCGCCGACCGTCGAGTATCGCAGCGGGTTCCCGTACACCGTGATTGACGAAACGCAGCAGGCCGTCAGCGGTCGCAACGAAGGCGGCCGTTACCCGAACCTGTTCACGCTCGACCTGGCGGTGACCAAGGACGTGCAGCTGACGAAAGCGCGGCGCGCCCGCGTCGGCGTGCAGTTGTTCAACCTGACCAACCACTTCAACCCGCAGGACGTGCAGAACAACATCGACAGCCCCACCTATCGGCAGTACGCGAACAGCGTCGACCGGCAGATCCGCACCAAGTTCACGCTGCTGTTCTAGATGAAATGACGCGCGGCCCACGGTAGCGCAGGCCTTCAGGCCTGCCGGTGGCCGCGGGCAGCCGTGAACGGCTGCGCTACGGAAACCACACGAAACGAGGACTGAGTCATGACACGCACACTGCGCACTCTCCCTCTGTCGCTGCGCTCGCCTGAAAGGCTCGCGCTCCTGGCGTTTCTCGCGGCCGCCGCAGTCGCGGCGCCGCGGGCGGCGTTCGCTGACGGACGCGAGTCGGGCATCGCGGCCGCGCCGCCGGTGGTCGCCGAACACACCTACCGAATGCTTGCGAAGGTTCGGCCGCTGCTCTTCTGGATCAGCAAAGACGACGTCGGCGGGGCGCGTGTCAGCTGGCGCGGCGACGCCGACGGCGCCTTCGGCCTCGACCTGCTGATCGGATCCGATCCGGCGCGCGCGCCGCGGCAGATCAACCGCTGGGGCTACATCGCCGAGCAGGTGCGCGGCACCGACGCCCGCGTCATCGGCGTCATGAAGCAGTCGACCGAGCAGTCGATTGCCGAAGCTGAATCGGGTCTCGACAAGGAAGCCAGCCAGGGCGGCTACGTGTTCCGGGCGATTCAGGGCAGCGCGACCGCGAACCAAGCGCGCGCCGCCGTGACCACCGTCCGCGTGCCGCGCGACCTGACGTTTCACGACATCGACCCGCTGCTCTCGCTGATCAACACCGGCGGACGGACCGGGGAGAGCCGATCGGTGGCGCTGCCGAATGGCACGCGGCCGGGGTTTCTCGTCGCGCTCTCCGAGCTGATCACGCAAAGCCTCGCCGGCTACGCGAAGCGGCCGGGCAGCAGTTACAAACCGTCGGCGCCGCTCTCGTACGTCTACTTCGGCAGCTTTTACGACCTGGCGATGAAGTCGAGCGACCTGCTGAAGACCGCGACGATCGACGGCAAGCGCTACACCAACCTGGTGCGCTCGGATTTCGAAATCAAGAACCGCGCGACCGGGGAGACGACGAAGTTCCAGCTCACCTACGGCACCGACGGCCCGCTCGCCGGGATTCCCGTCCACGCGATCTACCAGCCGCGCTGGTGGTTCGAAGTGCAGCTCTTTCTCGACGAACGCACGGCGTTCTGAGGTCCAGCCATGAATCGCATTGCCGCCGTCGTCGTCCGGGATTCATCGCCGCTCCGCTTCGCCGGCCTCGACCTGGCCGAGCGTGCCGAGCGGGTGCTGCGCCGCGCCGGCGTCGTCGAGATTCAGATCGTCGACGACGACCAGCCGCTCGCTGACGCCCCGTTCGCCGACCTCCTGCTCGTGCTGCCGGAGCGCGTCGTTGTCGAGGCCGCGGCGATCACCGATCTCGTCCGCCGCGCCCTCCACCAGCCGGAAGCCGCGGCGGTAGTGGTCGACGCGGCCGGACGCAGCACCGGGTTGCTGCTGCTCTCGCCGGAGGCGATCGAACGGGTGCGCCCGGTGCTCAGGCTGCGATCGGCGCTGCGCCGCCTCGCCGCCGAAGCGGCCGTTCGCGTCATCCGCGTGACGCCGCGGTACATCAGGAGGATCGCCGACGCGCGTGACATCGGCGCGGTCGAGACGGCGTACCTGTCGCGCACCAACGGCGGCGACGGCGAAGGCATCTTCACGCAGAACATCCGCCGTTTCTCGATTCCGGTGAGCCGCTGGCTGCTCCAGTCCGACGCGGTCACCGCCAACGGCGTCACCATCGCCGGCTTCGCGCTCGCGGTCGTCGCCGGCGGCTGTTTCATGGTCGGCAGCTACGCCGCCGGCGTCATCGGCGCGCTGATCTACTTCGCGAGCATGGTGCTCGACTGCTCGGACGGTGAGGTGGCCCGAGGCACGCTGAGCGACTCGAAGTTCGGCGCCTGGCTCGAGACCGTCACCGACTACCTGTCGTACTTCGTCGTTCTGGGATCGATCGTCGTCGGCGACTTCCGCACCGAAGGGATCGACCATCACACGGTGGCGGCGGCGATTGCCGCCTCGTTCAGCACCGGGATCGTCCTGCTCGTCGGCTGGCTGCGCGCGCACATTGCTTCCGCGAATCCCGGCGCGTTCGACGATGCGCTGGCGGCCGAGTTGAAGCAGGGGACGCCGTTCCAGCGATTCACCGCGTGGGGCCGGCAGCTGATCAAGCGCGCGTTCTTCGCGCACCTGCTGATCTTCCAGGCGGTGATCGGCCAACTTCCGGCGCTCACCGAGATCTGGGCAATCGGCGCCGTCGCTGCGCTCGTCATCATCCTCGCCGTGCAGACGTTTCTTGTCCGCAGCGTACAGGTGGAAGCAATCGCGTAGGGGCGGGCTTTCAGCCTGTCCCGGGCGCCCCGAAAGGGCGCCCCTACGGCAATCGTGGAAATCGATTTGAGGAGCATTCATCATGTCGCCGTCACGCGCCATCATCCTTGCAGCCGGCAACGGCTCGCGCATGGGCCAGCTGACCGCCGACCGTCCGAAGACGATGCTCGAGGTCGACGGCCGCCCGCTCATCGACCGCGCGCTCGACGCCCTCGGCGCGTGCGGCATCGGCGACGTCACGCTGGTCGTCGGCTACCAGCGTGAACGGCTTCGCCAGCATCTCGGCGACCGGGTCCGCTTCATCGACAACCTGCGCTACCGCGAGACCAACAGCCTCTACTCGCTGTCGCTCGCCCGCGACGTGCTGGCCGGCGGCGCGCTGGTGCTGAACTCGGACGTGCTCGTGTCGGCGCAGCTGGTGGCGCGCCTGGTCGACGCGCGCGTCGCCGACGCGGCGCTGGTCGACAGCCGCAGCACGCTCGCCGACGAAGAGATGAAAGTGAAGATCTGGAACGGCTTCGCGATCGACTTCAGCAAGCAGCTGCCGCCGTGGGAGGCGCATGCCGAGAACGTCGGCGTGCTCAAGTTCGGCGCCGACGGCGGCCGGCGCCTGGTCACGCACATCGACGCGCTGCTCGCCGCCGGCAACGAGAACACCTGGGCGCCGCAGGCGTTTGCCGCGCTGGCCCGCGAATGGCCCATCCGCGCCATCGACACCGGCGGTCTGCCATGGACGGAGATCGATTTTCCGGCCGATCTCGAACGGGCCCGCGACCTGATCGGCGCGGCGCCGGTGGCGAGGCGGTCATGAGCCGTTCGCGCCGCTGGCAGTTCCCGATCGCGGCGGTCGCCGGGATCGCGCTGTTCGGCTACTCGGTGGTGTCGGTCGGACCGCGCGAGCTGCTGGCGCAGATGCGATCGCTGGCGCCGGTGCTGCCGGTGATTCTCGTGCTGGCCGCCGTCCGCTTCCTGCTGCAGGCGGCGGGCTGGCGGGCGGCGATGCCGGCCGCGCAGCGCCCGCGCTGGCGCGACGTCTTCGCGGCGGTCGTCGCCGGGGAAGCCGCCGGCTACTTCGCGTGGGGACCGGTGACGCGCGAGCCGATGAAGGCGATGTTCGTGAGCCACGCGGTGCCGCAGCGCGCCGCGCTGACGGCAGCGGTCTTCGAGCGGTTCATCTACGCGATCGCCGCGACGCTGCTGATCGTCGCCGCGCTGGCGATCGCCGCGGTGCGCTACCACTTCGTCGGCCGGTTCGTCATCGGCTCCGGTCTGATCATCGGCGCGACGCTGACCATGACGCAGCGCTGGCAGCGCGTCGGCGGCGACATGAAGCGGCATCGCGCGTCGCTCGGCCGTCTCGGCGCACTCGCCGCGGCGCAGGAGATCAGCAACCTCGTCGAAGCCTACCTCGTGCTCGCCTGGCTCGGCGCGACACCGACGCTCGCGGCCATCGTCGTCCTCGAAGGCATCGGCCGGCTGATGAACAGCGCCGGCCAGTTCATTCCCGGGAAACTCGGCGTCACCGAAGCGGCGACGGCGGCGCTCGCCGACGGACTGCGCCTGGGCAGTGCACACGGTCTCAGTCTGGCGCTCGCGCGCCGCGTTCGATCACTGGCGTGGGGCGCCGTGGGCATCGCCCTCGTGTCGCTTCGCGCGTTCAACTACCAGGTGTTCATCAATGACGCGATTTGCTACCTTCGCCGCCGTGGCCCTCATGACTGTATTCCGTCTGGCGGGCTACTTCAGTGAGCCGCGCCTGAGCGACGCGGAAATCCATGCCGTTGCCGGCGAGCCGAACCGGATCGCGGCGGCGCCGCTCGATCGCCGGCGGCTGACCGTCGTCAGCTGGAACATCGAGCGCGGCATCCAGTTCCAGAAGATCGCCTCGACGCTCCGCGATCTGCATCCCGACGTGGTCCTGCTGCAGGAGGTCGATCGCTACTGCAACCGCAGCGGCAACCGCGACATCGCACGCGAGCTCGGCGAGGCGCTCGGGATGAACTGGGTCAGCGGCGGCGAGTACCAGGAGATCGGCGAGGCGCGCGGCACGCCGGCGGCGGTCACCGGCCAGGCGATTCTCAGCCGCGACACGATCGCCGATCCGGCAGTCGTCGTCTTCGGCGAGCAGGTCACGCTGCGGTGGCGGTTGAATCCGATGCAGCCACGCCGCGGCGGCCGCATCGCGCTGCGGGCGCAGACCGCCGGCCTGACCGTCTACAGCGTGCACCTCGAAAGCGGCGGCGACGATCGGCTGCGGACCGCGCAGCTCGGCGACGTGCTCGCCGATCAGGCGCAGCAGAACGGCGAACGGGCGGTGATCGGCGGCGACTTCAACAACCAGGTGGCGCTGCAGTCGTTCATGTTTCGCGGGCTGGCCGCCAACGGCTTCACCGACGCGCTGCGCGAGGCCGGCGATCGCCGCACGTCGATCAACCATCAACACCCGATCGACTGGATTTTCGTGAAGGGCATCGCGGCGCGGAACGGCCGCGTGGTGCGGGTGGAGGAAACCTCAGATCACTATCCGCTCGTCACGAGCATTGCACTCCCGTAGGTCCGGCTGAAGCCGGACACTACGGGAGCCTCTTATCCGACGAATTCCAAATTCCAAATTCGGAATTCCTAATTCGTTAGCTGCCCGGGATCATGAGATGCGCCGTCGAGGTGCCGGCGTTCATGATCCAGATGCCGCCCTGCTTGTTGTTGTCCGGCAGGCCCATCGACTGCGCGGTTGCGCCCGGCACTGCGACCGTCGTGTGAACACGCGTCGCGTGTTCCTTGTCGGGCGCATTCATCGTCAGCCACACCGATCCGAACTCCGGTTTGGCACGCGTGCCGTCCTTTTCGGCGGCGTCGATCGCCGCCTGCCGCGCCGTCTTGTCGGCAATCGCCTCGAACTTGAGGTTCTGCTTGACGCGATCGAGGTTGGCGATGCTGGTGCACTGCACCGAGAACGGCTGCTGGCCGGGCTCGCCCGACCGGTCGTAGCAGACCAGGCGGTTGGTGCCCTTTTTGAGCGTGTCGTAGGTGCCGTCGGCCTTCCATTTGATGACCGTGGCCCCCTCTTTCATCTGCCGCGGCGCCGGCATCAGCGCCTTCTCGATAGCCGGATCCTGCGGAGTCGATCCGGCGGCCGGGGCGCCTTGCTGCGCCGAGCCAGCGGCGGTGGCCATCAGCAGGCCGAGCGCAAGTGTGACGATGCGTTTCATTGCTTCCCTCCAGGAAACTGCGAAGCCAAGAGATTACACGATAGAACGAAGGGCGCGTTTCAAAATTGCCGTAGCGCAGCCCTTCAGGGCTGCCCGCGGGCGTTCGGCAGGCCTAAAGGCCTGCGCTACGTGAGCCGCGCGTGACTCTGCAACGCACCTAAGACGCGCGCGGCCGTTATCGGGTTTCGAAGCGATCGGGCCAGTCGTTCAGCGTTTCGCGAAGAATTTGCGCGACGGCTGTCCGATCGGTGGCCGACAGCCGCGCGTATCTCGGTGCCGGGTCGCGTCCGGACAGCACGTCCCAGATCCGGGCGTAGACCGCCTGCCGCACCGCGTCTGGCAGCGCCCTGAACGCCGGCGAGTAGAGCATGAAGCTGCAGGGGTAGCGGAACAGCCGCCGTTCGAGATCGAGCTGGCGGAGTGACCGGCCGCTGTGATCGGCGGGACCCCGCGCGGCGAATTCGGCGGCGAACCCCGACGTCCCGGCAACCGGCGCGGTCAGCGGTTGTTCGTCGATGAAGAGCGCGTAGTCGACGAGCTCGTCGATCGCGTCGTGCAGCACGCCGCTGCCCGCGTCCGGCGGTTTGCCGTCGGCCGCGATCCTCGCTTCCCAGCCGATCCGGGTGATCAGGTTCGTCATGTGCGCCTGGTGCGCGAACACCATCAGCGCGACGATGTCGCTGTGCGCCGACGGATACGTGGTGGCGTCGAACGCGCCGGCGAGCGACGTCCGGTTCAACGTGCGATCGGAGATGGCCGACTGGTAATCGCCCGGCGCGGTGACGATCGCGTTGCCCATGTGGCGCATCGCGCCGTGTGTCCCGGTGACGTACCAACCGCCCCATCGTTTCGCGAACGGCGTGCGATCGTCCAGGTCGTAGGTCCCGAACTGGCCGAGCGGCAGGCCGTCGCGCGCCACGAACGTGCTGCGCGCGAACAGTCCCGGGACATGCAGCGTCGTGTAAACCTGATGACAGCGAACGCACGCCGAGGGCCGGTCGAAGTGCGGTTGCGCCTGCGGCTTCTGCTCGACCGTGTAGAAGAGAACGCCCTGCTCGGGATCCTGGACCGCGAGCTCGAGCAGCGGCGCGCCGTGGATGTAGCCGACGGCGACTTCGTCGTTGAAGAAGATCGCGCGCGGGTTTGCCGGCTCTGTATAGAGAGCCTGGACGCCGGTCTTCGACATCACCAGCATCTGCGAGGCAACCGGCACGTGGAGCGCCTCGAGCACCGACGCCAGATAGCCGGCGCGCTCGTCGAACGCGAGCCGTGCCGTCCCTTCGGCGATGCGGCGGTTCAAGCCGGCGACGACATCGGTGGTCGGCCGCGTGAAGTAGCCGATTGCCGGGCTTGTCAGCGGCACCGCCATCGGCCGCTCCGTCAGCGGCGCGGCCGCGGCGCGCACGCACACGAATGCGCCGGCGGCGAGCGCCACCGCGGCGGCCGCCGCTCGGAGTGTCCTGATGGGGAACGTCATCCCGATGTATCGATGTTACGCCAGTTAGGAACGTTTTCCTTTCCGGGCGGGGCCTTTCAGAATCAACGTCGCGCAGCCCTTCAGGTCTGCCCGACGGCCGTTCAGCAGGCCTGACGGCCTGCGCTACGAGAGGCTTTCGCGGCGCAGTATACTCGCGCGTTCCGATGACGGTCCTGATCATTGTGGGCCTTCTCGCGGCGCTGGTGCAGGCGCCAGCGCCCCTTCCCGGCGCTCGACTCTTTGCCGACAGCTGCGCGTCCTGCCACGGCGCCGACGCGAAGGGCGACAACGGTCCGAACCTGACGACCTTGTGGGCATCGGGCGCCGCCGACGATCGTGTGGTCGAGACGATCCGCCGCGGCGTCCCGGGCAGCGTGATGCCGGCCAGCCGCGCCAGCGACGCGGAGATTCGCGCCATCGTGGCCTACTTGAAGAGCCTCGCGCCGACGGCGGTCGCGAGCGACGCTGCGCGCGGCGGCGCCGAGCGGCCGCAGCCGGTGACGCTCGTCACCCGAAGCGGCGAGCGCATCCGCGGCGAGCGGCGCAACGAGGATGCGTTCTCGATTCAGATCGCCGAGGCAGGCGGACGGCTGCAAGGCTACCTGAAACGCGATCTCGCTGAGATCGTGCGCGGCGATCGTCATGACGCCGC
>Ga0070686_100000953_pt1 | contig 16677 bp, 20 predicted proteins | sample KBSS23LmetaG_FD_65654 | JGI IMG/M metagenome (GOLD analysis project Ga0070686, IMG submission 65654) | Switchgrass rhizosphere microbial communities from Kellogg Biological Station, Michigan, USA - KBS S2-3L metaG | ecosystem: Host-associated > Plants > Roots > Rhizosphere ... | reverse complement strand
ACCGCGAGCACGCGGGTGCGCCAGTCCATCTCGAGGGCCTTCACCTCGGCATTGGGCTTGCCCAGCTTGGCGAGGAGCGCGGGCACGTCGGCGGCGATGTGGTCGATCACCTTGAGCTTGAGCGCCTCCTGCGCCGGCAGGCTCGCGCCCTCGCGCACCGCCTTCTCCGCCCAGTCGGCGTTGCGGTGGCGCAGCTGCGCGAGGCCGCGGATATAGGCGACGGCGTCGTTCGTCACCTTGCGCGTCATGGTGTCTTCTTCTTTTTTCCCATCCTTCTGGGGAGCGCCGCCGCCGCCGATCGACACCGGCGAGGCGGCGCCGAGGTTGGTGCCGGGCGCCATCGCCGCGATGTGCGCCGCGTAGAGGATGAACGTGCCGGCGCTCGCCGCGCGCGCGCCGCTCGGCGCGACGAAAACCGCGACCGGCACCGGCGAGGCGAGGATCGCCTTGATCACCTCGCGCATCGAGGTGTCGAGGCCGCCGGGGGTATCGATCTGGAGGATGACGAGCTCGGCGCCCTCCTTGGCGGCGCGCTCGATGCCGCGCTTCGCGAAATGCGCGCTCGCGGGACCGATGGCGCCCTCGAGCGGCACCAGCACCACCGGCGCTGCCGACGCCACGGCGCAGGCGCAGCCCAGGACCGCGAGCAGGATCGCGCGCATTGCAGCGGATTATGCTCCGCCGCGGTGGCGAGCGACCTATTTACCTGCGACGTACTGCCGGTAGGAAAGGTCGGGGGTGGCCCCGGGAGCGCGGCGCGCCACGAAACGCCTGGCGCGGGCAAGCCGGTCGCGGAACAGGCTGCGCCGGCCCCGCCCGTGCTGCGGGTCGAAAAGGTACATGGCGAGCGCACCCAGCCCGAACGTGACGAGCGTTCTCATGATCTTGCCTCCTTCAGCGGATTGCGTCGCCCCGCCATGGCCCCGAGCACCGCGGCGAGGAGCGACAGGACCAGCGCGCCGAAAGTCACCCAGGAGACATCCGGTGTCGCCTGCCCGAACTGAAACGTCGAGCTCAAGGTCTGCGCGGCGCCAGCGGCGAGCACGCCGATGCCGGAGAGCATCACGCTCACCACCCACACCAGGGCGCCCTCGAAGAAGCCGGTAGTGCCGTCGAAAATCGCGCCGATGCGGGTCGAAACCCAGCCACCGATGAAGAGCGCCACGAGCAGCGATACGCCGGCCCAGATGCCGGCTCCGGCGCCGAGCGCGCCGGTGTCGGCCTGGCTTGGCTGGGCCGCGCTTATCCCGACCGCGACGCCGAGCGCGGTCATCAGGAGCAGGAATCCGAGCGCGACCAGCACGCCGCCGAAGACTCCGCCCCAGGACACGCGCATACCGTCGGCGCGCAGCGGGGCCGCTTGGGCGATGCGCCGGCGCTCGGCCACACGTCGGTCGTGGTAGGCGTTGTGGCTGGCTACAGTGGCCATCGGGTTTCCTTCCTGTTGTAAATCAGCGCGCCGTCTCGCCGCTCGACGCCGGCAGCTGGGCGCCGCCGCGCTGGCCGAGCTCGAGCTGCATGCGGTTGCGCTGTTCGTTGGCAGTCGCATATGCCGCCTCGGCGGCGCGCATCTCCGCGGTCTTCAACGCGATGCGCGCGCGCTGCGCAGCGAGATACGAGAAGTGGGCCACCCTCGCCGGCTCGGCGTCCGCGCTCTGCAGGTTCTCGGCATCGCGCAGCTCGCGCCCGGCGAGCTCGAGCTCGACCGGCGCGCGCGCCTGCACCTGCGGGTTCGCCGCGGCGCTGCGGTAGACGGCGCGTGCGGCCTCGAGCTCGTTGGTGGCGCGCGGAACGGACGTGCATCCCGCGCCGAGCAAGGTGCCAACGCAAACCGCGGCGAGCGCGGTGTGCCGGATCGCTTCGCGCGTCATTTCGCTCTCCTGTCGAGTTCGTCCTGCAATTGCCTCACGCTCTGGTTGGCGTCGGCCGCGGCGCGCTGCACCCGCGCGTTGTCGGCAACGGCGCGGGCGTAGTCGGCATCGACCTGGGCTTGCTCGGCGTAGATCCGCGCGTTCACGTAGTCCCCGCGCTCGGCTTCCTGCTCGGAACGGGCCAGCTTGTACTGCGCCACCCGCAGCTCCATGGCGCCGTCCTGCACCACAGCCGGCTCGGCTTTCGATACGGCAGCGCGGGCGGCATCGATCTGCTCGGTCGGCTGCGGCATGCTGCTGCACGCGGCCAGAGCCAGCGCGAGCACGATTGCCGCCATGCGCCGCAAGTCGCGCTGTAAATCGTAGGGGTCGATGCAAGCTTTACAGGCGGCGCAGGGCATCTCAGGGTCCTCCAAAACCGATCGACCGGTGCGCAGCAATCTGCGGTCCCGCCCGGGTTCGAAGCTTGCAAGACAGCCGGTGGAGCCGATATGCGCTATCTCGTGTTCTTGTTCCTGGCAACGGCACTGGTGGGGTGCGATGCGCCCGACGAGAGCTTCCGCCTCGTCACGGTGGAAAGCCAGGACCGCATGGGACTTTCCCTGCGAGAGCTGCCCGAAGCGACCCTCAAGTCGATCGGCCTTGGCTACGGGCTGGCGGTGATCCGACTCGGCAAGGAGGGCGAGCGCGCCGGGCTACGCCTGGGAGACGTGGTCTACGGGGTGAACCAGACGCGGATCCGCAACCTGCAGGAGTTCAGCGGAGCGCTTGCGCAGCTGCAGGACGGTCGCCTGAGCCTGCTAGTGCGGCGCGGAAAGACCGACCTTCAGGTGCCGCTGGAGATTGGCGGGTTGCCGGCCGAGGACGGGGTACTGCGTGTGCCGCGGCCCTCTACAGATACTCTTCTGCGCACCTGATGATGGCGTCGTTGGTCTGACGCTCAAGGCAATGGCGCGCATCCTGATGGCGCTTGGCGGTCGCCTTGCGCATCGCCTTGGAGGCCGTCGCTTTCGACACCGGCTTCTCCGCTTCGGCGGACTTCGCCGCCACTGCCTTTTGCTCCGGAGCCTGCGCCTGCGCCGGGTGCATGAGCGGCAGCGCCGCCGCGAGGGCCCCAGCCAGAATCGTTTTTTTCATGGAGCTTCCTTTTTGCCTAGCCCGAGACCGCAAGGATAGCCCGATTCATTGCAGGCGTCTCTGGTAGGCGCGGATGCGCTGTGCATTAGTTCCCAGATCGCCCCTTCCGACGCGCGACTTCGAGCGCACATCGACGCGGCTTCCGGCGCCATCCGCAGTAATGCGCACGACAACGTCGTCCTTGAACCCGAACCAGAAAGTCGTCGCGACCGCCTCGATGCGGCCCGCGGATGGATCCTCGCGCACGATCTGCCAGCCGGATTCCTCCATCGCGCCCTTCGCCCGCTCGAATGCGATGTAGGGCGCGACGGCAAGGTGCGAGGGACGGATGTCCGGGTAGGCACGGCGCTGCGCGTCGCTGCTCTCGTTCGGATCGGTGCTGATGTCGTTGATCGGCGGAACCGAGCGCGCGCGCAGGTATGCTGCAGCCGGAATCGCGGCGACCGACGCGCCGAGCACCACCGCGAACAGCGAACGCGCGACGCCTGCGCGGCGGAAAAGGGCGACCGCACCGAAGATCGCGCCCGCCAGTCCGAGCGCTCCGGCCGCGAGCAGCATGAGGATGCCGACGCCGTAGGAGACGAGACCCGACCTCACCGCCGGGCCCGATGCGGCCAGCACTGCCAGCGCGAGCAACGCCAGTCCGAGGCCGGTGCGGCCGATCATTGTGGCTCCCCTAGAGCTGCGAGCTGAGCAGCCCGGCGGCGTGCTCCAACAGCTTCTCTCTCAACGGACGCGCCTCCCATTCCTCCAGTGTAATGCGTCGCGAGCGCCCGAGGTCGCGCTCGAAGATGCGCTCCCCCTCGGCCGCGAACGCGCGGTCGTAGACGTTGAGGTTCGCTTCGTCGTTGGTGCTGAACGAGCGCGTGTCGAAATTGGTGGACCCCACCGTCACCCACAGCCCGTCCACCGTCATCACCTTCACGTGGTAGAAAGTCGGCTGGTATTCGTAGATCTCGACTCCGGCGCGCAGCAGCTCGCCCCAGGTGGAGCGCGAGGCGCGGCGCACCGCCGCCGAGTCGGTGGCCGGCCCCGGCACGATGATCTGCACGCGCACGCCGCGGCCCCTCGCCTCGACGAGCTGGCGCACCTCGTTGTCGTCCGGGACGAAGTACGCCGCCGACAGCTGAATCGAGCGCCGCGCCGCGGCGATCGACATGAGATAGAGGAGCTGGGCGCTCTCGCCGCCGCCGCCCGGGGAGCTGACGACGAACTGCGCGAGCTCGCCGCCGACCGGGCGGAGCTCGGGGAAGTACTCGGGCCCGTGCAGCACCTCGCCGGTCACCTCGATCCAGTTCTCCATGAACGCCGCCTGCATCTGCGCGACCGCGGGACCCTCGAGACGGAAGTGGGTGTCGCGCCAGTGCTCAGCGTCCTGCGCGTCGCCGCTCCACTCGTCGCCGATGCCGGCGCCGCCGGTAAAGCCCACGGCGCCGTCGATCACCATGATCTTGCGGTGAGTGCGGTTGTTCATGCGTGCGATGGTGTCCCAGCGCACCGGGTTGTAGAGCTCCACGCGCGCCCCCGCGTCCCTGAGCCGGCCGAGCACCGTCTTCTCGATCTTCTGGCTGCCGAGCGCGTCGATCATCACGTGCACCTTGACGCCCGAGCGCGCGCGCTCCTCGAGCGCGGCCGTGAACTGCTCGCCGATCGCGCCCTTCCAGTAGATGTACATCTCGAAGGTGATGCTCTTGCGCGCGCCGCGGATCGCCTCGAGCATCTCGGGGAAGATCTCGTCGCCGTTCACGAGCGCGCGCGTGCGGTTGCCCGGCACCAGCGCCGGCCCGAGCATCACGTTCATGGCGCGCACGAACTGCGGATCGCCGACGCCGTAGAGCGACGCCACGCTGGTGTCGATCTTCTTGTCGCCGAGCGAGAGATTGGCGGCGAGCAGCACCCCGAGCCCCGTGGCGAGGAAGGTCAGGATGCCGATGCGCCAGGTGGTGTCGCTCCACCTGCGCAGCGCGCCTAGGCGCCGAGCCAGTTCCACAGCCATCGGGCGATGAAGAAGCCTGCGACGCACGCCGCCACGAGGAACGCGGCGACGCCGGCGACGAGCGCCGCCACGAAGGCGCGGCTCGAGCGCTGCGCGGCGCGCGGCGCGTCGAGCCAGGCGTTCAGCAGGCGCACGTTGCGCTGGTTGGCCTTGAAGGCCGCGTCGAACACGTCGCCGGCGAGGGGGATCACGCCGACCAATCCTTCCAGGGCGACGTTAAACGCCATGCGCGCGAGGATGCTTCTCGGAGCACCGAGCGCGGCCGCCTCGCGCACGATATAGCTCGAAAGGACGACCCCGACGGCGTCGCCGATCACCGGGAACAGGCCGATCAGCGCGTCCAGGCCTATGGTGAGGCGGGTTCCCGGGATCGGGATCGAGCTGTCGAGCAGCCACGCGAGCCAGTTGAGCCGCTCGCGAACCTGCCAGGTAATGCGGCGATGGTCCATGCAATTGGTCGACTACAAATCGGGGTCAGACCCCGATTCGGGCCGAAAATTCAGACCGGCTTTGGGTATCATTTCGCCTTCCCCAAAGACGATCTACAGGAGACCTGCTATGGCGATCAAGGTCGGCGACCGGCTTCCCGACGGCAAGCTGATGGAATCCACGGAGTTCGATTCGGGCACGCAGTGCGCCATGCCGCCCAAGGAAGTGAGCGTCGCCGACGCAGTGCGCGGCAAGAAGATCGCGATCTTCGGCCTGCCGGGCGCTTACACCCCCACCTGCTCGGCGAAGCACGTGCCGGGCTACGCGCAGAACGCCGAGGCGCTGAAGAAGAAAGGCGTGCACGAGATCTGGTGCGTCGCGACCAACGACGCCTTCGTGATGGCGCACTGGGGCCGCGACCAGAAGGCGCTCGGCAAGATCAGGTTCCTGGCCGACGGCAGCGCCGCCTGGACCAAGGCGCTCGGGCTGGAGCTCGACCTCAACGCGCGCGGCATGGGCACGCGCATGAACCGCTTCTCGATGCTGGTCGACAACGGCGTGGTGAAGCAGCTGAACGTCGAGGCCCCGGGCAAGTTCGAGGTGTCCGATGCGGCAACGATGCTGAAGCAGGCGGGCTGAAGCAGGATATTTCGCGTTTTGCCGTCAGCGCGGCGCCGGCCGGCGCGTTGTAGGGCGAGGCCCTCCCGGGCCTCCCACCGACCGAAAGGACATTCCATGCTCAGGATCCTCCTCCCAACCGCCCTGCTGGCGTTCTGCGCCCCGGTTTTCGCCCAGGCGCCTTCGGATGCGCCCAAGCCGAAGGCAGAACGGCGTTTCGACTGCTCGAAGGCGAAAGACCCCAAGGCCTGCGAGGAGCGCCTCGCCAAGCTCAAGGCCGCCCATGAGCAGGCGCGCAAGGCCTGCGAAGGCAAGAAAGGCGAGGAAGGGCGCAACTGCATGCGACACGAGATGTGCTCCCAGGCCAAGGACCCGGGCAAGTGCGAGGCCCGGGTCGCCCGCGCCGAGAAGATCCGCGAGGCGTGCAAGGGCAAGACCGGCGAGGAGCTGAAGAGCTGCGCCCGCGAGCAGCGCCAGCAGAAATAGACTTTTTCTTATTGCGGTTCCGGCCTCGGCCAGAGGCCGGAACCGGTGATGCAAAAAGGTAGTCCTAGCATGGCGCTGGCGCCTGACCTTCGCTAGGATCGGTTCCGGTCTCCTCGCGCCGCACTATTCGACTGGCTGACATGACAAACCGGCTCTACGCCGCCGCCTTCCTGCTGCTCTTCTCCGCCGCCGCTTTCGGACAGCAGACTGCTGCGCCGCCGCAGCAAGCCAAGAAGACCGTACCGCAGCCGGCGCAGAAAACGTCGTCGCAGGCGCTGCAAAAGGCCCAGTCGATCGAGGGCGTCACGGAATACCGCCTGGCGAACGGCCTGCGCGTTCTCACCGTGCCCGACCCGGGAAGCGACACCACCACCGTGCACATCGCCTACCTCGTGGGCTCGCGCCACGAGGGCTATGGCGAGAAAGGCATGGCCCACCTTCTCGAGCACCTGCTCTTCAAGGGATCGAAGCGCCATCCCGCCGTGAAGGAAGAGTTCAACCGCCGCGGCGCGCGCTGGAACGGCACCACCTCGAACGACCGCACCACCTACTTCGAGACCTTCGCCGCCACCGCCGACAACCTCGACTGGGCGCTCGGCATGGAGGCCGACCGCATGGTGAACTCGTTCGTGTCGAAGAAGGACCTCGACGCCGAGATGACGGTGGTGCGAAACGAGTTCGAGATGGGCGAGAACAACGCCGGCGCGGTGCTGTTCCAGCGCATGCAGCAGCTCGCCTTCCCGTGGCACAACTACGGCAACGCGATCATCGGCCAGCGCGCCGATATCGAAAGGGTGCCGATCGAGAACCTGCAGGCGTTCTACCGCACCTGGTACCAGCCCGACAACGCGGTCCTCATCGTCGGCGGCAAGTTCGACGAGAAGAAGGCGCTCGAGCTGGTGGCGAAGCACTTCGGCGCGATCCCCAAACCCAAGCGCAAGCTGCCGAGCTTCTACACCGAGGAGCCGACGCAGGACGGCGAGCGCGAGGTGACGCTGCGGCGCGTGGGCGAAAACCAGGTCGTGTCGACGCTCTACCGCGTGCCGGCCGGCCACCACCCCGACTATCCGGCCATCGACGTCCTCACCAACGTGCTGGGCGACGTGCCTTCCGGCCGTCTCCACCGCGCGCTGGTCCAGAAGGGCCTCGCGAGCCACGCCTGGGGCGCGGAGCGCGGGCTGCACGATCCCGGCTTCGTGTACTTCGGCGCCTCGCTGGCGAAGGACGGCAAGCTCGACCCGGCGCGCGAGGCGCTGGTCGCGACGGTCGAAGGCCTGAAAAGCGAGCCGATCCGGGCCGAAGAGGTCGAGCGCGCCCGCACCGCGCTGCTGAACGACTTCGAGAAGACCCAGCTCGATACCGGCGCCTACGTGCGCGCGCTGTCGGAGTTCACCGCGATCGGCGACTGGCGCCTGTTCTTCCTCTACCGCGAGCGCCTGAAGCAAGTCACCCTCGCCGACGTGCAGCGCGTGGCCGAGCACTATCTCAAGCCGGCCAACCGCGTGCTCGGGACGTTCGTTCCGACCGATGCGCCCGACCGCGCGGACATCCCGCCGTCGCAGGAATGGCAGGCGGCGCTCAACGCGTTCAAGGGCGAGTCCCAGGGCGTGCGCCTCGGCGAGGCCTTCGATCCCTCGCCCAAGAACATCGAGTCGCGCGTGGTGCGCAAGAACCTCTCGAACGGCATCCGCGCGGCGCTGCTGCCGAAGACCACGCGCGGCGGCCGGGTGATCGCGACGCTCGCGCTGCACTGGGGCGACGAGAAGACCCTGACCAACCGCGAGGTGGCGTGCAGCTTCGCCGGCAGCATGCTGATGCGCGGCACGCAGAAGAAGACCCGGGCCGACATCAAGGACGCGTTCGAGAAGCTGAACGCCAGCGTCTCGGTGAGCGGCGACGGCGCGAGCATCGAGGTGCGGCGCGAGAACCTGGTGCCGACGCTGCGCCTGGTCGCCGAGGTGCTGCGCGAGCCGGCGTTCTCGCCCGCGGAGTTCGACGAGCTGAAGCGGGCCGCGCTCACCGGCGCCGAGTCGCAGCGCACCGATCCTTCGGCGCAGGCGAGCCTGCAGCTCGCGCGCCATCTCTCGCTCTACCCCAAGGGCCACCCCAACTACACCCCCGACGTCGAGGAGCGCATCGAGTGGCTGCGCGCGGCGACGCTCGAGGAGGCGCTCGGCTGCTACCGCGAGCTCTTCGGCGCCACCGGCGCCGAATTCTCGGCGGTGGGCGAGTTCGATCCGGACGAGCTCGCGCGGGTGGTCGAGGAGCTGTTCGGCGGCTGGCGCAGCCCGAGCCCGTTCGTGCGCGTGCCGTCGCGCCATTTCGAGCGCCCGGCGACGGAAAAAGAGGTGCTCACGCCCGACAAGGCGAACGCCGTGCTGCGCGCGGGAATCAACGTCAGGCTGCGCGACGACAACGCGGACTTCCCCGCCCTCGTGCTGGCCAATTACCTGCTCGGCGGCTCCTCCACCGCGCGCATGCCCGGTCGCGTGCGCGAGAAGGAAGGCCTCTCCTACAGCACCTTCAGCAGCTTCAACGCCAGCGCCTTCGACGAGGCCGGCAGCTTCCGCATCGGCGCGATCTTCGCGCCGCAGAATCGCAGCCGCGTGGAGGGCGCGATCCGCGAGGAGCTCGCGCGCGCGGTGCGCGACGGCTTCAGCGCCGAGGAGCTCAAGGCGGGCAAGCAGGCCCTGCTCGAGCAACGGCGCATGGCGCGCACGCAGGATCGCGCGCTCGCCAACCGCCTGAGCTCGTACCTCTTCATGAAGCGCACCTTCGCGTGGGACGTCGACTTCGAGGCGAAAATCGCCGCGCTCACCCCGGCGCAGGTCAACGCCGCGCTCGGTCGCTACTTCGACCCCGACAAGCTCTCGCTCGTCACCGCCGGCGACTTCAAGCAGAAGTAGCGGCGCCCCCTTCCGTTCGGACTGCGGCCCGCCGTCCAGGGCGGCCGGCGCTCGCCCAGTCGCTTGACAGGTGCTCATTTCTGGGAATATTATCCCAATAATATGGGAATAACTTCCCACGCCAATACCGGTCTTGGCGCAGCCTTATCCGAGGCGGCGCAGGCGGTGCTGCGCCCGCTGGTGCGCATCCTGTTGCGCAATGGGGTCGCGTACGGAGCGTTCGCCGAACTGACACGCCGCGTCTACGCCGAGGTCGCGGAACGCGAGTTTGCTTTGGCCGGGAGGAAGCAGACGGTGTCGCGCATCTCGACGCTGACCGGGCTGACGCGCAAGGAGGTCACGCGCATCCAGTCCGAGGAAGGGCCAAGTCAGGCGGACAACGAGCGCTACAACCGCCCGGCACGCGTGATCGGCGGCTGGGTGCGCGAGAAGCGCTATCACGACCGGCGTGGCCGCCCGGCGGAGCTGCAGATGGAAGGCGACGCGCGCAGCTTCTCCGCGCTGGTGCGCGAGTTCAGCGGCGACATTCCGCCGCGCGCCATGGCCGACGAACTCGCCCGAGTCGGCGCAATCGAGATCATGCCGGACGGAAAGGTGCGGCTCCTCACGCGCGCTTATATCCCGCGTGGCGACCAGGTCGAGAAGCTCGGCATCCTCGGCGCAGACGTGGCCGATCTCATCCGCACTATCGACCACAACCTGACCTGCGCCCCCGGCGAGGCGTACTTCCAGCGCAGGGTGAGCTACGACAACATCCCCCGGGAGATGCTGCCGACCCTGACGAAGCAGCTCTCGCGCAAGGCCCAGTCGTGCCTCGAATCGATGGACCGGGTGCTCGCGGCTGCAGACCGCGACCGCAGCCCGGCCGTGAAAGGCACCGGCCGGGCACGCACCGGCGTCGGCATCTACTACTTCGAGGAGCCCGCCCAATGAGACACGACCTGCGCCGCCCTGCCGTCTTCGCTGCACTGTGCATTGCAGCCCTCTCGATCGCGGGCTGCGCCAGCTCGCCCCGCATCGACGGTGGCATCGTAGGCAGCGGAAATCGCATCGACTGCGCGGCGCTCGAAAAGACGCCACCGCCAGACACAACCATTCCCGAGGAATGCAAACCCTAGAGGAGGAACCATGGCACGGCCACTGAAGCTTCTCTGCACCATCCTTGCGCTCTTCGCGTCCGGGTGCGCCACCTACACCACCCCGGGCGCGGGCGTGACGCTCGAGAGCCTAGCGAACACGGACGCCGACATCGCCGAACTGCTGAAGCTCGAGCCTGCGGCACGCTTTCCGGCACGCATGACCGTTGCGCGCGTGCAGGCCTCGGGCTACTCCTCGCGGAGCAACAGCTGCTACGGCAGCGGCCGCTATTGCGTCGTTACCGCGCGCGACATCGAGCCGGAGGCAACATTCGAGCGTCTATCCAACATGCCGCAGCTCGCGGGGCTCGCGCTGATGAACCGCATGCTGCTTCCGGGAAAGCTGACCTCCGCCAAGGACCTGCGCCAGGCGGCGGCGACCCTGAAGACCGACCTGCTGCTCGTCTACTCGCTCGAGACCGAATTCAACATCGAGAACACGGACGTTGGCCCGCTTGCGATGATCTCGCTCGGCTTCCTCCCCACAAAAAATGCGCGGGTGACGGCCACCGCCTCGGCGGCGGTGTTCGATGTGCGCACGGGCTTCGTCTACGGCGTCGCCGAAGCGAGCGCCCTGGAGGAACAGCGCGGCACCTTCTGGTCGAGTTCTGAAGCGGTCGACAGCGCGCGCAAGCAGGCGGAGTCGGCGGCGTTCCAGAAGCTCGCCGGCGAAATCGAGAAGCTCTGGCGCGAAATTCTGCGCACGCATTCGGGCCGCGACATGACATCGATCGACGCTGGAGCGTGAGCCCTGCTCGTCTTCGGGTATGCTCTGCCGATATGGCGAAGGGTCCGATCCTGCTGCTCGAGGACTCGCCCGACCTGCGCGTGCTGCTCGAGCGCCACCTCACGCGGGCGGGCTACGAGGTGCTGTCCGCGGAGGACGCGGTGGAAGCCGGCAAGCTGGTGGTGGAGCGCGCGCCGCAGCTCATCATCGCCGACATCCAGCTGCCCTACATGAGCGGCGACGAGTTCGTGGCGGCACTGCGCGCCGATCCGGCGGTGCGCGACATCCCGGTCATCTTCCTGAGCGTCGACGCGCGGCTCGAGGCGCACGCCAAGCGCCTGGGCGCCGTGGCGTACTTCGACAAGAGCGTGAGCGCGGAGCGCCTGGTCGAGGTGGTGGACTTCTATACCGCCGGCTAGCCGCCGCGGCGCTCAGGGATAGGTCACCTCGAGGATCTCGAGGCGCTCCTCGCCCGAGGGCGCGCGCAGGATCACCGTGTCGCCCTCGCGTGCCTTGATGAGCGCCTTGGCGATCGGCGAGAGCCACGACACCACGCCGCGCGCCGGATCGACCTCGTCGAGTCCGAGGATGGTGACGGTGCGCTCCCCGGCGGCCGAGCGCACGCGCACCGTGGCGCCGAAGAAGACCTGGTCGGTGTCGCGCCCGGCGCAGTTCACCACCTCTGCGTTCTCGAGCCGCTTGATCAGGAAGCGCACGCGCCGGTCGATCTCGCGCAGGCGCTTCTTGCCGTAGATGTAGTCGCCGTTCTCGGAGCGGTCGCCGTTCGACGCCGCCCACGCGACGGTCTTCACCACCTCGGGGCGCTCGACCTCGACTAGTTCACGCAGCTCGGCTTTCAGCCGCGCGAAGCCGGCTGCCGATATGTAATTTTTGCCGCCCGCGGGAATCTCCGGCGCTTCGATCGCTTCGTCGGGCGCCTCGGTGTCCTCTTTCGTGAAAGCCTTGGACATGGAACGTAGAGGGAATTCTATAGAATGCCGCCTCCGGAGGGAGCATGGCGGCACGCCACCGAAAGCTCGATTTTCTCACGCGCCTGCGCATCCGCGAGCTGGTCCTGATGGGGCTCATCGCGCTCACCGCGCTGCTCGCCAACCTGCCGCAGGAATACGTCGAGCAGAGGCTCGGCGTGAGCTCCGCCGCGGTGGTAGCGGTGCTCGCGATCACGGTCATCATCGGCCTGTTCCTCTACCTCAAGTTCTTCTTCTTCGTCGCGGTGGTGCTGCTCATCGCGGGCGCGAACATGCCGGAGCAGATCGCCGACGGCCTCGGCGTGTCGAAGGTGCCGATCATGCTCGCGCTGGTCGCGCTGGTCGGGGTGGGCCTGGTCAACCATCTGGTGAGGATCTTTCCGACCGGCCTCGAGGCGCGGCCGAGGGAAAAGAGCCGCGAGGGGATCCGGGCGCTGTTCTACGCCATCGAGAAGGGGAACCTCGAGTACGCGGAGAAGGTGCTGTCGATGAACTTCGACCCGAGCCTGCGGCACGACAACGGCTACACCCCGCTCGCCTACGCCGCGATGAAGGGCAGCGTGCCGATGATCGAGCTGCTGCTCGCCCACGGCGCCGACGCCGGCGTCGCCACGCGCGAGGGCGATACCCCGGTCGAGCTCGCGCTGCGTTTCGGCCACACCGACGTCGCCGAGCTGCTGCGCGACGCGCGCCGCGGCCGGGCGGCGCGCCAGCAGGCGCTCGCCGCCAGCACTTACTGAATCCGCCGTACCACTAGATGTTGTGCCATGAGCGCACCTGCCCGCTGTATGCGGTAGCGCCACCCGGCGCGCTATGTGCGGCCAGGACAACGCTTTTTCCGCCAAACCGGCACGCGCCGGCGCCGCGCGGGCGCAACCGGATCTTGTGTAGCCGCGGCCGGGGTGATACTGTACACACTTACAGTATCGGGGTCGCGCGCTGCCGGCTGGCGGTTGGTAAACTCCGGCACCGAGTCGGATAAGCCATGGAAATCGAGCTCACTCCCCTGGTCGCGGAACAGGAAATCAGCCGCGAAACGCTGGTCGAGAAATACGCCAAGGACGGCGAGGCCACGGTCGAGGCGGTGCGCCGCCGCGTGGCGCGCGCGCTCGCCCAGGCCGAGGCCGAGGACAGGCGCGCCTACTGGGAGCGCCGCTTTCTGCAGGCGCAGGAAGAAGGCTTCATACCCGCCGGGCGCATCAACTCCGCCGCGGGCGTGAACCTGCAGGCGACGCTCATCAACTGCTTCGTGCAGCCGGTCGGCGACTCGATCTCGGAAGTGGTCGACGGGCGTCCCGGGATCTACACCGCGCTCAAGGAAGCCGCCGAGACCATGCGCCGCGGCGGCGGCGTCGGCTACGACTTCTCGTCGATCCGGCCGCGCGGCGCCGAGGTGAAGGGCACGCGCTCGCGCGCGAGCGGCCCGCTCTCCTACATGCGCGTCTTCGACCGCTCCTGCGAGACGGTCGAGTCCGCCGGCTCGCGCCGCGGCGCGCAGATGGGCGTGCTGCGCTGCGACCACCCCGACATCGAGGACTTCATCCACGCCAAGGACCACGGCGATCTCTCGAACTTCAACGTCTCGGTCGGCGTGACCGACGAGTTCATGGCCGCGGTCGAGCACGACCGCGAGATCGAGCTCGCGCACAAGGCGAGGCCCGCGGGCGGCGCAGCCGTGCAGAGAGGCGACGGGCTCTGGGTCTACAAGAAGGTCAGGGCGCGCGAGCTGTGGGAACAGATCATGCGCTCCACCTACGACCACGCCGAGCCTGGGATCCTGTTCCTCGACCGCATCAACCGCGACAACAACCTCGCCTACTGCGAGACCATCGAGGCCACCAATCCCTGCGCCGAGCAGCCGCTGCCGCCCTACGGCTGCTGCTGCCTCGGCAGCATCGATCTCACGCGCTTCATCCGCGATCCGTTCCAGGACAAGGCGGGCTTCGACTTCGAGCGCTTCGGCAAGAACGTCGAGGTGGCGATCCGCATGCTCGACAACGTCCTCGACGTCACCGCGTGGCCGCTCGAGCAGCAGCGCAGCGAGGCGATGGCGAAGCGCCGCGTCGGCCTGGGCTTCACCGGCCTGGGCGACGCGCTCATCATGCTCGGGCTCAAGTACGACAGCGCCGAGGCGCGGCAGGCGGCCGCGCGCATCTCGGAGAGCATGCGCGACCACGCCTACCGCGCTTCGGTCGAGCTTGCCAGGGAGCGCGGAGCGTTTCCCCTCTTCAACGCCGACCTGTACCTGGCGGGCGAGAGTTTTGCCTCTCGTCTCCCACTGTCAATAAAACAATCCATCCAAAAGCACGGCGTGCGCAATTCGCACCTGCTCTCGATCGCGCCCACCGGCACGATCAGCCTTGCCTTTGCCGACAACGCCTCCAACGGCATCGAGCCGCCGTTCTCCTGGGTGTACACGCGCAAGAAGCGCATGCCCGACGGCACGATGAAGGAATACACCGTCGAGGACCACGCCTGGCGCCGCTACCGAGCCGTGGTCGGCAACGCCGATGGTGACATGAGCTCGCTGCCGGCTTATTTCGTCACCGCGCTCGAGATCTCGGCGCGCGCGCACGAGCAGATGGTGGCCGCGGTCGCGCCCTTCGTCGACACCAGCATCTCGAAGACGGTCAACGTGCCCGAGGACTATCCCTACGCCGATTTCCAGGACCTCTATTTCCACGCCTGGAAATCGGGGCTCAAGGGGCTGGCGACCTACCGTCCCAACAAGGTGCTGGGCTCGGTGCTCTCGGTGGAGAAGCCGCAGGACTTCGTGCAGGACGACGTCAACCGCCGCCTCACCGTGAAATCGGTGCCGGCGCCGGTGCTGTCGTCGCTGCGCTGGCCGGGGCGGCCCGACCTCGCCCAGGGCAACCCGTCGTGGACCTACATGATCGAGCACCCGCAGTACCGCTTCGCGGTGTTCGTCGGTCACGTCGAGGATCGAAGACCACACGCGTTCGAAGTGTGGGTGAACGGCAGCGAGCAGCCGCGCGGCCTGGGCGCGGTGGCGAAGACGCTGTCGATGGACATGCGCGCCGACGACCATGCCTGGCTCGTGATGAAGCTCGATGCGCTGGCGAAGAGCGGCGGCGACGACGCCTTCGACCTGCCCTTCCCGCCGAAGGGCGAGCGAAAGCGCATGCCTTCGGTGGTTTCGGCCTTCGCCCAGATCGTGAAGTGGCGCGTCGAGCAGCTGCACAAGGGTCTGGCGAGCGATTTTTCCCTCACCAGCGGCGAAGGCGCCTCTCCCGTGGTGGATGCGATGTTCGCGCTGAAGGAGCCCAAGACCGGCACCGACGGCACCATGTCCTGGACCGTCGACATCCTGAACCCTCGCACCGGCGACGACTTCGTGCTCGGGCTGAAGGAGATCACGCTTCCCGACGGCATTACCCGCCCCTACTCGGTGTGGCTCTCGGGCGAATATCCGCGCGCGCTCGACGGGCTGTGCAAGATCCTGTCGCTCGACATGCGCGTGCTCGACCCGGCGTGGATCGGCATGAAGCTGCGCAAGCTGCTCGACTTCCCCGAGCCGCTCGGCGACTTCATGGCCTTCGTTCCCGGCGTGAAGAAGCAGCAGACCTTCCCGTCGACCATCTCGTACATGGCGCGGCTCATCCTGCACCGCTACACGATGCTCGGCATCCTCGACGAGCTCGGCATGCCGCGGCGCGAGATGGGCATCCTCGCCGCGCCGTCGGCCAAGCACGTTCCGCTCATGGCCGGCGCGAAGTGCCCCGAGTGCGGCAACACCACGCTCATCCGCAAGGACGGCTGCGACTACTGCACCTCCTGCGGCTACGTCGGAGTCTGCGGCTAGGAAGTCGCGTTCGGCACCGACGGAGCCTGCGTCCGGCGCTCGCCGGCGCGCCGCTCGGCCACGAAGCGTTCGCGGTGCCACAGGTGGTCGACCGCGCAGCGGCCGGCGCCGGCGGCCCACAACCCGAAGAAGCCGCCGATGATCGCGAGGTTCTTGAAGAACTGCGTCTGCTGCATCTGCCGCGCCGGGCCTTCGAGCTCCCAGAAGCGGTGCGCGATGAAGCTCGCGATGATCGTGAAGATGATCATCAGCAGCGTCGCGATGCGCAGCTGGAAGCCCACGAGCACGGCGATGCCGCCGAAGAACTCCACGGCTGCGCCGATCGGCGCCAGGACGTCGGCGCCCGGCACGCCCTGCTTGTGCAGCATTGCGGCGAACGCACCGAGGTCCATGAGCTTGCGCAGCCCTCCTGGGATGAACAGCGCGGCCATGGCGATGCGCGCGACGAGCAAAGCGAGGTCGGACGAGGTCTTTTGCATTTGCATTGGCGGCTCCTGAAGTCTTTGCCGCAGCCCTGCAAGAAATGTGCTCTTGCGGCTATGAAGCCGCCATCGACGGG
>Ga0070686_100000952_pt1 | contig 16685 bp, 5 predicted proteins | sample KBSS23LmetaG_FD_65654 | JGI IMG/M metagenome (GOLD analysis project Ga0070686, IMG submission 65654) | Switchgrass rhizosphere microbial communities from Kellogg Biological Station, Michigan, USA - KBS S2-3L metaG | ecosystem: Host-associated > Plants > Roots > Rhizosphere ... | reverse complement strand
TCAGCCGTGGCGAGCGCCGCTTCGCCCAGCACGCCCGTCTCCGAGTAACTGCTGGTCCAGGAAATCAGCGTGGCCGGTCCGGCGGCAAAGAGGTCCACCCAATTGAACGGGCTCTCCTCTTCATTGAATGAAATCACATCGCTGCGAATCTGGTCCTTCCTCACATTGTCGCCATCCAGATAGAGGTAGAGCGACGTCTCCAATTCACACGCATGCGCACAACCGCCAGGAAATTTGCTCTGACGCCATCGCGGCAAAAACGCCTTGTCGACCGTGAGCAGATTCCACCAGGCGGCCAGGATGCACTCGGCGTCGGTCTCGAGGTTGGTCCGGCGCGCCACCAGATCGAGGTTCGGCATGTTCGAGCCGTGCCCGTTGAGGAGAATTATCTTCTTGAACCCGTGGTAGGCAAGCGACTTGGTAATGTCCAGGACGTGATGGATGAAATGCTCGTAATGCTGGTTGATGGTGCCAGGAAAATCCATCACGTGTCCGGTGTAACCATAGGCCACCGTCGGCAAAACCAGAACTTGCTCCGGAATCAGCCGCCCTGCGCCCACCGCAATGCCGGTCGGGCAGACCAGATCCACATCGAGGGGAAGATGCGCTCCGTGCTGCTCGACTGCTCCGCACGGCACGATGCAGACTTTCCCCAAGTCGATCGCATCGTTGATTTCGGGCCAAGTCAGCTTTTCGTAGCGGTATTCTTGCGCAGCGCGGGAGCTCATGGCTGAGAATGAAGCCGCAAGCGACCCCTAAAAACAAGCGTGTAGCGGCGGTCGGCAGCTTGCCGCATTCTTCTCCGGCGCGCTCAGAATGCACTCTTCTGGATGGTTCTCCATTTGCTTCTTCGGTTTGCGGCTCTCGGCCGAGGAGCCGCTACATCCGGGCGCCCATCATCCAGCGGCCCGCCAAGCCGATACGAACATTCCGTTGCCGCCCTGGTCGGGGCCAAACCAAATGGCTGGCGCGGGCTCGTCGTCAGGCGCAAATGGATTGTTCAACGGACACGGTTCAAGCTTCGCACAACTCGCCTGCACTTGCGCCACCACATCGGTCGTCTCCGCGCGGGTCAAGGTGCAGACCGCGTAGAAGATTCGCCCTCCCGGCTTTAACGCCTCCGCCGCACGGATCACCAACGTCACCTGCAGCGCCGCCAATTCGCGCACGTCGTCCCGCGTCGTGGTCCAGCGCGCGTGCGGATTGCGTTGCCATGTGCCCACCCCACTGCACGGCGCATCCACCAGGATGCCGTCAAAGCGAGTCCGCGTCGGCAGTTTCGTGCCGCCGTCCCAACGCACTGTGCGATAGTTAAACACCTGGGCGCGCCCGGCTCGACGGCGAAGGCGCTGCAAGCGCCACTCCGCCCGGTCGCTCGCCCAAATCAGCCCCTTGTTTTCCATCAAATCGGAGAGGTGCAACATTTTGCCTCCCTCTCCCGCGCAGGCGTCCCACCAGGTCTCGCCCGGGCGCGGACCGCACACCCACCCCACAGCCTGCGAACTGAGGTCCTGTAATTCAAATTCGCCGCGATGAAATTGCTCTGTCTGAAAAAGGTCGCGAGCGCCCGCATACGCCAGGGCGCAACCAAGGGCTTTCGCCGACACCCGCTGGCAATCGCCAAGTTGCTTTGCCAACGCGTCACGCTGACCCGGACGGCTCCGGAGCCAGAGGGCCGGTGACCGTTGCAAGGCTTGCAACCAGGGCAAGGTCCACGGCGCCTCCTCCATGGCCCACGCCGGCACAGCCCAGGCGCGCAACTCCGCCTCTGGCACGGGCTCACCGCGGTCATAGCGAGATTGCCGCTCCAGCGCCGCGCCGATCTGCTCGCGAAGCGAGGGGCATTCCTGAACCCACTCTCGCCAGCGGTAATAGGCGAACACCGCCGCCGCGGCCGCACGGCTCTCCTCCGGCGCCAACCCGCGTTGTCGCTTTAATTCCGCTCGCAACACACTGTCCGCCGGGCTGGTCCGTGAGCTCTGCCGCAGCACCGTTTCCACAATTTCCACAAGCCGCTCAGTCACCCGCCCAGCATGCCCCGAGGGACCCGGCGGGATGAAGTGATTTCTCCGGTTTTGCGTCCTCGCAGGCCGGCGCAATACCCAGTTGTCAATGCCCAGTGCCCAGTGACCAGGCAGAGTGGTCACTGGGCACTGGGCACTGGGAATTGATGATTGGCGGCGATTCGGATATGCGGCGCTTCTTACATACCCGCCACATGCGGCCTCCCTTTCCGCCCTCCGAGAGGGGAGAGGGACGGGGTGGGGTTAGGCCTCTGGAAATCAAAGTAGCTTCTTCCAGCCACATGCCCCAGCGTGTGCCCGGCTAAACACAGCCCTGTTTGCGCTGTTTCTCCGTCATCGGCTCTGGCATGCTTTCAACCGGCTATGGAATACGAAGCGGTCATTGGACTGGAGACACACGTCCAGCTAAAAACAAAATCGAAAATGTGGTGCGGCTGCGCCAACGAGTTCGGCGCCCCACCCAACACCAACGTCTGCCCCGTCTGCCTCGGTTTGCCCGGAGTGCTGCCCGTAGCCAACGAGGAAGCCCTGCGCTTAACGGCCTTGACCGGATGTCTGCTCCACGGTTCGGTCGAGCCCGTCGCCAAATTCGATCGCAAAAACTATTTCTACCCGGACGCGCCGAAGAATTATCAAGTGACGCAATTTGGCCAGCCATCCACCCGCCACGGCCACGTTGAATTTGAATTCGAGGGGCGCCTGGCTCGGGTGCGCATCACCCGCGCTCACCTCGAGGAGGATGTCGGCAAGAGCTTCCATTTCGACCGCCATAGCGGAGTTGACTTCAACCGCGCCGGTGTGCCGCTGCTGGAAATTGTCTCGGAACCCGACCTGACCAGCGCCGACATGGCTTATGAGTATTTGAACGCGCTCAAGGAGATCCTGATGCACGGCGGGATCAGTGATTGCGACATGGAAAAAGGAATGGTGCGTTGCGACGTGAACGTGAGCGTTCGTCCGCGCGGGCAGCAGGAGCTCGGGGCCAAGATTGAAATTAAAAACATGAACAGCTTCTCGGGCGTGCGCCGCGCGCTGCAGTTCGAGATCCCCAGACAGCTCGACGTCCTGAAAAGCGGCGGGCGCCTTGTCCAATCCACCCGCCGCTGGGATGACGACGGCGGATGCACCGAGGAGATGCGCACCAAGGAGCATGCCCACGATTATCGCTATTTCCCCGAGCCGGACCTGATGCCGTTTGTCCCGGAAGCGGCGTGGCTGGAGGCGGTGCGAGCGCGCGTCGTGGAATTGCCGCTGGCCCGCAAACAACGCTTCATGCGGGAGTATCAATTGCCCGCGGCCGACGCCGAGACCTTCAAGAACAACCTGGCTTTGGGGGATTACTTTGAGACGGCGGCGCGCGCTTCCAAGAATCCCAAGGCCGTGGCCAATTGGGTCATCAACAATCTTCGGGCCAAGCTGGCCGAATCGGGGCTTGGCCTGGAAACGGTCAAGTTTCCTCCGGCGGCGCTGCCCGAACTGGTGAGTCTAACGGAAGGGGGCCGAATCAGCAGCAAGCTCGCCCAGGACGTTTTTGCGGATATGTTCGAGACGGGCGAAATGCCTTCGGCCATCGTGGAACGAAAAGGCCTGGCGCAGGTCAGCGATGCAGGGGCCATTGAAAAGTTCTGCGACGAAGTCATCGCGGCCCATCCCGGCCCGGCAGCGGATTACCGGGCTGGCAAAGTGGCCGCGCTGAATTTCCTCAAGGGCCAGGTCATGAAGCAAAGCAAAGGCAAGGCGAACCCGGCCCTGGTCGGCGAGTGGCTGGAGAAGAAGCTGAAGAGTTAGCCGAGAACTTTCAACGTTCAACGTTCAACGTTCAACTTTCAACTTTCAACTGCTAAGCATCCAGAACGTTTCGCACCAGGAGGGCAAGCGTTTCTGGGTCGTAAGGTTTTTGGAGAAAAGTCATCGCCTCCTGCTGGGCGGCATTCATGCCGGACACATCCAAGCTGTAGCCGCTGCTGTAGATCACCTTCAAATCCGGGCGATCCTGGAGCACGCGCTCGCCCACTTCGCGTCCCGACACTCCTTCCGGCATCATGAGATCGGTTAACACAAGATCGATCGCGTCCCGGCGTTCGTCCCAAATGTGCAGCGCTTGCACGCCAGTGGCGGCCTCGAGAACCTGATAGCCTTTCTTCTCCAGAATCTCCCGCACCAATTCGCGCAAAGGCGTCTCGTCCTCCACCACCAAAATGGTTTCCGTCCCGCCCGGGATCTCCTCCGCCCGACGTTTTTTTTCCTTCAAAGGTCCATGGGTGGCCTGGGGCAGGAAGACCTTGAAAGTGGTGCCTTGCCCCACCTGGCTATCAACTTCAATCCAGCCTTGATGCTGCGTCACGATGCCGTAAACCGTCGCCAACCCCAACCCCGTCCCCTTCCCGATCTCTTTGGTGGTGAAGAAAGGCTCGAAGATTCTCACCAGCGTGCGTTCGTCCATGCCGTGGCCCGTGTCGGCGACGCTCAGGCAGATGAAGTGGCCGACGCGGGCTTCGGGATGCCGCTGCACATACCCGGCGTCAATTTCCACGTACCGCGTATTCACCACCAATTTTCCTCCCCGGGGCATGGCGTCGCGGGCGTTCACGGACAGATTCACCAGGATCTGCTCCATCATGCCGAGGTCCGCGTAGACATAGGCGGGGTCCTCGCCGGCGCTGCAATCCAGAGTCACCTGCCCGCTCAACAGGGCGCGGACCATTTTGGACAAATTAGTCACCACGTCGTTGAGGTTCAGCAATTGCGGCTGGAGAATCTGCTTGCGACTGAACATCAGCAATTGGCGAGTCAGGTTGGCAGCCCGTTCGGCCGCCAGCGCGATCTGGCGCGCTGATTCGCCCAGACCCTCCGGCAAACTCCCATCCCCATTAAGAATCCCCGCATGCCCCTGAATGATGGTCAGAATGTTGTTAAAATCGTGCGCCACTCCCGCCGCCAATTGGCCAACCGAATCCATCTTCTGCGCCTGACGCAATTGCGCTTCGAGATTCAGGCGCTCCGTCACTTCCTCCGCATAACAATGCACCACCTGATGAGCGGTCACCGGAAAGTAAGACCAGGAAAGCACCCGCCCGCCGAGATTGGTGACTTGATGCAGTTTGTTCTGCCCGGTGCTCAAGCAGAGCTTCACCAGCGTCGAGGTGTTGAGCGGCAGGATCGATTGCGGATGATTCTTTTTCAGCGAACGCGCCATCTCCAACGCCGCATCATTGAAATAGGTCAAGGAACCATCCGCGGCGAATTCGAGGATCGGATTGGGATTGAACCGCGGGAAGGCCGCCAGCTTCCGGACCTCCCGCTCCGCCCGCTTCCGATCGCTGGTGTCGCGCGAGGCGACCAGAGCCCGATGCGGCCGGCCGCTGTCGTCGAAAATAATGCTCACCGACGACTCGAAAGATTGCCAGCCGCCCGTCGCGTGCCGGAAACGCGTCTCCACCGTCCGGCCCTCGCGGAAGAACAGCGCCTCGTCCAGGGCGTCACGAAAGGCACGCAGATCGTCGGCGTGCACCAACTCCGGGCAACGCGTGCCCAGCAAGACTTCGGGCGCGCGGCCCAGAATCGATTCGTACGACGGGCTCGCGTACTGAAAGCGAAAATCCAAATCCAGCAGGCAGATCAGGTCGCGGGAGTTCTCCGTGATCAGCCTCAGTTGCTCCTCGCTCCGCCGCAGAGCCGTCTCCATCTCCAAGCGCCGTCGCTGATCGTCCCGGCGCTCCAAGGCCCGCCCCACGGCGCTCGGCAGCCGTTTCAAACCCGATTTGAGCAGGTAATCCTCCGCCCCCGCCTTAATGCATTCGACGGCGCCCTCGTCCGTATGCTCGCCGGTCACCACCACCACCGGCACGTCCCGGCTCGCCTCGCGCAACAACGCCAGCGCGTGCAGCGCCCCAAAGGACGGCAGCGTGTAGTCCGCGATGATGACTTCCGGGTCGAACTCCGCCAGCTCCCGCGTGAATGCCTCAGCGGTTTCCACCCTGCGGCAGTTAAATCGCACTCCCTCACGCATGAGCGTTCGCTCAATCAACTCCGCATCATCGGGCATATCCTCCACGAGCAGGACACGAAGCCGCCCCGCCTCCGTGACAAGGCCCACCTCGGCGCTGAGCCCGGACGACGCGGCTTGAACCGCTGCGCTGGGAGAAGAAAGTTGCGATATCATGTTCTGATTTGTGCCGAACTGCCCGGACGCCGCCAGCTTCCCGCGGCCACTGACTCCGTGTTCAATGGCTGTCCTATTCCGTACCAGAAATACGCGAGCGACCGCCAGACTCATTCGCTCCGTGATTTTACCGACTATCGTCCTCCTCCAAAATCTGCCTGTCCCCGATTTCCCTCGGTCCAAGCCATGATTGGTTCAGTGCCATGGCCTACTGAATCATTACGGCTGAGCTCGATTTGCAACCTGAAGCGGCCATACCTCGACACGCCGGAAGCAGACCTCTGAACCTTCGCATCGCAACAGAATGCGGACCCGTTGCGGAAACAGGTCCGTCACCAATTCACCATCACATATGCGAAATGATGTTGTCGCCGAACTCGGAGCACTTGATTTCCGTCGCTCCCTCCATCAGCCGGGCAAAGTCGTAAGTCACGCGCCGGCTCGCGATGGCTCCATTTATGCCTTTCACGATGAGGTCCGCCGCTTCGGTCCAGCCCAGATAGCGGAACATCATCTCGCCGCTCAGCACCACCGAGCCGGGATTGACCTTGTCCAGGTTGGCGTACTTGGGCGCCGTGCCGTGCGTGGCCTCGAAGATGGCGTGGCCAGTGACGTAATTGATATTTCCACCGGGAGCGATCCCAATGCCGCCGACCTGGGCCGCCAGCGCGTCCGACAGGTAATCGCCATTAAGATTGAGCGTCGCGATGACATCGAAATCGTCCGGGCGCGTCAGCACCTGCTGCAAGGTGATGTCGGCGATGGCGTCCTTGAGGAGAAGAGCGCCGCGCTTGAGCGCCGCCTTTTGTTCATCGTTGGCGGCGGCCTCGCCTTTCTCCTTTTTGGTGCGCTCCCATTGCGCCCAGGTGTAGACCTTGTCGCCAAAAATGCGTTCGGCGGCGGCATAACCCCAGTCGCGGAAGGCGCCCTCGGTGAATTTCATGATATTGCCCTTGTGCACAATGGTGACGCTTTTGCGCTTGTGCCGCAGGGCGTACTCGACCGCGGATTTGACCAGGCGAATCGTGCCGACCATCGACACCGCTTTAATGCCAAGGCCCACGCATACCGGAATGTTCTCCGCCCCATGTTCCGGGGAGGCCAGCTTCATGTAATCGACAATCCGGGCCTTCTCTCCAAAGCGAACTTTGCCGAAGTCCTTCGGAAATTCGCGCGCCAGAAAATCGAGCACCTTTTGCGCCTCGGGCGATCCGCCAGCGTACTCGATGCCGGCGTAAATATCCTCCGTGTTCTCGCGAAAGATTACCATGTCAACTCGCTCCGGATGTTTCACCGGCGAAGGCACGCCCGTGAAATACTGCACCGGGCGCAGGCAAACGTAGAGGTCCAGCAACTGGCGCAGCGCCACGTTCAGCGAGCGAATGCCGCCGCCCACCGGAGTCGTCAACGGCCCCTTGATCCCAACCAGAAATTCCTTGAAGGCCTCGACGGTGTCGTCGGGCAGCCAGTTTTTGAATTTGTTAAAGGCCGCTTCACCGGCGTACACCTCGAACCACGCCACTTTGCGCTGGCCTTGGTAGGCCCGTTCGACCGCGGCATCGAAGACCCGCTGGCTGGCCGCCCAAATGTCCGGGCCCGTCCCATCCCCACGAATGAACGGCAGAACCGGGTTGGTGGGAACTTCGAGCTTGCCCGCGCGGATGGAGATTTTGCCGCCCGCCGGAGGAGTCACAGTTTGGTAAGGCATAGGGAAAGCGAGGTTTCAGGAATTCGAGTTGAGGTCATCGTCAAAGAGGGCTCTTGTATCGAATGCGCGAGTGCCCCGCAAGCAGCTTCGACACCCGCCAGCCGGTGGCTGCCGGACCAATGCCCACGTAACCAGCCATTTGGACATGGCGTTCGGCGTTTCGCCTTCATTCCCCTTTCCCATTTGCATCTGCTATTTGCCATTTGCCATTTGCCATTGGAGAAGTCCCGGCGGGCCCTTCGACGGCTCAGGGCAGGCTCCCCTGCCAGGTTACAACCCCGAAAGCAGCCTGATTTGACTTGCGCAACCCCCTTCCGAACAGCATTATACGGCCTATTCCGGGTCAGTAGCATCGGACGGTAAAATGTCTCGTGTTCAACTCGGAGCCACTCGAGGAGGCTCCGGGTTGTTTTATTGGCGGGTTCTTGTGGGAGGACTCCAACCCCGGCGTGATCGACGACATCATTTAATAATGAGGCCGAGCCAGACCGAACGCTTCCATCCGCCGCCGCGGCTGCGTGGGCGTTTACTGTTTGTGCCGCGGTGGAGTCTCTCTCACTCACCCCTCGTCCAGCTTGTCCTTGTCGTGCTCCTTCTGGCCTTTGGCCACTCGGCCCGCGGACAATCCTCCATCCTCATTCGCAGTCTCGCTTTTGAGCGCGGATGGGTGACGCTGAATTGGGAAGGTGGCCAGCCCCCATACCGGGTCCAGGTGTACACGGAGGGCTTGGGACGGTGGCTGGATCTATCGGATTTCATTTTCGGGGGTCGTTTTGATTGTCCGACGTTCGGTGATGCCGCGCTCTTCCGGGTGCGAAGTGCGGAGGACAACCAGGCGCCAGCACCACCCGGCGACTTGAAATTAGTAGCAGCGCGATGTCATACCGCCGCCTTGAGTTGGCTGGCCACAGAAGACGACGACGCCGGCTCGGGCCTGCGCGCGTATCATCTCTACCGAAACGGCAGCCTGCTGGCGGAACTGCCCGCCGACGAAACCTTCTTCCTCGACCGGACGGCCGAGCCGGAGACACAGTACGATTACACCGTCACCGCCGTGGACCGCGTCGGAAATGAATCGGCCGCTTCTCCGTCCGTGACAGTGACGACTCCCACTTGTGTGGCTGCCTCCGGCTCGACTTCGGAAATCCGGCTGGTGTGGGATGGCAGCGAAGATTCGCGCGTGTCCGGCTACGTCGTGCACTGGGGCGTGCGCCCGGGAGAATATTTGTGGGCCACCGATAATTTGGATTCGACGTCGATCACCGTTGGCGGGCTTGAGCCTTGCACGGCGTACTTTTTTGCCGTGAGAGCGTACGACGACGAAGGTGAGAGCGGTTACTCGCAAGAGATCGCGCACATCACGCCGGAGGTTTCTCAAATTTCTCCTTAATCCTCTCTCGTTTTTGCGAGAATTGTCCAAAGATTGGACTGCCTCGGACAACCGCGTCGAGCTCGTAGGACACCCTGATTTCCAGAATGCGCACAAGGCCAACTAGTTTCGCCATGGCACCGGCACTGCTTATGCCGAATCGCTATGTCGAAAGTTGTAAAACGCATCGAATGGGACAGTGTGGTCCTCTCGTTGCTGCGAACCGCCTGCTCGGCCGCACTCGCGCTGCTCGCCTCCGCGTGCATCGCCCACGCTCAGAACGTCACGCTCGCGTGGGATCGGAATTCCGAGACGAACCTCTCCAACTACACGCTGAAGTACGGCACCTCCAGCGGTTCCTACACGGCGCAAATTTCTGTCGCCACTAATCTCACCACGGCCACCGCCAGCAACCTCACCGCCGGCCGCACTTATTACTTCGTCGTCACCGCGCGCAACGTCGCCGGCCTCGAAAGCTCCCCCTCCAGCGAGGTCAGCTATCTCGTGCCGCGCACCGGCACCAATGCCGTCCCGCTGGCCAATGCCGCCAGCGTCACCACCGCCGAAGACGCCCCCCGCGTCATCACGCTCACCGGCAGTGACGCCGACGGTGATCCACTCACCTTCGCCGTCGTCAATGGCCCGCCCAATGGCGCCCTCTCCGGCACTGCTCCCAACCTGACCTACACTCCCGCGGCGAATTACAACGGCTCAGACAGCTTTACCTTCCGGGTCAACGACGGCCTCACCAACTCGGCCGTGGCCACCGTCTCCATCACCGTCACCGCGGTGAACGATGCGCCCACGCTCAACGCACTGGCCAACGTCACAGTGACAACCAACGGCACGCCGCAGAACGTCTCCTTGTCCGGCATCGGCTCCGGCGCTGCCAACGAAAACCAAACCCTTTCGGTGACGGCCACCTCGAGCAACCCCTCGCTGGTTCCCAATCCCACCGTTTCGTATTCCAGTCCGAACGCCACTGGAAGTCTGACCTTGAACCCGGCGGCCGGACAGAACGGCAGCGCCACCATCACGGTCACGGTCAACGACGGCGCCGCTCAGAATAATTCCGTCAGCCGCACCTTCTCCGTCACGGTCGGAACGCCACCCACCCTCACGCTCTTCATCGAAGCCGAATCCGGCACATTGACCTCACCGATGCAATCCTTCGCCGACGCCAACGCCTCCAACGGCCAGGCGGTGCACACGAGCACGGCGGAAGATGGCGCGGCGGCATTCACCTTCAACATTACCCAGGCAGGAACGTACCGCGTCTGGTGTCACACCCTGTGCGTCGATGCCGGCTCCGATTCGTTCTATGTCTCCATGGATGGCGGCACCCAGGACGTCTATGACCCGGCCCAAAATGCCGCCTCACCCAACTGGCAATGGAGCACGCTCAAAGGACGCGTGGTCGGGGACCCATGGCTCTTCACCCTGAGTGCAGGCAACCACACCTTGACCTTCTGGGGACGCGAGGCGGACACGGGGCTTGATTCATTTTATATCAGCAATGATCCGAACTTCACTCCTGGCGGCACGCCCAACCCCAACCAACCGCCAACACTTAATGCCATCACCGGCCTGACGCTCAGCGAGGATGCGCCACAGCAAACCGTCAGCCTGACGGGAATCAGCGACGGCTCCGCCAGCGAAAATCAAACTGTCACCGTCACGGCTTCTTCCAGCAACACCGGCCTGATTCCTAATCCTGCCGTTTCCTACACCAATCCCAACACCACCGGCTCGCTCACTTTCACTCCGGTCCCAAATGCCAACGGCTCCGCCACCATCACAGTGACGGCCAATGACGGCCAAAGCGCCAACAACACCGTCAGCCGCACGTTCACCGTCACGGTGAACGCCGTGAACGATGCCCCCACCTTCGCTCCAATCAACAACGTCTCCATCACCGAAGACGCCGGCGCCCAGACGGTCACCGTGACCGGTATCAATTCGGGTGCGGCCAATGAGAATCAAACGCTGACGCTCACCGCCTCCTCGAGCAATCCCAGTCTCATCCCTAACCCGACGGTGAACTACACCAGCCCGAACGCCACCGCTTCGCTGGCCTTTACCCCCGTCGCCAACGCCAACGGGACCGCTACCATCACCGTCACCGTCAACGATGGCCAATCCGCTAATAACACCTTCACTCGCACCTTTACGGTCACGGTCGGTGGCGTCAACGACTCGCCCACTCTCAACGCCATTGCCAACGTCACCGTCAACGAAGATGCCGCGCCGCAGACGGTCAGCTTGAGTGGCATCAGCGCCGGCGTGAATGAAACACAGCCTCTCACGGTCTCGGCCACTTCGAGTAATCCCAGCCTCATTCCAAATCCGTCTGTCACTTACACGAGTCCCAATGCGACCGGCTCACTCAGCTTTACGCCCGCCGCCAATGCCAGTGGCTCTGCCAGCATTACCGTGACGGTCAATGACGGCCAGAGCGCCAATAACACTTTCAGCCGCAACTTCACCATCACCGTCAATACGGTGAACGATCCGCCCACGTTTGATCCCCTCGCCAATGTATCTGTCAACGAGGATTCCGGTGCCCGGACGGTCACCGTGACCGGCATCAACTCGGGCGCAGCCAACGAGAGCCAAACACTGACGCTCACGGCCTCCTCCAGCAACACCGGCCTGATCCCGAACCCGTCGGTGAGCTACTCCAGCCCCAATGCCACCGGCTCGCTCACCTTCACGCCCGTCGCCAATGCCAGCGGAACAGCCACCATCACTGTCACCGTCAACGATGGTCAATCCGCCAACAACACCTTCAGCCGCACCTTTACCGTCAGCGTCGGCGGCATCAATGACGCCCCCGGGCTCAACGCCATCGCCAGCATCACCGTCAATGAAGACTCGGGCCCGCAAACGGTTAGCCTGAGCGGCATCACGGCCGGCGTGAACGAAACGCAACCGCTCACCGTCACCGCCACTTCGAGTGACCCCAGTTTGCTCCCGAATCCCACGGTCACCTACACCAGCCCCAACGCAACTGGTTCGTTGAACTTCACGCCCGTCGCCAATGCCAACGGCTCCGCCACCATCACCGTAACCGTCAATGACGGCCAGAGTGCCAATAATACCTTCAGCCGGACGTTCACCGTGACCGTGAACCCGGTGAACGATCCGCCCACTATGGCGCCCATCGCCAATGTCTCCATCGCCGAGAGCGCCGGCACGCAGACGGTGAATGTCACCGGCATCGGCGCCGGCGCCGTCAATGAAGCGCAATCCATCACGCTCTCCGCGTCTTCCAGCAACCCTGCACTCATTCCGACCCCGACCGTGTCCTATAGCAGTCCCAACACCACGGCCACCCTCACTTTCACGCCAGTCGCCGCTGCCACCGGCTCCGCCACCATCACGGTCACGGCCGACGATGGCCAAGGCGCCAACCACACCTTCAATCGCACGTTCACCGTTACGGTCACCGCCGTGAACGACCCGCCGACACTCGACTCACTCTCATCTTTGGATATCACGGAGGATACGCCTGCTCAGACGGTCACGCTCACAGGCATCAGCTCCGGCGCCGCCAACGAGACGCAAACGTTGACCGTCAGCGCGACCTCGAGTGCGCCATCCATCATTCCCAACCCGAGCGTTTCGTACGTCAGCCCCAACAGCACAGGCACGCTTACTTTCAAGCCGGCCACCAACGCAACCGGCACCGCGACCATTACGGTCACGGTCAATGATGGCCAAGCGCAGAACAACACCGTCTCCCGCACCTTCCAGGTCAACGTCGCCGGAGTGAATGACGCGCCCACGCTGACGCATATTGCCAATCAAACGATCGCCCAAGGCACCTCCACCCCGGCCCTGGGCTTCACCGTGAGCGATGTCGAAACGCCTGCCGCCAACCTCACTGTCTCGGGCAGCTCGGCCAACCAAGCGCTGGTTCCCAATGCCAACATCAGCTTGGGCGGCTCCGGCGCCAGCCGCACCGTCACCGTCACGCCTGCTTCCGGGCAATCCGGCTCCGTCCTGATTACCCTTCAAGTCTCTGACGGCAATGGTGGCGTGGCCTCCGATTCCTTCACCTTGAATGTCACGGCCGTAAATCAACCTCCGACCCTCAATCCACTGGCGAACTTGACCGTCCCTGAAGACGACGGAATGCAGACCGTGACGCTTACGGGCATCACCTCGGGTTCTGTCAATGAGAGCCAGACGCTCGTCATCACGGCCACTTCGAGCAATCCGAGCTTGATTCCGAATCCAACGGTAACGTATTCGAGTCCGAACATTGCCGGGCTTCTCACCTTCACTTCGAGCGCCAATAACAGCGGGAGCGCGACCATCACGGTGACCGTCAATGATGGCCAGAGTCAGAACAACACGGTGACGCGCAGCTTCACCGTCACGGTCGAAGCGCAAAACGATCCGCCGACCCTTACGTCGATCCCGGATCAGACCATCGCTCAAAGCACCAGCACCGCGCTGCTGCCATTCACCGTGGCGGACGTCGAAACGGCCGCGACCAGTCTGACGATGGGTGCGAGCGCCTCCAATCCCACGCTGGTCCCCGCTTCGGGCATGACCTTCGCCGGCTCCGGTGCAAATCGCACCCTCAAGGTAACGCCGGCGGCCAATCAGTTTGGTCAAGCCGTCATCACTGTCTCGGTCTCCGATGGTACCGGCGGCCTGGCCAACAGCTCCTTCCTTTTGACCGTAACCACGGTGAACCTCCCGCCGACGCTCGATCCCGCGAGCGACCTCGTGCTGGCAGAAGATGCAGTGGCCCAGACCGTCAGCCTCACTGGCATCTCCAGCGGCTCTCTCAACGAAAACCAGACTCTCACGCTCTCCGCCGTATCCAGCGATCCCAGCCTGATTCCGAATCCCACGGTCAGTTACACCAGTCCGAACACCGGCGGTTTCCTGCACCTGGCGCCCGTTGCCAATGCAAATGGAAGCGCCGTCATCACCGTCACCGTCAACGACGGTCAAAGCCAAAATAATGTGGTGTCGCGCTCTTTTACGGTGACGGTCAATTCGGTGAACGACGCGCCCACGCTGAATCCGCTCGCCAACGTCGCGCTGCCGGCTCAGACCGCGTTGCACAGCGTGGCCTTGTCCGGCATTAGTTCCGGCGCCGCCAACGAAGAACAAACTCTCACCGTCACGGCCGTGTCAAGCAACCCGTCGCTCATCCCCAATCCGACCGTCAATTACTTCTCTCCCAACACCACCGGCACCCTGAACCTCTCTCCCGCCGCCAACGCCAGCGGCACCGCCACCATCACCGTGACGGTGGACGACGGACAGGCCCAGAATAACAGCGTCGTTCGCGTCTTCACGGTCACGGTCAGCGGCGCCAATGAGCCGCCTTCGATCACCGATTTGCCCGATATCACCATCTCTTTGAATGGGACCGCCAGCCCATTGAACTTCGTGGTGGGCGATTCTGAAACGTCGGCGGACAGGCTGCTCGTGGTCGCCACGTCATCGAATCCGGCGCTCGTCTGGACCAACAACATCGTGCTGAGCGGCAGTGGCTCCAATCGCGTCGCCAGCATCAAGGCCACCGTCGGCCAGTCGGGCAGCAGCGTGATCACCTTCACGGTTTCCGATACCGACGGAAGCAGCGCCTCCGACAGCTTCGTCCTCACCGTCATGCCGCTCAACGCCGCGCCAACCCTGGACCCGCTCCCCAATCTTACTCTGGCGGAGGATTCCGGGCCGCAGACTATCACCCTCACTGGCATCAGCCCGGGCACCGCCACCGAAAACCAGACCGTCATCATCACCGCCGTGTCTAGCACGCCTGGCGTGATTCCCCACCCGACCGTCACTTATCAAAGCCCCAATCAAACCGGCACACTTGTCTTCCAACCGGTGCCGAACGTCAGCGGCTCGGCCACCATCACCATTACCCTCAATGATGGCCAGGCCCAGAACAACGTGTTGACACGCTCCTTCGGCGTCATCGTCAACCCGCAAAACGACGTCCCCACGGTCTCCTCCATCCCGAACCAGTTGATCACGGAGAACACGTCAACGCCCGTCCTGCCGTTCATCGTCAATGACACAGAAACGCCTGCGTTCAGTTTGGGCGTGTCCGCCGCCTCTTCCGATACTACGCTGCTTCCCGGCGCAGGCATCATTCTGGGCGGCAGTGGCGCCAATCGCACCATTCAGGTCACCCCAGCCCCCAATCGCTCCGGTACCGCCACGGTAACGATTTATGTCAATGACGGCCTCCTGACCGCCGCCACCACCTTCAATGTCACGGTGGGCACAGCCAATACGCCGCCCACTATCACCATCGACCCGCCCGTAGGCCCCGCCCTCTCGGAAGGTTTGGTCGAGGCCGCCTCGGTTGAGTCCGTCACGGTCGCGGCCTCCGACCCGACATTCATTACCGACTCCTACCATCCCATCACGAATGTGCTCGTCCACGTGGGTGACCGCGAATCGCGCGCGGATGATCTCATCTTGAGCGCTATTTCATACAACCAAACCGTTATCCCCACGACCAATATCATCTTCAGCGGCTCCGGCTCCAATCGCACGCTTGCGTTCAAACCCGTCCAGGGCAAGAGCGGGTTGGTCACCGTCAGCATCGGCGTGAGTGACGGTTCAGCCATCAGCCGCGCCCTGTGCTCCATCAATGTCAGCCTCGGCACCGCGCCGAAAGCCAAACTCAACGTCAAACGGAAAGGCAACGGCAGCGTGCAGCCTGCCCTCGATGGAATGGACCTGACCATCGGCGCCAGTTACACCCTCACCGCCGTGCCGGCCCCCGAGGAAGTGTTTGTGGGTTGGAGCGGCAGCATCACTTCCAGCAGCCCGACCGTAACGTTCGTCATGACCACGAACCTGGTCTTGATCTGCGGCTTCACCAATAGCCCATACTTCGGCCTTCGTGGCTCATTCAACGGCTTGTTCCACGAAGCCGCCGAAGTGCGCCAGGGCAGCTCCGGCAATTTTGTTCTCACCACCAGCGACCAGGGCGCCCTCAGCGGCAAGCTCAAGCTCGGCGCCACGACCTACTCTTTCGCCGGAAAGATTCCGCTCTCCTGCCGCGCCACCAATCTCATCGTCCGCAAAACCGGCACCCCGCTCCGCGTGGAACTTGACTTCAGCCACACCAACCAGGTCGTCGGCCGAGTCACCGACGGTACTTGGGAAGCGCCCCTCATGGGCGATCGCGCCGTCTTCAACAGCAAAACCCGTCCTGCGCCCTACGCCGGCAGCTATACGCTCATCCTCCCCGGCCAAGCGACGCCCGACCTCGGCCCCGAGGGAGATGGCTTTGCCACTCTCAAAATCGATGCCAATGGACTGGCCACGGTCGCTGGCACCTTGGCCGACGGAACGAAAATGGCGCTGAAAGTCCCCGTCGCCTCAGGTGGCCAGTGGCCGTTCTATGTTCCGCTCTACAGCGGCACCGGCTCT
>Ga0070686_100000950_pt1 | contig 16704 bp, 8 predicted proteins | sample KBSS23LmetaG_FD_65654 | JGI IMG/M metagenome (GOLD analysis project Ga0070686, IMG submission 65654) | Switchgrass rhizosphere microbial communities from Kellogg Biological Station, Michigan, USA - KBS S2-3L metaG | ecosystem: Host-associated > Plants > Roots > Rhizosphere ... | reverse complement strand
TCGTCGTAGCGGCCGCCGCCGCCAAGGCTGCCGGCGAGATCCGGCACCGCGACCTCCATGATCGCGCCGGTGTAGTACGACAGCCCGCGCGCGAGGCTCGGATCGATGCGGATGCGGCCATGCGCCGGTGTGCCGTCGCTCAGCTGGATGATTTCGTCGAGCGCGTTGACGGCGCCGGGGCCGGCGTGATGGCTGGTCACGAACTGGCGCAGCCGCTCGATCACGCCGTGCGGACGCGGATCGTCAGAGCTGACGCCGCTGAAAAATTTCAAACAGGCGGTGGTCGCCGCCGCGTCGATGCCGCGGCCGGTCAACTCCCTCTCCACGCCCTCGACCCCGATCTTGTCCAGCTTGTCGAGCGCGACCAGCGCCTCGGCGTGCCGCGTCTCGGGGATGCCGGCGCACTCGAGCAGCGCCGTCAGCGCGCGGCGATGATTCAGCCGGACGATGAAGTCCTGGAAGCCGAGCCGCCGCAACACTTCACACACCGCCCCGAGCAGTTCCACTTCGACGAGCGGCGACGTCGAGCCGAGCGCGTCGATGTCGCACTGGTAGAACTCGCGGAACCGCCCCTTGGCCGGTCGATCGGCGCGCCACACCGGCTGAATCTGGTAGCGCTTGAAGAACTTCGGCAGCTCGTTCTGGTACTGCGCGACGACGCGGGCCAGCGGCACGGTGAGGTCGTAGCGCAGCGCGAGATCGGCTTCGCCGGTGTGCTCGTGCTCGCCGCGCTTGAGGATCTTGAAAATCAGCTTGTTGCCTTCCTCGCCGTACTTGCCGAGGAGCGTCTCGATGTTCTCGAACGCCGGCGTCTCGAGCGGCTCGAAGCCGTAGTGCTCGTAGACGTCGCGGATCACGCCCACCACGTGCTGCCGCCGGCGGATGTCGTCGGGAAGAAAGTCGCGCGTCCCGCGCGCTGGTTGTGTAGTGCCGGACATGTCGTGTCTATCGATCTCCGGGACGTGCGGCGCGCGATTCACGCATGCAGGTAATCCAATCGGTAGCCGACGTAGCGATCGGCATATTGCTGGATGCCGGCGATCTCGGCCTGCGTGAGCAGGCGCTTCACTTTCGCCGGGCTGCCCATCACCAGCGACTTCGCCGGCACCTTCATGTTCTCGGTCAGGAGCGCGCCGGCGGCGACGATCGAGCCGGCGCCGACGTGGGCGCCGTTCAACAGGATCGCGCCCATCCCGATCAGGCACTGCTGCTCGATCGTGCAGCCGTGGATCACCGCGGCGTGGCCGATCGTGACGTTGTCGCCGATGCTCGTCTGGTGCGTGCCGGTCATCGCGTGGACGACGGCACCGTCCTGGACGTTGGAGCGCCGCCCGATGCGGATCAGGTTCACGTCACCGCGCACGACGGCACACATCCACACACTGCTCTCGTCGCCGATCTCAACGTCGCCGATCACCTGTGCGCTGTCGTCGATGAAGGCGGAGGACGCGACGCGGGGCAGGACTCCCCGGAAGGGTCGGAGCACTGCTGAATTATAGGCCGGGTAGGTCGGGTGGGTCGGGCAGGCCGGGCGATCAGGCAGGTCAGGCGGGTCAAACAGGCCGGGCAGGTCAGGCGGGCCGGGCGGGTCAGGCGGGTCGGACGGCCACAGCCGCCGCTGGAAGGGTTAACCCGATCGGGTTAACCTCACGATTCAACGATCAGTTTTCCGACCTGCCTGACCTGCCCGACGTGCCCGACCTGCGCGCGAAGCGCGCGGTCAGCGCAGCCGGCGGCGCGCTTCGCGCCTCACGGCGTCCGGCGTATCAGCGCCTGCGGCGAGGCGTTCGTATTCAGCGCGCGCCGCATCGCGGTTTCCGAGCCTCTCGAGCACAGCGGCGTAATCCAGGCGCACGTCGTCGGCATCGGGCCGCGCCGCGAGGACGCGCTCGAAGGCGATCCGGGCGGCGTCGGGCTGCCCTTGCGCCGCGAGCACCGAGGCCTGGGCGGCGAGCGCGTCGACATTGCCCGGCTGCAGCTCGAGGGCGCGGCGGATTTCCGCCTCGGCCTCGGCCGGCTTGCCGGTGTCGAGGAGCACCCGCGCCAGCCCGACGTGAAACGACGCGCGATCCGGCGCAAGCGCCACCGCGGCGCGCAAGTCGGCGAGCGCTGCGTCCGTGCGCCCGCGCGAGGCGAGCAGGCCGCCGCGGAGCTCGTGGGCATCGGCATCGCTGGCGTCGAGCCCGATCGCGGCGTCTTCCTCGGCAATCGCCTGGTCGGCGTTGCCGAGGCGCGACAGCGCGATCGCCTGCCAGTGATGCGCGTCGGCGCTCGGCCCGACGAGCGTGGCGTAGCGGCGATAGCCGTCGGCCGCCTCGCGATACCGCCCCTCTTCGAGGTCGGCGCGCGCCAGGATCATCGTCGCGAACGCGTTGTCGCGATCGCGGGCGAGCACGGTGCGCGCTGCGTGGGCCGCCACGGTGAACTGACGGTGCTGCAGCGCCGTGTTCGCGTCGCGCAGCTGATTGAAGACGTCGATCATCGTTTTCGGATCCGGCCGCGACGTCTCGTCTGCCTGATCCGGCGGCGCGACCGCGGCGCCAATGTAGCCGAGCGCCGACAGCTTCTCCGCAGTTTCGCGGTCGACGCGCGCGGTTGCCGGCGGCCGCTCCGCACCGCCTGCGGCAGCGACGACGGCGCGCCTGAACGCGGCGGTTCGCGCCGGATCGCTGGCGGCACGGTTGGCGCGTTCGGCGGCGTCGTTCTGGACGTCGTACAACTCCGGCGCCGGCGCGTCGATGAACTTCCAGCGGGCATCCTGGAGCGCGCGCAGCGGCGCCCAGTTCATGTAGAGCTGCGGGAAGTAGGTTTCACTGTAGGCGTCCTGCGGGCCGGCGCCGCTACCGCGAACGAGCGGCACCAGCGAGCGTCCATCGACTTCCGACAGCGCCGCTACGCCTGCGGCGTCGAGCAGCGTGGGCGCCAGATCGACGCCGCGCACGAGCGCGCCGACGCGCTGCCCGCGCGGCAGATTCGCGCCGCTCATTGTCATCGGTATGCGAATCGCGCTTTCGTAGACGAACAGGCCGTGTGTCGCCTCGCCGTGCTCGCCGAGGCTCTCGCCGTGATCGCCGGCGATCGCCGTGATCAGCGATCCGTCGCCGCCAATCGCATGCAAGCGGCCGAGCAGTTCGCCGATCTGCTGATCGGCAAAGGCGATCTCGCCGTCGTACGGGCGGTCGGCGAACGCGGCCTTGAACGGCGGCGGCGGCTCGTAGGGATCGTGCGGATCGTAGAAGTGCACCCAGACGAAGAACGGTCGTGGATCGCCGGCCCCGGCAACGAGCCAGTCGCCGGCGGCCTTCACCGTGGCGTCGGCGCCACGCTCGACCTCGAGGCGATCGTCGTAGACGTCGAACCCACGGGCCAGCCCGTAGCGGCGGTCGAGGACGAACGCGCTGACGAACGCCGCCGTCCGATAGCCGGCGGCGTGCAGCGCCGTGGCCAACGTCGGCGTCGTCTCAGCGAGCGTGAAGCTGCCGTTGTTGCGGACGCCGTGGCGGAACGGATACCGGCCAGTCAGCAGGCTGGCGTGCGCCGGCAGCGTCAGCGGCGCGGCGGCGATCGCCCGCTCGAACAGGACGCCCGACGCGGCGAGCCGATCGAGGTTCGGGGTCTTCGCGCGCGCGTAGCCGTAAGCGCCGAGATGGTCGGCCCGCGTCGTGTCGAGCGTGATGAGGAGGATGTTCGGGCGTGCGGCGGGTTTGCCGCCGCACGCGCCGAAGAGAATCGCGAGAACCAGAAACGTGTACGCGTGGATCACTGACTCGAGGTCCGTCGCGCCGGCGCCGTGACGATCGATGGCATGTTGGCGCGGCGCAGCATGTCGTTGAGGGCGCCGAGCTCGCGGTTCATCACCTCGCCGAGCTGCCCCTGCGACGCCTTCAGCCGATCGGCGAGATCCTTGTGCACCGCAAGCTGCTGGTTGGTCGGCTTGAAGTCGTTGCTCTGCAGACCGTTGGCGAGATAGCCGAACTTCTGCACCAGCTTCGATCCGAAGCGGACGCCATCCTGGCCGCGGCCGGTGGCGCGCAGTTCGACCAGCGTCCCTTCGACGGTTGCGATCTTCTGATCGAGCTCCTGCGCCGCGCGCTTCAGCTCGGCGTTGTCGAGGATCGTCATCAGGTGCGCGATCTGGCCGCGGACCATCTCGGCGCCGTTCACCGCGTCGACGGCGACGTCGAGATCGCGGCGGACGTCGAGCAGCATCCGATGCTGTGCCTCGATGTCGGCCTCGGTCCCTCCCGAATGCGGATCCTTCAGCACGCGCAGCGGCTGCGAGTAGTCGCGGCCGCCGACGGTGAGCTTGACGGTGTAGGTGCCTGGCGCCTGCAGCACCGCGAGCCCGCCGCCGCCGGTCCCGAATCCGCCTTCGCTCTCGCGAATGCCGTCCGGGCCGACGCGGATGTCCGGCGCATACAACGGGCTGGTTCGATAGGTCACCCGCTTCGACGGGTTGTCGCGCAGATCCCAGTAGACGCGATGCATGCCGGCGGTCGGCGCGCCGTTCAGCGTCCGAATCGTCTGCCCTTTCGCGTCCTGAATCGCGATCGTCACCGGACCGGTGCCGGCAGACTTCAGGTAGTAGTTGATGGCGGCGCCGTACGGCGGGTTGTCGCCGACCGTGAGATCGTCGTACGGCGTGGCCGGGGCCGTGATGGCGCGGAAGCGATAGGCCGAACGCGGCGTGAAGAGGTGCGCGTCCGCGTTCAGCACCTGCGGCGTCAGATCGCGCAGCGGCGTCACGTCGTCGAGAATCCACGCGCCGCGGCCGTAGGTGGCAATCACGAGATCGTGGAACTGCTCCTGCACGGTGATCCAGTAGACCGGCGCGTGCGGCAGGTTGAGCTGCAGCGACTGCCAGTTCTCACCGTCGTCGAATGAGACGTACATTCCGTTCTCGGTGCCGAGATACAGCAGGCCGCGCTTCACGGGATCCTCGCGCACACAGTGCGCGTAGCTGAGCATCGAGTGCGGGATGCCGTTGGTGATCGCCTTCCACGAGGCACCGAAGTCGGTCGTCTTGTAGACGAAGGGGTCGCGGTTGTTCACCTGGTGGAAGTCGATGGCGACGTAGGCGGTGCCGGCGTCGAACCGCGATGGATCGATGTTGCCGACGGTGCCCCAGGGCGGCAGGTTCGGCATGTTCTTCGTAACGTTCGTCCAGCTCTTGCCGGCGTCGCGCGTCACCTGCACCAGGCCGTCGTTGGTGCCAACCCAGATCACGCCGGCCTGTTTGGGCGATTCGGCGATCGCGTGAATCACGTCGGCGTACTCGACGCCGATGTTGTCGGGCGTGAGCCCGCCGGAACTCTGCTGCCGGCTCTTGTCGTTCAGCGTGAGGTCCGGGCTGATCTCCTGCCAGCTCTGGCCGCCATCGGTGGACTGATGCAAGTACTGGCTGCCGACATAGATCTTGTTGTGGTCGTGCGGCGAGATGTGGAACGGCGCATCCCAGACGAATCGATATTTCAAGTCGGCGGCCGGCCCATTTTCGTTGTCCGGCCACACCTCGACGTCGCGCAGCTGACGCCGGCTCTCGTCGTAGCGGACGACTATCCCGCCGACGCTGCCCGATCCCGACGCCGTCGACCAGATGATGTTCGGGTCGACCGGATCGGGCGTCGCGAAGCCGCTCTCGCCGCCGCCGACCGAATGCCACATGCCGCGCGGGATCCCGCCGCGCCCGCCGCCGCCGCCGCGTCCGCCGCCTTCGTCGAGGCGGCTGTTGCTCGGGCCGCGGTACGACGGTCCATCCTGCTTGTTCGTGTAGAGGTAGTACGGCACCTGGTTGTCGACCGTCACGTGATACAGCTGCGCGTTGGGCAGCCGCTGCTTCAGCCAGGTGCGGCCGCGCGTCTGCGAGACCGACACGCCTTGATCGTGGCCGACGATCATGCGGTTGGCGTTGGTCGGGTCGATCCACATGTCGTGGTGATCGCCGCCGGGCGCTTCCTGCCCGTTCTGCGCGACCAGCGTCGCGCCGCCGTCGATCGACCTGCTGTAAGAGGCGTTCAGGTGATACGTCTCGTTCTCGTTGTCGGTCGACACCGCCATCCGCGCGTAGTAGGCGGTGCGGCCGAGCACGTTGCGATCGGCGTTCACCATCTTCCAGTTCTCGCCGCCATCGTCGGATCGAAACAGCTGTCCGCGCTCCGTGTCCTGGCCTTTCCACGGCAGACCGTCGCCGGTCTCGATCGCGGCATAGACGCGATTCGGGTTCGAGTAGGCGATCGCCGGCATCACCTTGCCCACCGGTTTCACCGGCAGCCCGTGCCCAGTCAGCTTCTTCCACGTCGCTCCGCCGTCGCGCGACATGAACAGCCCACCGCCGGGTCCGCCGCTCTCGCGGCCCCACGTCTTGATCTCCAGCTGCCACATGCCGGCAAAGAGGATGCGCGGGTTCCGCGGATCCATCGCGATCTCGGAGCAGCCGGTGTTCTCGTCGGTGAACAGCGTGCGCTGCCAGGTCGTGCCGCCGTCGGTTGTGCGAAAGACACCGCGCTCGGGCTGCGGGCCGTACGCGGTGCCGAGCGCACAGGCGAGGACGATCTGCGGGTTGGCGGGATCGATCACGACGCGGCCGATGCGGCCCGTTTTCTCGAGGCCCATCCGCGTCCACGTCTTGCCGGCGTCGGTCGACTTGTAGATCCCCTCGCCAATGGAGATGTGGCTGCGGATCCATGCCTCGCCGGTGCCGGCCCAGACGATGTTCGGGTCGGACGGGGCGACGGCGAGCGCGCCGATCGACTGCACCGGCTGCTCGTCGAAGATCTGCTGCCAGTGGACGCCGCCATCGGTCGTCTTCGCGATGCCGCCTGACGCGCTGCCGGCGTAGTAGACCAGCGGATCGCCGGACACGCCGGCGACCGCCGAGATGCGGTTGCCCTCCGGTCCGACGAAGCGCCAGTGCAGTCGGCTGTAAATCTCCGGCGCGACCCGCGGTTGTCCCTGCGCGAGGAGTCCCAGGCCAAGCAACAGGACCGCTGCTGAAGCGACTGCAGCCTTCTTCATTGAGCCCTCCGTATCCCGCCGCCGAACGGGTCGGTCCCGATCTTGTAACGCGAGGCAACGTTCATCGCCGCGAGATCGATGACGACGACGTCGCTCATTCCCGATTCCATGACGTAGAGCCTCGTGCTGTCGGGCGAGAACGAGGGGAATCCCGGGCCTTTGCCGATCTTGACCGTGGCGCGCACGGTCTTCGTCGCCGTGTCGATGATCGCGACGTCCTGCGAGTCGCTGTGCGTCGACGCGGCAAAGCGGCCGTCGGGCGATACCGCCATCCGTCCGGCGCCGGTCCCGCCGGTCGGAATCACCTTGATCACGTCGTCGGTCTTCGAATCGACGACGGTCACCGATCCGTCGCCGTCTTCGTGGATCCACACCTCGCCATTCGGCGCGAACGCCACGCCGACCGGACCGCCCTCGACCGGGATGATCTTCAGGATCCGATCGGTTTTCGTGTCGACCACGACGACGCGGTTGTCGTTGCGGTGCGGGTAGTAGAGCTTGTCGGTCGCCGGATCCACCTGCAGGTAGTGGCCGCCGCGGAGCAGCAGATCAATTTTCCGCAGGACCTTGCCGGCCTTCACGTCGTAGACGACGACGCCGGGCACGTCGGCATTCTCGGTACCGATGTACAGCTTCGTGTTGTCGGCGTTCAGCCCCATCCCGTGCGGCGACGCCGATTTGCCGTCGCGGCGGCGGAAATGATCGCTGTCGATCCGGCCCTTCTCCTTGAAGGTCGCGCCGTCCAGGATCTCGACGAACCCGGCCGCCGGTACCGATGCGAACACCGTCCGGCCATCTGCGGTGATCGCCGCTTCGTGCGGCTGGTCCGGTGCGACGAATTCGTGGACGACCGCGCCGGTCGCCGGGTTCATCTCGTAGACGGTGTGATTCGAGTGGCTCAGGACGACGAGCGTATGCGTCCGCCCCTGCGCCACAACGACGATTGCTGCGCCGCCGACGAGCAGCACACAAGCCGCTATGAATCCTTTTCGCATTTCGATCAACTCCACGTGGTCCGGGCAGGCCTGAAGGCCTGCGCTACACCGCTCCACGTCGTCCGGGCAGGCCTGAAGGCCTGCGCTACACCGCTCCACGTCGTCCGGGCAGGCCTGAAGGCCTACGCTACACCGCTCCACGTCGTCCGGGCAGGCCTGAAGGCCTGCGCTACACCGCTCCACGTCGTTCGGGCAGGCCTGAAGGCCTGCGCTACACCGCCGACCCCGTAGCGCAGCCCTTCAGGGCTGCCCCAGCGTCAGAACTTGTACGACAACGCGACCTGGAAGGCGCGCGGCGGATGGCGGTTGAACGGCTGCAGGACGCCCGGGTTGTACAACTGGTTCGCGCCGGTGTTCCACTGCGTGTTCGCGCCCGTGTTGAAGACGTTGAACACGTTCAGCGCCGGCTCGACCGACTGGCGCCCGAACGTGAACCGCCGCCCGACTTTCAGCTGCAGGTACTTCGCGGTGTCGTTGATCACCTGCCCGTCGCCGCGGGTCGGGTTCGCGAGGCATGGCAGCGTCGTGCTGCCGCAGAACCGGATCGTCGTCGCCAGCGGATTCGGCTGCGTCGTGCCGTTGGCGAGCGTCACGGTGGCCGGGCCGAACACCGGATCGGCCGCCGCGATGCGCGTGACCAGTGGTCCGACGTAGCCGCCGGCCTGGATCACGTAGCTCGCGCCGAGGCTGATCGCCCACGGCGCGTTGTACTGTCCGGCGATGCGCACCGAATACGGCCGGTACGCCGCGCCCGACTCGCGGCCGCGGCCGTCGAGCGTGTTGTGATCGCCGTTGCCGAACAACTGCGTCGACAGATCGCGGTCGTTGGCGAACGCGTCGGGCTGGATGAACCGCGCCGGGTCGGTCGGGTTCCACGTCCCTTCGAGGTGCTGCCACTGCCGGCTGAGGCTGAGCACCATCTGGAAGTTATGCGACATGTTCTTCGCGACCGTCGCCTCGAGGTTGGAGACGACGACGCGCGTCCAGTCGGCGTTGGTCTCCTTGTAGATGATCCCCTGGTTCGGATCGATCAGGCCGAAGCCGCCGAACGCCTGGAACGGCGCCGACGGATACCGGCCGTTGATATCCACCTGCTCGAACTGGTCGTGATAGATCCGCCGCGTCGCTGATACGTCGACGCTCAACTGCATCGGGAACTGCTTGCGGAAGCCGAGCACGAACTCGTCGGCCCACGGCTGGTGGAGATCCGAGTCGAACAGCAGCGACGGATCGACGGTCCGCGTCGGCGGCGTGGTCACCGTCGTCTGCGCCCCGGTTTTGTCGACGTAGACGTCGCGCGTCGTCACGCCACCGGTGTTGCCGAAGCTGACGATGTAGTCGCGGCCGTTGACCTGCTCGTAGAGGCGCGAATAGCTGGCGCGCAGGACGTTCTTCGCGTCCTTCGTCACCAGGTAGGCGAGCCCGAGCCGCGGCTGCACGGCAGTGCTCTTCTCGCGATAGATGTTCAGCAGCTCGTCGTGGCGCCGCACCCAGTCGACGCGCAGGCCGAGGTTGGCGGTGACTCGCGGGTTCGGCATCCACGCGTCCTGCGCATACACCGCGATGTCGCTGTCGTGCTCCTGGATGCTCGGGCTGACCGCCGGCGTGCGGAACATCTGGTGAAACGGCACCGTGCCGGCCGCCGGGTTGTTGGGATCGATCTGACGCGTCTCGAGCAGGTAGTATCCGTCGTTCACGTAGTTGGTCGTGGTGTCGCGGCGCAGCCGTGGCGCTGCGTACAAGCCGGTCTTCAGCTCGTGCGATCCGCCCCACCCTTCAGTGAAATACGTCAGGTCGCCGCGCATCACCAGCATCGACGACGGCGAGATCGCGATCGACTGCGGCGTGTTCATGTTGACCAGGCCGCCAGTGCCGGTCGCGAGGCCGCGGTTGATGAAGATGTCCTGATGCACGATGATTTGCGGTCCGCTCAGGTCGACGCCCGCGTAGGTGTCGGCGTCGTTGCCGCTCTTGTTGTTGTAGGAAGCCGACACCTGCGTCGTCAGCTTGTTGTTCCAGACCGAATTGACCTTCCCCTGAACCAGGCTGCCGCCGGTCGAGTTGTAGGTGAACTTGCTGGTATCGAGCTCGCGGTCGCTGGTGTAGGTGGCGCGATCGCCCTGGTAAAACGCCGATACCTGATGCGCCCGGCTGGTCTGCGTCGTCACCTTGATGAACGGCTGGTTGCTCTTCATGGTGTTGTCGAAGGGCACGAAGCCCGGCCCGCCGAACGTCTGCAGGTTGTTCAGATTGAACTGGCTGCGGCTGATCCCGTTGGTCAGGTCGGCGTTGCGGAACGATCCGAAGAACCAGGTGCGGTCGCGTTGAATCGGTCCGCCGACGGAGGCGTCAAACTGCTTTACCGATTGGATCGTCGGCAGGCCGCCGGGAAACTGTCCCCAGTTGGTGTTGTCGCTGTTCCAGTCGCGCGCCTGGTAGTCGTAGGTGGCGCTGCCCTTGAACGTGTTGCCGCCCTGCGGCGTCACCACGTTCATCACCACGCCGGTGCCCATCGGCGAGGCGGCGTCGACGCCGCCAAGCTTCAGCTCCGAGTCGGCAATCGCATCGCCGCCCATTCCCATCGAGTGCGCCGAGGAATCGAGGAACGACGACGCCGGCGCGCCCTCGATCTGGAAGACGTGCGAGAAGATCACCGAGCCGTGAAAGTAGTAGGCGCGGCGCCCGACGCCGTCATCGACGTTGCGCGAGCTGACGCCCGGCGCCATGTCGAGGACGTCGCTGAACAGGCGGCGCGAGGTCACCGGCGCAGCGCGCAGCAGCTCGCCCTGGATGTTCAGCGTGCTGGTCGGCTTCGAGGTCTCGATCATCGGCGACTCGCCGGTGACCGTGACGCTCTCCTGCACGGTGCTGAGCGTCATCTCGATGTCGACGTTGAAGGTGCTGCCGGCGCGCATCAGGATGCCTTCGCGCTTGTAGGCGGCGAAGCCGGTGAGATCGGCAGCCACGACGTACGTGCCGGGCGGCAGATTGTTCAGGCGATAGTAGCCGGCCGAATCGCTGACCGCGACGACCGGAGCGAGCAAATCCGGGCTGGTTGCAGTAACGGTGACGCCAGGCAGGACGCCGCCCTGCTGATCACGAACGTAGCCGCGCAGGCTGCCGTCGCCGGTCTGTGCGGAGGAGGAGGCAGGCAGAAAGAGAAGCACAGCGAGACACATGGCGAGAGCTCGAGGCATTGATCCTCCTGACGTTCAAGCAACCAAACAACCGCGTCGCGAAGAGGCGACACGTCGAGCGCACGCTATCCGCAGTGCGCAGCCGCGTCAATGCACACGAACGTCTGGTAACGGACGGAAAGCGACGCCGACGAGGAATCGTGCAGTCTGGCAGGTCGGGCGGGTCGGGCAGGTCAGGCAGGTCGGATCATCGAGAAAGGCCGAACAATGTCGAGCGGCCGAGGCAACGCGGAGCGCATCCAAAGGCTCCGACCCGCCTGGCCCGCCCGACCTGCCCGACCTCCGAACCATTGGCGGCGCGAAGCGCCGCTAATTGTTCGCCGTTTTCGCGGCGCCGGGCTTCGGGCTCGGGCCGCCGCGGAACGTCAGCAAGTGATCGCGGATGGCGCGGATCTGCGCTTCCGCGTCGCCGTTCATCTGCGGGTAGAACGACTTCGGATAATCCGGCCAGAACGCCGGCATGCGCGTGCCGGGGAGAATGTCCGACGGCTTCTTCAGCCAGTCGAGAATCCAGTCCGGCTGCAGGCGCTCGGACGCCATGCGCAGATCCGGCGCGAGGTTCGAGGTCGGCTGATCCTTCGGGATCGCGCCGAGCACGTGGCACTGCTGGCACTTGAGCAGCTCGAACAGCTGCTTGCCGTTGCCGTTCTCGTTCGACGCGGTGCGTACGAACTCGTGCGTTTCGAACGGCGTCATCTTGTTCGAGATGCCACCGAAGTAGTTGATCACGCCGTTGATGTTCTGGTCGTCGAGGCCGAAGGTCGGCATCCGCACGGCGAGCCACGGACGGATCGTGATCGGTCCGCGGATGAACGAATACAGCCAGTCGTGCTGGACGCGCGCGCCTTCCGGCGTGAGCATCGGCGGCCCGAGCGACGGGTCGGCGACCAGCTTGATGAAGTCGCCGCCGTCCCCTTCGATGATGTGGCAGCCGACGCAGTTTCGACGGTGAACGAGCGTCCGCCCTTCGTAGAGATAGTCGGTGCGCGCCGATCGAACCGGCATTGCCGCCGGCGGCTGAATCTCGCGCTGGAAACTCATCAGCGCCGTGACCAGCCGGTTGTTCTCTTCGTCGCTCAGATCGAAGTTCGGCATCCGCAGCTTGTCGAGCGGCGGCAGCACGCGGCCCTTGTCGAAGATCCGCGGATCGTGCAGCTTGGTGCGGAACCATCCGAGCTTCGAGGTGTGCGGGATGTCGGTGATGAACGCGAAGTCGAGCCGCGTGACCAGCTTGCTGCCCTCTTCCGACAGGTCGGTGCCGATCGACTGCGCCTTCTCGAAGCCCTTGATGTCGTGGCAACTGAAGCAGCCGTAGCGGCCGATGGCGCGCCGCCCGAGTTCCACCTGCTTCTGCTCGGCGTTCATCTTCGCCATCTGCGACCGCGCATCTTCGACCGGCAACACCGCCTTCATGTAGTCGAACAGCACGTCGTCGGTCGCCTTCTGATCCGCCTGCGCCTTTGCCGCGTCGCCGCCCGGGCCCTTCAACCCGGTCAGATACGTCGCGACGTCGGCGACCTGCTGATCGGTGAGCCGCAGGTTGGGCATGAACGTCGCCGGGTTGTAGTGCTTCGGGTCGCGGACCCAGTTGTAGACCCACTCGTAGGTGGTCTTGTTGCCGATGTTCTCCAGCGGCTGGCCGAAGGTCCGCCGCGGTCCTGCCTGCTCGCGCGATCCCTCACCGACGACGTGGCAGCCCTGGCAGCCGATGTCCTTGACGATCTTCTCGCCTTCCTTGGCGTCACCGTGGCCCGGGTTCTTGACGGCTGGCTGGTACTCGTTGTCGCCGTTGGCGAAGAGATACGTGACGATGGCGTTGATCTCGGCCTCGTTGCGGACGGCGTCTTCAGGCGAGCTGTTGTTCGAGTTGTACCAGAAGCGCGGCATCCACGTCGTCGGCTTGACCGCGCGCGGGTTGCGAATCCAGTTCTTCACCCAGTCGGGCTGCAGCTTGGTGTTGATCCTGGTGAGAATCGGCCCCGGCTTCCGCATGTTCTCGAAGCCCTTGGTCTTGTGGCACGCGTAGCAGCCGGCACGCTCGTAGGTCGAGTAGGCGATGGTGAGCTTGTCGGCCTTGGGGATGAAGACCTGCTGCTTGTGGCACTTCTCGCACGACGCCTGCGTCATGCTCACCGGGAGCATCGGGTAGTCCCAGAGATGCGGCTCTTCCCAGTGGTACTTCTTCTCCCACTCTTCCTTCTGCTTCTCGTTCGCCGGCATGTGCGCGGCGTCGCGGAAGCTGACCGACTGCCCCATCCCCTCGTGGCACACCGTGCAGCCGACCTTGTCGATCGGATGCGCCGAGCTGCCGCCGAGGTAGGTGTCGAGATCCGGATGCGTCGTGAACGGCTGCGGGTACTTCTCGTAGCCCTTCTTGTCGATCGCCAGGTGACAGGTCTGGCAGCGATCCATCTTCGGCACGCGGATGAAGTTCACGTCGTCGACGACGTTGGGCAGGATGATCTGCTGCACCTTGATCGTCGGCGCCATGAAGTCGAGCAGCGGCGCGTTGCGGAAGTAGGTCTTGGTCGGGCTGGGCGCGAGGACGTCGAGACGCTTGCCGAGGCGCGTCTGCTCGGTGCGCATGTCCTCGATCTGCTTTTCGGCGGCGGCGGCCTGGCCGGTGTACTGCCCGAGCTGCTTCTGGACCGCTTCCTTGTCGGCGATGGCCTTCTCCATCGCGAGGTTCAGCTCGGCCAGCCGCTTGGCCTCGTCCTCGGCGATCTTCTGCTTCTTGGCCGTCGCCGACGATTTCGGATCGGCTTCGCGCGTCGTCTCGAAGTCGTAGCGATCCTGATCGTAGGTCGCCTTCATGTAGTTGTAGTCGAGGGTGGCGCGGAACACCTTGTTGTCGGCGTCCTTCAACTGGTCCTGGAGCTCGTCGACCTTCTTGCGGTTGGCGGCGATGTTCTGCTCGGCCTGCTTCCGCTGCGCCTCGAGCTGCGCGATCTTGTTGCGATCGACGCTGCGCACGGCCTGCTCGCGCTGCGCCTGGGTCACCTGGTATTCGAGCTGGGCGAAGCGCCGCTGGGTGTTCTTCCACTCGCGGTCGAAGTCGTCCCAGACCATCCAGATCACCGACAGGAACAGGAACAGGCTCGACGCCGCGAAGACGACGTTCAGGAAGTCGACGTTGTAGGCGTGTCCGACGCCTTTCTTTTCAGCCATGCTCGCCTGTAGCGCAGACCGCGGCGGCCTGCGATCAAATGTTGAAGAAGATCTCCGGGATCGCGACGACGTACTTGAGGTTGAAAATCCACCGCGCCAGCATCTTGAGCGGCAGCGACATCATGCTCAGGAACAGGAACGCGCTGACATAGAAGCGCGCCGGGCCGAGTTTCTCGAAGTAGACCTTGAACGCGGTGCGCGCAAGGATCACCGGCAGCGCGAAGACGTAGAACAGCACCAGCAGGATGCCGGGGATCTCGCGGACGATCCACAGCGACGGGTAGCCGGTCCGCAGCATGCGGATCCAGACGTACTCCGACAGGTTGACGTTGGTGAGCGCCGCCAGCTTGTGGATATCCCAGTATTCGAACGGTCCGAAGAAATTCCAGTTCGGCCCGCGCAGGAAGGTACCGAGGACGATCAGCGAGCACCAGAGCACGACGAAACCGAACAGGAAGATGGTGATCTCGGCCTTGCGCTCGGCGAACGTGAAGTAGCCGTTACCCTTCGGATTCTTGTCGATGTACGGGATGCAGATCAGCCCGACGATGATCAGCCCGGGCAGGACGACGCCGGCCAACCACGGATCGAAGTAGACGAGCATCTCCTGCAGGCCGAGGAAGTACCACGGCGCCTTCGACGGGTTCGGCGTGTTCGCCGGGTTCGCCGGCTGCTCGAGCGGCGCCTTCAGGAAGATCGACCAGACGATCAGGACGACCGAACACAGGATCAACGAGATCAGCTCGGTGTAGACGAGATCCGGCCACACCCAGACGCGATCGGATTCCGCTTTCTCGATCGGTCCAACGCCGGCGGCAATCCGCCGGTCGTTCAAGACCGCTTCACGGATCGAGTACCAGACGAAGAAGACGAGCAGGAAGATCAGGCCGACGATCGGAACGTTGTCCGGCTTGGTGACGATCAGCCGGAAGTTCGGATCGAAGACGCCGAACACGAAGAACAGGCCGAGGACCGCGAGCGCGCCGTAGCCGATGGCATTGCCGGCGATCGCCTCGCGCTTCCAGACGACGAGGACCAGCGCCGCCACCGCCAGGATGAAGAACAAACGCGGGTCGGCGACCGCGTTAACCAATCCTTTGATCACACCCATGTCACTGATCCTCGCGCTTCCGTAGCGCAGGCCTTCAGGCCTGCCAATGCCGTCGGGCAGCCCTGAAGGGCTGCGCTACCGGTGTTTCAAAGCGGACCCGAGATGCCTCCGTCCTTGCGGACGCGCCAGAAATGGACTGCCATCAGCACGGCGATGCCCAGCGGCAGGCCGACGCAGTGCAGCACGTAGAACCGCAGCAGCGCGCCTTCGCCGACGAACGTGCCGCCGAGCAGCGCGAACCGCGCGTCGTCGGCGGCGTGAATCAGCGGCACATCGCCGAGGCGGAGCAGCTGCGCGCCCGGGCCTTCGTGGCCGAGGAACGGCGTCGCGCGCGCCATGTTCGAGCCGACGGTGATCGCCCAGATGGCCAGCTGGTCCCACGGCAGCAGATACCCCGTGAACGACAACAGCAGCGTCAGGACGAGCATGATCACGCCGACCGACCAGTTGAATTCGCGCGGCGGCTTGTAGCTGCCGGTCATGAAGACGCGGAACATGTGCAGCCACACCGTGATGACCATCGCGTGCGCGCCCCAGCGGTGCATCTCGCGCATGATCCCGAGCGGCACGTGCTCACGCAGGCCGACGATGTCGGTGTAGGCGTACTCCAGCGTCGGCCGGTAATAGAACATCAGCAGCAGGCCGGTGAAGGTGAGCACGAGGAAGAGGAAGAAGCTCAGCCCGCCCATGCACCAGGTGTAGCGCAGCTTCACGCCCGACTTCCTGATCCGCACCGGGTGCAGATGCAGGAAGACGTTCGACAGCATGACGAGGACGCGGCCGCGATCGGTGTCTGGCCGATCGTGGCGGAAGATTGACGTCCAGACCTGCGTTTCGGTGAGCCAATTCCAGAAGCGCGTCCCCGCGCCTTCTTTCGGAGCGACGGTCTTGGTATCTGCCATATGCCCTGTTCGAACGCTGTCGTGTAGCGCAGCCCTTCAGGGCTGCTCGCGGCCGTAGGCAGGCCTCAAGGCCTGCGCGACGTGAGGCCGCGACGTTACGCCTTTAGAAACGCCTCCGGATCAGTCCATTGCCCCAGCTCGCGCTGGAAATGCCGGCTCTTGTCGACGAGGATCTGGCCGTCTTCGGCGAGCACGATGCGGACGCGCTCCAGCGGCCGCGGCGCCGGGCCTTCGAAGTTGACGCCGGTGAGGCGGAAGCCGCTGCCGTGGCACGGGCACTTGAACTTGTTTTCCGCCGACAGGTAGTTCGGCGTGCA
>Ga0070686_100000948_pt1 | contig 16724 bp, 17 predicted proteins | sample KBSS23LmetaG_FD_65654 | JGI IMG/M metagenome (GOLD analysis project Ga0070686, IMG submission 65654) | Switchgrass rhizosphere microbial communities from Kellogg Biological Station, Michigan, USA - KBS S2-3L metaG | ecosystem: Host-associated > Plants > Roots > Rhizosphere ... | reverse complement strand
CCTAGAACCTAGAACCTAGAACCTAGAACCTAGAACCCCGAACCCCGAACCCTGTAGCGTCAGAGCTTTTTATTGAACATCAGCGCGGCGACGGCGCTCGCGAGCAATTCAATCAGGACGATGGCGGTGAGCGTGGCAAACGACCAGTCGCGGTCGCTGACGTACTGCGCGATCGAGACGACGACGCGCGCGACGGGGGTCATCAGCAGGACGATGATGCCGGTCTGCAGCAGAACGTGTGCGGCGCCGGATTCTCCGGTGACCAGCGACCAGAGGACGCCGACCGCGAGGCACACCGAGCTCGTCGTCACGCCGGCGCGCAGCACGACGCCGACGGCGTGCTCGAGACGCTGCGAGGCCGGAACCGCCGGCCGCTCCGCGGTCATCGGCCGCCCCGCGCGAACATCATCGCCGAGACGATGAACAGGACCAGCGCCATCAGGATCTTCAGCCACTTCACCGACGCCGCTGCGCCGAAGCGCATCCCGCCCCACGATCCGAGCTGCACCCCGAGCACCGCGACCGCGGCGAGCGCCGGCTCGAGCTGGCCACGCCCGTAGTAGATCACCGCGCCGGCCGTCGCGGTCACGCCAATCATGAAGGCGCTGGTCGCCGCGGCGGCGCGCAGCGGGATGCCGCACCAGGCATTCAGGATCGGGACCTTGATGATCCCGCCGCCGATGCCGAGCAGCGACGAGACGTTGCCGGCGATGAACGAGGCGCCGACCGCCACCGGCAGCCGCTTCACGCGATAGGTAACCGTGGTGCGGCTCTCGTCCTCGTAATAGCGGCCCCCGAGGACGCCGGGATCGGCGCCCGGATCGAGCATGACGTTCCGGCGGCGCAGCCGCGTCAGCATGATCACGGCGACGATCGCCGCGACCAGGCCGAACAGCCGCTGCAGCAGCGACTGCGCGACGAACTGCGCGGTGACGCCGCCGAGAAAGCTGCCGCCGGCCGTCGCCACCTCGAGCAGCATGCCGAGCTTCATGTTGATCAGCTGCTTGCCGGCGCGTCCGGCCGACACGCTGCTCGACGTCGCGATCACCGTCGTCAGGCTGATCGCCGCGGCGGCGGTGAACGGAAAGCCGAGCACCAGGTTGAGAAACGGCACCAGGAAGACGCCGCCGCCGAGGCCGAGCAGCGCGCCCAGGCTGCCCGAGATCACACCGGCAGTGAAGATGATCGCGGCGAGCGACGCCGTTACGACCGGCATCCGTCAGACGGTGAACTTACGGGTCTGTTGCAGATAGCGCGTCGCCTTTTCGATGGCCCGCGACTCGGCTTCCTCGCGCGTCGATCCGTCGGCGCGCGCGAACCGCGCGCCGGGATCGACGTTCGAGATCGTGCAGTGGTAGACGTCGCCGAGCTTATAGGTCTCGACCGTCACCGCCCAACCGGCGAGTTCCAACTGACGACGTGAATGTTCTTGTGGCTTCATATTGCCGCCGACGATCTCAGAGTTGGGGCTCGGGGCTTGGGGCTAGCTGACGCTCGTTTGAACCGACCTTACAGCGAGCCCCCAGCCTCCAGGCCCCGACAGGCGTCACTTTTCGACCGGCGCGCCGACCAGGTTGCCCCACTCGGTCCAAGAGCCGTCATAGTTCTTGACGTTGCTGAAGCCGAGCAGATGCTTCATCACGAACCAGGTGAGGCTCGATCGCTCGCCGATGCGACAGTACGCAATCACCGGCCCGTCGCCGGTGATGCCCTGCGCCGCATACATCGCCTTCAGATCGTCGAAGCTCTTGAACGTGCCGTCGTCGTTGCAGTTCTTCCCCCACGGAATGCTCTTCGCGCCGGGGATGTGGCCGCCGCGCTGGCAGGTTTCCGGCAGCCCGGGCGGCGCGAGGATCTCGCCGGTGAACTCCTGCGGGCTGCGCACGTCGACGAGCGCCGCTTTCTTGCCCGCGCTGGCCGCCTGCACTTCCGGCAGGAAGGCGCGCAGCGACGTATCCGCCGCCTTCGCCTTGTAGGTCGTCCGCGGGAAGGTCGGTTTGTCGGTGGTCAGGTCGCGTCCTTCCGCCAGCCACTTCTTGCGGCCGCCGTCCATGATCCGGACGTCCTCGTGGCCGTAGATCTTCAGCTGCCAGAACGCCCACGCCGCGAACCAGTTGTTGTTGTCGCCGTAGAGGATGATCGCGGTCTTGTTGTCGATGCCGGTCGCGCTCAGCAGCTCTTCGAGCTTGTTGACCGGCACGATGTCGCGGACGAGCGTGTCGCACAACTGCGTCGTCCAGTTCCAGCCGGCGGCGCCGGGGACATGACCCTGATCGTAGGCGGTGGTATCGACATCGACTTCGACGACGCGGAGGCCCGCGTCGGTGGCGTGCTGCGCAACCCATTCGGTGGTGACGAGAACGTTCGGTAGCGTTGCGGCCATTGACTGCCCTCCCTTCAAGGTGGCGGAGCCGCTGATCTTAGTCCATCGCGAATCATATGTAGCGCAGCCCTTCAGGGCTGCCGAGCCGCCGGGCGGCAGGCCTGAAGGCCTGCGCTACGTGACGGCGTAACGGTTCGACGCCTCAGATTTCCAGCAGGTCGCGGCCGAGAATCACGTCGCCCTTGAAATGCTTACGTGCGAGCGGCAGCCACGCCTGCTCCGCGTCGGGGTTGTTGTCGGGCACGTAGTGGGAGAGCACCAGCGTCTTGACACCGGCCTCCTGCGCGATTTTCCCGACCTCCTCGACCGGCGTGTGGCTCTCGAGAATGTGCTTCGCGATCGACCGCGCGCCGCCGGCCGTCTGCCCGGCGTACGCCCCTGGATACAGGACTTCGTGGACCAGCACGTCGGCGCCGCGGGCCAGCGCGATCAGCGACTCGGCGCGCGTCGTGTCGCCGGAAAACACGAGCGATCGATCGGGCCCGTCGATGCGGTACGCCAGCGCTACCGGCACCATCGGATGATGAACCACGGCGCAGCGCACGGTGACGCGCTCGTCCTTGACCACTACACCCGCCTCGCGGACGTCGTGGGCGTGAATCAGCGGCTTGAGCGGCGGCCGTCCCTCGTCGGCGACGCGGATGTCGATGTCGGGCGCGCTCATCTGCAAAAACAGGTCGGTCATCTGCGTCAGCGGCGGCGGCCCCCACGTGTCGACCGGCGTGGTCAGCCCGGCCGCCCAGGCGAGCAGCAGCAGCGTGCCGAAGTCGGCGTTGTGATCGGAATGGTGATGCGTGATGAACACGTGGCGGATGCGATTGAGTTCGAGCCCGGCGAGGACCATCTGCCGCGCGACGCCGTTGCCGCAGTCGACCACGTAGGCGACGCCGTCGACGAGGACGACCGACGCCGGCGCGGCGCGACCGCGCTTCGGTGTCGGACCGCCGGCGGTTCCAAGCAGGATCGCGCGCGTGCGATGCGCAGTCTGTGCGGCGACACGCGTTCCCGGCCACGCCGGCAGCGCACACGCCGGCAGCAGTCCGAGAAACGCACGGCGGTCCATCAACCCCTCACGCGCTTGCTGAACGCTTCGTAGGCGCCTGGCGCCTGCATGTTCCACCAGTTGATGTAGCTCTTCGCCGTGGTCTCGAGGTTCATCAACTCGTTCGGGTTCTTGTAGGCCTCGCGGAGCTCGGGCAGCACATCGCGCATCCGCTCGTAACAGAACAGCAGCTCGCGTCCGCTCTGGTAGAACAGCTCCGGGTGCAGCACGCCGCCGGCGACGAACGACCCAACCATCTCCCAGTAGGTCGTCACCATGCGATAGGACGCGTTCGCCTCCGATCCCACCGGACACAACTTCTGCAGGTCGGCGAACGTCTTCACCTTGAAGTTCGCGGAATACCACGCCCGCGCTTCGCGCAGCTTCTCCTCGCGGCGCATGTCGTAGAGCTTGAGGATCAAGCTCACGTCGTCGTAGGTCGGCCTGATCGTTCCCGATTTCATCGCTTCACCCTCAACGCTTCACCCTCAACGCTTTATGACACCGATGTTCGCCATCGTGTCGCCTTTCTTCAGCGATGGCACCGCGCGAATGAACATGATGATCCCATCGTCGGTCGCGGTCACCTCCTGCAGCGGCCGGTTCAGGTAGTCGGTGACAACGCCGATGCGCGCGCCTTTGGTGACGTGCGCGTCGCGATCGACCGTCGGCTGGAACATGCCGTCGCGATCGGCGGCGAGCGTCACGATCTTCTCGACCCAGATCGGATTGCGAACCGGTGCCGCGGCCGTGCCGCCCATCTTCAGGTGCGCCATCACGTTCTTGACGCCGGCCGACAGGCGCGCCGCGTCGGCGACGTCGACCGGGCCGGAGCGGCCGGCTTCGGCGGTGAACGACGGCTTGCCGCGCGTCGACGCGGCGTTCTCGAGGAAGCGCGCCGCGGCGGGATCCTTCGGCCGATCGGCGGAGATGATGATGTGATCGAGCCCGAAGGCGAGCACCATCGCGCGCGAGAACTCGTCCTGCTTCTGGTTGCCGGTGACGGTCCAGTAGCTGTACGGCCGCAGGTTCTCGTCGAGATCGCCGCCGTGAAGATCGATCAGGTGGTCGCAGCGTTCGACCACCTCCTTCGTGATCACGTACGAGGCGCGATCGGTCTGCGTCCCGGTTGGATTGCCCGGGTAGTAGCGGTTCATGCTCTTGTTGTCGGTCGGGTTGACGTGCGGGGTGATGCGCTCGAACGACGGCACGTTGATGAGGGGCAGCAGGATGAGCGTTCCCGCGACCTCGTCCGGCTTCACGCTGTCGATCAGCATCTCGACGGCGATAATCGACGCGTACTCGGTGCCGTGCGCGCCGGAGGCGACGGCGAGCACCGGCCCGGGCCGCGCGCCGTGGATGACGACGACGGGAATGTCGTAGCCGGCATCGGATCCGGCGGGCACCTTCAGCGCCCCGTAGGCTTTCTGCCCGCGCTGGGCCGTCGCCGTGCCGACCGTGAACGTGGGATGCGGATCCTGGGCGGCCGCGAGCGGCGCCGCGACCACGACCGCCGTCGCCGCCACTGCGATCATGAATTTCATGCGCGCAACTTTACAACGGTTCGCGCAACTCAATATAGTGACTGGCTTTGACACGCTACGACCTGTACGTGAACGGCGAGTTCGCGCGCGCCGAATCGGCGTCGACCATCGACGTCGTCGACCCGGCGACCGGGGATCTGCTCGGCCGCGTCCCGGATGCGAACGCGGCCGACGTGGCGAAGGCGGTCGCGGCGGCGCGCGCCGCCTTCGATTCGGGTGAGTGGAAGGACACCACCGCGCAGGATCGCGGCCGCGTGCTGTTCAAGCTCGCCGAGATCGTCCGCTCGCGCGCCGATGAGCTCGCCGAGCTCGAGACCCGCAACACCGGCAAGCCGATCGTCGAAGCCGAATTCGACGTTGCCGACGTCGCCACCTGCTTCGAGTACTACGGCGGCCTGGCGACGAAGATCCACGGCGACGTGATTCCGGTCCCGGACAACGCGATGAGCCTCGCGCTGCGCGAGCCAATCGGCGTCGCCGGACAGATCATCCCGTGGAACTACCCGCTGCTGATGGCGTCATGGAAGCTGGCGCCGGCGATCTGCGCCGGCTGCACGACGGTCCTCAAGCCGGCCGAGCAGACACCGCTGTCGGTCCTCGCGCTCGCCTCGAGCTTCGCCGATGCCGGCCTGCCGCCGGGGGTGGTCAACGTCGTCAGCGGCCTCGGCGCGACGGGCGCGGCGATCGTCGAGCATCCGGCCGTCGACAAGATCGCGTTCACCGGCAGCGCCGAGGTCGGCAAGACGATCATGCGCAGCGCCGCCGCGACGTTGAAGAAGATCTCGCTCGAGCTCGGCGGCAAGTCGCCCAACATCTTCTTCGCCGACGCCGATTTCGAAGTGGCCGTCGAGGGCGCGCTGTTCGGCGTGTTCTTCAACCAGGGCGAGGTGTGCTCGGCCGGCAGCCGCATCCTGGTGCAGCGGCCGATTTACAAGCGGTTCGTCGAGGCGATGGTCGAGAAGGCGCGCACCATCACGGTCGGCCCGCCGCTCGATCGCGACACCAAGATGGGCGCCCTGGTCAGCCGCGAGCAGTTCGACCGCGTCCGCGAATACCAGGAGATCGGCAAGCGCGAGGCGAAGGTCGCCGTCGGCGGCGGCACCGCGACGGTGAAGGGCCTGGATCGCGGATTGTTCGTCGAGCCGACGATCTTCTACGACGTCGACAACGCCAACCGGATCGCGCGCGAGGAGATCTTCGGGCCGGTCGCCGCGGTGATTCCCTTCGACAGCGAGGAGGACGCGCTGCGCATCGCCAACGACACCTACTACGGGCTCGCCGCGGCGGTGTGGACGCGCGACATCTTCCGCGCGATGCGCGCCGTGAAGCAGCTGCGCGCCGGCATCGTGTGGGTCAATCACATGCAGCCGACCTACGTCGAAGCGCCGTGGGGCGGCTACAAGCAAAGCGGCATCGGCCGCGAACTCGGCAAGTGGGGCGTCGAGGAGTACCTCAACGTCAAGCAGGTGTACATCAATCTCAGCGAACAACCCATCGGCTGGTACTGAGGAGGAAGCGATGACATATTACGGCGGCAAGGAACTGGCGGCGGCATTCCGGACGGTCCGCAAGAACACGATCCAGATTGCCGAGGACATTCCCGACAACAAGTACGATTTCAAGGCGGCCCCCGACGCGCGCAGTATCGCGCAGACGCTCGTCCACATGGCGATGTCGCCGAGGTTCTACCACTACGTCCACAGCAACAAGATTACCGACATGCGTTCGGTCAACTTCCAGGAAGTATTCGGACCGATGATGGCCGAGGAGGCCAAGCCGCGCACCAAGGCCGAGATCGTCGAGATGCTGAAAACCGACGGCGAGCAGTTCGCCGCCTTTCTCGAAGGGCTCACCGAGGCCGATCTCGGCGAGCGCGTCGCCATGTCGCCGCAGGGCGGCGGCGGCACGAAAACCCGCTTCGAGATGCTGCTGTCGCCGAAGGAGCACGAGATGCACCATCGCGCGCAGCTGATGACCATCCAGCGGATGATCGGCCAGGTACCGCATCTCACGCGCCAGATGCAGGAACGCATGGCCCAGATGCAGCAGCAGGCACAGGGCGCAGGCCAGCGGTGAAGATGGTGTCGGGGGAGGAGCGTTGACGACATGCCGCCGGCCGCGCCGCGCTTCTCCGCCCACACGCTGAAGTTCCTGCGCAGCCTCAAACGCAACAACCGGCGCGAGTGGTTCAACGCCCATCGCGACGACTACGAGACGCACGTGCGCGGGCCGATGACGGCTGTCGTCGAACGCCTCGCGACCGATTTTCGCTCCTTCGCGCCGGAGCTCGTCGCCAGCCCGAAGATCTCGATGTATCGCATCTACCGCGATACCCGCTTCTCCGAGAACAAGGCGCCGTACAAGACGCATGCGGCGGCAGTGTTCCCCACCCGCGGCCTGGCCAAGCACGAAGGCGCCGGCCTGTACTTCCACGTGTCGCACGAGGACGTCTGGATTGGCGGCGGCATGTATTCGCCGCAGCCGCAGCAGCTCCAGGCGGTGCGCGAGCACATCGCCGCCAACCTTCAGCAGCTGCGCGCGATCGTCGAGTCGCCGGCCTTCGCACGCCGGGTGAAACTCGAAGGCGAGAAGTTGACGCGCGTCCCGCGCGGCTTCCCGAAAGATCACGAGGCAGCCGAGTACTTGAAGTTCCGGCACTTCATCGCCGGCGCGGAATTTCCCGCCGAACTGGCGGCGAGCCCGAAGTTCTACGCGACGCTGCTGTCGATCTTCGACGCGGTGATTCCGTTATCGCGCTTCCTCAACGCGCCCTTCGTCCGGAGCTGAGGCGATGAGCGGCGGCGCGCGCCAACGCCAATGACGGAGCACGAGGATCTCGATGCGCTCGTCACCGAGCTGAACGCCGGTGCACCGCAGCCGCCCGGCGCCGACGAGCAGACCGTGCGCCTGCGCGCCTGGCTGGAGCAGATGGTGGCGCGCGGCGCCAGCGATCTGCTGCTGGTGGCCGGCGCGCCGCCTTCGCTCCGCGTCGACGGCGCCGTGGTCGCGCTCGAGGCCGCCTATGGCGGACTGCTCGGCAGCGAGGAGATCGAGGACGCGATTCTGCCGGCGCTGCCGCCGCACAGCCGGCGCATCTACCGCGAGAACGGCATCGCCGACGGCTCGTATCGATCGACGGATCTCGGCCGCTTCCGCATCAACCTGCATCACGAGCGCGGCCGCAGCGCGGTCGCCATCCGCCGCCTGCCGGCGATCGTGCCGCGCCTCGGCTCGCTGCACCTGCCGCCGACGGTCGAAGCGTTATCGCGGCTGCCGCGCGGGCTCGTCCTGGTCGGCGGTCCAACCGGCTCGGGCAAGACGACGACGCTGGCGGCGCTGGTCAACGAGATCAACGGCCGCGACGCGCGCCACATCATCACCATCGAAGATCCGATCGAGTACGAACATCAGCACCGCAAATCGCTGGTCGAGCAGGTCGAGATCGGCATCGACGCGCCCGATTTTCCGACGGCGCTGCGCGCCGCGCTGCGCCAGGCGCCCGACATCATCGTCGTCGGCGAGATGCGCGACCCGGAGACGATGCAGATTGCCGTCGCGGCGGGTGAAACCGGCCACCTCGTGTTCTCGAGCCTGCATACCACCGATGTCGCGACGACCATCGCGCGGATTGCCGATTCGTTTCCGGTCGAGCGGCAGAACACCATCCGCCAGGAACTGGCGATGTCGCTCTCCGGCGTGATGACGCAGACGCTGATGCCGAAGACCGGCGGCGGCCGGATTGTCGCCGCCGAGCTCCTGATGGTCGGCTACGGCGCCCGGCAGCACGTCCGCAAGAACGCGCTGCAGCATCTGCATCAGGAGATCACGATCACCCGCAAGCACGGATCGTTCACGCTCGAGGAATCGCTGGCCGAACTGGTCAGGCAGGGGCTCGTCGATCGCAAGGACGCGGTCACCCGCGCGGGTCATCCCGAGGAACTGGAGCGGCTGCTGACGTGATCGACCGCGCGCACATCGAACGGGTCCACGCGGTGATCGAACCGTACGTCCGGCGCACGCCGGTCGTCGAGATCGACGGCGGCGACGTCGGCGCGGCCGTTTCGCGGCTGACGATCAAACTGGAACTGCTGCAGCGCGCCGGCTCGTTCAAGACCCGCGGCGCCTTTGCGCATCTGCTGACCCGCGCGGTGCCACCGGCCGGCGTGGTGGCGGCGTCGGGCGGCAATCACGGCGCCGCGGTCGCCTTTGCCGCGATGACGCTGAAGGTGCCGGCGAAGATCTTCGTGCCAACGGTGTCGTCGCCGGCGAAGATCGACCGCATCCGCTCGTACGGCGCCGACCTCGTCGTCGGCGGCGATCGCTACGCCGACGCGCTGGCGGCCAGTGAGACGTGGGCCGCCGAATCCGGTGCGCTGCAGGTGCACGCGTTCGATCACCCGGAAACGCTGCTCGGGCAGGGGACGGTGGGCCTCGAATTCACCGACCAGGCGCCGGAACTCGACACCGTGCTCGTCGCGGTCGGCGGCGGGGGTCTGATCGGCGGGATTGCCGCCTGGTACGCCGGCGCGACGCGGGTGATTGCCGTCGAACCGGAAGGCGCGCCGACCTTGCACGAGGCATTCAAGGCCGGCCGGCCGGTCGACGCGCCGGCTGGCAGCGTCGCCGCCGACTCGCTCGCGCCGCGGCGCGTCGGCGAGCTGATGTTCCCGATCGCCCGCGCCTACGTCGAGCGCGTCGTTCTTGTCAGCGATGCGGCGATCCTGCGCGCGCAGCAGACCCTGTGGGAAGCGCTCCGCATCGTCGCCGAGCCCGGCGGCTGCGCGGCCTTCGCGGCGGTACAGTGCGGCGCGTATTCGGTGAGCGGCGGTGAGCGCGTCGGTATCGTCGTAAGCGGAGGTAATACGACGGCGGTGGACTTCTCGCGCTAATCGGCGCGCGCCGCGTCGCGCAATTAAGAATCAGGAATTCAGAATTCAGAATTCGTACGCGTCATCGGAGGTCCGAACGATCAGCCACGTGGCTGATCCTCCGAGCACGTCGAACCCATGTACAAATTCTTAATTCTTAATTCGTAATTCTTAATTGCCGCTGCTGCGTTGGAGCGACAACGTACAACAACCCGCCGACTGCGAGCGCGACGAAACCTCCCAACAGCTGATCGCGCGTGGCGCCGAAGCCGATGCCGATCGAGACGGCGAGCGCGATCGCTGGAACGATCGGCCCGCCGGGTATGACGAACCGCGCCGGCGGCGCGCCGTGCGAGCGCCGGCGCAATTCAAACGTCGCGGCGGCGCAGCCGGCGTACATGATCAGTTTGGCGAGCGCCGCGACCAGCGCCAGACGCGCGAACGAACCCGACAGCGCCAGGGCCGTGGCGACGACCGACGTGAACAGCACGGCGTTGGCCGGCGTGTGATAGCGCGGGTGGATGCGCCCGAACCACACCGGCAGCTCGCCCTGCTCGGCGAGCGCGAAAATCATCCGCGCGCCCGTGAGCACCTGGCCGGCGTTGTTGCCGGTCATCGACAGGATCGATCCGGCGCCAACGAGCAGCGCGCCTGAGGCGCCGACGAGGACCGCGGCCGCATCGGCGACCGGCGTCGTGTGGGCGCCGAGGTCGCTGATCACGCTCTGCGCGACGACCTGCGTGAGCGTCATCACCGCGGTGACGGTGAAAATCGTCGCGACGAGCGCGAACGGCACGTCGCGGCGTGGATCGAGCGATTCGCCGCCCGGCACCGGCACCACCTCATAGCCGCCGTAGAGAAAGATCAGCAGCAGCGCCCCGGCCAGCGCGTCGCGCGGCGCGGGCAGCGGCCCGGCGATGAGGCGCGACGCGTCGACCGACGTCAGGCCGACAACGATGAACAGCACGAGCGGCAGCAGCTTCGCGATGGTCAGCGTATCGATGAGGATCGCGCCCTGGCGGACGCCGCGCACGTTGACCCACGCGAGCGCCGCCGCCAGAACGATGATGATGGCCGCCCGCGGCCAGCCAGCGGTTGCCGCGGGCCAGTAATAGCCGAACGCCAGCGTCGTCCCCGCCATGATTGATGCCTGGCTGGCGGCGCGATTGAACCACTGCATCCAGCCGACTTCGAACCCGAAGAAGTTGCCGAACGCCGTGCGGGTGTAGAGGTAGGGCCCGCCGGTACCGTCGAAGCGGCTGGCGAGCTCGGCAAAGCAGAGCGCGACCGACAACGACACGAGCCCCATTGCGGCAACCGCAATCGCACTCCACGCCCCGAAGATGATCGCCACCTGCGACGGCAGGAGGAAGATCGAGCCGCCGATCACCTGGTTGACGCCAATCGCGGTGAGGTCCCAGCGGCCAAGCGCGCGCTTCAGCGTTGCCATCGCGGACGCGGTTGTATCATGAACACGCTCGCCTGAAAGGCTCGCGCTCCTTCGGTCAGCGATCGGAGCGTCACCCCTCGGCGAGCGACGATGGAGCGCGAGCCTTTCAGGCGAGCGAACATGCACACTACCCTGCCGCGGCGGTTCTACACGGACCCGGATTTCTATCGCGCCGAACTCGAGCGGTTCTACTTCAAGCGGTGGATCTGCGCCGGCCGCGCGGACCAGATCCCGAACGCCGGCGACTATTTCACGCGGACGCTCGCCGACGAGAGCGTGATCATCACGCGCGACGCCGGCGGCGAGATTCACGCGCTCTTCAACGTCTGCCGGCATCGCGGCACGCGGCTCTGCGACCAGGGCGACGGCCAGTTCGCCGGCCGCATCCAGTGCCCGTATCACAACTGGACCTACGATCTCGACGGCCGGTTGCTGGCCGCGCCGCACATGCCGCCGGGATTCCGCAAAGACGACTACCCTTTGCACAACGCCGGCTGCGACGTGTGGGACGGGCACATCTTCGTGCGCCTTGGCCAGGCCTGGCGATCGGGAACGCTGGCCGCGCAGCTCGAGGATCTTCCGGCGCGGTTCGCGGCGTGGCGCATGCACGAACTGCGGCTCGGCCGGCGGATCGTTTACGACGTGAAGGCCAACTGGAAGCTGATCATCCTCAACTACAACGAGTGCCTGCACTGTCCGAATCTGCACCCGGCGCTGAACAAGCTGCATCACTATCTCGGCGCCGAGAACGTCGCGCCGACCGCGTGTTACTGCGGCGGCGCCATGGGTTTCCGCGACGGCGTCGAGACCATGAGCGTCGACGGCCGGCAGCGGCGCGACTTCCTCCCCGGCCTCGATGAGAAGCAGCGACAGCAGGTCCTCTACTACGCGATTTACCCGAACCTGCTGCTCAGCCTGCATCCCGACTACGTGATGACGCACACGCTCTGGCCGCGTGCCCACGATCGCACCGAGATCGTCTGCGAGTGGCACTTCCATCCCAACGAGCTCGCCAGAGCGAACCCGCAAATCGACGACGCCGTCGAGTTCTGGGACACCACCAACCGCGAAGACTGGTGGATCTCCGAGCAGTCGCAGCTCGGCATCAACTCGCGCCTCTACGCGCCCGGCCCCTACTCGGAACGCGAAGAGCTGTTGTGGTCGTTCGACGAGATCGTCCGCCGCGAGGCGGCGCGCGGCGACTGATTCGTGCGCATCGCGATCTTCGCCGCCGGTGTGCTGGCGATCGCCATCGTGCTCTGGGACGCGTTCGAGATCGTGGTGCTGCCGCGCACGGTCACACGGCGGTTCCGGCTCGCCCGCACCTATTTCAAATGGACGTGGCGCGGCTGGTCCCGCCTCGCCCACCCGCTGCGCAGCGAAGGGCGCCGCGAACGCGTCCTCTCGGTGTACGGACCGCTGTCGCTGGTCGGGTTGATCGCGGTGTGGGCCTCGGTCCTCGTCACCGGGTTCGCGATGCTGCAGTGGTCGATCGGATCGCGGTTGCAGACGCTCGCCGGCGGGAGCGTCACCTTCGCCGACGACGTCTACATGAGCGGGACGACCCTGTTCACGCTCGGGCTCGGCGACGTCCACCCGGTCAGCGGCGCCGCGCGGCTGCTGACGGTCGCCGAGAGCGGCCTGGGCTTCGGTTTTCTCGCGCTCGTGATCGCCTACTTCCCGGTTCTCTACCAGTCGTTCTCGCGCCGCGAAGTGCGGCTGACGCTGCTCGACGCCTGGGCCGGCTCGCCGCCGGCGGCCGGTGAAATCCTCCGCCGCCTCGCCGAGGCCGGCGATCTCGCCGCCCTCGACCAGTTCCTTCGCGAGTGGGAATACTGGTGCTCCGACATTCTCGAGAGCCACATTTCCTACCCGGTGATCGCGTTTTTCCGATCGCAGCATCAGCGCCAGTCGTGGGTGTCGGCGCTCGCGACGATTCTCGACGTCTCGGCGCTGGTCTCAGTGGCAGTCGAAGAGTCTCCGCCGTGGCAGGCGCACGTGACGTTTGCGATCGCGCGCCACGCCGCCGTCGACCTGACGCAGGTGCTGTACGCGACCCCCGACGAGAGCGGCGATCGGCTGCCCGACGCAGAACTCGAGCGCATGCTCGCGCAACTCCGCGCTGCCGGGCTCCGCCTGCGGCCGTCGCCAGACGTCGGTGCGGCGCTGAAAGAACTGCGGCAGCTCTACGAACCGTACATCGCCGGCATCGCGCGGTCGCTGCTCGCTCCGCTGCCGCCGTGGTGGCGCGACACGCCGCGCGCCGACAACTGGCAGACGAGTCCGCGCCGCGGCCCGACGCACCTTTAACCCCGGCGGTCGCGTTTCCAGGTTGTCTTCGTGCGTCTTCGCTTTCTTCGTGTCTTCGTGGTTCCGGCACGGGTGCGTTAAACTCGAAGGCTATGTCTTCCCCGATTTCGGTGTTCAACGGTCATCGCCGCGTCCCGCCTCCGGTCAATGAACCGATCCGCTCCTACGCGCCCGGTTCGCCTGAGCGCGCCTCGCTCAAAGCGAAGCTGAAGCAGATGGCGAGCGAGAAGATCGACATGCCGCTGATCATCGGCGGCAAGGACGTGAAAACCGGCGACTGCGGCCGCGCCGTGATGCCGCACGACCATAACCACGTGCTCGGCGAATATCACAAGGCGAGCGAGAAGCACGTGCTGCAGGCGATCGACGCGGCGCGGGCGGCGCAGAAGGAATGGGCGTCGTGGTCGTTCGACGATCGCGCGTCGGTGATCCTCAAGGCCGCGGAGCTCCTCACCACTTCGTGGCGCGACACGCTGAACGCCTCGACGATGCTCGGCCAGTCGAAGACCGCGTTCCAGGCGGAGATCGATGCGGCCTGCGAGATCATCGATTTCTGGCGGTTCAACGCCCACTACGCCCAGGAACTTCTCGACGAGCAGCCGTTCAGCGACCACACGATGTGGAATCAGCTGGAGTACCGCGGCCTCGAGGGGTTCGTCTACGCGGTGACGCCGTTCAACTTCACCTCGATCGCCGCCAACCTGCCGACCGCGCCGGCGTTGATGGGCAACACGGTGGTGTGGAAGCCGGCGTCGAGCGCGATGTACTCGGCCTACCAGCTGATGAAGCTGTATGAAGCCGCCGGCATGCCGCCCGGCGTCATCAACTTCATCGCCGGCGACGCCGGGATGATCTCGAAGGTGCTGCTCTCGCACCGCGATCTGGGCGGCGTGCACTTCACCGGCAGCACCGAAGTCTTCAACGACATGTGGAAGACGATCGGCGCGTCGATGGCCACCTACCGCTCCTACCCGCGCATCGTCGGCGAGACCGGCGGCAAGGACTTCGTGATCGCGCACCCGTCGGCCGACGCCGACGCGCTCGCGGTGGCGATCGTGCGCGGCGGCTACGAGTTCCAGGGGCAGAAGTGCTCGGCGGTGAGCCGCGTCTACATTCCGAAGTCGCTCTGGAACGGCGTCCGCGATCGCATGGTCGCGATGATCGACGAGATCAAGATGGGCGACATCCAGGACTTCCGCAACTTCATGGGCGCGGTGATCGACAAGCGCGCCTTCGACAAGATCAGCGAATACGTCGAGCACGCGCGCGGCAAGGCGAAGATCGTCGCCGGCGGCAAGACCGACGGCGCGAACGGCTACTTCGTCAGCCCGACGCTGGTCGAAACCAGCGAACCGGCCTATCGGCTGCTGTGCGAGGAGATCTTCGGCCCGGTCGTCACCGCCTACGTGTACGACGATGCGAAGTGGAGCGAGACGTTGCAGGTGGTGGACCAGACCTCGCCGTACGCGCTGACCGGCGCGGTGTTCGCGCAGGATCGCCGCGCGATCGTCGAGGCGGCGTCGGCGCTGCGTCATGCCGCCGGCAATTTCTACATCAACGACAAGCCGACGGGTGCGGTTGTCGGCCAGCAGCCGTTCGGCGGCGCGCGGGCGTCGGGCACCAACGACAAGGCCGGTTCGAAGCTGAACCTGGTCCGCTGGGTGAGCGCCCGCACGATCAAGGAAAACTTCGCCCCGCCGCGCGATTATCGCTACGCGTTCATGGCTGCGGAGTAGAACGCCGGTCGGGGCTGGGGGCTGGGGCACGTTAGCCTCAAGCCTCAAGCCTCAAGCCTCAAGCCTCAAGACACCTAGCCCCAAGCCTCGAGCCCCAACTCCGTCAGCAGCCAGCCCCCAGCCGGTAGCCCCTACAGCGCCGGCGCAGTTTTTCGCGCCGGCGAAAAGAACGGCGTCTTCACCACGATCGCCGGCACTCGATGGCGCACGGCTTCCACCGTGATCTCGAATTCCAGCGCCGTCCCCTCCGCGAAATGCGGCGCCGAGACCGTCGCCAGGGCTATCAACTTCTTCAGCACCGGCGACCAGGTCGTTGTCGTCGCGCGGCCGACCTGACGGCCGTTGCGATAGACCGGCACCGCGGTTCGCGATGCGGCGGATGACACCTGCGGCGGCAGGCCGATGCTGTCGTACAGTTTCTCCACCGCCGGCCAGCTGATGTCGAGGCCGACGATCTGCTGGGCCGGCCCGCGTTTGTGCTCCTCCGCGAGCGGCCCGCGGCCGACGAACGGTCGCGTATCGAGCTGCACCAGCCGGCCGAGCCCCATTTCGTAAGGCGTGTACTTCTGCGCCTCGATCAGCGCCTTCTTGCTGCTGTGGAAGTCGACGTCAATCAAAAGCAGCCCCGCCTCGACGCGCGCGACGTCAAGCGCGAGCATGCCGGCCGGATGGATGTCGAAGGCGCGGCCGCCGGTCATCAACGCATCCCACACGTCGATCGCGCGATCCCACGGCATCCAGATCTCGTAGCCGAGATCGCCGGTGTAGCCGGTCCGCGAGATGTCCACGGGAACGCCGGCGATCGTCCCGCGCGTCATCCGGAAGTACTTCAAGCCGGCGATCTCGGCGTCGGCGACGGCGTGGAGCAGGCGGCCCGACGTCGGTCCCTGCAGCGCCAGCGCGGCAATCTGCTCCGACACGTCCTCGATGCGGACCTCGAGGCCGATCGCGTTCTGCGTGAACCAGCGCAGGCTGGGGTCGGCCGCGGTCCAGCGGAATTCCGTTTCGCCGAGGCGCGTCACCGTGCCGTCGTCGATCACCTTGCCGTGCTCGTCGCACCAGGGCGTGTAGTAGACCTGCCCGATCGCCAGCTTCGTCGCGTCGCGAGTGATCACGCGGTCGACCAGCTTCTGCGCATCGCGGCCGCGGAGGATGTACTTGAACAACGGCGAGACGTCGATCAGCGCCGCCGCGTTGCGGATCGCGTTGTACTCGTGCTCGTGGTGCGCCTCGTAGGCGCTGACGGCGTAATAGCCCGACCACTCGCGGTAGTTGAGGCTCTCGGCCAGCGCAAAGGTTCTATCGTGAACCGCAGTGCCAATCGGCATGCGCGCGATTATAGTTAGCGCGCACGCAACTAATTAAGAATTAGGAATTAAGAATTAAGAATT